>OAUH01000122.1_pt1 | contig 59097 bp, 45 predicted proteins | sample 1495121 | NCBI WGS metagenome assembly OAUH01 (sample SAMEA2580006, study PRJEB22360) | human gut metagenome | reverse complement strand
AGCCAGTAATCGATGATCGTCTCTTTTACCGCAAGGGATACCGCCTGAAAGATCTGCCGGCCGGTTGCTTCTTCGATTGTTTTTCTATAAAGGTTCTTAATGTTATTCTTTACTTCCTCTTTAAAAGCTTCTTTCTCAAATCTTTTACTGTACATCTTACTATTCCCTTCCTGAACATATTACATATCCTATGCTTCGTCTCTCTTTGCCACTCCAATGGTAACAGCCTCGCCGTTAATCTTCCACTCTTTGACGTAGCCTGATGGCTCTGCCTTTTCCAAAGAGATGGCAAGCACATCATCTGAGATTTCAGTACAGTTGTCTGTAAAGACGGCTTCTGCCCTCTCACTGCCAGTATATGTTACATGAATCTTATCTGTCACTTCAAAGGCTGCTTCTTTTCTCATGGTCTGGATCTTACTGATAATCTCGCGCACAAATCCTTCTTCCAGAAGTTCTGGCGTCAGATTCGTATCCAGTACGACTGTAATGCCATAATCGCTTTCTGATACATAGCCCTCTGTCTGCGTCATATCGATCAACAAGTCATCCTTCGTCAGGACAACTTCCTCACCATTGACGTTAAATTTCAGTTCGCCGTTGCTCTCCAGATCGTCCATCGCCTGGTTGCCGTCCAGACTTTCCAGCTCTTTTTTGATACCCCCAAGAAGCTTGCCGTATTTTGGTCCTACAGTCTTTAACTGTGGCTTGAACGTGTAGGTAGTAAACGCCCTGACGTCCTCTGTCTGCGTCATTTCCTTCACGTTAAGCTCCTCGGTAATGATCTCCCGATAGTACTTTGGAAGCTCTTCTACACCTTTTACGAACATCTTGCCAATCGGCTGACGATTCTTGATGTTAGCCGTATTTCTGCAGGCGCGTCCCATCACAACGATCTTGAGTACTTCGTCCATATAGCGTTCCAGCTCACTGTCGATCCATGACTCGTTTACTTCCGGAAAATCGCACAGATGGATACTCTCCGGCGCTGTCTGATCCAGGCTTCTTACAAGATTCTGATAGATTTCCTCTGTCATAAACGGAATCATCGGAGCCGCCGTTTTTGATACCGTCACAAGCGCCGTGTACAGTGTCATATACGCATTGATCTTATCCTGCTCCATTCCTTTGGTCCAGAAACGCTCACGGCATCTTCTTACATACCAGTTACTCATATCGTCCACAAAATCCTGAAGCGCTCTTGCGGATTCCGGGATCCGGTAATTAGAAAGATTCTCATCCACAGTCTTTACAAGCGTGTTCAGCTTAGACAACAGCCATTTATCCATAACAGACAATTTTTCATATTCCAGTTTATATTTTGTAGCATCGAACTCATCAATATTCGCGTACAGTACAAAAAATGCATAGGTATTCCACAAGGTTCCCATGAACTTACGCTGTCCCTCCTGTACCGCCTTTCCGTGAAAACGGTTTGGCAGCCACGGTGCGCTGTTTACATAGAAATACCACCGGATCGCGTCTGCCCCGTAAGTCTTAAGCGCCTCAAACGGATCGACCGCATTCCCTTTGGATTTACTCATTTTCTGTCCGTTTTCATCCTGCACATGCCCAAGGACAATTACATTCTTGTACGGAGCCTTGTTGAAGATGAGGGTAGAAATCGCAAGCAGAGAGTAGAACCATCCTCGTGTCTGGTCTACCGCCTCGGAGATAAAATCTGCCGGGAACTGCTGCTCAAAGAGCTCTTTATTTTCAAATGGATAGTGATGCTGTGCGAATGGCATGGAACCGCTGTCAAACCAGCAGTCAATGACTTCCGGTACACGGTGCATCTCTTTTCCACATTCCGGACAGCGAATCGTCACCCCGTCAATATACGGACGGTGAAGCTCGATATCCTCCGGACAGTTGTCTGACATGGATTTCAACTCTTCAATACTGCCGATAGCGTGCTGGTGTCCACATTCACATTCCCAGATATTGAGCGGTGTACCCCAGTAACGGTTTCTGCTGATGCCCCAGTCCTGTACATTTTCCAGCCAGTCTCCAAAGCGGCCCTTTCCGATGCTCTCCGGGATCCAGTTGATCGTATTATTATTATGGATCAAGTCGTCTTTCACCTCTGTCATACGGATAAACCAGGACTCTCTTGCATAGTAGATCAGCGGAGTATCGCATCTCCAGCAATGAGGGTAACTATGCTCAAACTTCGGCGCGGAAAAGAGCAATCCTCTCTTTTCCAGATCTTCCAGGATCATAGGATCGGCTTTCTTGCAAAATGCACCTGCAAACGGAGTCTCCTCTGTCATTTCCCCTTTTCCGTCTACAAACTGTACAAATGGCATATCATAGCGGCGTCCCACCTTGGCATCGTCCTCACCGAATGCCGGCGCGATATGAACCACGCCAGTACCGTCAGTCAGTGTAACATAGGTATCACACAGCACATAAAATGCCTTTTTATGCTGCTTTTGGGCTGCTTTTGCCGCTCCGTCATAGAGAGGGATATATTCTTTCCCTTCCAGATCAGTCCCGACATATTTCTCCAGAATCTCATAAGCCGCCTCGCCCTCTTCTTTTGCAAGTCCGCCAAGCACCTGATCAAGAAGCGCCTCTGCCATATAGTATACACAGCCGTCCGCTGCCTTTACTTTGGCATACGTCTCCTCTGGATTCACACAGAGTGCCACATTAGACGGCAGCGTCCACGGAGTTGTCGTCCACGCAAGGATGTAAGCGTCCTCATCTTTTACTTTAAAGCGAACGATGGCTGAACGTTCCTTGACGTCCTTGTATCCCTGCGCCACTTCCTGCGCGGAGAGCGGAGTTCCGCAGCGCGGACAGTACGGAACGATCTTAAAGCCCTTATAGAGCAGCTTCTTTTCCCAGATCTGCTTTAACGCCCACCACTCGGACTCGATGAAGTTATTGTCGTAGGTAACGTAAGGATGCTCCATATCCGCCCAGAATCCGACTGTAGCAGAGAAATCCTCCCACATTCCTTTATATTTCCAGACACTTTCCTTACATTTGTCAATAAAAGGCTCCAGTCCGTATTCTTCGATCTGATCCTTTCCGTCCAATCCCAGAAGTTTCTCTACTTCCAGCTCTACCGGCAGACCGTGGGTATCCCATCCGGCCTTTCTCGGAACCATCTTCCCTTTCATGGTCTGGTATCTCGGGATCATATCTTTGATAACACGGGTAAGAACATGACCAATATGCGGCTTTCCATTAGCGGTCGGAGGGCCGTCGTAAAAGGTGTATGTCTCCCCTTCCTTTCTGTTTTCCATGCTCTTTTCAAAAATCTGGTTCTCTTCCCAGAATTTCTCTACTTCCTTTTCCCTGTCAACGAATTTTAAATCGGTTGAAACTTTCTGATACATGCTTTCCTCTCCTTTATTAGACTTCTCTATTTTAAATGTAGTTCCGAAAATGAGCCTCCAAAATCAAAAAACTCCCGTCCTGTAATAGGACGAGAGTATCATCTTTCGCTGTACCACCTGTTACTGCATACATTTCATATGAGTTCTTGATAACGGCAGAATACCGGCAGCGCTTAGTAAGTTTCCCGTTCAGCATCTGCAGCTCGGAAGTGATCTTCAAACAGGCTCTACTCGCACCGGACTTCCACCCTCTCCGGCTCGCTGACAGCTTTTGACCTCTGCTCTACTGTCTTCGTCTTCGCTTTTTCCATCTATATGTATGGATTACCACCATACTTCGTTATTATACTTTATCATTTTTATACAAGTCAAGTGTTTTTACCATCTTTTCCGCCCCCGTCTTCTGCTTCTTCTTGCAGCTCTCTTCATCCTTCGCCTTCTCTGGCGCTCCTGTCTCCTTTGTTTGCGCCGGCTCAACCTCAAAAAGGAGCTCCTTTTCCTGCGCCGGATCACGAAAACTAAAATCACGGCAATGAGAATCAGCACCGCTGCTGCCCCAATCACAATCCAAATACTCTCTTCCAAAATCTTCCTGATGGATGTGACAGCCCCAGGCTTTTTACCATCGCCTGCGGCCCTCTGCGCCGCCTTTTCATCCACATCAGCAGCCACTTTCCCGACAGTCTGCCCCTGCCAGGTGAGATACAGCATGGAAACCCCGTTTTCCTCCCCAGTCTCAAATTCAAGCTCCTCCTGAGGAACGCCCACCGGTAAATCCACATAGACCGGTCCCTTTTCCGTAATGGTGGCGTGCACATCTTCCTCCGCACTCTCCAGAATACTGCTCTTTGCCTCCTGGCGACTAAATCCTGCAAACGCATAATCCAGCAGACTTCTCGTATCATCGTAAATGTGCTGACCTCTTGTCGCCATCTCCACACAGATCAGCCGCATCTTTCCATTATCCGCAAGAGTAATCAGTGTGTTTCCAGCCTCATCGGTATATCCGGTCTTACCGCCTACGCAGTATTCATAATAGTGTGAATTCCATGTCTCCATCATCTCATGCCGCTGTTGGAATGTCCGGGACTCGTTCACCAGGTTCGTCGGCCCGATAGTGTGTTCATACGTCTCCATAATCTCCAAAATCTCCGGATGTTCAAACAATTCCGCAGAAATCAGCGCCATATCGTAGGCCGATGTGTAATGATTCTCATCCTGTAGTCCGTGGGGGTTCACAAAATGGCTGTCGGTTGCGCCAAGCTCTTCTGCCCTCTCGTTCATGGCTTTCACAAACTTTTCGTAGCCGCTTCCATTTCCCTGCATCTTAGTTCCTATCGCTTCTGCCACGGCATAGGACACCTCGTTGGCCGATGCCAGCAGCACACCATACAATGCATCCTTTAACGAAATCTCCTCTCCCGCCCGCATCCCGATATAGGCATCTCCCGGCTCCAGAAAATTCACACTTTCCTGGGAAAACGTCACCCGGTCCGTATTCAGATTCCCATTTTCAGCGGCCAGAAGTGCGGTCAGCACCTTGGTGATACTTGCCGGATAGTGCTTATCATGCATATTCTTGGCATACAGTATGGATCGCGTATCCGCGTCAATTACAATCGCCGATTGTCCATAGACTGCCGGTCCCTGCGGCCAGTTCTCAATCTCATTACTTTGAACAGGAAGCTCATAAGCTTTCTTTGCTTCCTCTTCCACATCTGTCGCCCAGACCTTTGCCGCCGGCATCAACGCCACCGCAACACACAAAAGCCCTGACAGTATTTTCTTCATTTTTCTTTTCATCGTATTTCTCCCCTGTTTTTCTTCGTACCTTAATAGTTTATCATATCTTCAGATGGAAGGTAAAAATTTTTTACACATTGTTTTTTTACTTTCCACGACATACACATCTTTCTTCTCCACATGTAAAACTGTCCACCTTCTGTGGATAACCTTGTGGAAAACTCCTATTTTGCTCTCTTATCTTTCCTTCTCTTTGTCATATCTATACCCGGTTTTCGCTGAAAAATCAAGGTTGATCAGCTTATTTCCTTCTTTTGTTCTTTTGCTCATTCCCTTTCCATAGGGCGTGGATAACTTTTTCAACAGCTTTTTCCTGTACTCCCTGTTTCCACGACCTCATGTTGATAACAACTTCCTGTTTTTTTGCTATTTTCCTTGTTTTGTCCCATCCTTTTTCGGACATGTCCACATAGTTATCCACCCTTTCCACATAGTTATCCACATCTTGTATTTTAAATTTCTCTTGACACAAGACTATGATACAATGACAAGAAACGTGCATATTTTTCACGCTTTCTTTCTATACTTAGTTATCATATCCTATTTTTAATTTGACGCTGATAAGGAGAGATAGAATCGTGAAACTGTATACTGCTTTGAAAGGAATTCAAGGAATCTTTGCCGTGTTCTTTTTTTTGGTGCTTCTCTGGCTGTCCAGCGATGGAGCCGTATCGCCACTGGGCTGCCGGCTAACCATCCTGTCGGGGTTTGTGATGACCTTCGTCTTTCTCGGCTTGGATCTTGTCTCGTGGCGCCGCCTCATAAAAAAAGAAGAGCGTCTTACTCTTCTCATACAAACGGATCTTCTGACCAGGCTTCCTAATTCCTGCGCCCTCCGTCAAGAGCTGGCGCAGCTTTCTGAAACCGTGCTGGACGACGATATTTCCTGCGCTGTTATTTCTTTTGACAATATCCACCGCCTGAACCGTACCTATGGCCATCAAGCCGGAGATATGGTTTTTGGTGAACTCGGGGATATCCTTGCGGTATCGGCGTCAGACCTGGGATTCATTGGGCGCAAAAGCGGACGCACCTTTCTTGCTCTGTTTGAGGGAAACGCCCGCGAAAAGGCCGCCCTTTTTCAGAAGAGGCTAAATCGGGGACTGGAAATCCACAATGCGACGACCGGCCTGCTTCCTATCACCTGTACCATCCGGCTGACTCACAATGATGAGCTTCATTATGTCTCTATCTATGATCTCGTCAAGCTTCGTCCGGATAGTTGTGGCGCCCATTCTCACGCACCCGCTTAATCTTTCCTGATTTTGTGCCGCACCAGGTTTTCTTAAAGGTGTGTCGAAAACTGGAAATTTCTTCATCTTGACAGTCACACTTTCTCTATTGTAAAATTGACTCAGAGAATCGAACATACGTTTGTTTCCATGTTCACACCGTCTCTGAAAGGCTTTCACCACCTGGATTTTGGAAAGAGAGGAGGTTCCGTATGATTCAGAAACATCACGCTATTGAACGAGTCTATGTCAGTGTTTCTTCTATTTTTGATTCCACCGGCTATATGCAGCCGACATCTATCACCTGGACGGACGGCCGCACCTTTCCGATTGAAAGCGTTCGGGATTACCGTCCTGCGGATGCCTCCCATAAGGACTGCTATACCGTCATCATCCGGGGCCAGGAGAAACATCTGTTTTTCGAGCGTACAGATCCCCTGTTTCCCAGCCGTGTAGGGAGATGGTTCGTAGAACGAAGCCCTGCTGTGCCACAATAATTTTAAGGTGATCCTGTGAAGAAAGAAGGTAGAACATATGAAAACCTATCTCGCCATTGATCTAAAATCCTACTACGCATCTGCGGAATGTGCCGCCCGAAGGCTGGATCCTCTGACAACGCATCTTGTAGTTGCGGATTCCTCCCGGACAGAGAATACCATCTGCCTTGCTGTCTCACCGTCTCTGAAAGCCTATGGAATCCCTGGCAGAGCCCGACTCTTCGAAGTAGCCCAGAAGATCCGCGAAGTCAACGTTGACCGTCTGCGCTTGGCTGTTCGTAATCATACCGCTCTTTGTAAAGATGGCCGCCCATCGCTTGGTACTCCTTCTTTTGACGCAGAGGCTCTGAAGAAAGATCCTACGCTGGAGGCGTCGTACTTGATTGCCCCGCCCCGGATGGCCTATTATATGGAAGTCTCAGCTAAAATTTATTCCATTTATCTGAAATATATTGCGCCAGAGGACATTCATGTGTACTCCATTGATGAGGTGTTTATGGATATTACTTCCTATCTGGCACATTACGGGATGTCTGCCTATGATCTGGCAAAAACAATCATCCGCGAGGTACTTTATGCCACTGGAATTACTGCAACCGCCGGGATCGGGACCAATCTGTATCTGAGCAAACTCGCCATGGATATCGTCGCCAAGCACACTGCTCCGGATCCAGACGGTGTACGGATTGCTTCCCTCAATGAAGAGTCCTTCCGGTATCTGCTTTGGGATCATCAGCCACTGACTGATTTCTGGCAGATCGGGACCGGTACAGTACGGAAACTGCGAAAGCACGGAATCCATACGATGGGAGAACTTGCGCGGGCAAGCCTTACACAAGAAGAGATGTTGTTCAAAGAATTTGGAATCGATGCGGAAATTCTCATTGATCATGCCTGGGGGATCGAGCCATGCAGGATGGAAGATATTAAATCCTACCGTCCGGCAGACAAAAGTATCTGTGAGGGACAGGTACTCTCCTGCCCTTATCCATATGAAAAGGCCCGTCTTATTGTCCAGGAGATGACCGAGAGTCTTGCCTTCCGTCTATCTGATCTGAAGATGATCACGGATTCTCTGACTCTGACCGTTGGTTATGACCGGGCAAACTGTACTACCGGTTCCTATCAAGGTGAAATCCATATCGATCATTATGGACGCAGCGTTCCAAAAGCAGCGCACGGCACAATCCATCTGGATCCTCCAACGAATCTGGGAAGCCGGCTCATCGACGCAGCCGTCCGTCTGTATGCCCAGATCACAAGTCCCCAGCTCCTCGTGCGCCGTATTTCGATCGCGGCCAACCGGGTCATAGAAGATCATGGCATTTACCAGCTCAATCTATTTACCGATATGAAAAAGCTGGAAAGAGAAAAAAAGCTCCAGGAAACAATGCTGGATATCAAAAAGCGTTTTGGGAAAAATTCTGTGTTAAAAGGCACCAGCTTTTTGGACGGCGCCACCATGCGGGAGCGAAACGGACAGATCGGAGGTCATAAAGCTTAATTGTCCTTTCCCAAAAATCTTTCCGTAGACAAGGAGGAAACGATATGTCATCAAAGAAAGAACAATCCCCCTCCATGACAGCAGCAAAATATGCGGATATTCTGCACCTTGCAAGACCAAAACCTTCTCACCAGCATCCTCGGATGCTGGTGGAAAACCGAGCAAAGATCTTTTCCCCTTTTGCCGCGCTTCGGGGATACGAAGAAGAGATTGCCGAAGAGGGGTGGAAAAAAACACGGGTATCAAAAAAAGAATTATCTGAAGAAGATATAGACCGGCTTTCCGGGCTTCTTCGCCGTATCCGAAGCGGCATGACTGTGACTGTCCGCTATTTTCAGGAGGATACTGTACATCCTGCCTCTCCTCCTCTTGGAATCTTTTGTGAACTGACCGGCCGTGTAGAGAGGATCGATCCCGTCTTTCAAACTTTGCATTTGTCTGACGGCACAGTACGCACAGATATCCGCTTTGAGGATTTGGATGATATTGATATTCTGTAGAAAAAACAGCCTCCATCGATGGAAAACTTCTTTCTTCCAATCGTTGAAGACTGTATTTTCATGCAAAAAACGAATTTCTTTTGTTTATTTGAGATTTAACGTGCAGTCTTTTGTCGCCTTAGTAACAGGAACAACCGCACAAACAGAGTTATTCTCAATTTCTACAGAATATGTTTTGTGAATCAGACAGTTGACCGGATCTTCTGTAGCAATGACAATAGCAAGGCTGTGCCCCGGCTGTACCGTATATCTTGTTGCGTTCAGATAAATGTGATAGTCGTGATATTCTCCCTTTTTCAATTCAATACTGTTTGTGGCTGTCTCTGGCTCATATCCCGCCTCCGGATTACAAAGATCCGCAAACGCACGTGTAATAACACGATATTTTTTATGAACGGTAGCAAATTCTGCTTCGTTAAACGCCGGAAGATCTCCTCCGTTTACGATACCGCCTTCTTTTACTGTGACAACCGGAATCACATTTCTCTCGGGATCCACGGTCTGGATACTGTCAAATTCTTCATCACAGACATCACAAAGAAGAACCGCGATTTCAATATCATCCATCTTTCCGGAAACCTTGGAAACTCCAAGCTGCATCGTCAGAGTATCCGCGTCGTTTCTGTTTTCCGGATGAAAATCTGCGGCGGCGTCCCCATCCTTTAATGCTACTTTTATGTTCAGACAGACGGTCCCCTGAATGGTTACGCTCTCTTCAAACGGGGCTGTCACAAAACGCTGAGTCATATTTGTGGATGTCTGCGCCGTCACATCGTCAAAGTTATCCGCACTGATTCCTGCCCTCTCCCAGTCCGTATCAATAACAGTAACGCCCTTTCCTGTACATTCCATCTTCATCGTATGGTCTGTATCCCAGGAGTCTGACGCCTCCCACTTTTTTTGATCATAGTTCATCTGTACAAGAACTTCCGGCATTTCCTCCGCATGATTTTCTACCCCATAGAGATAATGAGAAATCCATTCATTGACAATATCGTCATAAAACTTCCCATCAATCAAAATCCCATAATTTTTATTTGGCATGGTCGGTGTGATATGCGGCCCCTGGTGAAGAATCGTTTTGTATGTCTGTCCCGACTTCTGGAAAGCTTTTACCATCATTTCAAACTGCTTCGTAGATACGTTTTCATCATTTAATCCCTGAACAATTAATGCGCTGCAGCGAATTTTATCTGCGTGAAGCCGATAATTTCCGCTGCCCCAGAACTTTGCATCATAGTCGAATCCGCATTTTAACTGCCGAAGGCTCAATTCATGGTGAAACGCCGCCATATCATCGAGCTGTTTTTCCGATAAAGTCTCATCGTGGTAACGGCTAGAACAATAGTAGGCCAAATAGCTGTTCAGCATCTCTTTTGGCCAGTAACGCTGTGCCCCCTGCATATTCTGCTGACTATACCAGTCAGAAATTCCTGCTACCGGAACGATCGTCTTTAAACCCTCAACCCCGGTTGTCGCTACTGCAAACGGCATGGTTCCGGCGTAAGACCTTCCTGTCATCGCCACGTTTCCATTAGACCAGTCTGCCTTCGTCGAGATGGTACCTTCCCGGTCCGCATAGGCAACCCGGTCGCCATGCAGCCATTCCACAACGGATTTGAAAGCATCCCGCTCATAATCAGACCCGACAAAATTAAATCCATCAGACCCAAGTGCGCCAAATCCGGCGCTGACGATCACCGCAAATCCTCGTACAAGATAATAATTGAAATGATCCAGATTCTCATAAACCATGCTGTCATGATTTCCCTTGTCCTTATAATACCAATCGGACGGATTCGCTTTCAGTGCAAGCTCCATGGCGCTGATCGATCCTGCCGGGACACGCGCCGGAACCTTTTTGTCCAGATCTGCAAAATCAAATTTGCGGTATTTTTTGTCCGCAACTTCTTTCATATGATCGTAACCGTCTTCCTGTACACCTGCACAGTATGGACGGGCTTCAAACAAAGAAGCCGCCTTATAATCGCCCTCTGCCGCACTGCGTGGAACCTGGACAAGGACTTTAATCAAATCCCGTTTTCCGTCCCCATCCATATCATAATCTGATTCCACATACACACAGTACCTTACGATCTCCGATGTATGAGGATCATAATCTTCTCCTGTTTTTCCATCTGTAAATGGGAAAACGGGCTGTGCCAGTCCGTTTTCAAATACCGGTACTTTGCTGTAACCTTGCTTTTGCATAATGACTTCCTCCTGCGTAATCAACCATCATTCTATATGATTTCGTTTTCCTACTCACTAGTATAGTTTTTTCTCAAAGGATAGTCAATCTTCATCCTGCCGACTTTTACGCCAGCCCTTTTTTCTCCAACCAGGATTCCAGGATCGGTTTGCCTTTCTTGATCTTTACAGCTCTGATCTGGAATTCCAAAATCGTCAGTCCTGTAAATACCAGCCATAGAACGATCAGGAAGATCACTGCGTTCCGGATGCTTTCTCCTCCGGCAATGGTACTTCGAAATGCTTCCACCGTATAGGTAAATGGTACCCAGTCATGGAGATATGGTACAAAGCTGCCTGATAATTCCAGAGGATATGTCCCGACGGAACCTGCAAGCTGAATGACCATAAAAATAAGCATCAGGAAACTTCCCACTTTTCCAAATGTATTCGTAAAGAAATACATGACAGACATAAATGCCACTGACGCAAGACATGCAAAAGCAATCGTCTTTGTCATTTGTACCGGCTCGAATCCATCAAAGAAATGCAGAAGTCCGATCATCACGACAGCCTGTGAAATGGCCACCAGGTACAAAACAGACGCTTTACTTGCCCACCATGCGAAACCGGACTTCAGCTTTCCATGATATTTTGTCAGCGGATACATCAGGCTGAATGCAATACATCCTACCCATAATGCCACAGACATCATATAAGGTGCCATTGCGTGTCCGTTGTTCTCTACCGTTGTCATCTGCTTTTCTGTCGTATTTACAGGAGCGGCAAACATGTCTTCCGTTTTCTGATTCATTGGCGTTTCTTTAACTGTTTTTGCTCCATCTTCCAGACCGCCTTTTAATGTCTCTGTTCCTGCCTTTACCTCTTCTAATCCATCGCCTAATGCTTTACTTCCGTCATGGAGTTTTAAAGCTCCGTCTGCAAGCTGTACAGCTCCACCATCTAACTGATTCATTCCACTGAGGATTTCCCCATTCTTTCCGGTAAGAGTACCCGTACCTTCAGCTAGTTGTTTTGCTCCCGACTCTAAATCACCCAGTCCTTTCGAAAATGTATCCATTCCGCCTGCCAGCGTTTGACTTCCGGCCTTAAGCGTACCGGTTCCAGCTTTGAGATCCTTTGACCCAAGAGAGAGCTTCTGTATACCTTGCAGGAGATTTGGAACCTGTTGATTCATTCCCTGTACTCCCTGATCTAATCTGAAACTTCCCTGCACGAGCTGGCCAAGTCCCTGATCCAACTGCTTGGCTCCTTGTACCAGACTTTCCGTCCCTTGTGTTTTCAGTGCGTCCGCTCCTTTTTCCGTGCTTTGTATTCCCTGAACCAGTACCGGAGCCGCTTTAGACAATTCCAGGGCACCCTGATCGACATCTTTGCTTCCCTGCTCGAGCTGAACTGCCCCCTCTTTCAGTCTATTTACACTTTCTTCCGTCTGGGTGCTGATTCCCTCTTTTAACTGCCCCATTCCGTTGTCTACACCTGTCAGAAACTGTTCTTTGCCTTTTTCTGTCTGTGAAGACATCTCTTCCAATCCTCCTGAGAGTTTGGTAAGACCGTTGATCACGTTTTCCATTCCCTGTACTGATTGCGAACCGGTCTCTCCTTGTCCTGCTGCTTGCTCGGAAGCCTGAGTCAGCAGGTCTCCATTTTGTGCAAGGGCATTACCGCTGCTCTGAAGCGCTCCCGAAGCTGCCTGTAGACGAGTTCCCGCTTCCTGCGCCGCCGCCGCATTTTTCTCTGCAACAGATATCGCCTCCTGTGCCACTTCTTTCACAGCCTCCATATCTCCTGATGCGACTGCCCTCTGTAAGGAAGCGTTTAAATAAGATGCGTCGGTACTTTCTACTGCTGCCGCCTGACCTGCTGCCGCCCGTGCAGTCTGAGCCTGAGCCCGGGCTTTCTGTGCCGCACTTGCAAGCGTTTGTCCAAGCCCGGAACTTTTCCCACCCGTCGTCTCTTCAGTAGCTGCCTGAATACTTGCAATCAACTGATCTGTACTGTTTTTTAATTGGTCTGCTCCCTGTTTGACGGAATCAAACACCTGACTTCCTGACTCCTGAATATTTTTATTTACCTGGTCCACACTCTTTTCTATTTGTGGAATCATCTGCTTTTCCAGAAGACCGATTCCCTGCACAAGTTCTCCGGATCCTTTATAAACAGCATTTGTACCGTTTTGTAACTGTTGTGTCTTTTGCGGCATATCTGAAGTTCCTATGCTGATCTGATTCAATCCTTCTTTCAGTACAGCCAGATTGTCGTCTACCTGCTCTGCGCCGGCCTTTAGGCTTTTGCTTCCGTCTTTCGCATCTTTCATCCCCTTGGCAAGCTGAGAGGATCCCTGAGACAATACCCCGGCCCCTTCCGAAAGAGCCGGCAGCTTTTCTTTTAGCTGATCGATTCCGTCATCCAGTTTCCCGGCTCCCTGATCCAGCTCTTTTGATCCGCCCGCCAGTTCTTTCGCTCCGTTTTTCAGTGTTTTTGCTCCACTATTTAGCTGTTTTCCTCCTTCATAAAGGTCATTTGCTCCTGCATTTGCAGATGCAACTCCTTCTGTATAAGCTTTCAGTCCTTCCTGCAATGTTTTACTTCCATTCCTAAATTCTAAGGTGCTGTCGGCCAGTACTTTCAGATTTGTCTCGATCGTTTCGTTTCCACTGATCAGTTCTTTGGTTCCTTCCTGAAGCTTTCCGGCGCCATCTGCCGCTTCCTGCATACCATCTCCAGCCTCTCCAATCTGTTCAAATACTGCCGCTGCATAACTCTGCGTCACTTCTTTCCGAACAGAGCTTTCGATTTTCTGCATGGCCGTTTCGCTCATCTTGGAAGCAATATAATTTGTTCCTGGATTTGTCTCGTATAAAAGTTCCATTTTTTCAGGATTTTTATCTGTCAACGTTGCGGCATTCGAAGAAAAATTCTCCGGTATTGTGATAACCATATAATAACTGCCGTCTTTCAATCCTCTTCTTGCGGCTTCCTGATCTGTAAAAGTAAAATCTAAAGAAGCATCATTCTTCAAATTTTTAACCATTTCATCTCCCACATGTAATGTAGATGTTCCATACACCGCCGGCACATCTTCGTTTACTACAGCCACCGGCAGTTTATCTATGTTGCCATACGGGTCCCACATAGATCCCAGAAAAAGGGTCGTATAAATGGTAGGAATCGCAATAATGGCAACAATAACGATCAACATGATTTTATTGCCCAACAGTTTTTTCCACTCTTGTTTCAGCATCCTCCTGTCTCCTTTCCATTATTAATACACAACTTAATATAGTTTAATAGATGTTGTGTTGATTATTTTCCCATGAAGCATTATACTAAAGACGGAAATAACATACAACCAGCAACATTCCCACCTTTTGTATATTAGTAGACAGAAGGCGCCCTAATATCTATTATTTATATTTTTTTTATTTTTTGTTAAAAAGGAGGATTTCATCATGCCTGTAAAAACAGACCGCCGAATACGCAAAACAAAAGCCCAGCTTCGTACCGGGCTTGCCAAACTTTTACAAAAGAAAAGTATCAAAGAAATAACCGTAAAAGAACTCGTAGAACTGGTAGACATCAACCGTTCTACTTTCTATCTTCATTATTCAGATATTTACAATATGCTTTCTTCGATCGAGGAAGAATTATTGGAAGAAATCCGACAGACCATTCTCAATCACCCGGTAAGCCCTTTTAATGAATCCAGCTTTCCATTTATTGAAGATATCTTTCAAATTTTGGAAGAAAACAAGGATATCTGCTGTGCATTACTGGGACACAATGGAGACATTGCCTTTCTTCACCGGATTGAATCTCTTATTTCCGATCATAGTCTGAGTGTTCTAAGGGTGACCTTTCCGGAGACGATTGAGGATCTAAAATATTCCTATTCTTTCTGTCTTTCCGGCTGTATTGGACTTGTGAAAACCTGGCTGACCTCTGACACCAACGAAACACCACAGTATATGGCAGAACTTACTTTCCGGCTGATCATGAATGCTCTGCACGGAATGTATCCGCAAAATCATGTTCTCTGACGCTCAGGAACCTTGGTTTGTCCGGTGACGCCGGACTCCTGCACAAATTCCAGGAATACTTTTTCCCTCCTCGAAATCAGATAATCCTTACGTACCGAATAGGCAAAATTCAGTCCCTGTAAGGTATCTGCCAGAGGGACATAATGCACTTCCCGCTTTACCGGCTGTTTTCCCACCACGGCTATCAGTGAAAGATAATCCCCGCCCTGCACCATGTCAAAACAGCTTCCCCGGTCAGATACCCACACAATCTGCGGATGCCCACTGATTCCTATCCGTTTTAACAGAGCAACAGCAGAGACATCATTGTAAAATACAAAAGGAAACTTCATCAATTCTTCGCTCGTAATCTCCGCACGATCCGCCAATGGATGTTCCGGCCGCATAATAACCTGAAACGGAACGTTACTAAAGATCTCCTTTAAACAGCAGTGAAAGGATGCTGCGTGACTTTGATAGCGGCTTTTGGCAGAATCAATATATGTAACAAAAGCAATATTTGCATTCTGTGCCTCCAGCGCACGGAAACATTCTTCCGATGACATCTCTTGAAAGCTGTCTTCGTCTGTTCCTCCATATTTATCTCTCATCTCAAGAAAACACCGCATAAAAAAGGGTGAATACTGAGAAACGACCCGTAGTCCTCTTATTCTGTGATCCTGAAGTTTTCGCATTTCATCCATTTCCCTGAGAATACGGTGTGCCCGCTCCATAAATTCATTTCCGGTCTCTGTGAGAGCCACACCGGTTGTTGTTCTCTGAAAAATCTGAAATCCCATCTCTTCTTCTATCGAACGGATGACACCGCTGAGATATGGCTGTGAAACAAACAACTCTCTAGCAGCCCGATTGATAGAACCGCTCTTTTCTACAACCGCCAGATACTGCAAGTGGTTCAAGTTCATTTCTTCTTCCTCCTTCTCCATCACCGACACATCATATAACAAATTTAGTATAGCACATAAACTTTTGGGAATAACTCTTTTTTTCAAAATCATGCTACAGTATTGTAAACAAGATACTCGTTATATTCAAAGTGTTTTTCGTCAAATCGCACAAAGAAAGGAAGAAAATTATGGGAAAAGAATTATTTATTCGGGCACAGAAAATGAAAGATTCTCTGATTCAGTGGAGACGTTCACTCCACCGCCATCCGGAGCTTGGACTTGAGCTTCCCCGGACAAGCGCCTTTGTTCAAAACGAATTAAATCGTCTTGGAATTTCTTACGAAACCTATGTAGACGGCTCTTGCCTGCTTGCTACCCTTGGCCCAAAAGAAGGAAAATGTTTTCTGTTGCGAAGCGATATGGATGCCCTTCCGATCAATGAGGAAACCGGACTTGAATTTTCTTCAGAAGCACCAGGGCAGATGCACGCCTGCGGACATGATTTGCACACCTCGATTCTCCTTGGTGCCGCAACGATTCTGAAAGAGCATGAAACAGAATTAAAAGGCCCTGTCAAACTGTTGTTCCAGCCCGGGGAAGAAATTTTCGCAGGGGCGAAACGCTGTATAGAAGAAGGTGTTTTGGAGAATCCGAAAGCAGATGCCGCATTTGCCATGCATGTCTCCTCTCTTGTCCCTACGGGTGTTATTATGACCGGACGGGAAGCCATGTCTTCTGTATATGGTTTTCAGATCGAAATCCAAGGGAAGGGCGGCCATGGTTCTACTCCGCACCTTTGCGTTGATCCAATCCATGTCGGCGTTGAAGTCTATGCGGCCCTGCAGGAACTTATCAGCCGTGAGTGTACACCGCTTTCCCACACCGCTCTGACTATCGGACAGTTTCAAGCAGGGAAGGTGGCAAATGTGATTCCTCAAAGATGCGTGATGAGTGGTACTTTACGAACTTTTGATACGAAAGTAGCTGACTTTCTCATCCGCCGTATAGGAGAAATCGTTCCTTCTGTCGCAAAAACCTATCGGGCAAATGCTTCAGTCCAGGATTTATATAATGTTCCAGCGGTTCTGTGTGACGGAAATCTCAATTTGTTCTTAGCAGAAGCACTTCACAAATCCAATCCGGATCTTGTTTTTGTTGATAAGCTTCACGCAATGGGCTCAGAAGATTTTGCTTTTATCTCGGAACAGATTCCATCCAGCTATTTCTGTCTGGGATGTGCGGTAACAGATCCTGCCCACGCAATCGGACCGCATAATCCGAAGACTGTCTTTGATGAAGCATGTCTGCCTTTAGGTGCCGCTTGTTATGCACAGGCCGCACTTTCATGGAGCCAAGAAAACAATAAGTAAAAACGACAAAGATCTGCTTCTTTTACAGTAGGAGGGAAAGGAAATTATTATGGACACGAAAAGAAAAAACAAAAGCATATATCACTGGATCATACTGATTGGCTGCATTTTAACGCTGATGTTTTCCTACTCGACAAGAGTAGGTCTGGCACAGCTTTTTGCAACGGAAATTTTAAAAGATACGTCATTTTCTTCTGGCGCTTATTTCCTGTCTGTTACATTAACCGGCATTGCATGTGTGTTTACCGGGCCAATCGCTGGTAAGCTGCTTCACGGAAAAAATATGCGTATCGTATTTGTACTTTCTTGTATTGGGACAATGGTCTCCTACGGCTGTTATGGTTTCTGTCGTGAATTATGGCAATTTTATATAGTCGGGATACTGGTAGGAATCTTTTGCATGGGCGCCGGAACCATTCCGGTCAGCCTTCTGATTACCAACTGGTTTGAGAAAAACCGCGGTCTGATTCTCAGTATCGCAATGATGGGAATCAGTATCGGAGGCACGGCATTAAGCCCTCTGCTCTCTGTGCTGATCTCAAACTTTGGATGGCGTAATGCATATTTTATTCTGAGTGCAGTTAGTCTGGCTGTTCTTCTCCCTCTTGGTCTGTTTGTTTTCAAACGCACACCACAGGAAGTGGGACTTCTTCCATATGGACAAGGCGAAGAAATCACTCACGAAAAAAAGAAACAGAATGTTCAGGCGAGTCACTGGAACGCTACGCTAAAAGAAGCACGAAAAACACCGGTTCTTTGGATTTTTTGCCTTGGTGCTTTTCTCATTTACTTTACAGCGTGTATTCTTCAGCATCAAAGCACGTATTTAAGAGGTGTGGGATTTGACGCCGCCTCTGTAGCTGCTTATATTTCCCTATACTCCGCTGTCGCAATTTTCGGCAAACTGGCACTTGGCTGGGTATTCGATCACTTTGGAGCTAAAAGGGGGATCATCTTCGGATGCGGTACTTTTCTGTTATTTTTGATTGCTTTTTTGTTTGTACAGGGCAATCAGGGTATGCTATATCTATCCGCAGTCCTTTACGGATTCGGGACTTCCACAGCAACCGTCGCAATTCCCATCCTTATTACGAGTGTTTTTGGGCCCAGAAATTACAGCGAGCTTTATGGGTTTGTTTCATCCTTTACCATGGCAGGAAGCGCCCTTGGAAGTGCCGGTATCGGTATGATGTATGACATTAGCAATTCCTACCGTCCGGCACTTGTAATCCTGGCTGCTCTGACAATTTTAAGTGTAATCGTAATGGTCATAAGTATTCGAATGGGACAGCATCATACACCCGCAAAACCGGAACAAGCATAAATAATTCATAAAAGAGATTCACCAAAAAGCTCCTTACGTTTTTGCATTGTTTTTCAAAAACGTAAGGAGTTTCCTGCCTCAGCTTCTATTCTTTTGCTCTATCACAGGCTGTTTCCTGAACCCATACTGTCATTTCTCCCTCTCCTCTGTTATTCCACAGATAATACGGAATAAACCGCAGATGTTTCTTCTCATATTTTGTCGGCCTTTTTGTACGATACAGACAAGCTTCCCATCCTTCTGCCAACATCTGCATTCCTTTCGCCTTTAAATCCAGTTCTCCTGTTTCCAAATTCCCTTCGGTCGTCTCAAACAGACTGTCGGAAGGAAGACTGATCCTTGTCAGTCCTTTTCCATTATCCGCTTCTTCGAGACAATAAATGAACGGTCCTCTTGATACGGCTGTTTTTCCAATGTCATATTTTACCATTGGGCTTGCATAATTACGCTCCACCTGCATAGAACATTCCAGCCTGATCTCATCCTGATCTTTCCATTTCCGTTCCAGATAGAGATACCCATTCCTTGGCAAATCCGTAACTTCTTCTCCGTTGACCTCTGCTTTCCATTTTCGGCACCATCCCGGAATACGCAGCGCAACCGTAAATTTCTCCAAGTAATGTGAGTTCTTTGCTTTTTCTATTATCAGTTTTGTTGTGCCGCCCCACGGCATCTGGCTTTCCACTCGAATCTGCGTATCCGTAAACGGCGTCTGCACACGTCCTCCCACATAGAGATGGAAGGCAATGGCGTCTTCTCTGACAGAACAGACATAGTTTCCGATCGACATAATCAGTCTTGCAAGGTTTGGAGGGCAGCACGCACAGTTGTACCACCTCCAGCGGGAAGTCTCCACATGTTTTCTTCTCTGATCCTTTCTGCTGGCCTCCGGGTCTGCCTCCAGCGGATTTACATAAAAGAACCTTGTCCCATCTATTGACATTCCACTGATACATCCATTGTAAAGGGCCCGCTCCATCACATCCGCGTACTGACCGGAAAGCTCCTTCTCTAACATTCGTTTTGCCCAAAAGACAAGTCCGATAGAGGCACACGTTTCTCCATATACCGTATCATTTGGCAAATCGTAGTCAAATGTAAACGATTCCCCATATTCCGAAGAACCAATAGCGCCGGTAATATACATTTGTCGTTTTGTAACGTCATCCCACAGCGTTTCCACAGCCTCCATAAGGCTGTCATCCTCCATGATTCTCGCCACATCGGTCATTCCAGAATAAAGATATACCGCCCTGACCGCATGCCCTTCCGCTGTTTTCTGCTCCCGTACTGGTTTTCCTGCCTGATAATACTGATACTGAAACAAACTGTTTTCCCAGTAGAATGGATTCTCGTATTTTTCTCCTTCTTCCCGGAAGTAAAGTGGTTCTTTCCCTCTCTCATCAATAAAATACTTCGCCAGATGCAGATAACGAATCTCACCTGTGGCCTCATACAGACGGACCAAAGCCATTTCAATAATTTCATGGCCAGGGTATGCGTGAATTTTTCCTTCTTCCGGTCCAAATGTACGGTCAATGCAGTCCGCAAGTCTCTTCACAACATCCAGAAGCGTATGCTTTCCCGTCCCCAGATAATATGCGATACCGGCTTCAATCATATGTCCGGCACAGTATAGTTCGTGGTTGTCCCGTAGATTTGTCCACCTTTTTTCCAATCCGTTAATAATATAATAAGTATCAAGATACCCGTCCGGCTGCTGCGCTTTCTCGATGACCGCAATGACCTCGTCCGCCATCTGCTCCAATTCCCTGTCTTTCTTCCATGCAAGGGTATATCCTACCGCTTCCAACCATTTGGCCAGATCACTGTCCTGAAATACACATCCTTGAAAATCCCCCTTCTCCATCCCGGCTGCAATCCTAAAATTCTTCACACAGTGACTTGGGGCCGCGTCCTCCACGAGATCATTCAGCGCTTTCCACTGGTATGGGATCATCTTCGTCCGTACAACTTCCATTTTGTTTTTCCAAAACCGATCGTCTATCAAATAAGCTTTCATATCCATAGGTCTGAAATCTTTTGTACCTCTCATCTTCTTACCTGCCTTCCTGGCCATTCAATATTGTTTCGCCTGTCGTAAGTGTCCGTATCTGGCTATCTGGCCCTTCGATCGTCCATCCCTCCTCCGTATTGTCATTCCACACTCTGAGGGATGGCGTTCCGTATTGACACTCTTCCAACTGCACTGTGATCCGCCTGTTCGTCTCATCGATACAGATTTTATTGATACTGCCGGATTCACATTCTATACGGATTTTGTGTGGAATCGAACAAAAGCGAACTCCAAGACCGTCATACGGAATCATCCATTCCTTTCCTTCTTTTCTTTCATATAAACATCCATATCCACAACGTCCGAACACCGTATCATCCACCACATACGATTTTGCGGAAAACAAATAGCCGTACATGCCCATATCCGTATCCAGCGACCGAAAATCAAATCCACTTCTATCAGGCCAGAACAGATACCAACCATGGGCAGCCCCATTGCTCCGGATACAGGTTAAGAAGGAAAGCAGTCCTCCGTACCCTAATTTTAACATAGATTCATCCCCTGTATGCTCAAATCCATGAAACAGAACCCTGGAATTCAGAGGAGTCCCATACCAACAACAGACATTTCCCCGCTTCTCATTTCCATATAAGAACCATTCCGGTTGCCTGCCGCCCCTGAGAGCCGCCGTGATCCGATATGCCTCGTCTAATTTTTCCTCCTTCCCATAATATCTCATCATAGCTTCGTACTGATTATGGGATGTCTGATCCACATAAAGCTCCGATCCAAATGGATAGATGCTACCTGCATTTTCTTCCGCAATAAAAGCAACTTTCCGATTCAGTTTTTCATACCATTGTGGTTCCTCTTCCTTTAATGTCTCAACCAGATCCACGATCGTCGCTCCCGCCGGCGCTCCGTTAAACTTGTTTTTCCCAAGCTCATATCCGGTCATGGAGGTACGGTAGGCCATTTCCAGATACGTTTCAGCATCTCTTTTTTCCGTAAGACCATATTGTTTTGCAATACGGTACATGGAGTAGTAAATGTCACTGATGAGCGGGTAGTTGAAAGACCGCAGAATTGATTCTGCCTTCTCTTTGTCCCATTTATTCCCACATGCGATATCAGAAGGGGTGCGATCTTCATAGTACAGCCCTCTTCTGGCATAATACGTATCCTTCTCCTGAAGTTTTCCATAAAGACAGTCGTCAATATATTCTTCCAATACCGAGATCTCAGCCGGATTGGGAATGAGGGTATTTTTCTCTGCCAGAAACATAGCCACCGGCAGGGCGTACTCATCCAATGCTCCTACCTGCCAGGACTCCTCACTTTCCGTGAACAGCATCTCCACTCCGTCATCATATGGCAGGAAAGCATGGTTGCGCCCAAACGGATCATACTCATTTCTGTAATACTGCCGTCTCACTATAAAATCTGCATGTTTTACAAGCAAGTCCCGTATCGTATCCGTCGCATAAAACATCAGGATTGTCTCACCTTTTCCATGATGGACACGTACTTTTTTCTGCCCCGGCTCCGTGAAGGTGAGCTCATAAAAATAGGAGTTGTTTTCCTTTTTTACTGCCTGAATCTGCATATTATTGGCTACCGGTATGAGACGCGGCTCATCTTTACAGCGCAGGCGAAGTTTAACTGGAATTCCCACCGGGGCAGCCATAGACGGCTGTACGTCCACATCCAACTGCCCTTCTGAGACCAGATTTTCTTTTCTCTCCTCTTCTGATCCTACGGCACAGAATCGGAAATGAAACTGTTTCATCTCGTATGGTTTCAGATGCAAGGAGCTATTCCCATTCATTCCGTACTTCTGTTGCTCTGTCTCTTCTTTCCATCCTTCACACTTCCTTGCCGCCGCAGAATACAGAGAAAGATAATACGGCCCCTCAAACGTCAGACTCCACTGACATCCAATAGCAGTATCCATTTGGTAGGCCGTCTCTATCTTACCGCCATCCAATATCTGGAACAAAAGTCCCGGATAGTCACCCTTGGGTCTCTGGCAGAATACATAGGAACTGCTTCCGTCAATACTCAGATGCTGGAAAACTCTTTGTTCATGCCATAGTTTTTGCTTTATCCCCCTCCAGTTTTCAAAATCCTGATACTTCTCATCTTCAAAAATGCCTGTATAATCTGTATTTGTAAGAAATGCAAGGGAAATCTCCCCTACTTCTATTTCCTGATCCAAAGGATTTTTCACTGTAAGGCCCCAATGAAGCCCATCTTCTTTCATCTGAAATGTCTGTTCCGTATTCAGGGTACGGATTCCTCTCTGTTTTTCAGAAGGCTCCAGCCAGGATACCCGAACCTTGTCTTCCTCCACACTCACAATTCTGTTATCTTCGGAATCTGCCGTCCGTTCTTCTCTCCATCCCTCCGCGTTTTCATCCCATATCCGAAAACGGACATCTCCCATCCACTGATTTGCTTCCCGAATGGACGGATAGGAAATATTCTTTCTGTTTCCGATATACTCGGTTTTCAACGGATCTCCTTTCATGCGGATGGAAATCAATTTTCCTGTTTCCGGGTCAAACCCGGCTGTCATCTGTTTATTTTCCAAAAAAATGGCTGACATACCGTCTCCTCCTTTCTGTTCATCTATTCCTTCACCGCTCCTGCCGTCATTCCTTTAATCAGACCTTTAGATGCAAACATCGTAAATATAATAACCGGAAGGACATAGATTACAGCATTTGCGGTTAATTTGCCCCAGTAGATCTGAAATGTCGATACATAAGACTGGATGCCAAGAGGCATCGTCTTTAGTTCCGGACTGCGGATGATGACGGACGCGTACATAAATTCATTCCATGTTGACAAAAAACTCATCAGTGTAGCGGAACAGATACCAGGAAGTGAGATTGGTATAACAAGTCTCCGGATGACTCCCAAAAGTCCCAGGCCATCAATCTTTCCCGCATCCTCGAGCTCCTGCGGAAACTCCATAAAAAACGTCCTCATCAACATGACTGCAAAAATTACGGAGCCCGGAAGATAACTGATGATCAAACCTGTCCGCGTATTAATCAGATGAAATTTGGATAAAATTTGAAAAAGCGGGAGCAACTGGGTTACTGCCGGAACCATACGGATTACAAGAATAACCATAAAAAATACGGTTCCGGCCCGAAATCGGATCTTTGCCAGGGCATACGCCGCAGGGATGCTGATCACAAGAGTAATCGCCGTCGTAATAAGAGCAATAATCAGACTGTTCTTCATATACATAAACATACTCCCGTCCGCAATTACATCTCTGTAATTCTGCAAAGTTGAAGGATCCGGCAGAATATGGATTGGTACCTCAAATAGTTGTACTTCTGTCTTTAAAGACGAAAGTACCAGCCATAAAAACGGAAATACCATAAAGACAGATGCGATAACCAGCACACAGTAAGTATACAGATTTGATATCCATTTTTTCTTTCCCATCCTTACGCACCTCCTTTTCTCCGTTTGGTAATCTGATTTAACAAGATCGTAAACGCCGCGATTACAAGGAACAACAGGAACGATGCTGCCGATGCCTCGGCAAATTTCATCTGTTTAAATCCTTGGTTATATACATAGTAACTGATGACCTGAGTCGAATTGGAAGGTCCTCCCCCTGTCAGGATATACACGATATCATACATCTTCAGTGCATCCGGAATTCGGATCAGCAAAATGACGGCGATGGCCGAACGCAGATGCGGAAAAATGATATACCAGTATGCCTGAAACTGGTTTGCTCCATCGATCTTGGCTGCCTCAATGATATCGTCCGAAACACTGCTTATGGACGCAAGCAGCACCAGAATGACAAATGGCGCTGCCGTCCACACACTGACTGTCAGAACCGCAAACTTCGCCGCCATCTTTTCCGAAAGCCACATTGGTCCATCAATGTGCAGAAAGTTGAGGAAATAGTTAATCACTCCATACCTATCTGTAAACATCCATCTCCAGATTGTTCCGGATGCAATGGAGGCCATCATCATGGGCAGGATAATACAGACCTTGGCAATTCCGCTTCCTTTTACATTTTTTCTTAAAGCGGCGGATACAAGGAGACCAATTCCAAGTTCGACCAAAATTGTAGCAGCAGCATACAGTAGCGTGTTCCCGATGACACTACGCATTTCTTTGCTCTTTAATGTCTCTATATAATTGTCAAATCCCGCAAATTCAAAATGTCCCTGTACGACTCCCATATTTGTGTTGAAACTCATAACAAGCGCATACAAAAGAGTATACAAAGCAAATGCCACAATCACCATAGCGGGAACACACAGCAACATTCCCATCCTTTTGTTTTTCCGGCCCAACGCCCGCCTTTTCCTTTTCATTTTACCCACTCCCTTTTCTGCCCGAAAAACCTGTCAACTATTGCGCTTCATCCAGAATCTCCTGAAGATCCTGTGCACATTCTTCCACCTCTTTTGGAATATCCGTCACTTCTTTTGTGGTAATCCGGTTGAGTGTCAGGGAAACTCTGTCTCGGAGCTCCGAGAAGTTGGTGCTAAGTGTCGGCGCGATCCCCTGCGCAAGACTTTGGTTCATAGCTTTCAGTACCTCTGCGTCCTCCGGATCCGTAATAGCCGCCTCTGCTTCTTCTGCAGACGACTTTCTGACAACCGGGTTGATAAAGTTTTCGGAAAGTCTGGCAATCGTCTCTGAACTAGTGTGCTGACACACATATATTTAGCACAATTGTTCTTTTGCTTCATGCCGTTTCATGATATACTAAAAGAAACGGCGGTGATTCATTATGGCAAGACCTAAAACATATCATATTATACTCAGTGACAATGAAGTGTCAGCTCTTCGTAAGGTTATCAGGGATAAGAAAACCTGTAAAACCGTCCTAAAGAGATGTCAGATTTTATTAGAGTTGGATGAAGTCAGTGGTACTGGTTTGACCCACTCACAAATTGCACATACTTATGCGGTCTGTCCGGCTACGGTTACAAATATTATCCAGTCTTATGTTAAGAACGGTATTACTAATATCGTCAAATACAACATCAGCCCAAATTCAAGTGCGGCATTACGCAAGGCAGATGGACGGACGGAGGCGCATTTGATTCAAATTGCTTGCGGTCCGGCACCCGAAGGACACTCCAGATGGACGATCCGGCTTCTGAAGAGAAAGCCCGTATTGAACTGGAAACACCAGTCAGCAGAGAAACAATCCGCAGGGTATTAAAAAAAATGAACTTAGACCTCACCTCAATGACTATTGGTGCATCCCGCCAAAAGAGGATGCAGAATTCATAGCATGTATGGAAGATGTTCTCGATGTCTATGAACTCGCGTATGACCCTATGCGTCCGGTCGTCTGCATGGATGAAAAACCATACCAGCTGTTGGGAGAGACAAGGGAACCGCTGCCAATGCGCCCGGGAGATGACCGGAAAGTAGATTCCGAATATATCCGTAATGGCACATGCAGCATCTTTGCTTTCATAGAACCTCTTGCTGGGAAGCATCATGTCAGTGTCCGGGAACACCGGACTGCAGTTGACTGGGCAGAAGAAATAAAATACCTTGTTGATGTCATGTACCCAGAAGTGGAAAAAATCATTCTTGTAATGGATAACCTTAATACCCATAAACCGGCATCCTTATATAAAAAGTATCCTGCGGCAGAAGCAAGGCGTCTTATAAAACGCTTGGAAATCCATTATACACCGAAACATGGAAGCTGGCTGGATATCGCTGAAATAGAACTTAATGTAATGACACGCCAGTGCCTGTCACGGCGAATTGACGATATCAATCATCTCCGCAGCGAATTATCGGCATGGGAAACCGAGCGTAATACAAGGGCGGCAAAGGTGGATTGGCAATTTAAAACTGCTGATGCACGAATCAAACTGAATTCGCTATATCCCAAATTTACTGCCACTTCCGTGTAAGTGGCAGTAATGCTAAATATAAATATGTCAGCACACTAGTTTGTCAACAGGTCCAAAGTTTCACACTCTCGAAATACCTGTGGAAACCACGGATGTGGACATTAATAACACAAGGCCACTTGTCACATCAAGCTTACATTCGTAGATAAATTATTTTTAAACAAAAGAGAAAGAATGTGTATACTCTCCATTCTTTCTCTTCAAATCAATATTGCATAGTAAATATATTCTTTATTTCCAGATATCTCCAATTATTTCAGCTTCTGCAAATACCCCTGTAGCTCCACCTGTATGCCAAAATACAACCGTACTTCCTTTAGAAATCTTCCCGCTTCGGATACAATCCAGCATTCCAGAAAATGCTTTTCCTGTATATACCGGATCTACGATAATACCTTCTTTTCGTGCGAGATATTGTATTGCTTCTGTAGCTGCTTTAGTAGGTTTTTCATATCCTTCACCAAAATATGACATTTCGTAATGCATATCTGACGGCAAAACCGTCTTATCACTTCCAATATAGCGTAAGCTTTCTGTCGCAATTTTTGCTACTTTTTCCAAATGACTCAGCTCCTTTGGACTTACTGTAACGCTATAAATCATTGTATCTGACTGTAGCAAGACTTTACCTGCTGCCAACCCTGCCAATGTACCGCCGGTTCCTGTGGCATGAAAAATATAGTCTGGTTTTTCATTTAATTCGTTCATCTGTGAAACCATTTCAATGTAACCATTGATAAATCCTGTACTGCCAATATAATTCGCGCCGCCTTCAGGAATGACAAAGCATTTATGCCCTTCTTTTTCCATCTGCTCAACTTGTCTCCTGCACAATTCTTCTGCCTCAAGATCCGCTTCTGCCTCTTCCCTTCCATTTGCCGGAATAATATGAATCTCAGCGCCCAGAATTTTATCCAGTAGCAAATTTGCTTTTGGAACCTCTTCCTTTTGCTCAGTAAGGTCTACAAGATATAAAACACATTTTAATCCTTCTACATTACACATCGTTGCCGTTTCCATAGCATGGTTAGACTGTGTTGCACCAAAGGTAAATATTGTATCATACCCATGTTTTTTAGCATATCCTATCAAAAATTCCAATTTTCGAACTTTATTTCCACCAAACAAATTAACGCCAGTCATATCATCTCTTTTGATATATAAGTTAACGCCAAGATCATTGCTAATATTTTTTAGCTTATGAAGCGGTGTTGGAAAAAAACCATTTCTACTTCTTGGTACTGTTTGTATCATTTCATTTGCTTCTTGAATACTAATCATAACCCTATCTTTCTGCTTTTATATATCAAGCACCTTGTTCCTTTCTTCAAAATTTACCGATACATTTTAGATTCTCTAAAATTCTGCTTTTGATAATAAAATTAACAGTTCAACACATGCATCGACATCTTTTTTACTTACCATTTCGTTGCTTGAATGAATATTTTTAGCCGGAACGCAAATGGCTCCTGCCTTTATTCCATTATATTCCTGAGCCTTACACGCATCTGTTCCTCCATGATCGCTAACATCCAGTTGATATGGAACCTTATTATCCATTGCAGTTCTCTGAATCCAATCAATTACTTCCTGGTTTACTATCATAAAATGGTCCATCACTTTAACCGCCGCACCTTCACCTACAGCAAGATCTGTCTTCATTCCCCTTAATTCTTCATTCGAACAAGCAACATCTACTGATAGTAAAACATCTGGTTTAGTAATAGAAAGTGCTGACTGTATACCTTGAAACCCATTTTCTTCCTGGACGGAAAAGATAAAATACATGTCATTTTTACAGGATTGAAGTTGCTTTATCACCTCAAGTAAAATCAAGCATCCTATTCTATCATCCAATGCCCCGGATATAATACTGTCTTCATTTTCATAATATTCTGATTTTATTACAATCTCCTGGCCCTTCAAAGCTTTTGTAACACTATTCCCAGTATTGTTTATTCCAAATTCAACGTACAGATCATCACATGTTATTTCCTGATTACGATCTCTTTTTTCACATAATACGATTCCTTGCAATCCTTCACTCGTTTCTATTCTGGTATCAATCATATTGTATGGCTTCACTGAGCCAACTGGAAGCACTCGGAATCTGCCTTTTGCATCTACTGATCGTATCATCAATCCAATTTGATCCATATGAGCTGCTAAAGCTAACTTTTTACCTGCCCCTTGTTTATGAGCAATTATATTTCCCAGCGAATCACATTGAACATCATCAGCATACCCTTCCAATTCATCCAAAATCACCTGACGAATATAACGTTCCCTTCCACTGGGTCCATATGTTTTACACAATTTTTTTAACAATTCACTATCCATGTGTTTTTCACCTATTTCTTTCATTCAACACAGTCAAGACCACCGGCTTAGCCGGTGGCTTGATTTGACCCTATAAGGGTCTTTTACCGGCACTGAAGTCTAAAGACTCATCGAAACGGTTCGCCAATCGCAACATCATTTACCCACTAAGTCCTAAAGGACTTATCTTTTTCTGTTTTGCTTTACCGGCTCACCCGTGAACGGGTCGATATACTCTTTCAGTGTCATTTGGTCATATTCCAAATCTTCCTGTAGCTGATTTGCTATATACTCTTGTATCTTTTTTGCATTTTTCCCTACTGTATCTACATAGTAGCCTCTGCACCAGAAATGCCTGTTTCCATACTTGTATTTTAAATTCGCATGCCTTTCAAATATCATGAGGGTACTTTTTCCTTTCAGATAACCTATAAAATACGATACACTCATGCTTGGAGGTATTTCTACCAACATGTGTACATGATCTAGACATATTTCCCCTTCTATGATTTTTACATTCTTCCTTTTGCATAACATACTTAAGATATTTGCTATATCCTGCTTAATCTTTCCGTACGCAACTTTTCTCCTGTACTTTGGCGCAAAAACAATATGATATTTACAATTCCATTTCGTATGTGATAGACTATTACTATCCATTTGGATACCTCCTTTGTACTTTAATGCGGTTGGCGAACCAACATTATTGTATCATAGGAGGTTTTTTCTGTAAGCTGAAGCATTCCTGACTCACCTGCATAGCAGGTGGTTTATTTGTTTCCAAAATTCCGTTTTTCGGATCAACGAAAAACTCCTCAATGGAAACAGGCCCTTGGCCTAACAATAAAAACAGCTCAGCTGTACTTTTACAACTGAGCCGTCTCAATTCATGTACTTCTACAGTATACCTTTTTTACATTCTCTTTGCAATATCCGCGCACGCTTTCATAGCTTCAATCACAGAGCTTCTGAATCCGGTTCTCTCCAGTACTCTGACTGCCTCGATAGTCGTACCTGCAGGGGAGCATACCATATCTTTTAATTCGCCCGGATGCTTTCCTGTCTCTAATACCATCTTCGCGCTTCCCATCACAGCCTGTGCCGCGAACTTGTAAGCCTGCGGTCTTGGCATTCCGTCCGCTACCGCCGCGTCTGCCATAGCCTCGATCAAAATGAATACATAAGCCGGAGAGCTTCCGCTTACGGATACGACCGCATCCATCAGGCGCTCAGGAATAACCTCTACCTTACCAAAGCTTTCCAGAATATGACACGCATACTTCACTTCTTCTTCAGACAGGTATGGATTCGGGGATGCTGCTGTCATGCCCTCCATCACCATAGCCGGTGTGTTCGGCATCGTTCTTACGATCTTTACTTTCTTGCCGAATTTCTCTTCCAGCCATGCCAGTGTTTTTCCAGGCGCGATGGTGATTACGATCTTGTCCTCTGTCACCTTGTCCTTGATTTCTGTGATGACAGACTCATAGAACTGTGGCTTCACAGCAAGAACAATCACTTCTGACTTTTCTACTACTTCCAGGTTGCTGTCTGTGATCTGGATCCCGTACTGATCTCTTGCCTTTTCTCTGGTCGGTACGAAAACGTCGGAACCAATGATCTCTTCCGGCTTAAATACCTGGTTTTTAATGATGCCTCCCATGATGGCGCCAGCCATATTTCCACATCCGATAAATCCTAATTTCATATGTGTTACACTCCTTTTCCGCTAAGAATCATTTTGTATACACTCAAATCATTTGTATACAATTCATACCTATAAAATATCACTATGTATCGTCCTTGTCAATCATTCTTATGACATTTCTTCCATTTTTCCTTGTAATTTTGTTTCTATTTGTATACAATAAAGTTATTAGTATACAAAGGGGTGATCTGTGTGGCTGAGAAAATTTCCCTGGCCGACCAGGCATATCATACAATGAAAGAGCGGATTCTCAATCTGACTTATCCGCCGGGAATGCAACTCACGGAAACGATGCTTGCCGAAGAACTGAATATGAGCCGGAATCCGATCCGAACCGCCTTAAAGACGCTTCATGCCGAGGGTCTCGTTGTCCGGGATTATTATAAATCGATTATTGTAAAAGAGATCACAGACAAGGATATCGAGGAGATTTACCAGCTTCGTGAGCTTCTGGAGGGAGCCGCGTTCCGGGAGATCTTTACAAGCGGCAGAGCTGATGAGTTTTCCTACCGGATCGAGGAGCGTGTCGTTCGGATGTGTGCGTGTGCCGGGGATATCTACCACTGGGAACTGGCGGACACCCAGATGCACATGGAGATTGTCAGCGTATTTGACAATGAGCGGATCAATCGTATCTACGAAATGTACCTTAACGAGGTCATCCGCATGGGGTTGTATTCCGTCCGGAATGGTCTTCACATCAGCAGAGCCAATGAAAATCTGAAAAAGATGATCCGCTACATGCGGTCTGATCAGTACGAAAAAGCCTATGAAATTTTAAGAAACGATCACTTTATGATCGGCAAAAGCAGCGCTTTAAAAAAATAAAAAGTCCTATGACGGCAACGGCCACAGACAAAGCCAGAAGAAAACAAACTTCTGCCATTGCCGTTGCCGCCGACACCCATTTTCTTATGACTGACATCCCAGATTCCTCCTTCTGCTTTCTATTATAGGAAACCCGTTTCCTGCTTTCCATCGAATCATCTTACATTTTCTGCTTCTTATCTTACAAATTTGCAACCTATGTTTTTTTCGGCATCCGACAGCAACTACCAAAAGTGTCAAAAGTCGCAGACCGAATTGTAAGCGGCCGCCAGGATCCCTGGCAGACTGGAAATTTGTCTCGTCGCCAATACAAAAAGACCGGCATACGATGCTATCTTTCGTATGCCGGTTCTCTTTATTTTCTTAGACATGTGCCTCTGTTTTCTTTTTCTTCATCACGGAATGTCCAATGTCGTACTCTTTCCTATCCTTAAACTCCTGAATCTTCCCGTCGTTCCAGTTCTGTACAGGACGGTAATATCCGGTGATCCGGCTGTAGACCTCTGTCTTTCTGCCGCAATGCGGGCAGGTGTACTGCTCCCCGTCGATATAGCCGTGATCCTGGCAGATGGAGTAGGTCGGAGAGATCGTATAATACGGAAGCTTATAATTCTCCGCAATCTTCCGTACAAGGAGAGCCGATTCTTTCCATCCTGGAAGCTTCTCGCCGAGGAATGCATGGAATACTGTCCCGGAGGTGTAAAGAGTCTGTAACTCATCCTGGATATCCAGCGCATCGAAGATATCATCGGAGAATCCAACCGGAAGATGAGAGCTGTTCGTATAGTACGGAGTGCCATTCCCCTCGGATGCTGTGATGATATCCGGAAACTGCTCCCTGTCATGCTTCGCGAACCGGTATGTAGTGGACTCCGCCGGTGTCGCCTCCAGATTGAAAAGCTCTTCGTACTCTTCCTGATAATCAGAAAGCCGGTTTCTCATAAAGTTCAGCACCTTCACCGCAAATTTCTGAGTTTCCTTATGAGTGATGTCCTTTCTTAGCCAGTTCGCATTGAGTCCTGCCTCATTCATGCCGATCAGACCAATGGTAGAAAAATGATTTCCGAATCCGCCAAGATACCGCTTCGTGTACGGGTAAAGTCCCTCGTCCAGAAGCTTGGAGATCACCTGTCTCTTAATGTGAAGGGATCTGGCTGCAATATCCATCATATGTGCCAGTCTCTTAAAGAAGTCCTCCTCATCCTTTGCGAGGTATGCCATCCGGGGCAGGTTGATCGTAACCACACCGATAGAACCTGTACTTTCGCCGCTTCCGAAGAAGCCGCCCGCTTTCTTTCTAAGCTCCCGCAGATCAAGTCTTAGACGGCAGCACATACTGCGGACGTCGCTTGGCTCCATATCGCTGTTGATATAGTTAGAAAAATACGGCGTCCCGTATTTGGATGTCATTTCAAAAAGCAAGCGGTTATTTTCCGTATCGGACCAGTCAAAATCTTTGGTGATGGAATAAGTCGGAATCGGGTACTGAAATCCTCTGCCCTGTGCATCGCCTTCAATCATCACTTCAATGAACGCCTTGTTTACCATGTCCATTTCTTCTTTGCAGTCACCGTAGGTAAAGTTCATCTCTCTGCCGCCTACAATGGCCGGTTTCTTCTTCAGATCATCCGGAACCGTCCAGTCCAAAGTAATATTCGTAAATGGAGCCTGAGTACCCCACCGGGACGGTGTATTGACACCGTACACAAAAGATTCAATACACTTCTTTACCTCGGTATAGCTTAAATGGTCCGTCCGCACAAACGGAGCAAGATATGTATCAAAGGATGAGAACGCCTGGGCCCCCGCCCATTCATTCTGCATGATACCGAGAAAATTCACCATCTGGTTGCAAAGAACACTCAGATGTTTGGCCGGAGCTGAAGTAATCTTCCCAGGAATTCCACCGAGCCCCTCCTGAATGAGCTGGCGTAGAGACCACCCTGCGCAGTATCCGGTGAGCATGGAAAGGTCATGCAGATGAAGGTCCGTGTTGCGGTGAGCCTCTGCAATCTCCCGGTCATACACTTCGGACAGCCAGTAATTGGCCGTAATCGCTCCGGAATTGCTCAGAATCAGCCCTCCAACCGAGTATGTCACTGTAGAATTCTCCTTCACTCTCCAGTCGTTGACCTGCAGATAATTGTTGACAAGCTCTTTATAATTTAAGGTCGCGGACTTCAGGTTCCGGATTTTCTCTCTCTGCTTTCTATAGAGAATGTAGCCCTTGGCAACGTCCGCATATCCTGCCTGACTCAAGACCTCCTCCACACTATCCTGGATCTCCTCCACCTTAATCTTTCCATCTTTTATCTTCGGCTCAAAATTCGCCGTTACTTTCAAAGCAAGCATATCAATGACACTAGGATGAAAATTCTTTCCTGATGCCTCAAATGCTTTCTGAATCGCAGCGCCGATCTTATGAATGTCAAACTCTGCAATCTGGCCGTCCCGCTTTACTACCTGATACATTTGTCATACTTCCTTTCCCATTCGTGTCGATGTCCCCATTATATCACTTTTCTTCTTTTACCGTCAACGCAATAAACAACATCTAGTTGTTTTTAGCAGTTTAACACTAAACATTCAACAAGATGTTGTTTTTTCTTTTTCTCTATATTCCCCGGATTTCTACCTCGCCTACGTAATTCTCCATAATCGCCTTTACCTGTAAAAGCACTGGTTCATCGTAGGCATGCAGGCCCTCACGAATCAGTCCCCCGGAATTTTTAAACTGCTGGATATAATAAGTCGCGGCCCCCCGAATCCACCGTCCCATTTCCTCGAAGTCCGATTTCTGGTGAAATTCCCGTACCACTGTCGTCCGGAACGCATACGGCACATGCCCCTCCAGCAGATACTCCACGCTCTCCTCAATGGGCCGAACGTCAAACTGCCCAAGCCCCACTGTCCGTGCGTACTTTTCTCTGGAATTTTTCAGATCCATGGCCACCTGGTCGATCAGTCCTTCTTCCACAAGACGGATCAGCCGCTCCGGAAAACTGCCGTTCGTATCCAGTTTGATCAAGTACCCCATATCCCGGATCTTTTTCAGAAGCTCATCCAAATCCGGACAGATGAGCGGCTCTCCCCCGCTGATACAGACACCATCTAAAATCCCCTGCCGTCTCTTCAGGAAATCAAACAGCTCCTCCTCAGAGAAATTTTCATGATCCTCTACTCCTGTCACCAGTGCCGCATTATGGCAGAACGGGCAGCGAAAATTACATCCTCCAAGGAAAATGGTACACGCTGTCTTTCCGGGATAATCCAAAAGTGTCAGCTTCTGAAGTCCCTGGATTCTCATAAGCACCCCTCCTATCCTTCTTCCTTTGCTTCCTTACCCAAAACCAGATTTCTCCGAATCCGGTCATAAAAATATTTCAGCTTTCTGACAAACATGGTCAGATAACGAAGCACCGGCTCTGTGGCAATAGAGAATACTACAAAAAGCATAATACATTCCGCCGACATTCCGGTAATGGCAAAGAGCTTGTTCAGCACCGTGCTGCAGAACAGCAGAGCGCAAATACACAGTAGCAATACCGCTACACGAATCTTGTTCATCGGCTGGCTGATCCGGTAGAGAATCATAAATCCCACGATCGCAAGAAGCATTGTCGCAGCCGTTGAAATATCCGTTGCGTTGACGCCGAATGTTTCTCCAAAAACAACGAGCGCCCCGACTGCCAGTACATCTGTCAGCGCCGCCGGGAGTGCCTTTAAAAAGACATTCGTCAGGAAATGCCCTTTGATCATACTCTTGTTCGGCTCCAGCGCCAGGAAGAAGGCCGGTACACCGATCGTAAACATACTGATCAGGGATACCTGCGACGGCTCCAGTGGATAAGTAATCATAAAGACCGCCGAAAAGATCGCAAGTAGGAAGGAAAACATATTTTTCACAAGAAAAAGGCTTGCGGATCTCTGGATATTATTGACAACCCGTCGTCCTTCCAACACGACGCTTGGCATACAGGAGAAATCCGACTCCAGAAGCACGAGCTGTGACGCCTGCGCCGCCGCATCGCTTCCGGACGCCATAGCAATACTGCAGTCTGCATCCTTTAACGCCAGTACGTCGTTGACTCCGTCCCCTGTCATGGCAACCGTGTGACCTGCACTTTTAAGCGCCTTGACAAACTGCCGCTTCTGGGACGGTGTGACACGTCCAAAGACCGTATACTTCTGAACTGCCTGACGGATCTCTTCTTCTGTCGTCAGCGTGGCCGCATCCACAAAGTCATCCGCACCCGCAATACCGGCTTTCTTTGCCACCTCAGATACTGTCACCGGATTGTCACCCGAGATGACCTTGACCTCTACCCCCTGCTCTTCAAAATAAGCAAAGGTCTGCGGCGCTTCCTTTCGGATCGGGTTTGCAAGCATAATATAGGCAAGTGGCGTCACTTTCCCACGAAGCGCCCTGCCGTCCGGTGTCTCTTCACAGTTTCCAAACACCAGTACCCGATAGCCTTTGGAAGCTTCCTTTTCAATCTCTTCCTCATATGCCGGATAATCGTCCCGCAGGACAAACTCCGGAGCACCAAGCACATAGGAGCTCTCTTCAAAGGTAGCACTGCTATATTTATATTCGGAGGAAAATGACGTGATCTTCTGCGCCTTTCTCCCAGTACTCTTTTGAAAATAGGCCTGTACCGCCTCCATGGTGATATTGTCCCTGCTCATGGCATGTGCAAAATCCCCGATCAAACCCTTTAACGGCGGCATCGTTTCTTTATTGTAATGTCTGGTGGCACGAAGTCCCTGAACTTTCATTGTATTCTCTGTAATCGTTCCGGTCTTGTCCACGCATAGTACATTGACCCGTGCCAGTGTCTCAATACTCTTCATGTCGTGAAGCAGTACTTTCTGCTTGGCAAGACGCACCGCACTTACCGCAAGGGCCACGCTCGCAAGCAGATAGAGCCCTTCCGGTACCATACCGATCACTGCCGCTACCATAGCCGTCACACTGGAACGAAAGCCCTCGTCATTCAAAAAGAAACTCTGGATAAATAGGATGAAACCGATCGGAATGATAGCGATGCCGACACATTTGACGAGCTTGTCCAGAGAACGGATCATCTCCGACTGTTCTCCATCTTTCATTGCCTTGGCCTCCAAAGTCAGGCGGGATATGTAGGAATCCGCGCCCACCTTCTCCAGTCTCGCATGACACTCCCCGGAGACAATGAAACTTCCCGACATCAACATATCACCTTTGTGCTTTGTAATCTCGTCCGCCTCACCGGTCAGAAGGGATTCATTGACCTGGACCTCACCGTGCTCCACAATAGCGTCCGCGCAGATCTGATTGCCCGCCTTAAAGATTACGATGTCATCTATCACCAGATCCTCCACCGCAATCACCCTCTTCCGGCCATTACGGACTACCGTCGCCTTCGGAGCATGCAGCATCGTCATCTTGTCCAGTACATTCTTTGCCCGGACCTCCTGGACGATACCGATCAATGTATTCAAAATGATCACCGGCAAAAATGTCAGATCCCGAAACGCGCCCACAAGGATCAGAAGCAGACCAAGAATCGCAAAAATCAAGTTAAAATATGTAAAAATATTGTCGTGAATAATCTCCTTTGTCGTCTTTGACGGAGGATCCACCGGAAGGTTCGTCCATCCGCCCTCCTCACGTTCTAAAATCTCCTCTTCATAAAGCCCCATATGATAATCCGGTATACACCTTCGGATCGGAAGACGCTCCGGCTCATACTCCGTATCCTCTTCCTGTCTTTTCCTTCGTATTCCGGCAAGTCGTTCTATCATTCTGTATCTCCTTCTCGTCTCTTCTTTCGTTTTCTCTTTCCACTCTCATGGTTCTATTATACGCTCAGAAACGATAAATACCATAAAAACAATATGAAGAATTGATTAATTTTCGTAACAGCCTTACTATGCACATCATCACAAAAACCAGAGTCCGAACCGCACTGTTTCAGATTAAATAAAAAGTGCTGCCACACTTATTCTTTTCGTGTGACAGCCTTTAAAAATATTATTTATGATTGTCTGTTTGTCAGAGAATGATTGATTTCGACAACTCTATAACAAACATTAGTTAAAGCTCTGCTCTGTTCTCTCGATAATTTCATCCTGAAGCGCTTTACTTAAATTTCTGAAGTGATCGCTGTATCCTGCGACACGTACAATCAGATCCTTGTAGTCTTCCGGATGTTTCTGAGCCTCAATCAGCGTCTGCTTATCAATGACATTGAACTGGATATGATGTCCGTCCATATTGAAGTAGGTACGGATCAGGTTCGCCATCTGATCAAGCCCGTTCTCTCCTGCTACGACATTCGGGGTGAACTTCTGATTCAGAAGTGTACCGCCTGTCTGTAAGTGATCCATCTTTGCACAGGATTTCACAACTGCGGTCGGTCCGTTTGTATCCGCTCCCTTTTCCGGAGAGATACCTTCGGATACCGGCTTCTCCGCAAAACGTCCGTTTGCGCTTGCTCCCATCACTTCACCAAAGTATACATGGCAGGTTGTCGGAAGCATATCGACACGGTACATTCCGCCATTCATATTATGACGGCTGGATACTTCCTTCTGATAATAGTGGAAGACATCCTGCATGATATCATCTGCATAATCATCGTCATTGCCGTATTTCGGAGTCTTGTTTCTTACAAGGTTGAGAATATCCTCGTGTCCCTCAAAGTTATCATTCAGTGCTTCCATAAGCTGCGCCATTGTCATCGTCTTCTTATCAAAGACATTGTATTTTACAGATGACAGGCAGTCTGTGATCGTTCCGATACCAACCCCCTGGATATACTTGGTATTATATCTTGCTCCGCCTGCGTTGTAGTCCCTTCCTTTGGAAATACAGTCGTTTGTAATGATGGAAAGGAACGGAGCCGGCATGTAGTCCGCATAGATCTTTTCGATGACGTTGTTTCCTCTTATCTTGATATCGATAAAATGTTTCACCTGTTTCTTGTACGCTTCATACAGATCTTCGTAGGAAGTAAAATCTGTTGCCTTTCCGGTCTCAAGCCCGATCTGCTTCCCGGTGCGCTTATCGAAACCATTGTTCAGTGTGATCTCAAAAATCTTCGGCAGATTGAAATATCCGGTCAGAATATACGCTTCGTTTCCGAACGCCCCTGTCTCTACACATCCGCTCGTTCCGCCTTTCCTTGCGTCCTCCAAAGATTTTCCTGCATTTAAGAGCTCCTGAACAATCGCCTCCGTATTGTAGAACGCCGGCTGTCCCCATCCTTTTCTGGAGATCTCACAGGCACGTTTCAGGAACTTCTGCGGAGTTTTTCGGCTGATCTGTACGTTTGAACTTGGCTGAAGAAGTTTCATCTCATCCATACAGTCCAGAATCAGGTAGCTGACATTATTGACTCCGTTCTTTCCGTCCGGTGTGATACCGCCTGTATTGATATTCGCAAAATCTGTATATGTTCCAGACTCCTTTAAGGTGATACCTACCTTCGGCGGAGCCGGCTGGTTGTTGAACTTCACCCAGAGACATTCCAGAAGCTCCAACGCCTTCTCGTCGTCCAGGATTCCTTCTTCTACGTCTTTTTCGTAGAATGGATTGAGGTGCTGATCAAGGCGTCCCGGTGAATAAGCGTCCCACGGATTCAGCTCGCTTGTTACGCTTAAATGTACGAACCAGTACATCTGGATTGCCTGCCAGAATGTCTGCGGCTTGTGAGCCGGTACCACGTCACAGTTGGCTGCGATCTGTAAAAGCTCTGCCTTTCTCTTTTCGTCGGTCTCTTTCTCCGCAAGTTCTCTTGCGTATTCTGCATATCTCTTTCCAAGAACCATGACGGCGTCACATGCGATGGACATTCCGCGTAACTGGTTCTGCTTTTCAAATGCTTCCGGATCGTTCTGGAAGTCCAGTGCTTCCAGTGCTTTCTGGATGTCCTCTTTATAATCCATGAAACCTTTTTCGTAGATCTTTACAGATCCTACCGTATGTCCCGGTCCTCTCTGCTCCATGAACTCGGTAAAGATCCCCGCCTCATAGCAGTCTTTCCACTGCGGCGTCATGTTGTCCAGGATTTTCTTCCGGATAGAACGTTTCTCCCAGTAAGGAATAATCACGTCCTCCTGATATTTGTAGTCTTCCTCTTTCACTTTGAAGCTGATTAAGTCACGGTCGTTCATAACATGCATGTCTTCTACTGTGTGGCAGCATAGTTCCGGGAATGTCGGCGCCGCCCACGGCTCATTTCCCTTTTCTCCAACAATCAGCTCCCCGTCCCCGATGTAAAGGGATTTTGTGGAGAAGTAGTCTTTCAGTACCTGGGCGCGCAGCTCCGGAATAGACATCTCTCCTTCATACTTTTTGTAAGTCTCTGTCTCACTCTTCGCACGCTCCATGTCGATATGTGCCTGTGTGTTTTCACTCAGCTTTCTCAATGCCTTGATTCTTGCGTTCATGCCTCTTTCTTCCATTACATTAACCTCCTATTTTTGTATTATGAAATCCGGCTTTTTCAAACAAGCCAACAAAGTGTTCCATCTCTTCTCTGGAAGGAGCCGTAAGACCGTTTCCCTCATACTGTTCCCCCAGTCTCGCGTACTTACTCGATCCGGTATTATGGTACGGGAGCAGATTGACCTGTGCGACGCGGATTTTCTTCTCCAGCAGATAGTCAATGATCTGCCGCATATCTTCATCTGTCCCGTTGACTTCCTTCACCGTCGGGATCCGGATATAAATCCTTGCCCCGTCCGCGCTCAGCTTCTCCAGATTTTCCAGAATGAGCGTATTGTCCGCTCCAATATATTTTCGATGTTTTTCCCGATCCATCACCTTGACGTCGTATAAAAATGTATCTGTAAATGGAAGAATCCTCTGGTAATTCTCATACGGTACATATCCACATGTGTCGATTGTAACTGTAATGCCAAACCGGTACAGTTTCTTTACGAGCGCTTCGATGTAATCCATGTCCATCGCCATGACCTCTCCGCCGGAAAGGGTCACGCCTCCGCCAGATTCTTCGTAAAACATCTCGTCCTTTCTCAACTCTTTTACAAGCTCCGAAACCGTATACTCTCTCCCCGCTGTCTCGCGGATATTCTGCGGACAGACCTCGGTGCATTTCCCACATACCTTACAAAGCGACATATCTGTCTGAGACTTTCCGTCCACGATACGGATCGCATGATTCGGACAGGCCGGCACGCAGTATCCACATCCGGTACACTTCTCATTACTTGTCAGAAGCTGATTCGTGTATTTCTGCGTTTCCGGATTGTGGCACCAGACGCACCGAAGCGGGCAGCCTTTAAAAAATACGCTCGTACGGATCCCATCTCCGTCGTGAATCGAATATTTCTGAATATTCGTTACCAGTGGTGTCATTTCTTTTCTTCCCCTTTTGCTTCTGTTTTAGACTAAAGTTCAAACCTTGGTTCAATTATAGCAGTTGACGAAGAAGTCGTCAAGATTTTATCAATCAAAATTGAGAAAAATTTCACGATTTATCACAGATCCGTTTTCCACCTTTTTTCTATTCATAATTTGGCTTCGTAGCCACGATCCCGGACGTAACTGTCTGAAAAAGCTCATAAGGAAGTCCTGCTCCCATATCATTTTCACTCCACCGGCACAACATTCTGGTACTTGGACAAAGCACGCTGATATTCAGCTCGCCTGTCAAATACGGCGAAACCGTCAGCTCAGAGCACATTCCCTGCATTGCCCCCATATCGATTACCGGCTTTTTCCCCATATGATACTCGTACCCCTGTACGATCCGCATGGACTGCCATGCGTTTGTCATCACAATCACAACATCCGGTGTCCTCGAACAGTCTTTCAACGGCACTACTGCCACACCATAAGTTTTCACCGGCATCCGGTGCAGGCTTTTCACCTGCTCACGCATCCGACGAGCCGCTGCATTGGAAGAGTACAGCTTATAGGAAAAATACTCCTGTCCGCTTTCTATCTTTTCTGTACTCGGATCCAGAGCCAGCGCTGTTGTTGCCCCGTCGCACCGGTGATGTGGCTGTCTACTCTTAATCCCCTTTTCTTTTACGGCTGCCTGCTTGACCATAACACAGTATGGCATGGACACTGTCGTTTCCTTGGCCGGATAAGCTTCATAATCCTCTTTTGTAAACAAAAGCGTAATCGCCACCGGTTCGCTCTGCAGGAGAAGTACCTCTTTCCAGATATCAATGCATCTATTGATTTCCTCCTGTGGATATTGTTCATGTGGAAGCCCATATTCTATATTCTTATGTTTAAACGGCATCTTTGTCCTCCTCCTTTTATCCCGGCTTAGGATTGCTTTACTGAATCGACGCAAAACTAAACCGATACGCATTAAATTTTATCAAAATCCATACAATCACCGCATACCCCAGTACAGATAACAGCAAAAACAACCAGTCTGCCCGATTTGTCTTCATCTTTTTGTAAAACGTACGCTTTGTTTTCCTTCCCATACCTCTGCTCTCCATTGCACAGGCCACTCTTTCCCCGCGTCTCGCCGCTATACATAAGAGGGGCAGCAGCACTCGGAACGGTGATGTGAATCTCGACCCAATCCCTTTGTTCCAGGGAATCCCTCTGATTTCCTGCGCCAAATGAATTGCATCAATCTGTTCCTGAAGTTCCGGAAGAAACCGGTAAGCCGCCATCGCCGCATAGCCATGTACAACTGAAAGTCTGCACTGCATAATCAGACTCAGTAAAAGATCCCCTGGTCTTGTCGTCAGTATAAACCCCATAGACATTGTGATCAACGCAAGTATCCGAAATCCTAATGTCACAGCATGAACAAAATCTCTTCTCGTCCATCCAAAAATCCAGAAACGCACTACAATTTCCGATTCTTCGTTCAATCCTCGTAAAAGCAGCATGGAGATCATAAACAGTATACTTATTATAAGAAATACCAAAAGCCTTCGCAAAAGGTTTCTCATCGGAATACGTCCGGCGATCCATGTCCCGAAAAAGAATACTAGAAAAGTAACCGCTGGGAGAACCGGGAAATAGGATAGGCAGACGATGACCGTTATAACCGCAATCATCGCCAGCTTGATTACCGGATTTCTCCTGTGAAGAAATGAATCCTGTTCTATATAGTCAAACATCTGTCCGCTCCTCCTTTTTCTTTCCATGCGAAGTATTCCCCGGTGGAAAGATCACATTGCACCCTTCCCTGTCCGATCTCCACTACTCTCTTAGCGTATTGTCTGACAAGCTCCAGGTCATGTGTGATCATCACGATAGTGATTCCCTCTTCTGTCAGCCTTCGCATATCTTTCATCAGTTCCTGTCTGTTTTCAAAGTCCTGTCCATAAGTAGGTTCATCCAGAAATAAAATCTTTTGATGTGTAAGCAGCATATCTGCAACACTCAGTCTGCGTTTCTGTCCCTGACTTAGCACAAATGGACTTTTGTCCTTCTCTTTTTCAAGGTGAAACCGCTTCAGCATCTCCGAAACCCGTTCCTCCTTTTCCTTCTGGGAAATCTTTACCTTTTTCAAACTGAACATCAATTCATCATAGACTGTATTTTTCACGAACTGGCTCTCCGGATTTTGGAATACCAACCCGATCATATGGTACAGATCCTTCTTCCGGTACGCTTCCACCGGTTTCCCAAATAATGTGATCTTTCCCCTGTCATGTATACAGATCCGGAAAATAAGGCGCATCAACGTCGTTTTTCCAACACCGTTCTCCCCAACAATCGCCACAAACTCCCCATTACGCACTGTCAGGTTCAACCCATTCAGAATTTCTTTCTTTTTTGTTTTTTCCTTTTTCCCCGGAGACGAATATGAGAAATACAGATCCTCTATTTTCAAAACTTCTTCCTTTGTTTCTCCGCTTTCTTTATGCTGCTTTCCCCTTTGCTCAAAAAAGAATGTCTCCTCCCGCTTCTCGCCGTCATCTCCCCGAATCCTCTTTGCATTATCAATCACATTCCCGTTTCTGTCCAGTGATACGAAGTAATCTACTTCCTCTTTGATCTCTTCGATATTATGTTCTACAAGAACAATCGTCATCCCTTCCTTACGGGACAGCCTGACAATCAGGTCAAAAATTTGTTTTCTGCTTTTAGGATCCAGATTGGCAGTCGGTTCATCCAGAAGCAGAATCCGGGGCTTCATTACAATCAAAGACGCAATCGCGATCTTCTGCTTTTCTCCTCCTGACAGATGGACAAGCTCTGTTTTCTCATAACCGGGCATCCCAACAAATTCCAAAGCTTCTTTGATCCGCACTGACATGATTTCCGGATCCATTCCCATGTTTTCCATCCCAAAAGCCAGTTCTTCCTCTACCGTAAATGTGCAGAACTGACTTTCCGGATTCTGCATAACAAATCCCATGCTACCACATCTTTCTCTTGGCGGCACCGCCGTGATGTCCGTCCCATCCAGCAGTACCTCCCCTTCCACTTTCCCTTCATATACATGTGGAATCAAACCATCGAGAAGATACAAAACTGAACTTTTTCCACAACCGCTCGGCCCTGTTACCACATGGATCTTCCCTTCAAAAAAACGACAGGAGAGATGCTCCCACACCGGAAGCTTCTCTCCTTCATAGCAGTATGACGCATGTCTGATTTCCAAAATCGCCTTTTTATCCATTTCTTTTATACTCTGATACATTTGAATCCTTTCAATACTCCTGTTTTTTCCAAAGCTGCCGTAATCATCTTTACCAAAATAATTCCTATCACCACAGAACTCAGAAAACGAACGGCAATTACTCCTACCGCTACCGTCGTCCCGTAGCTCATCGGCGTTCCCCAGAAAAATCCGTCTCTTAAAAACACAAATGCCGCTCCCAAGATCTGACCTGAAATCATATTTTTCAGGTTTCCTTCATATTTTCCAAGAATCGCATATCCAATCTCTACTCCGAGCCCTTCCAGAAAACCTGCCAAAACAAGCTGAAGACCGTATGGACTCCCCATCAGAAGGTTGACTCCTGCTGCTACAAGCGCGCCGAAGACCGCAAATCCCGGTTTACGCACAATATACATCGGTAATGCGGCCGAAAGCATGTACACGCCGAATGTGATCTCCATAAATACCGTTCCAAGTACAGCGGACATCGGCATATACGCCCAGTCAAGCAGTGTAAAAATCACACCTATGACGGCTGATATCATTGCAACAACTACAATTTCCTTTGTCTTGAATTTTTTACCCATCTTTTCTCCTTCTCCTTTGCCATAAGACCCGTATTTTATGCCCGTTTTATTTCCTAGCCAAATACATAAAACTTATATCATTTCTGTCGTTTATTGTCTAATCGATATTTTGTATAAATCATAAGATTTATTTATACTATTTATATATGTGGTCAAAATGACGCTTCCCTAATCTTTGGTATAATTCAAAAAGGAAGATGCCGTTTCTTTTCTGAAACTCACATCTCCCTCTTCCTTTTCGGCGTCCGTGCCGTATTTCTTCTTAAATATATAGTAATATTGTCTTATATATTCTGCTCCGCATAGGCTTCCGCAATATTTCTCATATGATCGCCAATTCGTTCATAGTCGATCAGGATCTCGGAATAGAGTACCGCGCTTTCAATCTCACATGCACGGTTATTAATCCGCTCTACCTGCTTATCCCTGCACCGCTCTGTAATATCGTCTACTGCACGTTCAAAGCTGACCGCGTCCACCAGAAGCTGAGTCGGGTCTGTCTGGGCGGAAAGTTCCATCCGCTCAAACGCTTTTCGGCACTGCTCCCGCATTTCTTTCAGCTCCTCAATCGTTTCTTTGGAAAGCTTCAGTCCCTTTTCCCGGATAAAAACGGCGTGCTCCGCAAAGTTCATTGCATGATCCCCCACACGTTCTACATTCCCCGTGATCTGGAAAATGCTGTTCAGGCGCTTTGTCTCCGCAGGTCCGTGCTCAATCGTAAGGACCTTGGAGAGCCGTCTGGAGATACTGATATTATAAAGATCAATGGTATTCTCCGTCTCTTCCACCTCGGCAAACCGGGTGTCGTCACCGGAAAGAATCATATCAAACCCCTTCAGCACATTTTCTCTTGCAAGGCTGTACATACTGCCGACATTCTCCATCAGACTGCTGATTGCGATCGCGGAAGATCCAAGTACATGTTGGGAGCTCATAATCTCCTTCAGCCACTGGTCGTCGTCCGGCTGTACTCTGATCTCTTCCTTTTTATCCGGAAGGATCTTCTCAGCCAGAGCCGCCAGCCCTGTTCCAAATGGTATCAGAATAATTGTTGTCACTACATTGAACAAGGTATGCATATTGGCAATTTGTGACGCCGGATGAGCCGGTGTCAGACCTGCCACCGCATCTGTCAGTGGAGTCACAAGACAAAGGATAACGAATAAGACGGTTCCGATCATATTGAACATAAAATGGATCACCGTCGTCCTTTTCGCATTCCGGTTCATTCCCACGGATGCAATCAGAGAAGTAATACATGTCCCGATATTCTGTCCGAACAGTACGAAAACCGCACTGTGAATATCGATCAGACCACTTAAAGCCAGCGCCTGCAAAATACCAACCGAAGCGGACGATGACTGAATCACTGCTGTAAAAATCGCTCCTACTACGATTCCGATAATCGGATTGGAAAAACTTGTCAGTGCATTGACAAAGACTTCCGAATCCCTCATCGGCACCATGGCGTCGCTCATCATACCAAGTCCGATAAAGAGTACCCCAAGTCCCGCAATGATGCTTCCGATATTCTGAACATTGCGCTTCTTGGAAAACATACCAAGCGCAATCCCTGCGAACGCGAATAGTGGGGCGATGGTTCCGATATCCAGGGCGACAAGCTGTCCTGTAATCGTCGTTCCGATGTTGGCTCCCATAATAATCCACACAGCCTGTCTGAGAGTCATCAGTCCTGAATTAACAAAGCCCACCACCATCACGGTAGTAGCGGATGACGACTGGATGACTGCTGTGATGACGGCTCCGACAAGTACTCCAAGGATCCGGTTGGAAGTCAGTTTCTCCAGGATCCCTTTTAGTCGGTCCCCTGCGACTGCCTCCAGATTGCTGCTCATCATCTGCATCCCGCACAGAAAGAGGCCGAGTCCTCCGAGCAGCATAAAGACATATTCCGGTTTCATTTGTAATGTTCCTCCTGATATTATTCCTCGTGCAGCGTTTGCTCTGATACCGCACTATTTTTCATTGTATCGGAAAAGGAACTGGAGTGTCAATATTTTTTCAAATTTATGTAAAATTTACGTAAAATCTATAAGAATAGTTCAGCCATAAGCTGTGCTGCGACAAATCCGAGCTGTCATGGCTGAATCGTCACGCCGCTGTATCAAACCGCTTTTTTCTTCTCCGGAAGCTGTGCCAGCACAATGGCGATGAACATGAGTACACACCCCAGGATCTCCCGGCTGCTTAACTGCTCATCCAGAATCACCATACCTGCCAAAACAGAAATCACCGACTCCAGACTTAAAATCAGCGACGCGATGGTCGGATTCATCCCCTTTTGTCCGATAATCTGGAGAGTGTATCCAACACCGCTTGAGAGAGCTCCGGCATAGAGAATCGGCAGCCATGCCGCCAGAATATTGTGAATATCCGGCTGTTCCATCACGAGCATCCCCACACCGCTTACAATAGCGGCCACAAAAAACTGGATACAGGACATCTTTACCCCATCCACCAGCTCAGTGAAGTGATCAATCACAAGGATATGGATGGAAAATGCCAGCGCACATAAAAAAACCATTGTATCGCCGTATCCTATAGAAAATCCTTCCGTGATGCATAGGAAATACAGTCCTGCCAGGGCTAATACGACGCCCGCCCAGACATTCAGCCCGCACCGCTTCTTAAAGAACAGTCCGATAATCGGTACAATGATAATATAAAAGGTCGTAATAAATCCTGCTTTTCCTACCGTCGTATGCTGAATCCCAATCTGCTGAAGACAGCTTGCCACACCAAGGGCCAGTCCGCAGCAAATTCCTCCGATCAGAAGTTTTTTCTGATAAGCCTTTCTCCTACTCTCATCCCGGCAGATTTCTTTTTCCTCCTGATTCGGATTCACCTTGTTTAAAAAGGCGATACAGGGGATCAGCATGATCCCCGCGATCAGGGAACGGACACAACTGTATGTAAAGGGACCTACATAGTCCATCCCTACGCTCTGTGCCACAAAAGCCGTTCCCCAGATCAATGCTGTCAGAAGCAGCAGCAGGGAATTTCTCACTTTATGTGTTTTCATATGTTGTTTTCATCCTTTCTCCTACTTACACTTTCTCTGATAACCAGTTTGGCAGGTACAGAAACTTTCATACTGATTTCCCGGTTCGTATAGATACGCTCCGCAAGCATATTCACTGCCTCTTCGCCCATAAAATCCATCGGCACATGAACCGTAGTAAGCGGCGGAACAAGATATTTTGTCATAGAAATATCGTTAAACCCGACGACGCTGATATCTTCCGGAACCCGGAGCATGGCCTCCTGAACCGCCTTATAGCATCCGATTGCCAGTGAATCGTTTGCGCAGAAAATGGCTGTCGGCCGATCCTCTAAGGCCAGTAATTCCTTCCCCATTCGATACCCGTGCTTTGGCGTAAAGCCTCCGATCTGGATATATTCTTCATGGAAAAGATTCTTCTCCTCTAAATAGTGCGAATAGATCGGCATCCGCATGTCCACGATCTCTTTTCCATCGGAATCCACGTCTCGTCCTCCGATAAAAGCAATCTTTTCGTGGCCTGCGTCCACCAGATAATCCATCACCTTCGTGACTGCATGTTTTAAATTCACCACGATGGAATCAAAGAGCTCCACGTCTCCGACTGCGTCGATGAAAACAGCCGGCTTATGAAATCCCCGGATTCTCTCCACAATACCTTTACTGAATGTCCCCAGACAGATGATACCATCCAGCTTCGCCACATTATCCGCCGTATCCTCCGAGGTGACAATCACTTTCTTAAACCCTTCTTTGTCCAGCTTTTTCTCCACAGCAATGCGAATAGACAGATAGAACGTATCTTCCAGCTCTTCTTCCGGTGAATAAGAACAAAAAAGTCCCAGTTTCAGCTTTTTCTTCTTCCTCTTTTTATCCTTGATCTGATACTCCAGCCTGTCAGCCGCCTCAAATACTCTACGTTTCGTTTCATCCTGCACATTCAATGTATCGTCAAAATTCAGAACACGAGAGACGGTTGTGACAGAGACTCCAGCGAGTTCAGCTATCTCTTTTATCGTAGCCATATTTCTTGAATCCCCCTCTGATTATGCATTTCTATTTATTCTAACACATCTGTTTTTTACTCACAACCGTCCTTTTTATGTCCTTTTCACTTTCACGATTCAGCGGCTTTCACCTTTTGTCCCGTATCATGCCAGGAAACGGGCAATCAACTCAATGCAATATTCCACATCCGATAAATCCGCCACCTCGCACGGCATATGCATATAGCGAAGCGGCACGGACACAAGCACGACCGGGACGCCTTCATTGGAAAAGTGAATTTTGTCCGCGTCAGTATAGCTTAATCTGCTGGCTACTTCCCACTGTACCGGAATATTCGCCTTCTTTGCCGTGCGCTCCATCTTTTCATTGAGTTCTTTCGCCACGATCGGGCTGTAGCAGAGCACCGGTCCTTTTCCAAGCTCCACCTGGCCCATTTCCGCCGGGTCCATGCCAAGGCAGTCGCTTGTGTACGTCACATCCACTACTATGGCAAGTGTTGGACGGATCCGTGCGGAACACCAGTATGCCCCGGTCTTTGTCGTCTCCTCTCCGGTCGTAGAGGCAGCATAAATACCAGACGTACATCCCCGTTCTTTTGCCCGCTTCAATGCTTCCATAATAATGTAGACTCCAATCCGGTCATCCAGCGCTCTGGACGTAATCCTCCCATTCGCGAGCGTCCGGATATGGGTGTCCGGCACTACCGGATCTCCCGGCTTCACATAGCGCAGGGCATCCTTGCGGTCTTTCGCTCCGATGTCAATTTTCAAATCCTTTGTACTCATCCCCTGTTTCTCAAAAAGTCCCCGATATGCCTCCACAACGCCCGGTATCTCCCTCTCCTTTGTCTTTACGATCACCTGTTGTCCCGGATAAGTAGGAACAACAACGCCTCCTCTGTCCACTACCTGAAGTCTGCCATCCTCAGTAATATTGGAGATCATCAGTCCGATCTCGTCCGCATGGGCAGAAAGCAGAATCCGCACCGGGCTGTCCGGGTTGGCGACGCAAACCAGATTGTGCATCTCGTCCTCCCGGATCTCATCCGCAACGTTTTGCATCTCCTCCCGGACAATGTTCTGCAACGGCTCTTCATATCCGGACACGGAAATACTCTTTAAGATGTTCTTTAAAAATTCTGTTTCCATTCTTTCGTACACGCTCCCTTGGTAGAATTTTTCACCGCCTCCAGAAGTTGTGAGAAAGTGGACAACTGATAGTCTGCCAGTTTACACTTTACCGCTTCCCCGACTGCAGCACAGTCCATTCCTCCGGCTTTTGCCGCCTGCACGCCCGCCTTCGCGTCCTCCACAACAAGACAGTCCTTTGGCTCTTTCCCCAGATACTTTGCTGCTTTTAAGAACACTTCCGGATCCGGCTTGGACTTCGTAATATTGTTTCCGTCCGATACTGCGTCAAAGTAATCTCCAAGCCCGATCTGCTTTAGAATAAAGCCTGCGTTTTTACTGGAAGAGCCGATGGCAAGCAGAAGTCCCTGCGCCCTCAGCGTATCCAAAGTGGTTTTTACCTCTTCGGAGAGATCCGCCGTTCTCATATTTTTTAACAGCTCTTTGTAAATCGTGTTTTTCTTTTCCGTCCAGGAGACCTTTTCCTCCCGGCTCATCTCTGCGTCGTATTTTTCCAGGATAATTTCAAAACTCTCCATCCGGCTGACGCCGCGCAGTCTGTGATTGACCGTCTCGTCAAATGGAATGTTCAGCTCATCCGCAACTGCTTTCCATGCCTGGTAATGATACTGGTCCGTGGAACAGATCACGCCATCCAGATCAAATATCACGGCCTGATACTTCATCTTGGTTCCCTCCTAAATCTCTTTTTTCTCACCGTTGATCCATATGCCCACCGGAGCGCCGTCAAGTCTTCGTACTTCCGCCTGATTATTACCGTCTGTCTGGATTTCCAGCCACGCGTTGTCATAGTGAAGACGGAATTTCAGGCTGCTCCACTCTTTTGGCATGTTCGGCTTCACGTTTAAAATACCGTCTTTTCCAATCGATACGCCCGCGAATCCGAAGACGATCGTCTGCCATACGCCTCCTGCATTGGCTGCGTGGATTCCCTCTCTTGTGTTCTTCTGCAAATTCAGAAGGTCGATCAGTGCGGCACGTTTCAGATATCGGTACGCCTTAGAATCGTCCCCTACTTTCAGTCCCATGACCGAATAAATACTTGGACTTAATGACGATCCATGGAGAGTACGCTTCTCATAGTAATCATAATTTTCTTTCATCAATTCCGGCTCAAATTCTTCTCCCAGCAGGTGAAGTAAAAGCACAACATCCGGCTGTTTCAAAATCTGGGTCTCCCTGGCTTTACAGGTCTTTAATGCCTCCGGACGGATCGGCCAGTCGTTTTCATCATACTGGTCGATCACCACATCCTTTAACTGGAAATATCCTTCAAACTGCTCCAGCAGGTTGGTACCCTCTTTTCTCGGAAGATAGATCTTGCTCTGTACGGTGTTCCAGAATTCCAGCTCTTCCTCTTTCAGTCCGGTCTTTTTCATCAGCGCTTCGTAGTCGTCCGGGCGCTCTTCTTTCATCGTCCGGATCAGGGACATCACATAGCGCAGGTTCCATCTTGCAAAATAATTTGTGTACAGGTTGTTGTTCACCGGCTCATGCCACTCATCCGGACCTGTCACCTGATTGATCTCATAGCGGTCTTTTTCCGTCACATATTCACAGCGGCTCGCCCAAAATCTGGCTGTCTCCGTGAGAACTTCCGCTCCTCTTCCGTAGAGGAAGTCCAGATCCTTTGTAATGCGTACATAGTCATAGATTCCATAGGCCACATCCGCCGTCACATGGTGCTCGTACATTGCCACATAGCAGCGGTAGCAGGTGCCGTCCGGCTCAATGGTCCAGTCCGGACACTGCTCTGTCCCATCGTCCGCGGACTCCCATGGATACTGCGCGCCCTTATAACCGTTTTTCTTTGCGTTCTCTCTTGCCGCATCCAGAAGATAATAGCGGTAATTCTCCATATTCTGTGCCATCTTTGGGAACACATAAGAAAAGAACGGGAGCATAAACAGCTCAATATCCCAGAACGCATGTCCGCCGTATTCTTCTCCGGTCAGAAGCTTTGCTCCTACGCTCACCCGGTCGTCCGTCTCGTTTCCTGTACTCATCAGGTGAAAAATATTAAAACGCACCGCCCGGTTCAGCTCCGGATCGCCTTCAAAGCAGACGTCCGCTTCTTCCCACATTGCGTCATATACGTTCTCATGGAAACGAAGTTCTGTTTCCAGACCGTCCTCCATAAAGTGGTCGACCTCCTCTTTGATCGTCGTATGGAGCGCATATGCCGGACATTCCCTCTCCGTGTACATGGAGACGTATTTTACCAGACGCACTGTCTCCCCTTCTGTCACTAGAACATCTCCAAATTCCACTGCCTGCTCCCCAAAGGCATGGAACATGCGGTTTCTCATCACGGGTCTGCCGTCTTTGTAAGCTTCCAGCACGCATCCGGTCCCCACATGGAGATGACGGTCTTTCGTAGCAGATTCTATATAGACGCCGTGTTCTCCGAGCGTTTCGTTGGCGGTAAGATACATATGTTTTACTTTAAACCGTGGCGCGTCATAGAAATTGACGATGGTTCCGTCGATGATGTTTTCCGCCTCAATGATGCCGTCGTAGTTTACCGGAGTCACAAACAGCTCGATTGCCATCCGGTGTACATTGTGACGGCTGACAAAACGCCGCCCCTCCACTTTGGTAACACGGCCCTTCTTATCTTTCAGCACATATTGCTTGTACAGTACGGCATGCTTCATATCGAGGACTCTGGAAAACTCCAGAATCTCGCAGTTTTCAATACCGATCAGCTCCTTTTCCACATAGAGACGGACGCCAAGCCAGTTCGGCAGGGCGGCAAGCTCTCTCATAAATGTCTCGGATTTGTCAAATACACCGTTGACGTAGAGGTACGGGAGGGTAACGCGCGTCCCCTCCTCGAAGCTTCCGCGGATCCCAAGATACCCGTTTGACAGGGCAAACAGGCTCTCATTTTTCAGATTCTCCTGCGGGTCGTATGTATCCTGACAAATCAGCCATTCCTCTGTGCTCATGTCTTTTTTGATGTTCTCTGAAAATCGGTCTCTGATCATCGTTGTTTTCCCCTTTTCTAATCCAGATATTGTCTCGTTGTTTCTTCCGCGGCCTGACAGGCTTTTGTGATTTCTAAGGTAAAGGTCATAGAAAAATCCTGACGTTTTACCTTATATTCCGGGAGCTGTTCCTCTCCGCAGCTATTGCTCCCAAGTCCAGAATGTTGATAGTCAAGATGAATGATGACGTCACCACTTCGTTCGATTTCATGCGGGTGACGTGCTTTCTCCAGGCTCTCGTCCGTATAATTGGCAAGATTCATCCCAAGCCCCTCAGGCATCCGGCAAAGGAGCGCCTGATCTCCGTCGGAAATGGTAAACCACTTCACCTGCTCCCTGTGTCCGTTTTCCTGTGGAAAGACATAGTTTGTTCCCATGCCGTCCACCGTGCTCTCATAAACGCCCATGGAGACAGCCTCCTTGCTGTCCGGGTAATTTTCCTGCGGTCCCAGGCCATACCACGCTGTCTTCTGTAAAGATCCTGCCGCTTTCATCACCACACCGATCCGAGGCAGGAACTCCGGCTCTTCCTTTCCGTTCTGGATCGTCTTTCCGGTAAGCTGCACCTTTACCTGACCTCCTGAATAGACGGTGTATACATAAGTACAATGAAATCCCCAGGACTGATTGAGACATCCAAAATACTTTTCCATCGTTATCACAGCCGCACCGCCCTTTTTCTCCCAGGAGAAGCTTTCCGTCTGTTCGCTGCCTTTCTGGATAAAATACTTGTTCATCCAATCATCCTTTTTGTACATATCGTTGTCAATCGTCGCCCGGTACAGGTTCATCACCGGTCCTTGGGTCAGATACATCTTTCCATCCCGTTCCAGGGAAACCAGATTCCCGAATACTGTGTGGAATTTCGCACAGATACGCGGATTCTTTACAGTCAGGATTCCATTCTCTTCTGTGACCTCCAGCTCCTCCTGCGGTATTCTTACTTCCAGTTCATCCTGTCGGATCCCAAGATCAAACTGCTTCATGGCAATCTCGTGTCCCGCCGGCGCATAGCTTGTCTCATATTTCTGACAGACGCGGATCCGCAGATAGTAGTCCGTATTTTTCTTCACCGCAAAGACAGTCAGTGGGATTTCCACCTGCTCCGCCTCGTGCGGAAGAGCGGATAACGTCTCGATGTTTCCTTCCTGGATTGCTTTTCCGTTCTCCTCCAGCGACCAGTAAAGCACCACCTGGTCTAAAGATAAGAAATCATAATGATTCTTAATCTCAATCTTCGTCCGGCTTCCCGCCACCTTGGTGATTTCTACCGGAGCAATGACCTGCTTATATTCCAGAAGCGCCGGGGACGGCGTTCTGTCCGGCATCAGCACGCCGTCAATACAGAAGTTTCCATTGGTAGGAAAATCCCCATAACATCCGCCGTAGTTATAATATGTCTCTCCGTCTTTTTCCGCACGGATTCCGTGATCGTACCACTCCCAGATAAAACCTCCCTGAAGACGTTTATATTTACGGAACAGGTTCTGGTAGGCTTTCAGTCCTCCCGGTCCGTTTCCCATGGCATGGCCATACTCACACAGCACATGAGGCTTGTTCCCTTTCATCTCGGATTCGCCGATCTGTTTCATTCCCTTGATCCTCGTATACATGGTGGAGTATACATCTGTCACTTCCGCCTCGAAATCCCCTTCGTAGTGAATCAGCCGCGTCGGATCCAGCTTCCGGATCTCTTCTGCCGTACTACGGAAATTACAGCCAAAACTTGACTCATTTCCCATGGACCACATGATGATGCAAGGATGGTTCCGGTCTCGTTTCACCATGCGAATACTCCGCTCCACATAGGCATGTTTCCAGGACGGGTCGTCGGAAATCCATTTATAATTTCCTGTCCATTCAAATCCATGACATTCCAGATCAGCCTCATCGATCACATAAAGGCCGTACTCGTCACACAGATCATAGAAGTACTCGTTTGCCGGATAATGAGAACAGCGCACTGCATTGATATTATGCTGCTTCATCAGAAGCAGATCTTCCTTCACTTTCTCGTAGCTGACAGTCCGTCCTTCTTCCGGGTCATAGTCGTGATGATTGGCACCGTTTAAAAGGATTGCCTGACCGTTTACGAGAAACTGCTGATCCCGGATCTCAATCCGGCGAAATCCAGGCCGTACCCGTATCGTATCGTCCCCAAGCGTCACAAGAAGATCGTAAAGATGCGGTGTCTCCGCCGTCCATCTGTGGACGTTCGGAAGCTTTTCCTGCACATGTACTGTTCCCTCTTTGGTCTCAAAGGTTCCGGTCTTTACTTCCTCCCCCTCATAAGAAAGCATCCAGCTTCCTCTGGCCTCACTCTGCTTGAAAGTGAGATCCACGGAAAAAACCCCTGTCTCCATATCGTCGTCCAAAGATGCTCCCACCTGGCAGTCCAAAACAGCCTGCTTTGGCTCGTTTATAAGCTCCACATCCCGGTAAATGCCCGACATCCACCACATATCCTGATCCTCGAGGTAGGTACCGTCCGACCAGCGGTATACCCGCACAGTGATGTTATTTTCTCCTTCTTTTACATAGGAAGTGATATCAAATTCCGAAGGCAGACGGCTGATTTTCCCGTAGCCTGCATGTTCTCCGTTGACCCATACATCAAAGGCACTGTCCACGCCGTGGAATTTCAGAATCGTATCATTTTTGAGCCACTCCTGATCAAGACAGATACTTTTTTTATAGATACCCGTCGGATTCTCTGTCGGAACATAAGGTGGATTCACAGGGAACAAATACAATACATCTGTATAATGCATCTGCCCGTATCCCCGAAGCTGCCATACGGAAGGAACATCGATGGTATCCCATCCCTCTTTTGCCCCCGGGGCTTCAAATCCTGCCGGAGAAAGTTCCGGCGCGTCCAGATACAGAAACTGCCATTTTCCATTCAGGCTGATCCTGGAGAAAGAATCTTCGTAGAAAGCCGTCCTCGCCTCTCTTCTTCCGATCGCCGTCAGCTCCTGATTCTCCCATCTTTTCTTTCTTCTCTGTGTCATCTGTTTCTACTCCTTGTCTGTTATAATATGCCAAGACAGCCAGACAGAACGCCTGCCTTGGCAAGCGTATCTATCTGACTGCTTTTTTGTTATGAAACTACTATTTGATGGAACCACTTGTTCCTTCCACGATATATCTCTGTGCAAAAATAAAAACGAGAATCGGCGGAATAATCATAACCACCGTAATACACAGCATCGGAATAATCGCCGTTGTGTGTACGCCCTTGAAGGATGCAAGACCAAGCGCCAGTGTGTACTTGGTTCTGTCCTGCAGGAAAATCAATGGTCCAAGGTAGTCATTCCATACGGTCAGCATGTTGAGTACCCCCACCATAATCAAGCATGGCTTCAGGATCGGCATGAAAATCTTCCAGTAAATCTGGAACGCGTTCGCGCCGTCCAGGCGCGCCGCTTCTTCATAGTCTTTTGGTATTCCCATGAGGAACTGTCTCATCAGGAATACATAATAGGCCGATCCGAACCAGGTCGGAACAATCAGTGGCAGCAGGGTGTTGATCCATCCGAAGAGATTGAATTCCATGTACTGCGGGATCATAGTAACATCCCACGGAATCATCATTGTCGCAAGAAGGATCATAAATAAAATGTTTTTGCCCCTGAATCTGAACCGTGCGAATCCATAAGCTACAAGGGAACTGGATAAAATCGTTCCTGCCGTCGTCAGCACCGTTACAAGAACTGAGTTCAGAAAATAGGTTCCGAACGGCTGTGAGCTCCATGCCTCAGCGTAATTTTCAAAATGCCACTCTTTTGGAAAAAGACTTGGAGGATACGCGATGGCCTCTCCTTCTGTCTTAAAGGTCGTAAGCAGCATGTAGACAAATGGCGCCAGGAAGTAAACGGCTACGATGGTCAAAAGGATATAAAGAATCACTTTTGATTTTTTTGACATCTTCATACTGATTTACCTCCCTTTTTCTTCTTTTTGTTGTCCGCCTTTACTTCGGATTCATAGAACACCCATGCGGAGGAAGACTTGAATACCAGGGCTGTCAGAAGCAGGATAATAATGAACATAACCCACGCATTGGCGCTGGCATATCCCATCTTGTGATGTTTGAACGCATTGTTGTATGTCATCAGACCGTAGAAATAGGTAGACTGCAATGGTCCGCCTCCGGTCAGCAGCATCACGAGCGTTACCTGCTGGAACGAGCTGATGATGGATGTAATCAGGTTGAACAACAAGGTCGGTGTGATCATGGGCAGCGTGATACTGAAAAACTTTCTTGCAGGACCCGCCCCATCCAGAGACGCGGCCTCGTAAATCTCAGTAGAAATATTTTTCATGTCCGTGTAGAAAATCAACATCATCGTTCCGACGCCAAACGCACTGGCAAGGATCACGGCAAACAACGCCCACGCCGGATCTACCAGCCAGTCCGGCCCTTCGATTCCGATCAAAGACAACAGATAGTTTAAAACTCCGTAATCACTGTTGAGAATCCAGCTCCAGATAATGGACACTGCTACACCGGAGATAACAGCCGGAATATAGAAAATCGTACGATAGACTTTGACGCCACGAAGCGGCTGAGTAATCAGCATCGCCAGGAACAGCGCCATGATCAGATTCAGCGGCACAAAGATTGCGGCATACCGTAAACTGATCCCCAAAGATTTCAGAACCTGGTCGTCTTTCGTGAACATTTCCATGTAGTTCCCAAGACCGACAAACATTTTCTCTCCTGTCAACGGCCAATCAAAAAAACTCATAATCAGGGATAAGATCAATGGTCCCAACGTAAACACAAGGAACCCGACAATCCATGGCAGGATAAAGAAATAAGGAGTCGCTGTTTTAAAAAACTTCTTTTTTTTCATATGAAATCTCTCCTAAATTCAGGGAGGAAGTATCTCCTCCCTGCTGATGTATCACCTTATTTTACTGCTCCGTCAAGAGCTTTCCCTGCATCTTGTAAGGAACTCGGATTGAAAATCTGTTCAAACGTTAAGGACAGGTTTTCGGAAACCTCGGACCAACTGTCCATAAGGAAACTTGCCGGTGTATGTCCCTTACTCTGCTCCAGCATGGTGTAAAACGGCGCATATTCTTCCTGATCCATAATGCCTTCTGATTCTACCACACTGTTGAGTACCGGAAGTTCCGTTCCGATTCTTGCTTTATTACACTCTTCGTTGGTCCAGTATTTAATGAATTCCCATGCGGCGTCTTTGTGCTTGCTGTCTTTGGACATAGAAAGTCCGGAAGAGCTTAAGATGCTGACAGAATCCTGTCCCGCGTCTGCAAATGCCGGAATTGTTGTCACACCATAATTCACTCCGTCCTCATTCAGTGTATCGATCGCCCAGGAACCATACACATACATTCCTGTATTGCCGGCACGGAATTCATCTGTACCATCTTTTTCCGTGGCTGTCGCGTACTCGTCTTTTTCCATCTTCTGGAACATCTCAAAAACTTCTTTGGATTTGTCAGAATTGAGGTTCCCGTCCATCTTTCCGTCCTCTGAACAGTACGCACTGCCATTGCTCCACAGATACATTTCAAAATCGTATGGATCCGGTTTCATCTGGAACGAAAATCCTTTCGCGTCTGTCTTCTCAGAGATTGTCTTTGCCGCTTTCTGGAGATCGTCCCATGTCCAGTCCGCCGTCGGGTAGTCAATACCCGCTTCATCAAAGATGTCTTTGTTATAGAAGAGACAATGTGTCGTGAAACCTACCGGAATACCATAAATACTGCCGTCCATTGTGTTGTAATCCCAGAGCGTATCATAGAAGTTGGATTTGTACTCATCTCCCTCTTTGGAGATATACTCATCGAGCGGCTCCAGCCCATCATAGTAAGATGGATAGTTCCACATATACATCACATCCGGAGTATCCCCGGATCCCATTCCGGCACTGACTTTCGTATCAAAGTCACTCCCATATGCTTCCAGTGTCACTTTGATGTCATCATGCTCCTCGTTGAACTTGTCCACAAGTTCCTGCTGTTTGTCCACGTCTTCTGCTACATCCCATGTCGCAAAGCGGATCTTTGTCTTTCCGTCACTGGACTTGTCGCTTCCGCCGCATCCGGAAAGGATCGCTGTAGCAGACAGAGCCATGATGCAAACGACTGCAAGTTTTCTTTTCATGTTGTTTCCTCCCTTTCACTTCTTTTAGGTAGTTTTATTTTACTATTTTTACTTAGTAAAGTAAATATCTTTTTA
>OAUH01000109.1_pt1 | contig 62242 bp, 64 predicted proteins | sample 1495121 | NCBI WGS metagenome assembly OAUH01 (sample SAMEA2580006, study PRJEB22360) | human gut metagenome | reverse complement strand
CCCGACACTTGCTACCATAATGCTGTCCGCCATTCCGACCAGCACCGACAGAAGCTGCTCGATCACCAAAGGGATCAAAAGCGCCGTCAGATCCCGGTTACTAAACAAATAACCAGATCTGTCCACCTTCTCTTTTCCTTTCATTTGTAATCCCCCTTTTCACATAAGTTCTATTATAAAACTTCTAAGAGGAGGATACAATCCCTATTATCGTTGAAGTACCAAGAGAGACGTGGGACATATCCCGCTACACCGAAGTTTGTATCGGAATATGTCCCTGATTTACAAATCTACTGCCGATTTATTCCTGATAACGAATCCGTTCTACGATGGATTCTTTTTTAATGTTTCTGCTCAGGATGAAAGAGAGTGAAATCTGTAATGCCGCCAAAATAACGACCATTGCCATAATTTCCACCACCGGGACATGGTAAACGTCGAGCCCGAAGTATCCGTGATCCCTCCCGTAGCAGAAGAGCGCATAACCAGCCGGCATCCCGACAAGGAGCGAAACAAGGATACTGCCCGCGGTGAAGAAAATCCCTTCGCTTCGGAGCATACTGTTCATCTGACTGTTTGTCATTCCTAGTGCCTGCATCACACCCAGTTCCCGTTTTCGTGTAACAATGCTGATAATCATAGTGTTTGCCATGTTCATAAAGGCGATAAGCCCCACAAGAAGAAGGAATCCGTATGCAAGGGTTTCAAACATACCGAGGGTGCTTTCTGATGTCTTTAATGTTCCCTGGTAGGTGCTAAACTGGTAATGCTGCTTCTTATCAAGGAGTGTCTGCAGCCCAGATTCCACATCCTTACAGTCCTGTGGGCGGCAGTCCACCCAAATCGTACTGATGCTTTTCCCTGAAAGTCCCATCTTCTCGTAAGTCTTGTCGGTAATGCACCAGTCATAGTTGGTGCTTCCAAATGCTCCTGCCAGTTTGCCTTCAAACGGCGCCTCGCCGCTTCCATTTGCCATGTTCATGGAGACGGTCTCCCCAATTTTATATCCGCTATCTTCCACAAAATAGCTCCAACCATAAAGAATCTCGTCATTGCTGGAAGCACTTTCGTAATCAACCGTTCCCTTTAAGGATCCTTGGTATGCTTCGTCTTCAAACTGTTTTTTATTCAGAACACCAATGGACTGGAGATTTCCTTTCTTGTCCTTCGCATACATCATGTAGCGCACCTGTACGTCCGTCACACCGCTGATATCCTTGATCTGTTCCACCAATTCCTCATCCAATGGATTATCTTTTAAAATAGCATCCAGATTGTTCTCCGGATAGGCGGTATCACTGGTGCTGTAGGTGAGATCAATCTGAAACTGTCCGTACGGGACCTGTTTTCTGGCGTCGTATCTTGTACTGACGTTTCCTGTAAAATTGGCGCCTACGACAAAGAGCACACAGGAAAGCCCCATAGAAATGATAGTAGTGGCAGTACGCTTTCGGTTCATCGCCATATTTGCCTCGGTTAGCTGCCTCACACCCATCTGCTTTTTCCCTTTGCGGATGCCTTTATTCTTTTTCTGGTTTCCCTGGAAACGGATTGCCTCTACCGGGGAGATTCTGGAAATCACTTTCATAGGACGTTTCAACGCAATCCAAACAGTGATGACTGCCGCTGCCGCACAGAGTACAAGTATCGGAATGGAAATCATATTGACCTGCACTCCATCGCCAAACGTCTGGCTCTCCTTGAACCAGAAGTTCATAAAGGCGATAGAAATCCACGTCCCTACTACAAGTCCGGCCGGTACTCCCAAAATCGTGAGTATCATTCCTTCCCGGAACACCAGCTTTTTCATCTGCTTCTTTGTCGCGCCAAGCGCCCGTATCTTTCCATACTCCTGAATTTTCTGTACAAGCCCTACCTGGAAAATATTGTAGATCACCATTACGGCAAAGAATATGACCACCAGTGCGATCATCGCGCAGCCTGCAATCATTTCCATTCCCGGATCCAGCACCCACATGGCGAAATAGGAATTCTCCGACGCGCGTTCCGGATTGATACCACATTCTTTTGCCAGATCTTTGATCGTCATCTCCAAAGTAGAGGAATCCACACTCACATGATCAGATAAGGAAAAATAGGTACTGTACGTCCGTTCTTCCGGCGCATAGAGCGATTCAAAGCAATCCTTGGAAACATACGCGCTGTAGGATTGGTTTTCCTGTTCTTCCATTGTCTGGCTGAGAATTCCACTGATCACAAATTCCTTGGTTTGATATGTTTCATTGGTATTTCTTCGGAATGGGATTTCTACTGTATCCCCGACTTTGGCATCCTCATAGCCAAGGCGCTCAAACATTGCTTTCTGTCCCACAATTTCATTTTCTGCTTTTGGAAACGCTCCGGTTTCAAGCTGTTTTTGAAGGTTTGCCAGATCAATCGTTTCCTCATCCATCCAGACCATAGAAATGGTCCTCTCATTTTTTATTGTTCCAACAGTCGCTGCTCTACCGATACGGTCAAATTCACTTCTCTTTTGCATCTCCTGGATTTGTTCCTCGGTGACGCCCGCATAGGAGCCATAATAAGATCCGTAAAATTCCCGTGCGTTGGTTCTCTGAAATTTTATATTTCCATACCCGAAAGTTGCAATCGCAGAAAGAAGTACGGTCGTAAGGAAAATCGAAAGCACGATGAGGATACTTCTTGTTTTATTCTTTTTGTTATTACTAATTGCAAGTCTTGTTATCATCTTCATCTTAACTCTTCCACCTTTCCGTCTTCGATCACCAGAATCCGGTCCGCAATCTGGGCAATATCTTCGTCATGAGTAATCATTACCAATGTCTGTCCGTATTTTTCTACTGACATCCGAAGAAGTCCCATCACTTCGTCACTCGTCCTGGAATCCAGATTTCCCGTCGGCTCATCGGCAAACAGAATGTCAGGCTTGGATGCGAGAGCTCTTGCAATCGCTACCCTCTGCTGCTGCCCTCCTGAAAGGGTATTCGGAAGATTGTGGAGTTTCTTCTCAAGCCCCAGTGTTTTTACAATGTCCATGGCAAACTCCTCGTCCACTTTCCGCCCATCCAAGCCGATCGGGAGTACTATGTTTTCCCACACATTGATGGACGAGACAAGATTGAACGACTGAAAAATGAAGCCGATCTTTCTTCTGCGGAAAACAGCTAACGCATCGTCCTTATAGGAAAAAATGTCTTTTCCACGGATAAACACTTTCCCGCTTGTCGGCGTATCCAGCCCACCAAGCATGTGGAGCAGGGTACTCTTTCCAGAACCGGATTTCCCCACAATCGCAGCAAACTCCCCTCTCTGTATCTCTATGTTGGCGTTTTGTACCGCCCTTACTTCGTTCTCCCCACTTCCATAATATTTACACAAATCCTTTGTTCTCAAAATCTTATCCATATCATCTGATTCCTTTCCTTTCTTTTCTGTCTCCTATCATATCATCTAAGTCTTTCATTTTCCTTTCAAAAATTAAAAAAAAGCCTTACAGTTTTGTAAGACTTCTCTTTTACTAGAGCGGAAGCTGTATCACAAACACGGAACCCGGTTCCTTTGTCATCCTGCGTGCATCCAAAGAAATCGTACCGTTGTGACCCTCGATAATCTTTCTTGCAAGATACAACCCTACTCCGGAACCCTCCTCTTTCTGAACCAGAGGTGCCTCGCCCCGGTAAAACCTCTGAAAGACTTTGTGGTAATTTTCCCGTGGAATTCCGATTCCCTCATCTTTTACTTCCAACCGAAGAAAAGATAAGGTCGTGGCCGCCCGGATTGTGACTGTGGATCCAACGGGACTGTACTTGACAGCATTATCCAGAACATTAATCAAGGACTCACACAGCCACTTCGGATCCCGCAAAATCAGGATCTCCTCCAGACCATCTTCCGCATCCATCTCGATTTCAATCTCTTTCTTCCTCGCTTTTTCCCATATGCGGTTGATCGCTTCCAGCAGAACATCAAAGGCCCTCCCCTTCGTCAACTTCAATTCAATCATGCCTGTCTCCAGCCGTGAAATATTGACCAGCGCCCCGATTAACTGCTCCAGACTTTTCATCTGTCTTTCCAGGCGGCTTTCAAACTCCTTCCGCTCTTCCACGGTAAGATCCTGATTTTTCAAAATTTCCAGACAGGAATGAAGCGCCGCTACCGGAGTTTTAAGCTGATGGGAAATATCGGTGACAAGCGTTTTTGTCTCTTCTTTTTCCTTGTGCGCCTGCTCTTCCACCATTTCCACATAGCTTCCAAGAGATTCCAGCTCATCCAAAAGCCGGTTGTCCACTTCATCTTCCTCATACCAATCCATGAGATCCTGACGGTATACCCCCTCCCGGATCCTGACAAGCCATTCCGACACTTTCCGGCTCTGTGCCAAATTCTCCTGCCTGTTCCTGCGCTTTTCAAAGTACAAAATGACTGCAAAACCAAGCCAGACAACAAAAGCTCCACCGGCAATCCAGACACTGTTTTTCATCATCCGCACTCCCTCCCGGTTATCTGCGGCCGTCTCGTATCCATACTTCTTTAAGATCTCACGCCCTTTGTCAGAGCCCATTGTCTCGCCCTCTTTTAAAATCTGGAACACTTCCTCTTTTGGATCGTCCGACGCAATCAACTGTGCCTCTATGGAAAGGTAATGAAGATACGTCTCGTATTCCCGGAAAATCAGCATCCCGGCGACCATCCCAACCACAAGAAACCCGATGAAAAGTTCTGTGATATACCGTTTTGTGTCCCACCTCATACGCTGCTCCTTTGTCTTGTTTGACAATTCTGATCCCAGATATATCCAAGTCCCCGGATATTGCGGATGTACTGTGGATGCGCCGTATCCGGCTCAATCTTCTCCCGCAGTCTCCTGATATTGACCGCTACAGTATTTTCGTCAGCAAACTCGCCGTCCAAATCAAACAACTGCTCCAGAATCTGATTCTTGGACAGAATCTGCTTCGGGTGCTCCAAAAACAGCTTCAGCATCTTCCACTCATTTTTTGTAAAGGAAATATCCTCCTGTCCTTTTCGGGCACTCATCCGGGACATGGAAAAGAGCAGATCTCCCGACTCCAGCTCGTCTGCCGGACTTTTCTGGTACCGCTTGAAAAAGGCATTGACCTTCAAAACGAGCACCGACAGACTAAACGGCTTCGTGATATAATCATCCGCTCCCGCTTCATAGCCCATAACCTGATCTATCTCCGTATCCATAGCTGTCAGGCAAATCACATGAACCAAACTGGTCTTGCGGATCCGCCGGATCAGATCGAGACTACTCCCGTCCGGCAAATTCACATCGCAGATCATAAGCTTTGGTTCCTGCTTTTGAAACAATTCCCATGCTTCCCGAATTGTCCCGGCGTTTTCGACCTCGTAACCCTCTTTTTTCAATGTAAACTCAATCCCCCGATTGACACTTTCCTCATCTTCCAGCAACAAAATTTCCGCCATGTATGTCTCTCCCTTGTCTGCCCAAATTTACTTCTCTTTTGTAGCCCGCAGCGCCAAAAAAGTTGGGATGCCGTGTTCATGCAGATTGCCCTCACCATTGGTGTCCTCATATAGGTGAGTCAGTCTGAATCCCGCCTGCAAAAGCCCTCCCACCTGCTCTTCTATCGTATGGGAAAACTGAATTCCATCCCCACACTGTATCGCTTCCTGATATAGCACCGGGTCTTTTAACGGATTGTATGGTAGTCCATGCACAAGGCGGGTTTCCGTCTCGTCAAAAATATAATTGATTCCATTATCCACTCCTGCCAGCAAAACACCACCCTTTTTCAATACCCGGTGACACTCTTTCCAGATAGGAAGAACCTCTTCCACATAGCAGTTGGCAACCGGGTGAAAAATAAGATCAAACGTCTCGTCCGCAAACGGAAATTTCTTTGTCATATCGGCTTTCACGATCTCAATCTCGTATCCTTCCCGACGGGCAACCATCTCCTCACTTGCCAACTGCCGGTCTGAATAATCCAGCACCGTACAGATACCGCCACATGCGGCGAAAATCGGCATCTGTTGTCCTCCCCCGGAGGCAAGTCCAAGAATCCGGCTACCGGAAAGCTGTGGAAACCAGGATTTCGGCACCGGTTTTGTCGGCGTCAGCACCATATCCCAGTCACCTTTCACTGCCCGTTCATAGACTTCGTGAGAGATCGGCATCCCCCAGATCCAGCCATCATCCACCCACTGATCGATGGTCTTTGCATTTTCTTCTGTATAACCTTTCTTCTCTGTCATCTCTCTTCCCTCCTTGTGCATCACTTATCCTTCGCAAAACAATTCCTTGCTCCGTATGCACCTATCATTTTCCTATTTGATTCCTTCTTTTTTCAGTAAATCTAATTTCCCTTCCAGTACAAGCTCCATTGCATAAGCCGCACCATCCTCGTCGTTACTCTTTGTCAGGAAACCGGACGCCTCTCTAATCTGCTCATGGGCGTTCGCCATGGCAACCGCCGCGCCAAATCCTGCCCGGAACATAGAAAGGTCATTCAGACTGTCTCCCAGAACCATGACATCTTCCTTCTTGTACCCCAGGCTTTCAATATAACGTAAAATTGCCGGTCCTTTCTGTGCCTCTTCATCTGTCAGCTCCAGATTGTTGAAAAAGGAAGATGCCACTGCAAGTCCCGGAATCCGTTCCACTTCTTTCCAGATATCCTGAATCACTTCCCCTGTTTTCGCAGTAATGAACACTTTATAGATCGGTATCTTCTTCTCCAGAAGCTCCTCCAGACTTTTCACCCGGTTCATCCGCCTCATCAACTGTTGAAACTGCTCGGTGGCCCGGATCTCCTCATCCCTGCTGCCGCCGAAAAACAATCTCGACTCCTCCAGGATCTGCCCCTCCAAATCCTCTGACTCGGTCAACACCAGATCCCTTCCTGTCGTGCAAAATCGAATTGACGCCGGAAACTGCCGTACACAGGAAACAATCTCTCCAAAACAGGATGGATCCATCGGAATTGTCAGCAACAACTCCCCCGCTTCATTCCGAATCTCAGCTCCGCTGCCCGTTACCCAGTCACAGCAAAGCGGAAATCTCTTCAATGTATCCGACGCCGACGGGAAATCCCGCCCTGTAGCAATCATAAAACGGATTCCCGCCCTTTGAACTTTCTGTATGATATCATAGGTTCGCTTCGAAATCGTATGCTCTGAATTCAGAAGTGTCCCATCCATATCTGACGCTATCACCTTTATCATATCATCACTCCCTGCCTGCACACGATAGCCGTAATTATCATAACAAAAGATTTCTTTGATTTCAAGAACCGGGGGTGGGGACATCCGATTTCCCAGAAAGCCGAGAAACATGCTCCTCTATAACGAAAAAGAAAAATGAAGAAGTAAAAAGAGCCAATGTTCCTGGCTTTGCAGCCAAAAACATCAGCTCATTCTTAATACATATGCTTTCCTTTATATTTTTCACGGGTCGCCATTCCACCCCGGATATGGCGTTCGGATTTATTCAGATCCAGCACTTTTCGCGCCTCCCCCGCAAGCTGTGGATTAATCTGTTTCAAACGCTCCGTTACGTCTTTATGTTTCGTTGTCATTAACTAGAACCGTTTCATTCAGTCCCAAATCACCAAGCAGGCGAAGATAAATATCCACATTTCCGTCCTTGTCCACTTCGATTTTCTGTATCAGACGCTTCAACTGCTGATTCGTCATCTGATGTACATCTGTAATATCTTCAATCTGTTTAAAGGTACTGTGCAAAATATTTTCCAGCTGTTCTCCCTTGGTCAAATGGTAAGATACTAATTTCAGTTCATTTTCTAATCTTTCTATCTCTTCACGGGTACCACCGATCTTCTCGTTCAGTTCTTCACGAGAGATCAGATCATCCGTATACATATCCATGTATTTCTGTCTGGTTTTCTTTAAATTAGTAAGCTGTGCATTCAACTCTTTTTCGTATTCTACATTTTCATCTTTTGCCTTATACACACGCTGAAATTCTTTTACCACATGGGCAATCACTTTTTTCTTCTGTTTCAGTACATTTGAAAAATATTCCTGCAGGGCTTCTATCAGTTCTTCTTCATCTACAACCGTTTTATTGGGGCAGCTGTCTGCCCCTTTCCCATTTCTGCCGGAACATACCCAACGGACATAGGTATTTTTGTAAGTACGGACTGTCCTGCGGAAAGACCATCCACATTCCTTACACTTGATCAAAGTAGAAAGTAGATATTTATTGCTCTGACGTTCATGGTTCAGATTGAAGGCAACATTTCTGCCACGCAGGATTTCCTGGGCCTTTTCAAATGTTTCATCGTCAATGATCTGAAGCTCCGGACGTTCCACAACAAGCCATTCTGTCTCATCTTTTTCTTTTCTCTGCCCGGTCAGAAAGTCACTGACTTCCTGCTTTCCATTGATAATCTTTCCCGTATAAATCTCATTGGTCAAAATCCGGCAGATGGCATTCTGGCTCCATTTGCAATTTCTCTTTGTACGATATCCCTTTTCGTTCAGCATATTGGAAATCTTGGCAGCACCATAGCCTTCCTCTGTGTACCACTTGTAAATTTGCTTTACAACCTTCGATTCTTCTTTGTTGATCTCAAGATTGAAATAATCTCCGATTGTTTTATCGTATCCGTATACAATGTTAGGAACTCGTCCTTTCTCTGCATTCAGCTTTTTACCAAATTTTACTCTCTTAGATGTATTGGCACTTTCTTCCTGAGCCAATGCTCCAAAGATGGTGAGAACAAACTCACTATTTCCCATACTTGTCATATTCGCTGTAAGGAACTGGGTTTCAATACCTAACGCTTTCAGCTTGCGAACATTCTGTAAAAGATCTACGGTATTTCTGGCAAAGCGAGAAATATCCTTTACAACGACCATATCAAACATTCCTTTTTCCGCATCAGACATCATACGGAGAAATTCCTTACGGTTTTTGATTTTTGTTCCGGAAATTCCTTCGTCTGCATATAATTTTACTAAGGTATCTCCGGTACGTTTGGTGTATTCGGAGAAAAACTGTTTCTGGGCTTCCAGACTGTTGAGCTGATCAGCTTTGTCTGTGGAAACTCGGCAATAGGCTGCTATGTTCATATGAGTAACCTCTCTGTTATATTTATTTCATTCTGTTACAACATTATTATATCATATAACAAATAAGTGTAAACAAAATAATATAAGGGGTACTCTACTATTTGATGCAGAGTTCCCCTTATCATTTATTGATACACAGCTATCGGAATAACAACTAATGCCGGTCCCTTAATCACATCCTTTATTTCTTCTGGATTATCCATATTTTTAGGCATTTTTCTTCTTTGTTCTCTGTTTAACGGGAGTTTTTTTATGTCATCAAAAATTTCATCAAATTTTATATTTTTCCCTTTTGGAATTTTTCTTAATACTTTGCATAAAACATATGATTCACCTACAAAGTTTTCTTGCTTACATTTAAAATAATTTTCATCCAAGTAAGCTACTAACGGATATCTATTATCCTCAAATTCAAAAACACAAGTAGTTTCTTTCCCCGAACGTAACTTTCCTAATTTCTCAAATCCATTTATTGCTTCTTGTGCCTTTTTGTCTAAGATTTTTTGATCCGTTAACTCCTGAATGGCTGTTGCTAGTTCACCTATTTTTTTAACACTTTCCGTTAATTCTTTCATTTTTGAAAATCTGGCCGTTACTAAAACTTCCAAAAAATCATCTCTTTGTAAACTGTCGAAAACATCATCTGTCAAAAATTCATAATACTTTATTTGTTCTTCATCACCTGATTGTAAATACTTATATATTTTATCAAATTTTGCCGCATCACTAATTCTTACAGAGCGCTTTATTTCTTCTGCTGATGTTCCTGTATGTGTTCCATCCCCTGATACTATTTTCATTCCGCCACTGACTTTCGCAATATTTTCTGAACTATTGGCAATAGATTGCGCCTCTTCATCATAAACATATCCATCAATTGCAGATATATAATCATCAATTACTTTTGTATTCAAATATAAAAAATTCCGTAACTTCATATTTCCTCCAACATTATTTCAAATCAGCTTTTTGCAGCCACTTTGTTTCATCCGGTGTAATGACCAAAATATCTACATTACCACCAACAGTTTCAATCACGTTTTTAAACCTCATTGTTTGAATTGTTGTTTCAACAGCATACCTTGCAAAATCAACAGCATCCTGCAATGTAAAATATTCCCACAAAATCCCTTCTTGGGGCAGATCTGTATATGTCCCATCACTATTTTTTATAGATACATTCTGGACTAAACGTGATAAAGTTAATATTTCTCCATCCCAAGAAGCCCCTTGCGCACTTGTATCAATATTTTGAATTTCATTTGTTCTTATCCTAACTTTGTAAAGTCTTTGTCTTTTTCCTTCTTCCTCATTTTGATACCCAGCAACAATAAAATTTGTATCTGGAATAACCGATAACTTTGAAAAATACTTAATAATAATATTAGGAATTGAATCTATATCACAATTTTTATCAATACAATTCCTAATCATATCTTGAATATATCCGGTTATTGGTTTTCCTAACAATGACGCATCTCCACAAGTAGCAATTCCAGCTCCATTCGGGCACAAAAAAGTCTTATCAGTAGAATTTGTTGTATGTATTCCTATTCTTTGAACCACTTTCTCATCAACAACCTCCGTATTACTATATGTAGTTCTTCTATCACTCGCTAATACAATTCCTTCATTAACATGCACTGCAATTAAAAATGACATTTTATTCCTCCGTATATTTTTTCTGAATTTCTTCCGGTAAATATTTGGCCAGTTCCTCCACCAACTCATACACCTTCGTTCCAGGTGCAATCTCCGCTGGTGTTTTACCTTGTCCATCTTTTATAATCCGCTTCGCATATCGAATCGCTAATTTAGGATTGCCTTTTTCCATAAGAATCTTAAAAATATCATCCATGTTTTTCTGATATTTTCCAATCCCCAACTCTTTGAACTTATCATTCAAAAATCCTTCGTATTCTCTTCGATGATTGTTCGCCGTATAATAGGCGAAATGAAGTAAGAACCAAAACTCAATACATTCATTGCTCCATGCCGCATGATACTGAAGTTCAGAATTCTCTTTATTTAACTGCTCCGCCCGGTGTGCAACTCCGTTAAAATCACTTGCCGGAAAACTGTCCTTATCATAAACACACCATATCTGTCCTTTCTGGATTTTGTTCTTTTTCACATACTTTTCCGCCATTCCAATCACTCGCATGGTTTCTGCCTGACAAGGTTCGATTTCTATTAAGACCATGTCTCGATAAATTGGATTTTCCTCTATCAATTTTTTAAATCCTTGAAAATATTTCGGTTCAGTAGCCTGTCCTTCACAGAAAATGTAATATCTGTATTTCTTCATTTCCAAATGCTCTTGACGGCGCTTTTTCCTCCATGTTTCCGTTCTGGCTTTTTTAGGCATTAATCTTCCCCCAATCTATGATTCGTCTAAGATATGGGTCGGCACCATACTTACCTTCAAGATACTGCTTGTCAAATTTGGCATCTTTGCGGACAGATTCACCCTTTTCATTCTTAAATTCTACCAGTGAGTACAACTGTGAATTCTGTGCATTTCCTTTCGCCACAAACCATATTTCATCTCTACGGAACACCTCACTGTTCATCGTGGATAAATCATGTGATGTAAAAATCAACTGTGCTTTTTCCTTATTAATGCTCATATCGCTAAACATCATAATAATATAGCGCAATAATACCGGATGGATTTTGGCATCCAATTCATCAATTACCAAAGTAGTTCCCGTCAATAAACTTGCAGCAATAAACGGCATCAATCCAAACAACTTCTTCGTTCCACTTGATTCTTCCAATAAATTCAGTTCTGCTTCATATCCATCTACCCTATGTTTGGTGTATACGTCAATTCTGTCATTTTCATCTTTAATTACACGAAAATCCACAATATCCAAATCCATTTCTTGAATCATTTCAAGCATCAATTGTTTTACCTCGTCAGAATTTGACACAGCCATACGGAGTTCTTCAATCGGATTTCCATAATTCAAGAAATCTATTCCGTATTCAAACCATCCAAGCACGTCCTTAACTACTTCATTTTTTTTGTAAGTAATTCCAAGATATGATAACAATGGCAGTGTTTCGGATAATTCGTCACTTATCTTTAATTTAGCAAACACACCTTTTAACACAATTTCTTCATCGCGTTCAAACAATGCAGATTTTCTACCCGTATCCATTTTCACCCGATCCAGACGTTCATAAACAACCATATCTCTTTTTACATGAAGAATATACCGATATTCCACCAATTTTGTACGGAAAAAGATTTCAAATTCTGTTGGCTCATCTTTTGTTTTCTCAGAAAAAGCAAATGGTTCAATCATCATTTTTTTCTGAAGGAAAACACGTTCTTCATTATCTCCCGTTGCATACAGCGGTCGTAATACCTTAGCTGCCAATGTATGCAACGCTTCTAACACATTGGATTTTCCTCCGCCATTGGGGCCATATATGGAAGAAACAGGTAAAAACTGTTCTCCGTCTTTATCTTTTATTATTTTATCTTCATGCTCAGAGATAGCCGCAGCCTGCATATCAAATGTCACTTCATCGCGAATACTTTTATAATTTTTGACTGTAAACTGGCATAACATAATAGTTACCTCCACTCAAATTTTTTTGGTTTCTTTCACTATCTATTATACGCCATTTTTCTGTTTTGTAAACTATATTTGAGTTTTTTTCTCATATATTGATTTGTAATTTTATTTTTTTGATGACTTCGATACTCAAAACGCCTAACATTTGAAAAGCCAAAACCGTCTATACCGTTAATCCCTATCTCTGTGTCCGCCTTTAATCATCTGATTTTCTCCGGCTTCTCGAATCGCTTCTTCCACCTTTCCTTCGTTCACTTCTATAAATACCTTTAATATGTAATCGGCGGTCACTTCCACCGAATTTGGATTATGAAACCGATAATTTAATTTTTTTCCAGCCACGGTGAAGCTTCCACCTCCTCCCTGCTACTCCTTGTCCATTACTATGAAACTCTCTGCTGAAATAGTCCTAAATATTCAGTATCTTTTTCATGGTATGAACATTATTAACCGCAATCGCTTCCCGTCTGCTTTCACCATCAACTTTTAGAGGAATACACATCTCCAAAATCCGGTCATAAATTCTTCGCTTCTCTATATCTGTTTCCATCTTTATTCTTAACAACGGTAAATTCGTTGTCACAATCAATGGCCGTCTTGAACGGTATCTTCGATCTATAACACTGAATACGTTTTCCAGTACATATTCACTGCTTCGTTCTGCCCCAACATCATCAATAATCAAAAGTTCATATCCTGCCAGTGTTCTAATATATTCCGTTTTAAATTCAGTCTCAAATAAATCATTTAAAATGGTATTAAAATTGGTCATCTTTACAGTGACTTCCCGTTCCAACAAGGCATTGGCAATACATCCCGCCAAATAGCTTTTCCCAGTTCCTATCGGTCCCCAAATCAAATATCCCATATGGTTTCTTTTCATTTCTTCCCAATTTGCAACATAATCTTCCGCAATTTTTATAGCATGATTTTCTCTGTCCGCATTCTGAAATGTCCACGTAGTCATTTCTTTTTCTTCAAAACAAATTCCTTTATTTTTCGCCACCAGCTCCTGATGTTCTTTTTCTATATGGTACTTCGCATTTTCCGCATATGTCTTCCGATCACAGGCACACTGTCTGTGGTGTTTTTTCCCTTCTAATATCGAACCCTTCGGATAAAAAGCCTCCACCGCTTCCTTACACACACTACAATGCAATAACCCGTCCGTTCCTAAAAATGTATGCTTCTCATCCATCACAGGCTCTCTCTTTCTCTGCAATTGTAATCAGGGATTTCACTTTCTTTTACCTTCCCGCCATTCCGATCTCTCATCGCCCATAATTTCAAAGCCGCAGCATGATTCTTGTATCTTTTACCGGATACCGCCATGTAACTACTCATCTCTGCCATAAATCGTTCTATTCGATCCGGATACTCCTTGCAAAGTTCTGCATATTGTTCTTCAGACAGTAAAATATTTTTATACAATCCATATGTGCTGCAACCTCTTACTCCATAATTATTACTTATAGTTTCTTTCTCTATTACTTTACTAGATGCCACATTTCCGCCCTCTCCACAGCCATCTTTTTGTCCAAATGAAGGTTCGTTTCCTGCCTGTATAGCAGACATTTTTACATCCGGTTGCAATTGTGCCGGATTGCAGATTTCATCCACTTTAGGAACAAGTACATACATATGCCGCGGTCTGGAAAATCCACCCGATCTGCGGATTAACAATCCGGCTTCATCCAATTCTTTCAACGCTTTCTTAACTGAGGATTTACATTTTCCTGTCTTCTGTGATAATTCATCAAGCGGAAATACAACAAATACTCTTCCATTTTCATCTGTCCATTTGTTCTTTCTGGAAATTCTGGCACGGTCATACAACAGTAAATAAATAATTCTTGCATTTTGACTCAGCGGTAATTCCAGTAGAAACTTTGGAAATTGATAATATGGAATCTGCTCTTCTACTTCATTCATGTACAAATACTGCATTTCTCTATACCTCGCTTTACTTTGATTTGAAGGATGTCTGTGATACCTCAGATAATCCATTATCTAAATACCCCTTCACATATAGAAATTGGAAATGCATTTTTTACAGGTTTTTAAATAAAAATTTTTTTATATCTAACCTGATCGCTAAACTTTTTAAAAATATCCTGCTACTCTAAATACGTATGTAAACAAAAGCAAGATCCACTTAGTAATACGGAATCGCCTTTTTAGCATCCATCCTATTTACAAAGTTTCTATCTTGATGGAGATTTCGTTTCTCCATACCTTCGATTTTCAACATAGCTTTTACAAAATGTAATCACAACACTTGGTGAGTGTAAATCACAATTGGAACTATGAACAGAAAAAAGCATCCAGCTTTCGCCAGATGCTCCATAAAATAATATTCAATTTTTTTACTTGCGCAGCCAATCATGTGGGTATGGGGGAATGGAATTCCTCATCAAGAAACTAAACAGGATTAACATTCAGCAATAAAATTGCGATATGGTAATACGTCAGTGGATCTTGCTCTCATAAAATCTCCCCCACTCACTGATTTAAACCGTTTTGTCGCTCATCTCACGATAACGATATTTTTCTGAATAGAAAGACCACTAAATCATGTCTTGTAAGCAAAACTACCTTGCTGTAAGAAATAATGCAAAATAAAACAAAACAATAATTGCCACTATAACTGCCAGTACTATTAATATTTTTTTCATATAGTAAATCTCCCTTTATTTATCCTCATATACTATTTTATATTGATCCAAATCATATACCTGTCCGAAAAATCCTGTCAAAATAGTTTCTGCATTACTACGTGCATTATCAAGCAATCCATTGGCAACAGCTTCCTTTTCTGCCTCTTGTTTTAATTCTTTAAGTGCCGTGTTATTCTCTTCCAAAGTCACTTGATTATAAATGCTTTCTTCTTCATGATATACCTTAAAAGAATCCGTATCAATTTCACTGCTTAATATTTTTGTTTCCGGCAGTTTAACTTCAATAGTATTCCCCTTTTCACTCCATTCTATCTCCTCAAAATTAAAACCAGCTTTAATAATTACATCATAACTGTATATGTATTTGCTCTGTGTAAATGGAATTTTTGCACCAAACAATTCTCTCGATGAATCTGTAACGCTCACTTGAGTGCAGTAAGCTGATTGAGTGGCCATTTCGCCAATATCTTCAAATCCTATTTTCGTTGTCTGATTATCAAAAGAAACCACTCTTCTCACACCAATAATTATAAGCACTATAGCTATTACTAACGCGAGTAGCATTATTATCCTTTTTGCAAAAGGATTACTAATCAGTTCTCTAAATCTATTATTCTTTTTCTTATTTGTAGCATTGTCCTGCATAACTGCACTTCTCCCTTTTCCTTAGTATAGATATTATATATAATTAAATCAAAAATCTATCTCATATTCAAGATATCTTCTTGATTCGTTCTGTACCTCATTCACTACTGTTGAATTCCCAGTACATTTCATCCCTTTTAATACCGCATCAATTTTTATGGCATCTCGCTCTTTTAACCCGGAAGAATTACTAAGTTTCAACATGAATTTTTGATGAAGCAATGGTGCCTGTTTGTTCATTCTCATTTCCACAAGCCCTACTATATTGGGATCATATCTCATATACTTCAATTTAGGATTTACCGGATCATGCCCTGGACACTCCATTTCAGCAGCAATTTCCACTGTAGTATATTTTTTATCTGTATAATTTTCTTCAATTTCTACAGAGCCTATTTTTTGCACATCTGCATCTCTCTTTTTATTTCTTTCGGAAAATAATATTTTTTCTTCTTTGTAGGTGACCCTAAAGTGCTTTGCACCAAGATCCTGTGCAATCTTTTGCAACTCATTTATACGGACTTGCTTCAAATAGCTAAAATATTCATCTAACGCAATATAATTTTGTCTTTCGCTTGGATCCACATAATAAAACTCATTCTCTTGATCCGGATAAAATGAAAGTCCATATAAGTCTATAGAATCTCTAAAAATATTTACAACATAAAATCCTTTTTGGTTAGATATAAATCCAATAGAACCTTTACATACTTCTTTTTCTGCATATTTTTTATCCCTTTCTGTTATCTTTATGAGTTTAGGCATAAGAAAATCTGCGTCATTCAAAGTTTCCAAAAATATTGGCTGTAAAGCCTTTAATTCCATTTGACGTGCCTTTTCATCTGCAGTTTCTTTTAACGTCTTGGCACTTTTTCTCACAACACTCCCAACAGCCCCTGCAATTACTGAAACATCTTCTAAATCTACTTTTCCATCATCATTTTGATCTACTGTTTTTACCACAATGTTCTTTGATTTTTCTAACAATTCTTTTGTATTTTCTGATATACCTGTAATTAATTTTCCAACCTTTTTCTCCATCTTCCTTTGGCATCCTCTGCCATTCCCCTTTCTTCTTATCCCCAAAATATAAAATCAAACCTTAGGACATAAAAATCTTTCATTACTATTTTACACCAACTGTTCATCATTCGGGGAAAAATTTTTACTTCTCTAAATTAAACCTTGGTAGAAATTTTTATACTACGAGCTCGACATGAAAGATAAATAAATTTCCATACTCAAAATGGAGAACTATGATTCGTCTAAATCATAATTCCCCATTGTATTTAAAAATTTTTCTACTCTGATATCTTAGTCACATGTAACTCAATTTCACTTATATTTTGATTCTCCACAAGATTACTGTACTCATCCCCATTTTCATTTTTCATAAATTCCAATTTCATCTCTGTATTGGGTTCTACACTTTGCTGAGTTACTTTATATTCTTTCAGCACTTCTTCATCGGAAATATCGATATATGATCTATCCTCCGGTATAAGAATAAGCTTAACATTAGATGCCCCATATGAGTCTCTGAAATCCCCCGCCATTGATACATATCCGCAGTCTGCTGCATTTCTTCCTGTATAATCACGAATATATTGTGTGTATTTATCCGGAGAACCTTTAATGGCCAGCACTTCTTTCTCCGATCTTCCAGATTTTTTTACTAATTTTACCGAAAGTACAATTTCTTCATATGTCTGGTGTTCAATTAGTCCGTCTAACTCTTTTCCTTCTTCATCTTTCTCAAATACATATTTCATTTCCGTATCAGGCGTTATATTCTGGCCTGTTACAACATACTTTTTCAACTCCTCCTCATTGTTGATGTCTATATATTTTCCCTGTTCATTGACAAAAACAATCTTTAAATAACCGTCTCCATATGTATCCATTCTGTCCCCGCCCATAGACGTATATCCAAATGAGGCAAGATTCCTTCCCACGTAATCCTTAATATACCAAGTATATTTATCTGGGGAAACTTTTACATTCTTAGGTTTATGTTCTTCTAAAGATTTCTCATTCTCCTGTGTTTGCTTTTCCACACTTTGGCCTATATCATTATTTCTTGTTGGCCCACATGCTGATAACAATACCATCACACTACACATTACCAATACCACTTTACTCTTCTTCATTTTCTTTTGCCCTTTCCATGATTTCTTCTTTCATTTTTTCTTTCAATTCTTCAATATACATCTTATATGTCTTCCCTAAAAACTCCTCCGGTCTTATGAGAAACTTATCACATTGCGCCAATGAAATAATTTTAACTGTACTTTCATTCTGATAATCTTATTTTCTATTTTCTTCCGCTGTCTGATAAAATACATTTCTTTTTGTTCAGATGGGAGCTTAATTAAGTCTTTAATCTCATTTAATTCAAAATCCATTTCTTTATAAATGAGTATCTGCCAGATCTGCTCTAACGTCTGTTGGTTATATACTCTGTGATTATTAGGGGCTCTTTCTATAGGGAGAATTCCTTCATCATCGTAGTACTGTAACGTCCGTCTGCTCACCCCTACAATTCCACTTACTTCTTTAATCTTTTTCATTACGACCTTTCCTTTCTCCGCAAATCAAAGTATAGTCCATCACGTTAACGTGATAGTAACACTTATTTGCGTATTTGTTTATTACGTGTTCCAGAAAAGGTCCTGTAATTTTCGCGAATTTCCAATCACTTCTATTTCACAATCCAACTTCTAACTTTTCAAACAAAAAAGGACATATGCCTATAGCACACATCCTCTCTGATTTTAAATTCACTTCACCCAATATTTTATCTCTACAAACAGTTCTTTATTGTTACTACCATATGTATAGTACTTTTGCTTACTCCGAATTCTTTTGCCGTCTGCCTCACCGTTGCATTATGGTCAATGATATAATGTGCGATTTCTACCGCCCTCTCCTCGATATATTCCTTCATAGAATTCCTCTGCACTCACTATTTTTACAATGTATGCAAAGAAATTCAGCATCATTCATACATTTAGATAAAAGGATCCTTTGCCCTTTCCAATAAATCTATTTCTACCTCGGGTTGACTCAGAAACATACAAAATTTCTTTTCACTCACTTTTTTTCAGTGCCTCACTCAGACTATACGGCACTCCTCTCGGCCCTCTGACAGGATAAATACCATATTCTTCTCTCAGCTTCTTCAAAGGAAATCTACCCGGCTCATATCTTTTCAATATTCTTATTTTCATCAATGCGGTGATTGTCAGATTGTGAGCACCATGCTTATATGGAATCTCTGTCTCCAATACCTCACATTGATATAAAATTGCTGAAACAGGAGCCGCTGCATAGATAAATATGGTATCCCCTGTTTTGATACCCCTGCCCTGTTTCCAGTCAATTTCCCGGGTGTCATCAAACGTATGTAATATATCATAATACTTAGGATTTGCAGGAACAATCCATTCCTTTGGCGGTCTGATCTTCTGCTTTTTCTGCTTTGATGCTGTCACCGCATAACTTTCATCGATCCACTGGCATATCTCATCAAAAGGAACCGTGCCATCCAGCAGAATAGAAATCCAGTTGCTGCGACTGATATGATACCCGTAAAAATAACCAGGACGTTGTACGAGCATATTGACAAGCACCGGATCCCCCAGTTTCACATTCACGATATCTACCCGTTCTTCACCTTTTAATCCGAGTTTCTCCCTTGGGACATTCATAATCAAAGCAAACCATTTCCCGTTATCTCCATGGCGCAGAACCGGATAGTCTGGAAATGTAGAAAATGGATAATCCGGTTCTGTTTTATATTGGTCTTTTACATACTTAAATATTTTTTGTCTCATTTTCATTCCCCATTTCCTTCCTTTTCTACATCCGGTTTTCCACCTTCCGCATAAATGCTTCAATCTCCCCTGTTCGTCTTAATTCTGTCTGGATGCCGAACTCCTCACACATTCCCTCCAGCGCCTTGATGATCCATGGGTTCCCGGAAACGATTTTCCGCATCCGTCCTTGCTGCCGCAAATGGCTCAGGAAAAAGCTGGAAAGAATTGATAGTTCTGTCTCCTTCGGTTTCAGGAAATACCGGGTCATAAGCTTTCCTGTTTGCTCCTCCACCGCAAGAAAAAGAAAGGGATTTCTTGGCCGTCCCGCTTCCTCATCGTTCTGTGCAATATGTGTATAGCAAAATTCGACTTGGACTACTTTCCCTGTCAGCGGATAATTTCTGACTTCCTCTTTGAGCTCTTCTTTCTGGATCTGTATCCCCAGGTACGGACGGTGCTGCTTTGGAAAATGGACCGGAAACATAGTCCACTGTCCGATTTCCTCATTAAAAATCCGACAAAGTCGTTCATCTCCATCCCATTTCATTGGAAGTTTCTTTGCCTCCAGTGCCCGGATACACATAAACAGATTACGAATCGTTTCCGTCATCATGGAAACCTCGTCAAAATCCGGTGTAAACGGTAAATATCTCGACTTACAAGAAATAAAATGCGGCCACATTTCTTCTTTCGCCATCGGCAGATTCAGTAGATTGGAAATTTCTTTCTGAGAATTCGGAACATCTGATTTCGCCCCATAATGGCAGACCAAGGCTCTCCGGTCAGACATGGCGTAGTCTTCTGAAAGCTCTGCTTCTTCTCCTTCTCCCAATCCTTGGATCATTGTCAGATCCTGCCACCCCCTGAAACCGGGATAAATCTCAATTTCTTTGTCTTCCTCGTTTTCCTGCCCCAGAACCCGGATGAACACCGGCTCTTTCTCACCTTTTAGCTGAATGACCACATGCTGTTCTTTTGTCAGATAGTCCCATGGCTTTATATCTGCAGTCCGACAGGCCGCTTCATAAAGCTCCCACCACATCTTTAAAGTAGCTTCTTTTCGCATCTTCCTTCTCCTTTGCTTACTTTCTCTGCTTTTTGTTTTTTACTCTGTCCGAAAAAGGGCCTCGCGCCGCTTCTGATTCAGCACAATCCACTCATCCAGGGACAAAGGCTCATAATCCGAATACATACAAAAGCAATTCAACATGTTGCACGGGATCGGCTCTTCTGTTCTCGTATACATATTTACCCTCCTTGCCTCCTTCGTTTCCCTGATAAATCGGGAAACGAGTACTTCATCAAAGCTGTTGTGGACATGTCCGTACAGCATATAAGTGCGGTCGTTCCCTTCCTGATCTTTTCGGTACTGCCCGTGATAGCAGAATACCGGGTAATGGCACAAAATGACGCTCCGTTTATGATCCTTCATCTCCGCATAAGGCTTAATCCACACAAAGCGCTCCCGTTCAAAGTCCGAATCCTTCAAATAATAATCATGGTTTCCTTCGATCAGGTAAAGTCGCCCGTGCAGCCGCCTCAGGATTTCATTTGTCTTTTCGCCCTTTTCCATGGAAAAATCCCCCAGAATTACGACTTCATCTCTTGGTCTGACCTTGTGATTCCATTTTTGAATCATATATTCATTCATTTCTTCCGCATCCGCAAACCCTCTCTGATCCATCTTCTCATTGAGGCTCCGATGGAAAAAATGGCAGTCCGCTATATAATATCTCATCGTATCGTTTCTCTCCCTTGCACTCTTCCTTTCTTCATATTACAATAAAGGCACCAATTTTGAAAGGAGAGTTTTTCATGATAGATAAAGAAACCGAACTTAACATGACGGACTGGGAGTTGTCCGAGGATTATTATAAGGAACGCGAAGGGAAAAAGGAGCTGAAGCTTGAGGATTTTATGATGGGGGAAGATGAGATTCCATCTCTGGTATCCGGGGAGGAAACAGATCCCTTGCTGGCTCAGACAATCTCCGATGTGAAAAATGTCCTTTCTGTCTGTCAGCAAGGGAAATCTGTGCCGGAAATCGCCCTTGCCCTCTCCCTAAAAGAAGAATATGTCCATACCATTCTCTACTGTGCCCAGGGCTTTTCTGAGGATGATCCGATTGCTGTAGCACGTCTTGTTATGATGTCCTGACGAACATTCAGGTGCTTTCCACTGTCTCTTTTATTTTTTACTTGAAATCCATATACCCCGTATGTTAGGATAGACAATGCAGTTAGTTAAAACTACCCTCAAATGTATTACGGAGGTTCTTATGAGACAAAACCCTTTTAAAATTCTATGGTTAATATCCGCATTTCTGACACTTACTCTGGGTGCAGTCGGGATTTTTCTTCCGGTAGTCCCGACTACCCCGTTTTTGCTTTTATCCTCATTTTGCTTTGCCAGAGGGTCCGAACGCTTTCACCGCTGGTTTCTTGGAACGAATTTATACCAAAAGCATCTGGACAGCTTTGTGAAGGAACGGGCCATGACGCTAAGGACCAAACTTTGCATCCTGCTGCCGGCGTCCGCCATGCTCATTATCGCCATGGTTCTGATGTCCAGTTTACCATTCCGTATTTTAATCATCTTTTTGATTCTTTTTAAATACACATATTTTTTCACAAAAATCAGGACTGTACGAGAGGAGGATTCGTGAATGGAACATTTTTTCATGGCTGATGATAAAAGGGAACGGGAAAAACAGGTCGTTGCTCTTATGATTTCTCTGTACTGCCGGAAAAAACACCATACCCTGAAAGGCCGGCTCTGTCCGGAGTGCGAAGCTCTTCTCTCCTATGCTCATCTTCGCTCTGACCGCTGTCCATTTATGGAGACCAAGACGTTTTGCAGTAATTGTCAGGTTCATTGTTACAAACCGGAAATGCGGGAAAAGATCCGGGAAGTGATGAGATTCGCAGGCCCCCGCATGTTGCCACGTCACCCACTGATGGTAATTGACCATATGAGCTGTTCCATCAGGGAAAAGAAAAAACAACAGAAAGGGAAAGGATACTATGATTAAAACAAGGCTAATGAAGCTTTTAAAGGGATCGGAACGATATATCGCCCAAAATGTCCTCTGGCAGTGGCTTGCCCTTCTTTTTCAGATTGCGGCGATCTTTGCCGCCGGAACCTTTTTACAAAGCATGATGATGGAATATAGCGACACTGTACTTTTTCTGAGAACCGCGCTCATTGTGTTCTGTGCGTTTCTCGTCCGGTTCTTCTGTGAACGAATGGCTGCCATTTCCTCCGGAAAAGCAAGCGCCGACATCAAGCCTGTGCTGCGACGTCAAATTTATGAAAAACTGCTTCGAATAGGCGCCTCTTACAATCAGAAAATCCCAACTTCCGAGGTAGTGCAGATCACGACCGAGGGTGTGGAACAGTTGGAAATCTACTATGGAAAATATCTGCCGCAGCTTTTCTACAGTCTGCTGGCTCCTGTTACACTGTTTGTGATCTTATGTCCCATCAGTTGGAAAGCCAGTCTCGTACTTCTGATCTGCGTTCCTTTGATCCCGGTTTCCATTGTAGCTGTGCAGAAATTCGCCAAAAAGCTGCTGAACAAATATTGGGGAATTTATACAGAACTTGGCGACAGTTTCCTGGAAAATCTTCAGGGACTTACGACGCTCAAGATTTACCAGGCGGACGGCCGCAAAGCTGATGAAATGGACTTGGAGGCAGAGCGTTTCCGAAAAATCACCATGAAAGTACTGACTATGCAGCTCAATTCTGTCAGTGTCATGGATATCGTCGCATACGGGGGAGCCGCCATCGGTATGATCGTCACCGTCCTCGAATATGGTAACGGCGCCGTGGATTTTGCGGGGGCCTTTACAATGATCCTGCTTGCTTCGGAATTTTTTATTCCTCTGCGGCTGCTCGGTTCTTTCTTCCACATTGCCATGAACGGTATGTCCGCAAGCGATAAGATTTTTCGGATTCTGGACATGGAGGAAGAAGCAGACGGAACACAGAGTCTTACCGACGGTCCGATTTCTGCGGATCTTCGCCATGTAGCATTTTCCTACAACATGGAAAAACCTGTACTGCGTGAAATCTCTATGACGATTCCTGCCGGAAGTTTCGTCTCCCTTGTGGGTGTATCCGGCTGTGGAAAAAGTACTGTCTCCGGCCTGCTGACCGGAAAGCTCCGACAGACTTCCGGTGAAATCCGGATCAATCAAATTCCGCTCACAGACATTAAGGAAAGGGATTTGATGCAGTCTGTCACTCTGATCCGCCACAACAGTTATCTTTTCAAAGGAACGGTACGTGACAATCTGCTCATGGGAAATCCGGACGCCTCCGAAAGCCAGATGAAAGAAGCTCTTGAAAAAGTCCGTCTCCTTGACTTCCTGGATGGGCAAAAAGGGCTCGATACAGCACTTGATGAGCAAGGCAATAATTTTTCCGGCGGACAGCGCCAAAGACTTGCTATCGCACGGGCTCTCCTACATAACACACCAATGTACATCCTGGACGAAGCCGCTTCCAATATTGATGTGGAAAGTGAGGATCAGATCATGGAAGTGGTGCGGGAACTGGCAAAGACAAAGACGGTCCTCTTTATCTCCCATCGTCTCGCCAACGTTACAGCCTCAGACTGTATCTATATGATGGAAAATGGAATGATCTCCGAGAGCGGAACGCACGAGGAGCTGATGCGTCAAAATGGAAGCTACGCCGCCATGTTCCGGCGGCAACAGGATTTATGCAAGATCAGGGGGTGCAGCGAATGAAACGTAGAAACGGATTACAGATTATGGGTAAACTAATCGGGCTGGTACGCCCGCTTCTTCATGTCATGCTGGGAGCTATTCTTCTTGGTGTAGCTGGATATCTATGTGCCATTTTCCTCACCGTCCTGGCAGGCATGGGGATCTTGAAACTGTCAGGTTTCCTGGATGGATTCTCTCTCCCGGTATTGTTCGCCGCTTTGGGAACCGCGGCAGTCCTGCGGGGTGTCCTGCACTATGGGGAACAAGCGTGTAACCACTATATCGCCTTTAAGCTGCTGGCTCTGATCCGGCACCAGGTCTTCGCAAGCCTGCGACGTCTCTGTCCGGCCAAACTGGACGGCAAAGATAAGGGAAACCTGATCTCTATTTTGACAACGGACATTGAGCTTCTGGAGGTGTTCTATGCTCACACGATTTCCCCGATCGCCATTGCGGTACTCACCTCTCTGGTGATGGAAATCTTTTTCTTTTATTACAGCATACCTGCGGGGCTTTTTGCTCTCTGCGGTTATCTGGCAATCGGCGTCCTCATTCCAGTCTGGAATTCTGGTAAAGGATCCGGACAGGGAATGGTATTCCGGAATCAATTTGGTGATCTGAACAGCTTTGTTCTGGACAGTCTGCGTGGTCTGGATGAGACGATCCAGTACGGCTGCGGTCAAAAGCAGTTGAAAGAGCTGGAGCACCGCAGCCGGAAGCTGAATGAAAAGCAGACCATTTTGAAACAACTGGAAGGAACCCAGCGGGGTCTCACAAGCCTCCTCATTCTCTTCTTTTCCTTTGGTATGTTGTTCTTATGCGCCCTGCTCTACCGGAGCGGACTGATGGATCTGACAGGTGTGTTTCTGTGTACGATTTTAATGATGGGATCGTTTGGGCCTGTGGTAGCGCTCTCCAGTCTTTCTAACAATTTGATGCAGACGCTGGCAAGTGGAGAACGGGTGCTGAATCTTCTGGAAGAATCGCCGGAAACGGAAGACATCACCGGACAGGAACACATCCGGTTTGACAATATTACGTGTAAAGACCTTCATTTTTCTTATGAGGACGAACAGATTCTCTCCGGTTACTCTATCTCTGTCCCGAAAGGAAGCCGGGTTGGCCTCCACGGAAAAAGCGGATCGGGAAAATCTACCCTGCTAAAGCTGCTTATGCGTTTTTACGATGCAGATCAGGGCTCTATACGCATCGGGTCAAGGGAGATTGACTCCATCAATACAACAGAGCTCCGGGATATGGAGAGCTATGTGACACAAGAGACCAGCCTGTTCCACGATTCCATCGCCAACAATATTGCCATCGCAAAGCCGGACGCCTCCCAAAGCGAGATCGAGGCAGCCGCAAGAAAAGCCTCCCTACATGAATTCATTCAAAGCCTTCCGGATGGGTATGACACTATGATAGGCGAACTTGGCGACACTCTCTCCGGCGGAGAAAAACAGCGGATCGGAATTGCCAGGGCCTTCCTTCACAATGCTCCGCTCCTGCTTCTGGACGAGCCCACCAGCAACCTGGACTCTCTGAATGAAAGTATCATTCTCCATTCCCTCGAAGAGCTGGGCACAGACAAAACCGTGCTCATTGTCTCCCACCGGGAGTCCACCATGGCCACAGCCGATATTGTTTATGAAATGTCCGGACGGGTGTCCTGACGGAAGCCAGAGGAAGCCGTAACAGCCTTTTTCGATTTTCACCATTGACATTCCTCTGTTCATCCGATATAATAACTGCGATGTCTGCAAATTGCAGAGGATTATTTTCAGAAAGGATGTATTACATTTTTATGGACGACTCAAGCGACAGTGATTCTGAGCATCATAATTGTGTAAAAATGAACATAAATACGAAGAGAAGGTATAGTCTGCCGTTTTGTAAAACAGTAGACTATACCTTTTTGTGTATTTTTATCCGATTGCGGCTATGACGCCTTAGGATGTTTCATTTTTATTTTTGCTTCCGGTTTTTCCACTGAGAAGCATAGATTTTTTATATTTTTACACATTATATGATGAATAAAGGAGAACTGAATTATGAATTCTATTGTACCCCAACTATTATTGCAGGTTATTTTAATTTTTTTAAACGCGTTTTTTGCGGCGGCGGAGATTGCCGTAATTTCACTCAATGCTACAAAGCTTAGGAAATCTGCAGAAGACGGTGACAAAACATGCGCCCGTCTCTTAAAGTTAGTAGATGAGCCTTCTGGTTTCCTCTCCACGATCCAGATTGGAATTACACTGGCCGGTTTCCTCGGCAGTGCGTTCGCGGCCGACAACTTTTCCGGTTATCTGGTGAACTGGGTATATCAGGATCTTGGTTTCCACGCCCTCCCGGTTTCCGTACTGGATACACTTTCCGTCATCGTCATTACCATTATTCTTTCGTACTTTACGCTGATTTTTGGTGAATTGGTACCAAAACGGATTGCTATGCAGAAATCCTTTGCCGTGGCAAAATTTGTCTACCGTGTTGTTTCATTCGTAGCTCTGATTATGAAACCGGCGGTTGCTTTCCTCTCCCTCTCCACAAACGTGGTACTGAAACTGTTCGGTATGAAAACTGAGGCTGAAGAGGAAACTGTGACCGAAGAAGAAATCCGTCTCATGGTCGAGCTCGGTGAGGAGAATGGTTCCATCGACAGTGATGAAAAAGAATGGATTCAGAATGTGCTGGAATTCAATGATACGATTGTCCGCAACTGTATGACTCACGAATCGGAAATCATCTCGGTTTCTGTTGATGCTTCCGATGAGGAAATCACCCAGCTCATCACGGAATCCGGACTTTCCCGGTATCCGGTATACGGGGAAGATCTGCATGACATTCTTGGTATCCTCAATGCCCGTACATTCCTTCTCTCCCGGACAGAAGGGCATAGCCCGGACATTAGAACCCTGCTCCAGCCAGCCTATTTCATTCCAGAGACTGTTCATGCATCTACTCTCTTCCGAGATATGCAAAAACAGAAACTTCATATCGCCGTGGTAGTAGATGAGTACGGGGACACATCCGGTATCGTCACACTGGAGGACCTGGTGGAAGAGATCTTTGGAAATATTTATGACGAATTTGACGAGAATGAGCCGGCGGAAATTGAACAGATCCAGGAAAATCTCTGGAGAGTCACTGGCACGACTGATGTGGATGACCTCGCCAGGATACTGGACGTAGATCTTCCGGAATCTTCGGACTACACAACGCTTGGCGGAATGGTATTCAGCAATCTGAAAACCATTCCAAAAGACGGTACGACAGTTGAACTGGACGTCGGAGAGATCCATATTCATGTGGATGCCATCTCCAAACGCCGGATTCAGTCCGCACTCGTTTCTATAACACCGAAGCAGATAAAAGCAGAGGAATAATATCCGGAAAGCGTATTCAAAGGTATTTGACGCAATACGCCTTATCATATTGATACAAAAGGCTGCCCATCCAAAACGGAACTTCAAACAGTCCCGTCAGGATGTGGCAGCCTCCTTTTTATCATTTATGATTCTTTTCCCGGAAGACTATGTAGGTTCTCCCATAGTTTCCCCACCAGGTACTTTTCGGATTAGTAAAATACACTGTAGAAAAGAGCATCTCACTGTCATTGAGCTTTACAAGCAGGCGAAGCAGTTCCTCCTTTAAAGGAAAGAAAACCCCGTCAGCCTTTTTTCCCAGCTTCGCTAGAAAGGCCAGTTCCTCTGCTGAGAGCATATTCCGGATCTTTTCTTTTGCCTCCTTGGGAAGTGTAAAATAATAAAAATCCGCCCAGGCGTTTTCCTCTCCGCAGTGTCTCCATTCTTCCAGAAGCCTTTCCAGCGCTTTCCCCGCTGGGAGAGTCAGTTCCTCCCAGTCGCAGCGGTCGAATCCATCCTGTATCTTATCCAGATAGATTGCTCCCGTCTCTTTGAATTGTTCGATTTGCATGTACGCCTCCTATCTCCGGATTCTCGGATGGGTCTCACGGATCACACTCATAATCAGCCGGAATGACATATCTGCCATCTCTTCCGGTGTTTCCGAATCCTCCGGATCCTTCTGGAGCCAGGAACGGATCAATCCAACGCAGCCGGACAAACAGAATCGGTAAGAATATTTCAGCATGTTCATCTCATTGGGAAACTGACGTTTCAGTCCGGTCAGACACTTTTCCCCCACAAGATCCTCTACCTGCTGTACAAAAGACGGATCCCCGTTTTTACCCATCAAAGAGCGATAAAGCTTTCGGTTGCTTCCAAGGGAGAAAAACACGTCTTTCATAAATACCACACTTTCCTCAGAAAACGGCTCCGGCGGGTAGCTCTCCATGACCTCGGCAATCTCCTCGATGAGCTCCCGCTTCACATTTTCCAGCATATTGGAAATATCGGAATAATGCAGGTAAAAGGTTGAACGGTTGATATGAACATACTCCACCAGCTCCTTTACCGTAATCTCCTGTATACTCTTTCTGGTCATCAGGTCCGCAAGTCCCTCTTTCAGCCTTGTCTTTGTCCTGGCAACCCGTTTATCGATCTTTTGCTCTGTCATTCCTGCATCCCCCTGTCAGTTCTAATTCTCACTATAATACAAAAGTAACAGCAGCGCAAGCCGCGAATCTGAGCTCAATGGCTGAATCGTTATATGTTTTCTTACAGACGGCGTTTAAATTCCTCATAGCCAAAGCTTCGGATAATCTGACAGTCTCCAGCTTCTTCCAGTACAATATCCGGAAGTTTCATGCCGTTGAATGTATTATTCTTTACCATCGTGTAGATCGCCATATCCTGAAACTCCAGCCGTTCTCCTGGCGCAAGCGGATGACAGAAAGAATAATCTCCGATCACATCTCCTGCAAGGCACGTTGGCCCTGCCAGACGATAGGTATATGTCTCTTCTCCCGGCAGATATGAGTCTTTAAGCGGCGGGCGGTACGGCATTTCCAGCACATCCGGCATATGACAGGCAGCGGAGGTATCGAGGATTGCAATCTTCTTTTCATTTTCCACGATCTCCAGTACCTCCGTCAGTAGCGTACCGGCGTTTAAGGCAATGGCTTCCCCAGGCTCCAGATAAACTTCCAGTCCGTAAGTTTCCTGCATATGGCGGATACACCGTATAAGCCTTGGAATATTATAATCTGTTCTCGTTATGTGATGTCCGCCGCCGAAATTTATCCATTTCATCTTCGGCAGCCAGCGGCCAAACTTCTCTTCCACTGCCTTTAATGTCACTTCCAGAGCATCGGAATTCTGCTCACAGAGAGTATGAAAGTGAATTCCTTCGATCCCCTCCATTAACTCTCCACTTAACTGCTCCCCCACTGTCCCAAGCCTGGACCCTGGAGCACATGGATCGTAGATAGCATGCTCCTTCTGTGTAGAACACTTCGGATTGACCCGGATTCCCGGACTTTTCCCAGCCTGTCTGATCCGTTCCTTATACTTCCGAATCTGGGAAGGTGAGTTCAGTACGATGTGACCGCAGAGCGACAGTATCTCATCAAATTCTCCTTCCTTGTAAGCCGGGGAGAAGATGTGGTTTTCTTTCCCCATCTCCTCCGCTCCAAGTTTCGCCTCATAGAGGCCGCTGGCCGTTGTGCCATCCAGATATTTGCCGATGAACGGGTACAAGAAATACATAGAGAACGCTTTTTGGGCGAGCAGAATCTTGCACCCGGTTTCCTCCCTGAGTCTTTTTAAAATCCGCAGATTTTCCTCCAGCTTTTCTTTTTGTACAATATAACACGGTGTACGAAGTTCTTCTTTTCTCATATTGAAGTCCCTAATCTACAAGCTGCGGGTTCTCACAGATCTTCCACGGAAGCCCCCACTTATTGAGTGCATCCATGAACGGATCCGGATCAAACTCTTCCATATTATAGACTCCCGGTTTCTGCCAGGTGCCGTTCATCACCAGCATGGCGCCGATCATCGCAGGCACGCCTGTCGTATAAGCAACCGCCTGAGAGCCCACTTCCTTGTAACACTCCTGATGGTCACAAGTATTGTAAATGTAAAGTGTTTTTTCCTTACCGTCTTTCTTTCCGATGAAAATACATCCGATATTGGTCTTCCCCTTTGTTCTCGGCCCCAGTGTGGACGGATCCGGAAGAACCGCCTTTAAGAACTGCAGCGGCACAATCTCCCTTCCTTCGTACAGGATCGGCTCAATGGAAGTCATACCAACATTCTCCAAACATTTCAAATGTGTCAAGTAACTCTGTCCGAAAGTCATAAAGAAACGGATTCTCTTGATGCCTGGAATGTTGAGTGCCAGAGACTCAATCTCCTCGTGGTGCAGCAGATACATATCTTTCATGCCTACCTCCGGAAAATCATATTCCCGCTTGATCTCCATCGGTTCCGTCTCCACCCAGTGGCCGTCTTCCCAGTAAGAGCCCTTAGCGGACACTTCCCGGATATTGATCTCCGGATTGAAGTTCGTCGCAAACGGATAGCCGTGATCTCCGCCGTTACAGTCCAGAATATCAATATAATGAATTTCATCAAAATAATGTTTCAGGGCGTAAGCAGAAAATACGCTGGTCACACCCGGATCAAATCCACTTCCAAGAAGGGCTGTGATCCCTGCTTTTTCGTATTTTTCTCTATATGCCCACTGCCATTTGTACTCAAATTTTGCGGTATCTTCCGGCTCGTAATTTGCTGTATCAACATAATGTACGCCAGTCTCCAGACAGGCGTCCATAATCGTCAGATCCTGATACGGTAACGCCAGATTTAATACAACGTCCGGCTGTACTTTCCTGATAAGTTCTACCAGGTCCGTCACTTTGTCCGCATCTACCTGCGCGGTCGTGATTTTTGCTTTTGTTTTCCCCTTCAACTGTTCTTTTAATGCGTCACATTTGGACACTGTACGGCTCGCGATACAGATTTCATCAAAAACCTCACTGTTCATCGCACATTTCTGAATCGCTACACTTGCGACACCGCCACATCCGATTACCAACACTTTTCCCATAATGATTTCCTCCTTCTTCTATCTGCCGATTGCCAGCAACATTTCTCTGATAATTTTACATGCCACAGCCGTGGACACCCCACTTGCATCATATGGCGGACACAGCTCATTCACATCACACCCTACGAGACAAACATTTTGACAGACAGCAATCACCGCCCTCTGCAAGGTCATATAATCAATTCCTCCCGGCTCCGGCGTCCCTGTTCCCGGAAAGACCGACGGATCCAGTACATCCAGATCCAGCGTAAAATAAACCGGTTTTCCTTGAAGAGATTCCACTGTCTCTTCCAGCCCTTCCAAATCAAATGGGTGCAGGCTTGTATGTCCTGATTTCGCCCATTCAAACTCATCCTTTTCTCCAGAACGAATTCCAAACTGATGAATCCTTCCGTTCCCCAAAATCTCCCAACAGCGCCGGATCACGCAGGCATGGGAAAGCCGAACCCCCAGATAATCCTCCCGCAGATCCGTGTGGGCATCCAGGTGAATGATGTGAAGATCCGGATACTTTCTTGCCGCAGCCCGAATACTTCCCAGTGTCACCAGATGCTCTCCTCCGATCAGAAACGGAAGTTTATCGTCCTTTAGAATTGTTTCTGCCCGCTCTTCAATGACCGCGAGCACCTTTTCGGAATCTCCGATGGCAAGCTCCAGATCCCCACTGTCAAAGATATGACAGTCTGTCAGATCCCGGTCCTGATACGGACTGTAAGTCTCAAGTCCCCAGGAGTCGCCTCGGATGGCCGGACCCGCAAACCGGGTTCCCGGCCGAAACGATGTGGTAGAGTCAAAAGGCGCTCCAAACAGAACGACCCGCGCCTCGTCATACTCCGCGTCACATCCGAGAAAGCTCACAATATTTTTATTCAACATCTTTTAATAATTCCTCCACATATACCGGGAGCGCAAACACACCTGCATGCAGTCTCGGTTCATAATATCTTGTACTGATTCCCTGCAGTTTCCATGCAATGCCATTCAAATCATCTAACGGATGGTATTTCTTGGACGCAAAGCCGAACAGCCAATGACCGGAAGGATAGGACGGAATATGTGCCTGGTATACCCGGCAGATCGGGAATGTCTCCACGATCCGCTTGTGCATCCTCTGGCACTGGAACGCTTCTTCCGCATAAAACGGGCTCTCGTTCTGATTGATCATAATGCCGTCTTCTTGCAGAGCATTATAACAGTTTCCGTAGAATTCTTTCGTAAACAGTCCCTCTCCCGGTCCAAACGGATTCGGAGAATCAATGATGATAAGGTCGTATTCATCGGTCTTGGAACGAATGAAACGCAGACCATCCTCATGGTAGATCTCCACCCTCGGATCCGTCAGGCTGCAGGCAATCTCCGGAAGGTATTTCCGACATACCTCCACAAGCAGAGGGTCGATTTCCACCACATCGATCGTCTCCAACGTTTCATATTTAATCAGCTCCCGAACGACGCCGCCGTCCCCTCCGCCAATGACAAGGACCCTCTTCACATCCGGGTGTACCGCCATCGGGACATGGGTAATCATTTCATGGTAGATAAATTCGTCCTTTTCCGTCAGCATCAGATCCCCGTCCACCACAAGCACCTTGCCAAACTCTGTCGATTCCAGGACATCAATTCGCTGATATTCGCTCTCAGCACTGAATAACTGCCGCTCCACCCGAAGGGACAGTCTGGCATGGTCGGTATGTTCATCTGAAAACCACATTTCCATATCTTATTCCTCCCTCAATACGTTGAGACGCCCGATCCTTTCATCTTCCGGTCCGGTCATGGAGCATCCTTTTTCTTTCGCATAAACAATGTAATCAATAATCTTATCCGTGATTTCCTCTCCAGGAGCGAGAATCGGAATTCCTGGCGGATAACACATGACAAATTCGCTGCATATTCGACCTTTTGTCTCCTCAAGCGGCAGTGATTCCTTGCTGGCGTAAAAGGATTCCTGTGGCGTCATCACAACCTTGGGCGGAATATATTCCTGGGAAAGCATCCCGGTCTTATCCTTGTGATGCCTCCTCTTGATATCTGCCAAAGCGCTCACAAGACGCTCCACCTCCTGCTTACGATCACCAATAGAAAGGTATGCCAAAATGTTTCCAAGGTCTCCGAACTCTATCTGAATATCATACTCATCCCGCAAAATATCATAGACCTCAATTCCTGCCAGCCCAATATCCAGCGTATGTACCGAAAGTTTTGTTGTATCAAAATCAAAAATACTGCTTCCGTTTTTCTTTTCCCCTGCGAAAGCATAGTAACCGCCGATCTGATTGATCTCTTTTCTGGCATATCCGGCAAGCTCCATTACTTTTCCAAATGATTCCTTACCTCGGAGCGCCAGATTCCGTCTGGAAATGTCAAGACTGGAAAGCAGCAGGTAGGACGCACTCGTTGTCTGAGTCAGGTTGATAATCTGTCTGACATATCCTGCATTGACATTCGGTCCTGTCAGCAAATAGGAACTTTGCGTCAGACTGCCTCCGGACTTGTGCATACTCACCGACGCCATGTCTGCCCCTGCCTTCATGGCTGATACCGGAAGGTTTTCCCCAAAATAAAAATGGGTTCCATGGGCCTCGTCCACCAGCACTTTCATATTGTACTCGTGTGCTAAATGGACGATTGTCCGCAGATCAGAGCAAATGCCGTAGTAGGTCGGATTGTTCACAAACACTGCCACAGCGTCCGGATTTTCTCTGATCACCTGTTCCACCTGGGATACCCGCATCCCAAGAGAGATACCAAGATGATGATCCACATCCGGATTGACATACACCGGCTTTGCTCCGCAAAGCACAAGCGCATTGATGACGCTCCGGTGGACGTTTCGGGGAAGGATAATCTTATCTCCCTTCTTACAACAGGACAGTACCATGCTCTGTACTGCCGACGTGGTCCCGCCCACCATCAAAAATGCATGGGCCGCCCCGAATGCTTCGGCTGCCAATTCCTCTGCCTCTTTGATCACGGAAACTGGATGACAAAGATTGTCCAGAGGTTTCATCGAATTGACGTCGATCCCTACACATTTGCTGCCTAAAAGCTCTACAAGCTCCGGATTGCCCCGCCCATGTTTATGTCCCGGGACGTCAAACGGAACGATCCTCATTTTTCTGAATCGTTCCAGCGCCTCGTAGATCGGCGCCCTTTTTTGCGCTATCATATCCATATCTATCTACTCCCTTACGTCTTTGATCGTCGCCTGTTTTCTTCAAACTAAAAAAGACACAGGCATACGGCATACCACCATGTACTTGTGTCTTTCTCTATCCTCTCACGCACAGAAAAACGTGCGGATACTGATCCTATTTCCCCATTTTCAGACAGATATTGGCGTAGAGTCTATATAGCAAATATTTTTACTTTTACTACTCTTATTGACCGTTTCACAAGTTGTGTATGCTGCTCGCACACCGGTTATAAAGTAACCAACTTATAAAATTTGAGCTTCTAACTCAATCAATAATGCAGCCCGTGGCCGCTAAAAAAATATTTGCATGGATCACTTTACGAATATCTGCTTTCCATACGCGTTCATTCTACCATGGGAGTCCTGAATATACAATAGCTTTTTTACAAAATTTCGCTGTTCTGCCGCATATTTCTGTACTCTGCCACAGAACGGTCGAAGCCTTTGATATGACGGAACAGCCAATCTGTTACCGTCTCATTGAGTGCCCGGACAAATGTGTCTGTCGGACCTTCCTCTTCCTCCAACATGGCATGAAGCTCCTCTACCGCACGGCGAAATTCCTCATGCTGTGTCTTATGCTCCGCAAATCCCGGGTAACTCATCTCCTCCTGTAGCTTTTCCTCAGCCTGGAAATGAAAGTCTGTGTAATCCGCAAGGTAATTTAACAGCTTCACAGCCGTCGCCTTATCCCTGTTCGTCTCACATGCTTCCTCCAGGGCGGCGATCTTTCCAATAAGCTCCTTATGCTGATTGTCGATCATCTCATTTCCCGTAACCAGAGTTTCGTCAAATACTGCATACATCTGTTTTTCCTCCTTTTCCTTTTTCGGCTTATTCGGCCTCTCTTTTTTCAATATCCATGATCATGTCGACCCGTCTCTGATGACGTCCGCCTTCAAATTTTGCACTCAGAAACTCGTCGACAATCATCTTGGCAAGCTCGATTCCGATCACCCGTGCGCCAAATGCCAGGACGTTGGCGTCATTATGCTGTCTGGCAAGTCTTGCTGTGTACGGCTCGCTGCAAACGACTGCCCGGATCCCGCGTACCTTGTTCGCCGCAAGGGAAATGCCAAGTCCGGTACCACAGATCACGATCCCAAAGTCCACATCCCCTGCCGCTACCGCACGTCCGACCTTCTCCCCGTAAACCGGATAGTCACAGCTTTCGTGAGAATCCGTCCCGTAGTTTACGACCTCATATCCTTTTTCTTCCAGATATGCGGCTATGTCCTGCTTCATCTCCACAGCGGAGTGATCATTTCCAATTCCTATTTTCATAATCGTTCCTCTCTGTCTTTCTTTTGTTGCTGTTCTGGTTTTATTATACTTGGTTTAGGCTGTTTTTACAATGCAATGTAGTTTGTTTTTCAACATTGATATCGTTTCCCTGCAAATCGTTTCTATATTTCTACATACAAGAAGCCCGGTGCTCTTCGTCACCAGGCTTCGTCCTGTTTTGTTATTTCCCGACTTTTTTGTTTCGCTTGCATCCTAACTCATACAAAAAGTTGAATTACAAGCATCACTGCGCTGAATCCGGCTGTGATGCCCATCAAAGGCATAATAAATTTCAGCCATTTATCATATGTCACGTCTACCATCGCCAGGGAGGCCAAAATCAATCCCGCCGGGGTGATAAAGGAAATCAGTCCCAGTCCATATGCATATGCTGAGACAATCGCCGCCCTTGATACTCCTACAGTATCTGCCAGCGGCGCCATGATCGGCACAGACAACACTGCAAGCCCGGAAGAGGAGGAGATGAAAAATCCAAGTACAATAAATACAAACATCATCAGAATAATAAAGATGATCGGGTTCATACCGCTGATGGCGCCTGAGAAATATGCAAGAATTGTATCGGAGACCATACCATTTTCGAGTATGATATTGATTCCCCTTGCAACACCTACAACGAGTGCCACACTCATTAAATCTGCCGCGCCGCCGATAAACTGATCCATGAAATTTTTCTCGCCGATTCCTGATGTAAAGGCCATAATAATTGCACAAGCAAGGAAAAGTGCGGTCATATTGTCAAACCACCACTGCTTTGTTACCAGACCCCAAACAAGAACCGCAAAGGTAATTCCGAAAACAGCCAAAGTCAGTTTCATCCGTCCTGTAAACTTGGGCACTTCCCCCTGATGGCCAAATTTTTTCATATGGTATTCGTACTGATCGTAGCAGATCGATTGTGACGGATCTGCTTTGACTTTCTTTGCATAACGTAAAATATATACGAGCGTAATGATCAGGCCGATCGCCAGTGCTACAAAGCGGATTCCCATTCCATCCGCCAAGCTGATACCCGCCGCATTCGATGCATTTCCCACGGAAAACGGATTGATGGTCGGGAACATCGTTCCTATAGACGATCCCATATAAATTGCCGCAATACATACCATAACGTCATACCCTGCGGCAAGGAAGACAGGTACCAGAATCGGGTATAGCGCAATCGTTTCTTCGGCCAGTCCGAATGTTGTCCCTCCTGCCGCGATAATGATGGTAATCAGGATAATCAAAAGATATTCTTTCCCTTTTGTTATTTTGGACAACACCGCAATCGCTGAATTAAACGCCCCCATATAATTTAAGACTCCGATACATCCTCCCAGTACAAAGATGAACAGGATAATATCGATAGAATCGTACACCCCACTAATTGGCGCAAGAAGAATCTGAAAAATCCCTTGTGGATTTTGTTCTACTTTCTCATATGTTCCCGGAATCGCAACCGGTTTACTGATAGTACCATCCAGAAACTTATCCAGATTTCCGGTTACACCAAGTTCATCTAATGTCTCCTGCGTCGGTTCCATTTCTGTAATTTTACCAACTGAATCGGTAATTTCAAACATATTTGACTGCGCATTATAAGCCAGCTTAGAGTAAAGTCCTGCCGGTACAACTGCCGTGAGAATCGCCGCAAAAATCAGGACAATAAATAGTACAGTCAACGCAGACGGAAATGACAGTTTTTTCTTTTTCATTTCTCGTTTCCTCCTTTCTTTTATGAATTAGCAAAGATCTTTACAAGCTCCAAAATGATGTCTACCACCTTTTCCATTCCTTCGACAGTAATATGCTCCATCGGTCCATGGTAACCATGTCCCCCGGTCCCCAGATTCGGGCATGGAAGTCCTTTAAATGACAGCTTACATCCATCTGTGCCGCCCCGGATTGGACAGATAACCGGTGTAACGCCCGCTTTCATACATGCCTGTTTTGCGTTTTCAACCAGATAAAAATGATCTTTGATGACGGATTCCATATTTCGGTATTCATCTTTGATTTCCAATTTTACCGTACCGTCTCCCCATACTTCATTCATCGTTTTCTCTATATGGCGAAGCGTATTTTTTCTAACAAGAAATTCTGGCTCGTTGTGATCCCTTACAATATATTCGGCCTCCGCATGTCCTTCATCACCATGGATACTCAGCAAATGGTAGAATCCTTCATAGCCTTCCGTATATCTCGGCGTCTCATAGCGCGGAAGCATCTGGTTCATCTCACACGCCAGAAGAACCGCATTGATCATCACATGTTTTGCTGATCCTGGATGCACACTTTTTCCTTCAATCGTAAACTTTGCCTCACAGGCGTTAAAATTCTGATACTGAATCTCACCCTCTCCGTCCCCGTCCAGTGTGTAGGCAACATCCGCATCAAAAGTATCAAAATCAAAGTATGCCGCTCCCGTTCCACACTCCTCATCCGGAGTAAAAGCAACGCTGATCTGGCCGTGTGGAATCTTTTCTTCTATCATTGTCTGAAGCATCTGCATAATTTCCGCAATTCCCGCCTTATCATCAACCCCAAGAATTGTGCTCCCATCTGAAGTGATCAACGTCCTCCCTTTCAATTCCTTCAGATGAGGGAAATCCTTAACACTCAATATTCTTCCACATTTCTGAAGAGTAAGATCTTCCCCGTTGTATTGTTTTGTCATAACCGGTACGATTTCCTCTTCACAGAACTCCGAAACCGTATCCATGTGCGCTATAAATCCTAGTTTTTTACAATCCTCATACCCTTCGGACGCTCTTAAAATTCCATACACAAAACAACGCTCGTCCAGAACGACCTGATCCATTCCAAGTTCTTTTAATTCCTCTACAAGAATCTCAGCAAGGTTAAACTGGCAGGTTGATGTCGGTACCGAATCCGCCTTTTCATTACATGGCGTTTTAATGGAAATGTACCGCATCAGTTTTTCAGTTACTCCCATGTTTCATTCTCCTTCCAAATACCTTTTTCATTATTTTAGATCGTTCTCTGTTCTCCCGCAAATCACCGTTGTTTTCTTGACATGAAAATTTTCTCCATGATATTATAAGATGAATAAAAAAATACTTGGAATTTACTCCATTTTTACATTTTCCTTCAGGCCCTGTGCACAATACACAAAAAAATCGATTTTTAAGAAAGGTTTTTGACATGAACGTCAATGAAATTATTGGAAACAACCTAAAAAAATACCGTTCTGCCTATAATATGACTTTAAACGAGCTTTCAGAAAGACTTCATAAAAGTATTTCTACAATTTCAAAATACGAAAAAGGATCGATCGCTATGGATATTCCAACATTTCTTGAAATATCCCAGATCTTTCAGATTTCTCCTTCCATCCTTCTGTCCGGTGCTTTTACATTATCGGAGGATCACTCCCCCACACAAAAAGAAGCGGAAAGATTGTATATGTATACCTACAGCGGAATGGAAAAGGAAATCATTCAGAGTCTGATCGAACAGTTTCCACCAGACACTCCGGATCTGCCCTGGCAGGCTCATGTTTATAATGACATCAAAGATTTTAACAATCCCGGAAATTGTAACGGATTTTATACGGGAACTTTTTTAAAGGACGGCTTTCTCGGAACCTATATACTGCATAACCGTGTTTCCGAATCTGAACATGTTATGATTTCCTGTGTTAAAAACCTGGTAAATCCACGGCAGCAGCTTGGACTTGTCTCCGGACTTTCCAATTACACAATGCTCCCTGTCACATTTAAAACAGTCATTTCCAGTGTGGAAGTCACTGACAAGAAATTATTGACAGATCTGCTTCTTTTTTCAAAAGAAGATTTTAAAATTATAAAACAATTACAAGCTATTACGATTCAGAATCTCAGATAAAACAGGAGGATTTGTAATGATACGTCTGATAGCGAGCGACCTGGACGGTACGCTTCTGCAAAACGGGGCCCAAGTATTATCCCCGGAAATTTTTAAACTTATCCCCGCCCTGAAGAAGAAAGGAATTCATTTTATAGCGGCAAGTGGACGGCAGTACGCCAATCTCCGCCGGCTCTTTGCTCCGCTTCAGGACGAGATTTCCTATATTGCCGAGAATGGTTCCCTCTGTGTCCACGAGGGAAAGGTGGTCTCCTCCGGGCAGATCGACCGAGGCCTTGCCAATGAAATTATTCTAGACGCAAGACATCAGCCGGACTGTTCTCTTTTATATTCCAGTCCAAAGAAATGTTATGTGGAAAAGGGAAATGACCGTCTCTATGATCACATAAAAAATCATGTTCGCTATGATGTGGAGATGGTGGAGGATCTGACAACGCTAGACGCTCTCTGTCTCAAAGTCGCCATCTGCAATTTTGACGGTGCTCATCTTTCCTTTGATTATTTTCGGGGTAAATATAAAGACCGGATCAAAATCGTAACGTCCGGAAATATCTGGTTTGATTTTATTGCGCCAAATGCCGATAAGGGCATGGGGTTAAAAGCGATTGCGTCCCACTTTGGCGTCCTTCCGGACGAGTGTATGACATTCGGAGATCAGTATAATGACATCGAAATGCTTTCGTTTACTCCTCACAGCTACGCCATGGCAAATTGTGCCGAGGGGGTGGAACGCTATGCGGCTCATCAGACAGAGACAGTAGAAGAACAGCTCCGGATGCTTCTGTAACCGGGCATTGTTTATAAAATGTGGAAAGAATTGACCAGGAAAAGTCTATAATTAAGAAGAAAGGAGTTCTGATCATGTCAAGCCAGCGACACCCCGCCATAACAGATCTTCAATCCTTGTACAAAAACTGCACCCTCTGTCCAAGGATGTGCGGCATTGACCGTACAAAAAGGAGGGGAGTCTGTGGATGTACAGCAATGCTTACAGCGGCCCGTGCCGCTCTTCATTTTTGGGAGGAACCTTGTATCAGTGGTACCCGTGGCAGCGGAACTGTATTTTTCAGCGGCTGCACACTGAAGTGCTGCTTCTGCCAGAACTATCCGATCAGCCAGGAAGGTGTTGGAAAAGTCATCTCCATAAAGGATCTTGCCCACATTTTTCTTGATCTCCAAAGTCAGGGTGCTCACAATATCAGTCTGGTAACCGCAGATCATTATCTGCCCTCTGTCCTCGAGGCGCTGGATCTGGTGAAACATAAGCTGACGATCCCAGTTGTCTATAACTGCAGTGGATACGAACGGCCGGAGATCCTCAGACTGCTTGAAGGCTACGTGGATATTTATCTTCCGGATCTGAAATACTATGATATCGGCATTTCCCGAAAATACTCCCGGGCAGAAGACTATTTTGTCTACGCCTCCCAGTCCGTCACAGAAATGATCCGTCAGACCGGATCTATACGTTTTGATGAGGATGGCATTCTGCAGAAAGGCGTCATCCTGCGGCACATGGTGCTTCCCGGCCAGAAGGACGACTCGATCCGGCTTCTGCACTGGATGAAGACTCACTTGGAAAAAGGCAGTTTTCTTCTAAGCCTGTTAAGTCAGTACACCCCTTTTTACCATGCCTCAAATTACCCGGAAATCAACCGGCGTATTACAACTTATGAATATGAAAAAGTTCTGAATGAAGCCATACGGCTCGGTCTGACCGATGGCTACATGCAGGAAAAATCCAGTGCCAGGGAGGAATACACGCCGCCCTTTGACCTGGAAGGAATCGAAAGGAGTAATTTCCATGAAATATGAACACTCAGGCAATACGCATACATTACATTTCAGCCACAATGTACTGGCATTTCTTTACATCGTGCTTGGCATTGTCCTTTTAGTGAAACCATCGGAACTGACACGGCTTTTCTGCGTCTTTGTCGGCATTGCGGCGCTCCTGTACGGAGGGGTACGGCTTTTTTCTTACCTTCACCGCAAAGAATCCGAGTCCGCTTTCCAGACCGATCTCATATTGGGCGTCATCCTGCTTGTCATCGGTATCATCTGCCTCGTTCGACCGCGGATCATCCTCTCCATTCTCCCATTTATTCTGGGAATTGTCATACTGCTGGATGCGGTCAACATCCTCCAGCGCTCTTTCCGCCTTCGGAAACTTTCCTACGACAGATGGTGGGTAGCCCTGATTCTGGCTCTTTTGCTGGCGCTCCTCGGCATTACTCTGATCGCCAATCCATTTGAGACAACGATTCTTTTCGTTCAGTTTCTCGGATTCACCCTCCTGGCAGACGGATGCTTTGACTTGTGGGGGAATTACCAGTATAGAAAATATCTGTAAAAAATACCGGTTTCTTCGGTGTTTCACGCACATATTCATTCAGCTGCGGACAGATGCTGTTTCTGTCCGCCGTATATGCTATTCCTGTTTCCTAGCCTAACGTAATCGTATAAGATGCTTCAAAGCTTTCCCCTGATGCCAGAGTATTTCCCCACTCCCGTTCTTCCAGTTTCTTCTGGAAATTCGTCCGGTCGCATCTTCCGTACCACGGCTCGATACAGACAAACGGCGCTTTACCGCCCTTAGGGGCCCAGATACCGAAAAGCGGCGCCTCAAAGGCCACCGTTACATAAGGATTTCCATCCGGAGCAATCAAAGACACCTCGTGGGCCTGATCATGTTCCATCACAAGGGCATCCTTTGCGAATAAGTCCTCCACAATTTGCAGTTCCTGATGTTCGAGCACATAGCTCACTTTCTCCTTTGTCAGAAGCCCTCCCTCACCAATCAGGCTGGAGACAATCGGTCCTGCCCTCATAGACGCTCTCCTGATCACGGTAATTTCCAACCAGTGGGAAAAGCACCGGGGACGTCCGTTTCCAGAAAGCCGGATCTCCTTCCCACAGATACTCCAGCCCTGTGCGGTTATCCTTTAAGGACTTCATCTCCGCCCCCAGAGAAGCGATCTCCACTGTCAATTCCCCGTTTTTTAAATAATACATCTCTTTTCCTCCTTTAATATTCCCGGCACACCTGGAAAATATAAAACTTCAAATAGTAGGATTCATCCGCAGCCCAAAGAATCGGATGATCCGGTGACTGCGTTCTAAACTCCACCTGCCGAAGTCTCACATGTACATTTCGCGCCGCCTGGGCGATCGTTTTCGTAAACAGTTCGTAATCCATAAAATGTGAACAGGAACAGGTAGCAAGGAATCCGCCGTCCTTTACAAGCTTCATCCCTCTCAGATTGATCTCTCTATAGCCCTTCACCGCATTTTTTACTGAGCTCCTTGACTTGGTAAAGGCCGGAGGGTCAAGAATCACCATATCAAATTTCTCCCCCTGTTTTTCCAATTCCGGCAAAAGCGCAAATACATCCCGGTTCATAAATCTCACCCGATCTGAAAGTCCGTTGAGCTCTGCGTTTTTCTCCGCCTGCTTTATCGCCAGCTCCGACGCGTCCACACCAAGCACACTAGAAGCTCCCGCAATACCCGCATTAAGCGCAAAGGATCCTGTGTGAGTAAAACAGTCCAGCACCTTTGCGTCCTTACATAGTCTCTGAATTGCCAGACGATTATATTTCTGATCGAGGAAAAATCCTGTCTTTTGTCCATCCTTTATATCCACAAGGTAACGGACGCCGTTTTCTACAATCTCTACATCTGTATCAAATTTACCATCAAAGAATCCGCTGACCTTAGAAAGTCCTTCCTTTTCCCTTTCCTTTGCGTCACTTCGCTCATATACCCCATGTATCCGGATTCCATCCTCCTGAAGAATCTCTCTGAGAATCCGGATCAGCAGTTCCTTGTACCTGTCAATTCCAAGTGCCAAAGCCTGAAACACCAACACGTCCGAAAACTTGTCAATTACCATTCCCGGCAGGAAATCCGCCTCACCGAACACAATACGGCAGCTTGAAATATCCACAGTCTTCTTCCGATATTCCCATGCGTCCCGAAGCCTTTTCGCGAAAAACGCCTCGTTGATCTCCTGATCGATATTCCTCGTCAACATCCGTACCCGGATCTTGGAATGGCGGTTGATAAATCCACGTCCCAACGGATATCCATCAAAATCATGGACGAGGACGATATCACCATCGTCAAAATTTCCCATCACACTTTCAATCTCATTGTCAAAAATCCAGGCTCCTCCGGATTTCAGCATCCGGCCTTCACCTTTTTTTAATGTTACAATCGCTTTATTCATACGCCAGTCTCCCATCTATACCAATCTTTCTCTATCATACCATATTCACCTGTTTGCTTCTCCCTGTCGTTTCCACAGGTTTACTACGATGATTCCGATACAGACGCACAGGAGCGCCAAAAGATTTTTCACTGAAAATGCCTGACCGCCCTCTCCCAGAAGGAGCGCGGATAACAGCACTCCGATCACCGGATTGGTAAATCCGTAGATCGCTACTTTAGACACCGGATTATATTTCAGCAGAATCCCCCATAGCGCATACGCCATGGCCGACAGAAATCCAAGATATAGCAAAAGCAGCGCCGATGGCACAGTGAATCCCGATAGTCTCCCTCCCATAGAAAATCCGATTCCAGAGAGGATGATTCCTCCAAAGAGGAACTGGTATCCGCTCAGCATCACCGGATCGTCCTTTTGAGAATATCGCTTCAGATAAATCGAAGAGATGGCATAGAACAGGGCCGCAATAAATACGAATCCCTCCCCGTTCAGATGTATCTGTGTACCAATCCCGCCTCCGCCGGCATTGGCGATTACCACACCTGCCAATCCGATCACACAGCCAACAAATGTCGGAAGCGTCATCTTCTCCTGCCGGAAAATGAAGCAGGCAATCAGAATTGCCAATAGACTATTCGTCCCGGTGATGATCGATCCGGTCACTCCGCTTGCATGAGCCAGTCCAATATAAAAGAAGAGATACTGGATGACCGTCTGCATCAGACATAGTTTAAAAATATTTCCCATAGAACTCTTTTTTGGAAGCAGAATCTTTTTTTCGATGACACTTTCAAATACAATGCTTAACACCCCAGCCAGAGTGAAACGTACTCCAGCAAAAAGGATTTGTGTACTGACATCCTCAGAACCGATATGTAAAAGGCCGTACCCCATCTTGATGCACGGGAAGGCGCTTCCCCACAAGGCACAACTGATGATAGCAAAAACTGCCACCACCCATGGATTCGTCAATATCTTTTCTTTTTTCATGTTTTCTTTTCCTCATTCCTATTTCTTTTTCTTAAGCATTTCCTGCACCTGCTTCAACGCCTCCGCGTACTTTTTCGATACGGTATTCGGGTTGCGGTGCAGAAGTCTTGCCGAACGTCTTGCCGAACGGTTTGTCAGTGCGCCGATATTTTTCCATTCCTGTTCGATCTGGGCTTTCACTTTCTGAAGCTCCTCTCTCTTTTCCTGTCCTGCCTCCATGTACTCGTTGACCTTCTCCATAAGCTCCACAAGCATTATACGGCGGTTCTCACGCTGACGTTCCATAATTCCCTCCAGAAATTCTTTCCGTGAGAGTCTTCTCGCCTCACGCCTTGCCTGATACTGGAGTACACCTTCCTCCGCAAAAGCAGAGACAACCTCCAGCCGCTTCTGAAGCCTGTGGATCTTTTCGTTGCTGTCTGTCAGACGTGCCAGCAGGTCCCGCAGATCCATTGCCTCTCCAAACGAGAGAGTAAAATCCACCGCAAAAACCGAGGAACAGACGACCGCCACAAGCTCCGCCATCCGGTCTGGAATCCCAAGAACCAGCGTCTCAACCGGCACATGAATTCCCCGCACCAGAAACACCGAAAAGGCTCCCCATCCTAAAGAGACGGGCAGGCAAATATAACCATGAACATTCAGCGGCAGATGGCTGTAATCCCAGTAGCGCACCCGGAACAGCCGTTCCATACAGGCCCCTGTCACATATTCCAGAAGTGTGGCTCCCACCATCCCGAAAAGAAAGATCAGACCGATCTGATCCCGTACAGAAATCGTGCACAATAGAACGATGAGCGCCCCGCTTCCATAAATCGGGAGTACCGGTCCATGCAGAAATCCCCGGTTGACCCATTCTCTTTTTCTCACAGACACATAGAAGCACTCCCAAATCCAGCCGATCAGACAGTAACAGAAGAAAAATAATACCCACTGAATAAAAGTATAGTGAAATACCAAACCGTGGATCCCCCCTTATTCGCCTTTCACTCCATTTTTTTCACAGATCTCTTTCAGACAGCAACGGTCACAGTACGGTTTTGTTCTGGCCGTACATACCTCCCTGCCGTGGTAGACGAGCCGGTGGCAGAAACTGCTCCCTTCTTTTGGCGGCACTAGTTTCCAGAGCTCCATCTCCACCTTTTTCGGGTCTTTTATCCCGTCCACAATGCCGATCCGGTTCACCAGACGAATACAATGGGTATCCGTCACAATGGCAGGTTTTCCGAAGACATCTCCCATGATGAGATTGGCGCTCTTCCTTCCCACACCCGGCAAGTTCAAAAGAGCGTTAAAATCGTCCGGCACCCGGCCGCCGTATTCATCCCTCAGTATCTTCATACAGGCGCTGATATCCCTGGCCTTACTCTTTCCCAATCCACACGGCCGTACAATTTCCTCGATCTTATCCACAGGAGCCTCCGCCACCGCATTGATATCCGGGTATTTTTCATAGAGATCCTGTACCACCACATTGACCCTGGCGTCTGTGCACTGCGCCGCCAGCCGTACACTGATAAGCAGCTTCCACGCCTCGTTATAGTCAAGCGTACAGTCCGCATCTGGGTACTCATCCCTTAATCTGTCAATAACTTCTAACGTCAGTTCTTCTTTTGTCATCTTATTTCTCCCTACCCTTCTTCTGTTGTAAACAAAATGGAAATATGATCCGGATTGTCATAATCTTTTCCGTATCCATCATCGTGGTAATATTCGTAGGATGCCATGTTCCCTTTTACATAGGAAAGAAGGCGTACATTCTCAAAGTCGATCTCCTGTGTGCACTGAGCCGGCTTTGCCAATGGAATACAACAGTCCGGACGCAGAAAAAAGACCACATCTGTCAACGGTACATCGATATACTGATGTCCTGCCGGACAAATCCTTGTCTTCATCGTCCCATCCTGCAAAAACCGCACAAGCTTCATCTCCTCCGGCAGATAGACGTAGCGGCCTCTCGCATTCTGCTCACAGACCGGCGCCAGCATCAGCTCATTGCCAAGGAGAAGCTGGTCTTCCACCTGTGAAGCATACGAATCCTCCGGATAGTCAAAGGAAAGCGGCCGGAACATCATTTCGTCCCGTAAAGCTGCCTTTATGTATTCACTGTACAAATATGGAATCAGCCGGTAGCGCAGTCTGATCACATGGCGGAATCCGTCCGTCTTCTCAAACTGATACACTTCCTGCTGTCTCGTCCCTGCAGCAGAGTGATTCCGCATCAGCGGAGTAAAAATACCAAATTCCAGCCACCGCATGAGAAGCTCCTCCGTCGTATCCGCTCCAAATCCGCCAATATCTGCTCCCGTATAGAGGAAACCGCACATATTAAGAGACGGCATCATCTTTACATTCAAAAGCAGGTGAGACCACCAGGACTTATTATCTCCCTGCCATACCCCGCCATACCGATGCATACCGATATAGGACGAACGAGAGAACATCAAAATCCGCTTCTCAGGTTCCAGACGCTCGAACGCCTCCCCCGCCGCTCTTGTCATATTGTATCCGTAGAGGTTGTGTACCTTGTCATGGCGGATCCTCACACCGTCCATATTGTGATAAAATGCCTGATAATCCTCCTCGTTGTTGGACAGACCGCTTACCAGCCCCTGAAACTCAAAGAAGCTGTGCAGATCCAGATTCTTGCCCTTATAATCCTCCAGCTTTTGCATCACTTCATTCAGCCGATCCTCCGTATAGAAAATAGACGGCTCGTTCATGTCATTCCAAAAGCCCTCGATCCCCTGCTCCAGAAGGAATCGATACTGATTTCCAAACCAGGCCCTCGCCCCGGTATTTAGCATATCCGGAAACATTGCTTTTCCCGGCCAGACTGCCGCCACAAATGGTGTTCCATCCTCTTTTGTACAGAAATAACCTTTCGCCATTCCTTCCTCATAGACCGGATAGCCCTCCTCTTGTTTCACGCCCGCATCGATGATCGGCACCAAATGAATATGCTCCTCTCTCATCTCTTTCACGAAATCCGGAAAATTTGGAAAGGTCTTCGGATTCACCGTGAAATCCTTATAGCGCTCCATGTAATCGATGTCCAGGTAGACACTGTCCAGCGGAATGTCGAGATCCCGGTATCTTTTTACTACCTCGCGGACATCATCCTCGCTTTCGTACCCCCATCGGCTCTGTCCATATCCAAACGCCCAGAGTGGCGGAATGTAGCTGCGTCCGATCAGACAGCGGAACTGCCTGACAATATCCTTTACATCCGTTCCGGTAATCACATACACATCCAGGTTCCAGTCTGATGCTTTCACTTTCAGCTCGTCGGATTTCGTATACCCGATATCGAAACTCAAAATGCCCGGATCATCTACAAACACACCAAATGTCTCCTGTCCATCTACTACGAGGAAATTATGAGCGGCATAGAGAGACCGCTTATCCTCCATATGCTCCGGGTCATCCGTACATTTGCTCACATAGATCCAGCCACGCTTATTGATTCCCCGCAGGTTCTCTCCGAGCCCATACACACGGTCGCTTTCGCCCATCTGGTATGTCAGTGTCATTTCCTTTGTATCTACCGCAAAGAAAGGCATTGGTTCTGCCCCGGTCTCCGGCTTTTCCAAAACTGCTTCTGTCTCTATGCAATTCCCATATGTATATCTGCTGATCATATCCCTTTTTCCTTTCCTTATTTTATGCATACTCCTATCTAATCACTGTTTTTTCCTGTTGTCAAACAGAAGTTATTTTTTTTACTAAACTGTATATATGATATATTGACAGAATTGTCAGTCCATGCTATACTGCACTTATCATTTAAGTACAGTATAGACAAGGAGTGAGATTAATGAGTACAGAATATCTTTCTTTTCACCATCTGTCCAAAACCTTTCAGAAAGATCCTGTTTTGAAAGATATCAGCGCCACTTTGGAACGAGGCCATATTCTTGGTTTCCTTGGACCAAGCGGTGCCGGAAAAACGACAACCATCAAAATTCTGACCGGACAACTCCGCCCCTCTTCCGGAGAGGCCTATGTACTTGGAAAGCGCTGTCAGGACATCGACGAATCCATCTACGAGCAGATCGGTATTGTCACGGATGAGAGCGGCGTCTATGAACGTTTGTCCGTCTATGACAATCTGAAATATTTTGCGCGGCTGTTAAATGTCCCCTTAAGCAATATTCCGACGCTTCTAAATCGGATCGGTCTCTATGAACACCGCAAAAAGGCAGCCGCCAAGCTTTCAAAAGGTCAGACACAGCGCCTCATTCTGGCCCGTGCCATCCTGCACCGTCCGAGGGTACTGTTCCTAGATGAGCCGACCAGCGGACTGGATCCGGCTACTTCCATGGAAATCCATAAGATGCTCCTGGAACTGAAGGATGCGGGAATGGCTATTTTTCTGACGACCCACAATATGGAAGAAGCCGCCAAGCTCTGTGACAATGTAGCCCTTTTGAACGAGGGTATTATCGTAGAATATGGGAATCCCAAAGACATCTGTCTCAGACACAATATCCACAAGAGGTACCGGGTCCGTCTCCATGATGGAAGCATACATGAGCTTGCACAAAGCGAAGAGAGCGCCCGGGTAATTGCAAACTGGCTCGTTCAGGATCAGATCGAGACGATCCACTCCTGCGAACCGACATTGGAAACCGTATTCTTATCTGCAACAGGGAGGTCTTTATCATGAAAACGATTCATCTTAGAAAATTAAACGCCATTATGGAGGTGAAAAGCCGCACCCTCTTTAGCAAAAACCTGATCATTATGCCAGCATTTTCCCTTGTATTTACATGGCTTCTTAAAATGATCTATACCAATATGTACCCGGACCTTGACTTTGGCAGCTATGCCCTTTCCATAGGACTTTTGATGAATACCTCCATGACCGGCATCTACTGTGTCGCCGCATCACTGGCTGAAGAAAAAGAAAAACATACCCTGCGTACACTGATGACCTCTTCAGTCAACGGCCTGGAGTTTTTTATCGGTAGTCTCCTCCCCGCTTTGCTTCTGCTGATGATTGTCAATGTTCTGTGCGTATTTCTTGCCGGAGTCTCCTTTACCCCCGGCGGATGGATAGGGTTTCTCTTCGTTACAGCCGTATCCTCCCTCATCAGTTGTATAACCGGTATGATTTTTGGGATCTTCGCACCAAACCAGATGACAGCCGGAACACTCACTACACCGTTATTGCTCGTCCTGATGTTAATTCCGATGCTCTCCCAGATGAACGATACCCTGGATACGATCTCTGGATATCTGTTCACAGGAGTACTTTACGAAGCACTTGGGAATCTGAACAAGGGACAGCCTCCTATAACGATGAAGGGAACTCTTGTTCTCATCCTGGAAGCGTTGATCTCAGCACTGCTTTTTCTGATTCTGTACCGAAAAAACGGCTTTGAGTCAAATTAATTTTGACTCCGGCCTTGTTATCAGTTACACTGTACAAAGATAAAGATACAGTCGGAAAGAAAGGTGATACTGTGGAGATCCTTCTGAGCAACTCCAGTGACAAACCCATTTATGAACAGATTACATCTCAAATAAAAGAGATGATTATGAAGGGAGAACTAAAGCCCGGGGAGGCCATGCCTTCCATGCGTAAACTTGCCAAAAGTCTGCATGTCAGCGTCATCACAACTCAGCGTGCCTACGATGATTTACAGCGGGACGGTTTTATTCTCACCGTTCCCGCAAAAGGCACCTTTGTTTCTACGCAGAATCAGGACTTCATTCGGGAAGAAAACCTACGCAGAATTGAAGCACACCTCACAGATGCCGTCAGCCTCGCAAGAGAAAACGGCCTTTCTTTGGATGAGCTGCGCTCTACACTTGAATTGATTTACAGGGAGGACTAATCCATGACGCACGCACTTGTAATTGAAAATCTGACAAAGCGTTATAAAGACTTTACACTGGACAAGATCTCCTTCTCCTTGCCTCAGGGCACCATCCTTGGAATTATCGGAGAAAACGGTTCCGGGAAATCAACTCTGATTAACACGATGCTGGGAATCATTCCCTCTGACTACAGTCGGTTGGATATTCTGGGAAGGGATCTGAAAACGAAGCCAAACGAGATCAAATCGGATCTGGCTGTTATTTTCGACGATGCCGGTTATGATGAGTATTTTACTCCACTCCAGATCGGACGTTTCTTGTCTTATGTGTATCCGAACTGGAATATGAACATGTTTCGTTCCTATCTGCACCGGTTTGGACTTCCGGCAAAAAAGCGTCTCAAGACCTTTTCCCGCGGGATGCGAACCAAGCTTGAATTTGCCATCGCATTCAGTCACGATCCGAAATTTCTCATTATGGATGAGGCTACAAACGGACTGGACCCCATCTTCCGGGAAGAGATTCTGGAGCTTCTGCGGGAATTCAGTGAGGAGGAAAATCACACTGTCCTGATCGCTTCTCATATCACAAGTGACCTGGACAAAATCGCAGACTACGTAGCTTTCCTCCATCAAGGGAAGCTTCTCTTCTTCCAGCCATACGATAAACTGCAAAATGAGTACGGTATTCTTACCTGTAAGAACTCGTTTCTTTGTAATCTGAATCCAGCGGATGTCGTCTTCTACCGGAAAGAAGAATACAACTGCCGAGTACTTGTAAAGAACCGCTTTGCTCTTGCAAAGATTTTCCAGGACATGGAAATCCTGCCGGCAACCCTGGAAGATCTGATGCTGTTTTACACAAAAGGAGAGAAACTGGAATGAAAGGGATTATTCTGAAAGACTTTTATGAGAACTATATCATACGAAAAAATCTGATAAACTGGATTTTAGGTATTATCATGCTGATTGTGGTGGTAGCCGTGTTCCGGACGAAATATGTTTTCGCCCTCTCCTGCGGACTCGTTCTGCCGCTTCTTGGGACTTCCATGCTGCAGTTTTCCATGGAACAGGATGACATCGCTCATTTTTACAAGCTTGAGAGAACGTATCCGCTGACGATCCGCCAGATCGTCCTTGCCAAATATATTCTGGCTCTTTTGTGCATCGGCTTCTTTCTCCTGGTCTCCTTTGGACTGTCTTTTCTCTACGTCTATGGATACCGGGTGACTACTTTCAGGGAGGGTCTGCAAATCTGGGCTTCAGGAATCCCGGTGGGGCTTACCTTCCTCTCCATTACATACCTGGGTTACTTTCTCTTTGGCGCCAGAAAGGGCATCATTCTGTATGTGGGGGTAACGGCTGTTTCAGCCCTGGTGTACGTCACCTCGTACTACGGCTTTGGCGTTCTGGAACTGCTGACAATCGATCGGACATTACTTCTGGTGATCAGCTATCCGGTCTCCATTATTTTGGCATTGGGAAGCTATCTTCTATCCGTTCGTTGCTACGGAAGAAGAATTAAATAAACAGCAGCTCCATACTGAAAAGTAAGGCGCGGGTTGATTCCCGCGCCTTAACATATTCTAAACTTATTCTTCCGGAACTACAATCAGATCCTTTGTAAAGTGGTTGAGCACTTCGCATCCGTCCTCTGTCACAATAACAAGGTCCTCAATACGAACTCCAATGCCTTCGTCCATCAGGTAGATACCAGGCTCGATGGAGAATACCTGTCCGACCTGAATGATATCTTCATTTACAGAAGATACATCGCCATATTCATGGTCTTCCATACCGATGGAATGTCCGGTTCTATGTGTAAAGTATTCACCGTATCCCTTCTCTGTGATGTAGTTACGGCAGGCAAGGTCTACGTCGCACATTCTCGCACCCGGTCTTACCGCATCGATACCTCTCTGCTGTGCTTCTTTAACAACCTCGTATACTTCTCTCGCCTTATCGGAAACCTCTCCGATGAAGACAGTTCTCGTCATGTCAGAGCAGTAATCATTTAAGATACCACCAATATCCAGAACTACGCTGTCACCACGTTTACCCTTTGTATCATCTGTCACATGATGCGGATCGGCGCCGGATTTTCCGTACGCTGTGATAGGATCAAAGGAAACTCCGGAATGTCCGGACGCTGCGTACATCTCGCGAACTTTCGCGTTCAGCTCATTCTCTGTATATCCCTTTACTACAAGCGGAATCAGCTCTTCCATGATCTTGTCATTTGCAAGAGATGCTTCTCTCATCAACTGCTGCTCATGCTCATCCTTTACCATTCTGACATAATCCACAATCATGGAACCATTAAGGAACTTGCTTCCTGCGCCTAATTCCTGAAGTCTTAAAAGGAATCTTGCCGGCCAAACCTTATCGATACCGATCGGTTTGTCCTTCTCAACGAATTTGCTCAGGATCTCAACAGCATCCTCAACATCATCGTACCATACGAGCTCTACGCCCAGGTCTTTCTCCTGTGGGAATAATTTGTTGATTACCAGTTTATGATTTCCGTTAACATTCAGATAGAGAGCTAACATTCTCTCTCCTGGATGAATCCATTTCCCTGTTAAGTAATAAATGGTCGGCGGATCGGAAATGATCATCTGAGGCATTCCCTGCTCTTCCATTTTAGTTAAGATTCTTCCTAATTTTGCTTGATCCATTGCTAATACCCCACTTTCAATATGTATTTATCTAGCTGTATTTATTATAAGCTTGCCCCAGTTAAAAGTCAATCGTCTGTCAACAGGAACACAAACACCGTTTCAGTAACTCTTTTATTGTCTTTTTCTATATATATTTATCGGAGGTTTCTTCTGTATGTACACTGCATGGGCGCTGATCCTACCGCCATGCGGCCTCAGCAGTCCCAACGGCAGCGTTTTAAGTCCACGTGGTTCTCATCTTTAAATGGAACATCCTCATCGTCCAGCAGAAACCGCTGCTCCCGCCAGCCTGGTGCCAGACGCCCCGCATGGTTTACTACTCGGTGACATGGATAGTTCCCATAATACGATGCTATGCCAAGCACTTTTCCTACCAGCCTTGCATTTTTCTCCCGGCCGATCAGTCTTGCAATCTGACCGTAGGTGGCAACTTTTCCCTCCGGAATTTCCTCCACCACAGATAAAATCTCATAGATCAGCCCTTCATCCATTCCCTGTTTCATATCGGAATCCTGTTCCTCCTCATTTTGCTATAGCTTTTTTACAAAGAGCGCCCGGATGGCATTGAGTACCGCCAGGATCATCACCCCAACATCCGCAAAAATGGCAAGCCACATATTTGCGATACCAATGGCTCCCAGAAACAGGCAGATCAGCTTGATGCCGATGGCAAAAACAATATTCTGGTAGACAATGCCAAGGCATTTCCTGGAAATCCGGATGGCTTTTGCAATCTGCATCGGATCGTCGTCCATCAGAACCACGTCTGCCGCCTCGATGGCTGCGTCCGATCCCATGGCACCCATGGCAATGCCAATATCCGCCCGCCGAAGAACCGGAGCGTCATTGATACCGTCACCTACAAAAGCAAGCTGTTCCTTTTCTGGCTGTTCTTTCAAAAGCGCCTCCACTTTCTCTACTTTATCCGCAGGAAGCAGTTCGCTGTACACTGTATCAATTCCCAGGTCTTTTGCCACCTGATCTGCCACCTTTTTAGCGTCCCCGGTAAGCATTACTGTCTTACGTACGCCCGCTCTTTTCAGCATCCGAACGGCCTCCTTGGCACGCGGTTTCACAATATCGGAAATCACGATGTGTCCTGCATACTGACCGTTCACCGCCATGTGAATGATCGTTCCCACCGAATGACAACTCCTGTACGGAATACCAAGATGATCCATCAGTTTATCGTTTCCGGCCGCCACTTCCACTCCATCCACCAGCGCAGTGACGCCGTTTCCGCTGATCTCCCGGATATCCGTCACCCGCGTCCGGTCAATCTCTTTTCCGTATGCCTTTTTCAGACTTTTACTGATCGGATGAGAAGACGCACTCTCCGCATGCGCCGCATATTCCAGAAGCTTCTGATCTTCTATCTCATTGTGATGAATACCATTCACTTCAAATACGCCCTGCGTCAATGTACCTGTTTTGTCAAAGACAACCGTCCTGGTTTTAGACAATGTTTCCAGATAGTTAGATCCCTTCACCAGAACTCCCGCATTGCTTGCTCCACCAATTCCCGCAAAAAAACTAAGTGGAATACTGATGACAAGCGCACACGGACAACTAATAACAAGGAAGGTCAGCGCCCGGTAAATCCAGGTTTCCCATCCTGCTGGAAGTCCAAGTACAATCATACGCACAAGCGGTGGCAGAAACGCCAGTGCCAGTGCCGCATAACAGACGGCCGGTGTATAAACCCGCGCAAATTTTGAGATGAAATCTTCGGATTTTGATTTACGGGAACTTGCATTTTCTACCAGATCCAGAATACGGGATACGGTCGACTCCCCAAATTCCCTAGTCGTCCGGACTCTCAGTACACCTGTCATATTAATACATCCGCTGATAATATCATCCCCAGGTTTCGCGTCCCTTGGAAGACTTTCTCCTGTGAGCGCACTTGTATTTAAAGTAGAATCTCCTTCTACGATCACACCATCGATCGGCACCTTTTCTCCCGGTTGTACAATAATCATGCTTCCGATCTCCACCTCGTCTGGATCCACTTTCTCAAGTCTGCCATCCAGCTCCACATTGGCATAATCAGGCCGGATATCCATCAAATCGCTGATATTGCGTCGGCTCTTTCCCACCGCATAGCTCTGGAACCACTCTCCTACCTGGTAAAACAGCATTACGGCAATAGCCTCCTTATAATCCCCACTCTTCTCATAAAGTGCCAGGGCTATTGCTCCGACAGTCGCCACCGCCATCAAAAAGCACTCGTCGAAGACCTGACCGTTTTTAATCCCTTTGATTGCTTTCCATAAAATATCATACCCGATGATCAGATATGGAATCAGATACAGTACAAATCGGATCCACCCTTGCGCCGGGACAAAATTCATTGCAATCAAAAGCGCAGCAGCAGCCAGAATCCGAACGAGCATGATTTTCTGCTTTTTCCTCATCTTTTTTCCTCCTGTTATATATGTTCATATATTCATATGTTGATTCTAAGAAACGCACCGCAGAAACAGCTCTCCACGGTGCCTTTTCCGAAGGAAATCTTCTACAGAAAGATTTCACAGTCGGATTCTACTTTCTTACAGTTTTTCAGAACTTCCTGCATCACGTCTTTCGGATTCTCTCCATCCTCAAACTCCACATTCATCTTCAAAAGCATGAAGTTTACTACTGCGTCTTTCACTCCCGGGGTGCGCTTTGCGGCATCCTCCATCTTATTTGCACAGTTTGCACAGTCTACGTCAATTTTATAACTCTTCTTCATCTTTTCACTCTTTCCTTTCTTTTACTATTATTCGATTAAGCAATCGTTTAATTGTTGTCTCTATCTTATCACAACTGCTGCCACGGTCAATGGGCTTAACAGAATCCCTTCCAAACCGGTCAAATCTATTTCCATTTGGGCAAAAACAGTTTCTTAATTTTGCTCCCTTGGCTCCTTGTTTTCTTGACTGTGGACTGTTATAGTAAATGCAGTAGCAAAGGAGGCTTGACTTATGAAAACATTACCCCATGACCATGGCCAGAAATTCGAGCAGATGTGCGAACAGATTCCTGGACCGGAAGCGTTTCAGATTGTAGCGGATCTATTTAAACAAATGGGAGATCTGAGCCGGGTGCGGATCTTCTGGCTGCTCTGCCACTGCGAAGAATGTGTCATCAATATCTCTTCCCTTATGGAAATGAGCAGTCCGGCAGTCTCCCATCATCTCAAGCAACTGAAAATGACCGGACTGATCATCAGCCGCCGGGAGGGTAAAGAGGTCTATTATAAGGCTGCTGACACGGTACAGGCACAGATGCTCCACCATATGATCGAGCAGGCTATTGAGATTTCCTGCCCTTATTCCATTGACGACAGACAAAAGGAGGACGCATAAATGAAGAATGAACCGTTACTTCAGATTGCCTCACACCTCTGCCACATTCCGGGAGGCACATTCATGGTAAAACAACACCCGGCAGACACCAAAAGATCCAGTCTGTTTATGGATTCTTTCCAGACACGGACGTCCGGCAAAGGTCGGATGGATATCTACCAGGTCTTTCCCGGCATCCATCTCTCGCTGAATCTCTTTCTGGCGGATCAAGTATCTTTTCGCCACAACGCCGACCAGCATATCCTGGAAATCACTCACTGTCACCTGGGGCGCATCGGCTGGAATTTCCATAGCGGGACTTCTGTTTATCTGGGAAGTGGAGACCTCTCCCTCCAGAGTACCGACTGCTGTGCCGATTCCGTTATGGCGTTTCCTCTTGGATACTGCGAGGGAATCAGTATTTTTATTCATTTAAAAGATCTCTCGGACCATCTTCCACCTGTACTTGAGGACGCTGGTCTGGATATCAACCGCATAGACCGGCTTTTCTGCCGTGGCGATACATCCACCGCCTTTCCGGCCAGCCCAGATATCGATGGAATCTTCCGACCTCTTTACGGCCTCCCGGAACATCTCCGTCTACCGTATTTCCGGCTGAAAGTCCAGGAGCTGCTTCTGTTTCTCTCCCGCCTGTCCCCGGAAGACTCCGGACTTGCCCAATATCAGTCCCGGCAGACCGCCTTGATGCAGGAAATCCATCATCAGCTCACCGAACACTTGGACCGCCGCTATACGATTGAGGAACTTTCCCGGCAGTATCTGATCAATACATCCTCTCTGAAAGAGACATTCAAGGGTGTCTACGGTATGCCGATTGCTACCTATATGAAAGACTACCGAATTCACAAGGCGATGGAGCTATTGCAGCATACTGACGAGAGTATCGCCGAGATTGCCGCCAAAATCGGGTATGAGACACAGGGCAAATTTACCAAGACATTCAAAGAATTCACCGACCTTACACCAAGCACCTATCGGAAAAAATACAGGGAGGGGACTTTACCGTACGACAGAAAAAGGACAGACTAGCAGCGGATGTCTGTCCTTTTTCTGTGTGTCTTCTTCCATTTGGGCTAATTTTACTTCCAATCGGGCAAGTCAAACAACTCTGTTTTGGATTATACTAGAATCATGCATATACATATACCCCGTATATGTGTACGCAACCAGCATAGAAATGAAATGGCCGTGTATGGTAATAAAAGTGGTACGGCCAGAAAGGAGAATCGATATGCAGGAAAAATACAATGTGACCGGCATGAGCTGTGCTGCCTGCTCTTCCCGTGTGGAAAAAGCAGTCTCGGCTCTTCCCGGTATGAAAGAGTGTTCGGTCAACCTTCTGAAAAACAGTATGGTTGTTCAATATGATGAAAAGACATTAACTGGCACCGATATTATTCAGGCCGTAGAGAAAGCCGGATACGGCGCCTCTCTTCTGACAGGCGGCCAGAAAAAGGCAACCAACGTGTCTACAGAGCAGTCTGTTTCCGCTAACGCAGCCAAAAAAGAGTACGAGACTATGAAGCGTCGGGTCATCTGGTCCTTCGTCTTCACCGTTCCCCTCTTTTACATTTCCATGGGAAAGATGCTCGGCTGGCCACTGCCGGGATATTTTTTGGGAATGGAAAATTCTATGATTTACGCGTTCACCCAGTTTTTACTTTTGATTCCGGTCGTATTTATCAATTCCAAATACTTCCGTGTCGGATTTAAGACGCTGCTTCACCGCTCGCCAAACATGGATTCCCTGATCGCCCTCGGTTCCGGGGCCTCCCTCGTTTATGGCGTCTACGCGCTGTATAAAATCGCGTATGGCTTTGGACACGGAAATGTGGATCTCGTGCACCAGTTTTCCCACGACCTTTACTTCGAGGGCGCCGGAACGATTCTGACGCTGATTACCCTCGGCAAGTTTTTGGAAGCCCGCGCAAAAGGGAAAACATCTGACGCCATCAATAAGCTTCTGAATCTTGCGCCAAAGACCGCTACGATACTCCGGAATGGTGTGGAGTCCATCATTCCGATAGAAGAGGTAGAAAAAGACGATATCCTGATTGTCAAGGCTGGAGAATCCATCCCGGTGGACGGAATTCTCACGGACGGTACGGCCTCCATTGATGAATCGGCCATAACTGGCGAATCCATCCCGGTGGATAAGCAGGCCGGCGATAAAGTCATCGGCGCTACCGTTAATAAAAGCGGATACTTCCAGATGCAGGCAACCAAAGTCGGGGAGGAAACCGCCCTGGCACAGATTATCCGTCTCGTCGATGAAGCAACCAGCTCCAAAGCACCCATTGCCAAGCTGGCAGATAAGGTAGCCGGCGTCTTCGTCCCAATTGTCATTGTAATCGCTATCATCTCGGCTGTTGTGTGGATGATCTGCGGCGCCACTTTTGAATTTGCCCTCACCATTGCCGTCTCCGTTCTGGTTGTCTCCTGTCCGTGTGCTCTCGGACTGGCCACGCCGACCGCAATCATGGTCGGAACCGGGCGGGGCGCTGCCGGTGGTATTCTGATCAAATCCGCCGAAGCTTTGGAGACTGCTCATTGCGTCCAAACCGTTGTCATGGACAAAACAGGCACCATCACCCGGGGTGAACCAGTAGTCACGGATCTTGTCTGCGAACCTGACATACCAAAGACACGACTTTTGCAGATAGCCGCCTCTCTGGAAAAACTTTCGGAGCATCCACTTGGCCGCGCCATTGTGGCAGAAGCAGAAAAACAAAAGATCTCCTACCTCCCTGTCCATAATTTCCGCCAGATACCAGGACAGGGCATCAGAGGAATGATCGAAGACATAGAGTACCTTGCCGGAAATCAGAAAATGATGGATGCATTTAACATTCATGGTACTGCTCTTGAACAGCTCCAAGATCGCATGGCTTCCGAGGGGAAGACGCCATTATACTTTGCGGGAGCCGGAAAACTGATCGGCATCATCGCCGTGGCAGACGTAGTAAAACCGACAAGTCGTCAAGCCGTTAAAGAATTGCAGGATATGGGGATTGAAGTCGTCATGCTCACCGGAGATCACAAAAAGACCGCTGAGGCTATCCGCCGCCAGGTCGGTGTGGATCGTGTCATCGCTGAAGTCCTCCCGGAGGATAAGGAACAGGAAATCCGCCGCCTCCAAAAGAGCGGCAAAAAGACTGCCATGGTCGGCGATGGCATCAACGACGCTCCGGCCCTTGCCAGAGCAGATGTAGGAATTGCCATTGGCGCCGGAACAGATGTGGCGATGGAATCTGCCGATATTGTTCTGATGAAAAACGATTTGTTGGATGTTGCAGGCGCTATTGAACTGAGCAAAGCAACCATCCGCAATATCAAAGAAAACCTCTTCTGGGCTTTCTTCTATAATATTATCGGCATACCGGTTGCGGCCGGATGCTACTATGCCGCTTTCGGTCTGAAGATGAATCCGATGATCGCCGCCCTCGCCATGAGCTTCAGTTCCGTCTTTGTTGTGAGCAACGCTCTGCGCCTGCGCTTCTTCAAACCAAAGCACGGAACAGCAACCACACCGGCTGATATCGGGTCCGCCTCTGAATCCGTTGTTGTCACGCACACGACGATAGCAGAACATGTCTCCCGCGAGGAAGCTTCCTCCCTGGATGACTGCTGTCAAAATAAAATGAATCAAACACAAGGAGGTACCACAATGAAAAAAGAACTCTCTGTAGAAGGCATGATGTGTCCAAATTGCGTGAAACACGTCACCAACGCACTGAACGCCATCGAAGGCGCCGCTAACGTTACTGTCAGTCTTGAGGCAAAAACCGCGACACTTTCCGTACCGGAAACCGTTACCGATGAAATGCTGAAAGCAGCCGTTACCGAAGAAGGCTATAAAGTGACCGGAATTCGGACGCTCGCATAAAAACGCGCCATCCCCAAAAGAAGCCGCGGAGGAATCCATGTCTTCCTAATCATGGATTCTTCTCCCGGCTTCTTTTTCTTTTTTCACATTACAACTTCATACAGCGGCTTTCCCATCTTCTTCTCAAAGTATTCTTTTAACGCTATATTTCTGTCCCACTTTTCCTGCGGATAATATCCATACCGGCTTTTCACGTCATTCATTCGTTCGTTAAGCGGCACAATTCCCTCTGCTGTGGCAATCGCGTCACAAAGTTGAATCAGATAATCATACTCATCATATTCCATGTTCCCAAGCAGCTCCTCCAACACCTTCTGATCCTCGTCTTCCAGATCAAACTTGCCAATATAATCTTCCATCTGCCGCAAATTGAACGAATGACTCAGCGCTACTCTGGCAGCTCTTTCCCAGCCAAGCTCCATCAGGTAACGGTAACCATCGTAAACATGTGCCAGATATGTAACTCCATACCTACGGCCAATATCATGTAACAATCCACATATCACCGCCTGTTCCACATCCAAATCCGGACATTGCGACGCAATTTTTCCTGCCGCCTCCGCCACAAACTCACTGTGCCGGATCCACGGCCCCGGATTTTGCTTCCCCGCCTCAAAAAGTAAAACTTTGGCGGCGGTAAGGGTATGGGATTCCGTAGAAGTAGTTCGTTGCTTTTCGTTCATTTTAACCCCCTTTTCTTCTCCAGATCTGCAACATCATTCTGAAATCTTTTTCTCCAGTTTACCAAAATACGAAAAAAATGGATAGACAGGATCATCAAATTTTTCTTCTTTTCCACAGCCACTTCGCAGGAAGTGCAATAAAATCCGAATAGAAACCGAATTTTCGTACACCCTATTATTGTAAGAATAATCGATAAAGGAGGTCACCACCATGGCACAGTTGTCAGAAAAAGAGCTGTCCGCTCTGAACGATCTGCTTGCGGACGAACAATTATTAACAAAGAAATTCTCTATGTTAGCAAAGCAGACTAATGATTCGGAAATTCAGCAGAAATTTGAACAGATATCCCAACAACATCAGGGACATTTTAATGCTTTATATGAGTATTTGAAATAGGAGGTATGACGATGCAGGATTTTACAGACAAAGAAATTTTAGGAGACGGTCTTTCCACACAAAAATCTACTACAGAAAAATTTAATACCTTTGCCGGAGAATGTGTCCACGACGATCTGAGAGGAACCATGATGAAAATTTTGGAGCAGGAACACTCTATTTCCACCGATGTATTTAATATGATGCACCAGCGTGGTATGTATGAAACTCCTCCGGCGGAAGAGAAAAAAATCATGGAAGCAAAACAGAAATTTTCCCAAAGCGTAAAATAAAACAACAGAAAAGATTATAAAAAGGAATCCTGTTTGGCAGGATTCTCCGCCTGCGGCGGGCCGCTT
>OAUH01000043.1_pt1 | contig 99215 bp, 97 predicted proteins | sample 1495121 | NCBI WGS metagenome assembly OAUH01 (sample SAMEA2580006, study PRJEB22360) | human gut metagenome | reverse complement strand
TGTATCTGAATCAACTACAACGATCTTACCATAAAAGGCTAATCTTGCACCGAGATCCGCCCACGAAGCCGAGGACGCACTATTAGCAGTAGCCACGAAGACCCCGCATCGAGAACCATAACCCGAAGAACCCGACCGTAGAAAGATTCTATTTCCTGTTGGATTAAACCAGCTATAATCGGAATAGTAAGTAGTTTCAGATCCACCATGTGCTGTAGGAACTACATCACCATATTTGCCTTGAGCTACGGCTTTAGTCCATCCATTATATGCTGCTGTTGCAGCTGGATTAGGTTCATATCCTACAACTCTGATATTAGTGGCACCTGCTGCTTCAAGCTCTGCTACATCCTTATCTGGGAATGAACCTCCGTCATATACAACGTATTTACCTTTTAAAATGTTTATTCCTTGTACAAACTCCCACTTACTGTAATAGCAGTCTTCTATACCTAAGAAGTTAGTTGAATAGTATCCAGTATCTTCTATAACTGCAACTTTACCATCTCTATTACCAAGAGTCATTGTTCCACCAGTTTTACCGTAGTTATATCTCTTAGTACCTCCAGAACATGGTATAGCACTATTACTTGTACTAATATTAGTATTCTTATAGTAAGCACAGAACATTCTAGCTATAGTAGCGTGAGATCTATAATCTCCAATACCCCACATTGAACCATTAGCTTTGGCTTGTGTAACAAATGTTGCTATTGTTTGTGAAGCAGTACTTACCTGATTATAAACACTACTTATATAATCTCTATCTGAAAATTTGATTGCTTCAAAAGCTCCTAATAACATTTCAGGTTCTTCTATATAGTCACTATCTATTTGCTGTTCAGATATATAGGTTCTCCAAATGCCCGGACTTCTTTCTATAGTTTTATGGTAGTATTTTGGGAAATGGACCATTAAATTTGATTTATCAGTAATACCCCATTCAGCTGTAGTATCATCTGGCCACTTATAACTATTACTTTCACTCAAGTAACTAATCAATGCAGCATCATCACCATATGGTTTAGCAACACATCTCTTAAACTTACTTCTTAGTGATTCAATTACATTTCTATTACCACCTGTCAAACACGTTGTAGATGAAGCGTTTTCATTGTTTTCATACCAATATGCTAGAGTATCTTCTAGATTAGAAGTATCTACTAATGTTTTATAATACCAGGTTCCATTATAAGAACCAAATAATATGGAACTTTTATTAATTAAATTTACTTGACCTGAACAATATTTTGGTAATCCTGTTGTGTTATCTTTTCCATCATTAGCATAAAGACCCAAAACACACCACCCCGAGACAGCAGGAGTAATTTCTCCTTGTAGCAATACATGGGAAGTTTCACCAGTATAATTGTTTATTGCCCATTTACATAATGCAATCAAAAAATCCTCTGTCGGATAGCCAACTGTCTCATAATCTGATCTTAATAAACCCTGACTTATTAAATCAGTTATTTTTGGAAAATTAATATATAATGCAAGATTACCATTTTTATATCCAGCATGATAACCATCTAGCAAATCAGCATCTAGTCCACTACCTGCACCATCATTACCAGCATGCCATACTTTTCCGTCTACACCATTCGTTAAGTATTTTAATTCTCCATCATTTGCAATGTGAAATCTACTAGAGGATCCATAATTGTACATACTTGTACCGTGAGTATTGTGATAACCAAATGAACCTTTATTGTTATCATCAATATCCATACGAACAAATATTTCATCATTTTCTGGAGTATCACTAGTTTCTTTAGCTAAACGTAAAGTAAAGCCTGTACTTGCTGGCGTTTTTATGTTTAATCTGCCACTCATAGTATCACCAGTCTTTTTCACATATCTAGCATCACTAGTATCTTGTGTCATTGCTGTGATACCTTTAGCAAAAGCTATTTTTGTACCATTCTTAGTAACTGTAGTAATTACATTACCTGTACCAGTTACTTCAATTGTCTCAAGTTTATTTGCTTTTAGGTTGGTAATGTCCTGAGTAATAGTAGAATCATCGTAATTACTCAACCCATCAAGCTTAGTCTTATCAGCAGCAGACATTACACCTGCAGTAGTACTGGTAGCTTTGTTAATAGTGAGTACTTGATTGGAATTATTATCTGTAACAGGATCTTTAATATTCAACGTAATAGCAGCATTATTTGCATCTTGTGCAAAACTACCACTAGTTACATAACTATTAAGATTGTTTACTTTATTCTTATCAGCATTACTGTAGTCATTAGTAGATAAATCTTTACCCTCTACTTGATGAACAAATCTTGCATCAGCATCTACTTTACTATAACCATCAAATGTAAAGTCATAATCCTCATCAGTATCCATCCAGATTATTTCATCATTAGTAGGTTCATTTGGACCAATTGCAACATCCTCTGGAATAGTTACATTCTTATTAACAACATTGAGTTCTACTCTTTTAGTAATAGTCTCAATCTTATTAACTTGTGCACCTGCTTCAATACCTTGTAACTTTGCAAAGTCTTCTTTAGACATCAAACCATTAGCAGTTAATGAAGATAATTCAGCAATACCTCCTAATGCATCCCAACCTTCACTTGTCCATGCATAGTTAGTATCGTTCTTACGAACATTCCATACATCACCAATCACATTACCTTCAGTAGGTAAATCTTCTACACTATCTACAGATCCCTTAAAGATGTACACAGAAGTAAATTTACTATCTACTTGGGATTTATTATAGTAGTTGTTAGCAAGATCATCTGCTACTACCTTTATGCTAGCATCAGTTTGATCCTTAGTATAGTACCTAGTATCATGAGTATGAGTAGTTACTTCACCTATTAATACAGCTTCAATGGCTGCTTTACTAAGTTCAGCATCTTTACCGGGTTCTCCTTGAGGTCCTTGGAATCTACCCATGTTAACCCATTCTGTACCATTCCAAAAGTATAAGTCTGTACCAACAATATAAGAATCACTGAGCTGAGGATCTACTATATTACCTAACTCATCTGGGCTATTGAGTCTACCTTTTAAGATGATGCCTGAAGATGGCCAACCTGTATTTACATATACATCGTCAACTTCATCCCAAAGATACCAATAACCATCTTCTCCTACTTTGGGTGGATTGTCTGCATATTCTTTGGCTCTTGCTGCTTGAGTATTAGCATTATTAGCAGCAGTAGTAGCATTTGTAGTAGCCTGTTGTGCAGCTGTTTTAGCCTCATTTACGGCAGTTATAGCGTCAGCTGTATTCTTTTCCCTTGCAGCCTCTTGAGTCTCTCTAACAGCCTCATTTGCCTGTCTAGTGGCTTCATTTGATATCCTTTCCTGTTCTGCTGTATCACGAGCTGTTTCTGCTTCTACACGCTTAGTTTCTTCCTCCTTTCTAGAAGTTTCAGCAGTTACTCTTTCACTTTCAGATGCAACTCTAATTGCTTCATTAGCTATACGTTCTTTTTCTTTAGTGTTACGTTCACTTTCAGAATTTGCTCTTAATTGCTCTGCTGCTGCTCTTGCACCTTCAGCTGTTACACGATCTGATTCTGCATTAACCCTACTAGACTCTGCTTCTTTTCTAGAGGTCTCTGCTGCAATACGAGCATTCTCAGCAGTTACTCTTTTAGTCTCTTCTGCTTTCCTACTATCCTCATTAGAGATACGTGTATTTTCATTACTTACTCTGGTATTCTCAGCATTGACTCTACCTTGTTCTGCAGTAACACGTAATGATTCTGCTTGTTTAACAGCTTGTTCAGTAGCTTCTACTTGAGCTTTAGCTTCTAATGCTTCTGCTGCTGCATCTAATGCAGGTTGTTTTAATGATTGAACCCATTCTGCTTCAGTACCTACAAAACCATGTTGTACTGCAACTTCGTATGCTGACCAACCTTGAATACCTTGCATACCAGATAAGTCAACAATAAACTTCCAACCATTCTGAGTCTTTAAGTAAACCTTAGCATCATCAGGGTCTTCTACATCATTAGTATTAATAAGTACATATTCACCTAACTTTACATCAGCAGTACCCCAATCGGCTTCCATTGCTTCTATTGAAGGATATTCCTTCTTATAAGTGAAAGCATCACCAATAGCAGCTATGCCGGTATTAACATATTGTTTAGTTTCATAGTTATAGATCCACCAATCATTATCTACGATCTTTGGTGGATTACTAGCAATCTCTTCAGCTTTATCAGTAGCAGCTATAGCATCGTCAACTATACCTTCAATTTCTTCTACAGCTTGGTTAGCTTTATCTGCAGCTTCATTTGCTTTGTTAGCTGCATCTAGTGCAGCAACAGCAGAATCTTCAGATGCTTTGCTTAAACTATCAATCCAATCTTGTTCACTACCTTCGAAACCTAATTTAACTGCAATATCATAAGCACTAAGACCACGAGCTTCTATACCTGTATCTACATATACTTTGTTGATAGGATCATAAGTAAACCAATGATCATTCTCACCTATATATGGAGTCTCTGCAGTAGCTTTTACTCCAGTATCTCTATTGTCTACCCACCAGTTGCCATTAGAACCAATAAATGGTGGTACATAGTCATCTTTGCTTACATCAAAGAGTACAACCCATTTTTCTATATCACGATTGTAAACTTTAATTATTCTACCTTTTGAATCTGCTCCCAAGTCAACCCAGTACCCAACCTGATCTGGATTGGGTACGGTTATACTTGCAAACCACTCATAATATACATTATTCTTAACCATTGTTGTCTATATTATGTGTTTTTTCATATTGTTCTCTTGGTAAATATTCCCAAGGTCCTATTCTTACACAATCTTGCTCAGCTAAAATTTGTGCGTAGACGTTTTCAATTTTTGTATACAAACTCATACCATTGGCATCCAATCTGTTATTTTGATTTATAAACATTATTTTTCCAGCTAAATAAATTATTTCCTCTTCTGTTAGAGGATATTCTGTTTCTGTTTCTAAATCAAGATTTGAATTAAATTCTGTTATTGTTGCTCCAGTTCCATCGTCATATTGCCTTATATTGTTTTCTTCTTCTGTAGAAAATTTAATTTTACTTTCTATTGATTCTTTCAATTGTAAATTTTTAAAAGAATCATATTTCCAAAGTAATGTATAAATGATGATGCCCCGTTCTTTTAAATTTAGTTTCATATTATATTTTGTATTGGTGTTTTATTGAACATATACATATCCATTGGTAGTTACTCGCATTTCATATGAACCGGTTGCGGATGTAACTAAACCAGCATTCACAAGTGCTTGAAATGTCGGAATAGATCCTACGTTTAGTATGGTTCTTTCCATATTATCTGAATCTCCTAGATACCTACTTTCTACAAAAAATCCAGAACCCCAACCATAATCTTGAGAATTTGTTCTATAATGATTACAGTCTATCCATCTTTGTGGAGCACTTTTATATGCTGAAGAACCTACTTGTATAATCATAGCAGAACCATTACCACTGTATCCTCTATCATTTATTGTATTTAAAATATATGCAGGGCAAACTATTCCTGTAGAAGCTGAAACAGAAGTAGGTCCAAATGCAACATAAGTAGATTTTTTTGCTGGTGAACCATATTTTATAATACTGGGGGACAATAGAAATTTATTTCCATAACTATCAGTATTAGTTCCAACCATTTGTGAGCTTTCGATTGTGAACCCTCCTATAGTACCTCCTACAGCATTTAATTTTGATGTGTAACACTCACCATCAGTATTTACTCTAAATGGTGCAGATCCAGGTGCAGATGCCGCATTAGATCCTATTGCCAAATGAATCTTACTTGTAACTGCAGCAGTTGTTCTACCATCCAATCGCATTGTACCAGATTGAGATTGAATATTAGTGTTATAAAAATCCCATCCAGCAATGGTTGCTTTATCTGCAAATAATAGATCTGTAGCTACATTATCAAAAGAATTAAATTTAACCCAGTAATAGTCACCACCATCTGTACCTTCATTTAAACTTGGAGTTTTTCCACTAAACGTACCAGCACCTTTTTTAGATCTGTTTACTGCATAAAATGAATCACTGTATTTTACTATATCTCTCACATTTCCTTGAGAGTTTGTTGTCCAAGAATAACTAGTAGAAGAAGAGTATTCACCACGATAACTTAAACCAGGACCATAATCTCCAGTACTTCCGGTTGCACCTGTAGTACAGACTGCATTTGTATATGAATAGCTTTCATCATCAAACACTATATACAATCTAGTCCATATCCAATATCCATTCTCTGCTTTTGGTGCAGTTGAACTCCAACTTCCACCTGACAATGCTGTTGGTGAAGTAGATTTGTAATATTGCATAGTAACACTGCTTATACCTATACCGTTTGAACCATTCTTTCCATTTAATGGAGAAAAAATTACAGGTTGTGTCCATCTATACCCTGATTTATCAGGTAATAAATCTATCTTATTTGTATTTGGATTAAGATAACCTGTACTTGTCCAAGTAAGAGTAGTAGTACTATTAGTAGGATCTGGAAACCAAGCAAAAGATCCAGATGTACCACCACTGGAAGAAATCATTTCTGTAAAAGTAGGACGTGTTGGAGTGCTATTGGTATTACAATAGATTTGTATAGAAGAATTACCAACATCTCCATTTTTACCTGTAACATTTTTTACTAAAGATAATACCACTGTATCTACAACTTGTCCTTCGTACACAAAATTTATTTGCCATTGTACAGTAATATAATTCTCTGGAATACTGGAGCTATTAACAGTAATTTGTTTCTTTTCCTGATTTATACTTAATGTACCTACCCCACTTAGTTGAGAAGAAGTTAAAGTATATTCAGTATTAGCAAATTTTGTACCACCCCTTCTTAAATTAGCATAAGTAGTAGCTTGAGACCAATCGCTAACAACACCTTCGTAGTTTGCAGGAACAGTCATACTTTCATTGTCTAACGCTCCTCTATATGCACTTTCTCCATCTCGAACATTATTTATTGTAATTATATCTTCAAAGGACATTCCACTGACACTAGTTACAACACATCTGAACGTAATCTCATCTTCACCAGTTTGAAAATAGATTCCATTATAAACTACAACTAATTCAGATTTTGTTTCTCCTTCTAACAAGGTCCATTCAGAAGTACCAGATATTTTCCAATACCATTTGTATGAAGCTACATCCATTAATGTAGTGTCCATTTTTAATGTTATTGATTGTGGTGTTGGTATTTTTGCATATTCTGCATAATGAAAAAATTGTTCTCCTGTTAAATATGTTCTAACAGCATCTTCTCCATTAAACCCATCCAGTCCGTTCTTACTTTGGTTAATATACCAATCTTTAGTTACTGTTACACCTTCGTCTACTTCAATTGTAAGAGTTATTCTTGCACTAGTAGAAGTTAATGTTTTCAAAGATACTCTATTATCTTTAACTTCACATGTACCAGAACCCTCAGTAAACTTGGCAGTCATAGAAATAATTGGTATCTGAGTAATTCCATGATATGCAAATACATCAGTATATATTGTAGATGGGTCTATTAGTATAGTACCAGAACTATCAAATGGGACGGATGCAGAATAATTTGTTAAATCTATATAATATGCATCCAGACCTTCAGCACCATTTGCTAATTTAACCACCTGTGTTTCGTCATAATATGTCGCTTGAGTATCACTATCGGTCACTGTACATCTAAAAATTGCAGTTCTGTCAGCTACCATTTCTGGTGTAACTATTAAAGAATTACCATAGCCAACAATTTCACTATTATTCGTTACATTTGTCCACTGATATGATGGTTGCACAATTCCATATACATTTGCATTTAATCCTAAATTATTTGGGGTAGGAGTACCAGAAAAATCTGGGGAATCATATAGAAACATTCTATTTCCAACAATTTCTACCCATTTTGCAACATCATCACCAGCTTGCCCATTTTCTCCTTTTGCAATATAAATTGTCCAGTAAGGGCTTCCTTCTTTCGGTTCTTTGCCAATATTATCCTGAGTGGCTATCCAAGTACTACCGTTATATGTTACACAGTCATAATAATAATATTGTTTATCTACTGACCACGTACCTCTATAAATAGGGATACCAGTTTCAGTTCCATCTTTAGATACTACTGTGATTGTACCAACAAATTTACTATCTTTTCCAATTACTGTTTTATCTTTGCCTTCCAAAGTAAAATCATTAATTCCTGAGTAAAAGGCAATTCTTGGAGCATTTTCTCCTTTGGCTGAAATAAAAATAGCATTACGTCTATCTTCCATTTGTTTATCATATTCAGCATCTCCTTCTACTCTATGACCTAATAATAATATTTCATCATCTGCAGATGGTGTACTACTACCAGGTTCACATATATCTTTAGATAACAATATGTAGTCACTTCCTACTTCGGTTACAGCTCTCCAATATCTTTTTACATTGTGCCCATCAAATTTTTGACATATTGCTTGGTCGTTTACAATAAATTGATTATACTTGGTACCATCTTCTGTATCAAAATAGCATTTATATCCATTGGCTTTTTCCTCTACTTTGATACATTTCATATCACCTAAAGTAACCAAAATATCTCCACCTACTGCTTTTATTTCATTTACAGTTAATTCATTAACTGTCATATTACCTCTAACAAAAAGGTTATCCAATTCTAGATTCCATTTAGAATTTGTCGGGTATAAACTAGCTCCCACACCATCCCAACCAGAACGGAATGTCTGCCCTCCTTGTATTCCTGTAGTATATACTATTCTTCCAGGTACAGTATCTCCGCTTTTAAATACGTAATCTTGTCTTACCTTTCCAGCAGTATAAATGTAGTTGTCAGTAGGAGTAGTACTCTCTCCCATTTTAATTACAGGTAAAGATCCAGATCCATCTGCTACAGCTTCTACCTGATTTTCAAGTTTGGATAAAGCTTGATTTAATGTGTCAGTACTCACTAAAGGATCAGCACTTATACCTTTATAATATCCTTGTAAAGAAGTAATAGTACTAGAAGGTTGCGTATGATAACCTGGCACATTTCCACCACTACCACTACCATTTGCAATTACTTCTGCTAAAGCAGTGATAGTATTCTCAGCTACAGTAAGTCTATTAAGAGTATCTTGTAATTGTTGTAATGTAGATCTATTGTCAATATCATCTATCCACTCTTGCATAGTACCACTCATACCTGACATGTCAGTATCATGCTTAGTATCTAAAGTAATGATCTTATTATTCAATACATCATAGTAACTAGTAATAGCACTATTAAGATTAGTAGTTACACTAGTATCTCCTTCTACTATCTTATTACTAAGATCTTTATAATTATCATTTACTTTAGTATCTAGTATCTCAACATCTTCTTCTACAGCATCTACTCTCTCATTAGTAGCAAATGTACCTGATAGTGATGTAGTAAAACTTCCACTAGTAATATTTTTATTACTACCATCTTGTACAAGGGTAATGAGATCTTGCTCTTGCAGTTTAGTTGTTAGTTCAAATTGTGATATCTTTTTATTCATATTACTCTTGGATTATATGTTCCTTTACTTCAGTTAATATACAATCAGAATCAATATCTTTTTCTGGATAGAAATTCATTTGTTTTTTTAAGCAATGAAGATACCCTATAATTTTATCTACGTCGTCCTGAGTAATAGGAAACTCTTCGTCATTTAAATTATTAGCTGCCCATTTAGCTAATTTATCTAAATGCAACAATAGTACTAGATTTGTAATCGAAACTCTATCCAATTTTGCATTGTACTTTGTAGACTGATTAACCAATTTACCAACTTTATTTACATAATTCGCAATATCCATCTTTACAATTTTTACAGTCATCAATAGTACAATTACACGTTCTCATATCAAGTAAATTCAGCATTTCATTATAATACTGTTCTGCATCATCTGCAAGATTCAAAGTAGTAGCATTATCATAAAGTGTTTTCTTAAACAGAAACATCATTATTTTATCCTTCATTTTGTTATCTAGGCAGTTGTGGCAATACGTAGTTAGCAGTTTTATTTCTGCATAATACAATGATTCATTCATTTCCATATCAATCGTATATAAAATAAAAGGGGAAAGGGATATTACTCCCAATCCCCTTTTTGGTTTGAATTATATTTTTTGATTAAGCAACTTCTACAAAAGCTTTTAAAGCTGTCATAAATGCAGAGTCTTCAAGTTCACCAGCATTTACATACAATTCACAAGCTAATGGAGTTGTTTTGATGTATTGATTATCATCACTAAGATATTTGTTATCCCATTCGATAGACAATGTATCGTAAGTAGCACTTAAATCAGCTTTCAATTCAGGAGCAATGTACGGATAGATACCGTTTGCACGATGAGTAATACCTCTATAACCAAGAGCTGCATTTTCACGATCACGAACAATCTTCGGATTACCTTTACCAGGAGTACCTTGAGTTTTAGCAATTGTCAAATTAGCAATAGGATACATTACATTGCTCAACAAACCAGAAGGAATAGTTTTCCACATAAACGCTTCTACAGAAACCTGAGAATAGTTTGAATCCAACATGATGCCTTCATTGTATGGCATTTCTTTTGCATTCAAAGTAAGTACAGCAGCTGTACTAGTTGCTACTACTCTAGCTTCTTTATGTTTGTTGATCTTGTTTTTAAAAGCCGTAATTAAATCTGTTGCACTAGTACTCTTTGCAATAACTTCATAAGTATGAGTAAATTGTCCTGGTGCTTCATAAATGTCAGTGTATACTAAACGTAATACATAACGATGTCCAACTTCTGGAGCAACATCAGTAGCAGTAATTACAATTTTATCCTCAGCTGCAGCTACATATTCACTAAATACCATGTTAGGTTTAGAACCCTTCATGATCGGCATTGAAAAACGAATAATTGATTTTGTAGACTTTTCACCTTTTACATTATAAACATCTTCTTTACCTTCGCAAACACCGATGTATAATGAACTAGCAGCTTTTGCTCCGTTTGCATCTTTTACAATTGCTCTATTTTGATCAAATAATGCAATCTGACCTTCTGTCAATGCATCTACTGTCGTATAAGATGCAGGTGCATCAGTACCAATAAGTACCGTATTCACATGATTAAGCATAATTTTTATTTTTATTTTTGTTAAACTTTAATTAGACGTCTAGCTTAACATTTTGATTAGTTCTTCTACTTTCGTGTTTCAGATTTCCTCGTCAAACTAAACTATTTCGTATAATCATTCCATTGTACTAACTTCGTTCATATACGATTGATATCTTGGATTAGCCTTATTTTCCAAATACAACTCTACCGCTAACTTAACTATCTCATTATGAGTTGCAGCTGGCATATCTGTATACTCATCAAATGGAGCATCAGTAAGACTAATCCTTTTAGGAGTTCTCAAGTAAGTGAGAATATAATTTCTTATGTTGTAATTACCATCTGTGTACAAATGGATTTCATTTCCTTCATACAATCTTAATGGTCTAGCAGATCTACCATGTAATCTATATTCTGACAAAGTGTTTTGTCTTTGTCTATCTATATTTTCTACTGTGGCTTCTAACACATCTGTATTTTTAGTTCTTGGTTGACCACTTGGACCCACAGGCCAACAATGATCATAACTAAATATTACAGCAGTTTCTCCTACAGTAAACATATAATCATCTGGTAGAGTAACTGAATATTCTTCTGGATATGTAGTGAATTGATAAGACTTTCTAGTAACTAATGTACGCAGGTCATCTATTCTTTTTTGATCTTGTTCGAATCCAGTTTGTTTGAAATTAATACCAGAATATCTAGTTTTAATAAATTTATCTAACCCAGCCATTAACCAATACTCAATATCTGAAGTAGTAGGTTTTGTTAGATTATTATCTAATTGATCTATTTCTAATTCAAAAGCGGTTTGTAATTCAATATACTTCATTATTGTTGATCATTTGGTTGTTTTATTTGTAATCTATATTTACCTTCAGTAATAAACATATTAACTGCTAAATCTACAATTTCACTATGAATTGATTCTGGTAGTTCACATTTACTAGCCCCATTAGTAGTATTGAATCTTAATGGTTTCCTGTAGTAAGTCAATGTAACATTACCTAATGTAGTATATGAATCCACTGCTACTTCTATATAATTATATTTAGTAGTAGGATCTGATACTAATGCAACAGCAGGTTGCCTAATAATAGGAGTATTGTATGCTGTTTTAATAAACTTACCAAGATCTCTATACTTGACCAATTGATTATCTACCCTAACAAAATCCTTGTATTGTTTATATGTACCTTTTACTTTACTAAAGGAATGTACATATAAGAAATATTCTTCAGTAGATACATATGGTAATCTGTATCTTGTAAAACCATTAAGAGTAGTACCTGTTGCGGTTAACTCTTTTTCTACTAATAAACTCTTAATAGAATCTGTATTTCTAGTATGTATGTTGGTTTCAGTTTCCATCTGATCATCACCAACATAGTTCATCATTACATATCTATCTTGAGCTTCATTTAATATTGAAAATATAAGATCAGAATTAGGCTTTTGGTCTATAGTAAGAGTAGGATCTATTAACTGTATCCTGCGCTCAAATTCCATTTGCATATTTTTTGCGTCCATCTATACCTCCTATTCTGATAATTGTGCTACGTACTGTGGATGTGTTTGAGTTCTTGGAGATTCAATATTCTCAATTGCCATGTCAGCAGCTAGTTTAACTACTTCATATTGCATATACTCTGGAATTTCGTCTAGAGTAGACGTAATATCTTGATTATTAATCTTTCTTGGATATGCTAAATAAGTAATATCCATAGTATAGGGACCTACCATAAGATCCCTATCTATAAATACTATTAACTTATTATCCTCTAGTATTGCTACAGGCTCTTCAATCCAAGGTTTATTATTATAAGTTTCTAAGAATCTAGTAGCTTGTTCGTGACTAATAAGTTTTACTGTAGCTATTTTATTACTACCAAAATGTAAAATTCCTTCTAAGAAGTACATACGCTTATCTTGAGTATCATCACCATAAGTAATACTAGATTTGAAATTATTCATAGTGAGTCTATTACTTATAGGTTCACTTAGTAAAGACAATCCTTTATCAGTTTTCACTAAACCTTCTAAGTCTGCTACTCTTTTTACATTACCTTCAAATGGTATTCTAAGAGTATTATTACCAGTAGCTTTAGTAGCTATCTTACTTAGATATGCTGTGTATAACCAATAATCAATTTCCTCAGGTAAGAAAGATGGACAACCAGATATACCAATATTAACGGCATTTTTATCTGCTTCAATCTTAAATGCTATATGTGCTTCTAATACTGTCATGTTTACTTTTACTTAGATTCAATTTCTTGAAGTATAGTCATTTTGATATCCTGATTCTTTTTATCATTCAATGAAGCAATTGCATCTTCTAAACTTCTACCAATGATATCAGTACCATAGTAATAGATGTTTTTAGACTTACGAATTACATTCTTTGAAATAGCTGCTTCAATAATGTATTGAGTATCTCTTACTTTGTTGTTTACCCAAATCAAGAAGAACTTATCAGGATTATTTTCAATAAGATCAAATAAACTACTTTCAACTAGCTCATTACTGATATTATCAGTCTTGTGACCATATAAGCGTAAACATTTGCGCATTTCCTCAATTGACATCTTATTAAATTCAGAGAATGCCTCACGTTTAGCTTTATTTCTTTTGTTAGCTTCTTCAGCTTCAATTTCTTTATTTACAAGAACATAGTCATGAGTAGGTTTAAGATTATTGATTCCATTTGCTACTCTTTTGTGTCCTTTTAAAAATAAATATGCAAGTTCATCTTCAGGTCTTTCAGTATGTAAAACTTTATCTCTTGCACCTAAACCAATTGCATATGTTTTCCAGAATCCACTTTGTGGAGATAAATGTCCTTCTTCATATCCCATTTCTTTCTCCAAACGTCTAGCATCTTCTGGGGTTAAACCAGTATATCTATTACCAGATCTTGTCCAGTAAGTACTGATATAATCTTTACAATTCTTATACTTAGCTATTCCAGCCCATGGGTTTGTACGGGCGAATTTTAATATTATATCCATAGTATTTTATTCTTTATAAAATTTCAGATATCCTACATTAGGTATTATTCGAATGCCGTATCGTTTTAACTGCTTACCTACTGTAGATCTATCTACATTTGTAAGTTTTGATGCATCTTCCAATGTATCAAATATTTTTATTAATTCATTATCTTGATTGTATAAAGCAACTTTTCTGGTATTGTTACCTGCACGTTTACTCATTGCGACATTTTCCTGAGTATGTAATACGTTTAGATCTTCTGCTGTTAAATTAGCAACATCTTCAATTTTACGCCACGTGCAATTCTTGATATTTTTATTATTTAGATATACTCCAGCACAATGCTCTTTTATGGTTCTTAACGATACGCCAGTTTGTCTGCTTGCTTCAGCTATACTGTAGAATAATGCAATTCTTTTACCTTGTAAATCTAATTGTTCTACTATTGTATTGGCAAACATGTTATCACGACTACGTTGTTTTTCTCCTGCTTTTAAAAAGTTTTCTGATACTTTTCTCTCATACACTTTGTTACAATACATATCAGAAGTATCTATTTTAGTAGGAACAGTTTCAAATTCATCTTTATAAAACCATACATATGGATTTACTTTAGATTGTGTTTTTAATGTCTTATTAAGAGCTCTTAACATTGAAGCTCTACTAATCTTAGTAAATTCACAAGCGTGAGTTACACTGGGATATTCTTGAATAAAGTCACCTTCTTTGCTATATTGCAATACCGCTCTGTAGTACGATGACATATCTTTACCTTTGTGTATTGCTGATATTTTGACCTTTGCCTCTTCTGTGTGGAACATTATATCACCACCACAGTCACCATTATATCCATACTTAGGATTTGTAGATCTGTATTGAATGATCCAATACTTTTCTCTTTCTTTTGCTTCATCAATGGTGTTTACGTATTCTAATGTTTTCACTTCAAAAACATCTGTACCAAATTCTCTTATTGCTTTATGAAAAGAATAATTGGAGCCACTTTCCGATTTCCAAACGTGTTGTTTGAAACGCTTTGCACTACCTTGGCTAGTAGCTCCAATGTATACTTTATTGTTTTGTGTATTGCTTACTAAGTAAATTTCAAATAATTGGTTCTTTTTCATAAATATTCTTTTTGTTACATTTATTTATGTAACGTAAGAATATCAGAAATGTTCCAATTAAGTGTGTCCATTTCTTAGTCCTCGACCTCCATCAGCAATTCACCGCACGCGCGTGGGTCACGTAACATTATCCCCATCTCGCCTAAAAAATGCACAGAGTACCCGTCCTTTGCATTAGATCTTACTGTGGATTTATTCTTAGAGTAACCAGTTCCCGGAGCTACAGAACCTGAAGTATTCCAGATAACCATCTCACGGTCCTTACGAACAACCTTAACGATGTTAGCTTGACCATCACGTCTACCAAGATCCAAGAACGTCATTCTATAAGATTCCAGCGGTTTACCAGATACCGGGTGTAACAAACGATTATAAGTAGTATCATCATACAACGGGAAATGTTTCAATGTCAATTCAATGCCATTCGTCATCTTGTATGTTACAAACTGACCACCCAAAACTAAAGCCTGACCAGAACCACTGATAAACTTCGTATCAATTAAGTTCATTGTAGCTGCTTTTTGTTTCAATACACGGTCAAATTCTCTCATACCCATTTCACCAGTCAAAGCAACAAACTTACGTTCGTTAGTACCTAAGATATTGTAAGACAGATCAAACAAGAAGTCTTCCAACAACTCCGGAGTTAACTCAGTGTAGTAACGTCTGTTAGACGGAGCAATCTGTTGCAACAGACCTGCAGGAATGTAAACCGGACGGCCATTTGTGCCTAACAATGAAGTAGAACCATCTTTGTTTACATTAGACTTAGAGTAAACCATCATTCTCTCACATCTCTTAGACCACTCACGCATTGCCTTCCATTCCTGATAATCAGACCACAAATAAGAAGTCTTACCAGTTTTAGGATCTTTCAAAGCAATCCAAAGTACTGTAGAATAAGCTGTACCTGTAATATCATAATCCAAGCGAGTCGTAAACAAGAAGTTTCTCATCTTGAAATGAGTATTATAATTCAGGATATCACCCTCTTCACTGTACTCTTCGTAAGCAGAAGCTAAACGAGATACTTGACGACCAGCTAACAAATATTCACCAGGAATATAAGAGTTAGATTGACCATCTGCAATGAAACAAGTATAAACCCATTCATTACCATCTTGATAAGGAGCACCAGAAACACGTACTTGATACTCTCTATTATCAAATTCCAAAATTGCACCAGGACCAAACCATTTGTCCTCTAACCACAACATGATAGGTGTGTTGCCCAAACCTGCCATAACTGTGTCAGCATTTGCAGCAGTGATTTCTGTTCCCTGCCATTTTGCAGAGCGAATCGTCACAGCTCTATCGCTATCAATCATTACAGACCATTTGTAGTCTCTTTGGTCAATTGTCATTACATTACCAAGACCACCAGTAATCGCATCCAAAGAAGTGCTATAACCATCATCTTTAGAACCGAATACATAAGAAATAACACGAGTTACTTCATACGGTCTAGTAAGCATTGCATTTGAAATCATATTCTCATCAACAAGATCTGAGAACCATTTACCTCTACCGATCTGTAAATTATTTAAAATTCCGTTATCCATATAAATGTTAGTAATTTATTTTTAATTAAAGTAGTTGTACTGCACGACTAAAAATAGAGTTAGATGAACTTGTATTAATTCTCTTAGTACCTTTACTAACGCCTGTTGATCTGAGACTATTTTTCAGATTTTTAATAGCAGAGCTAGTACCCTGTTTTTTGGCAGCATCTAACAAAGTGTCACCTCGCATTGTAAAATAAGCTGACTCTATTAAATTCTTTACGCTCTTGGAATAGTCTTTTTGGTACTGGGTCTTTCCACTAGCGTCGGCTTTAAATATATAAGCCAATAATTCTTTCTTGTCCTTAGCTGGTATCTTAATACCACGTATATTGTCCAAGGACTTTATTTCACCGACAACGTCGTCAAAAAACTTTTGTTGGCGCTGTACCATTTCCTCCTTTTTGATTCTTTGTTGCTCTAATAGCTCTTCTTTCTCTTTCGCAACAATCTCCTGAAGTTCCTCAACAGCATCTCTAGCCTCATCTTCTAATACTCCGGCATCTTCAAATCTTTCGATTTTCTTAGCAATTTGTTTGTCACTGTAACCTTTTCTAGCTAGTAACTCTCTCAATACTATCTTTTGCTCATTTTCATTTTCAATATCAACATTGTCAACATCAATGTCCGGAGTAATAGAGAAATAATCTTCTAACTTACCCCCATTACGAACAAATTCATCTAATTTTGCAACATCTTCGCTTGCATATTCTGGAGTAGATTGTTCTTCAATTACTTCTTTAAAATACTTAACCAATTCTTCTACAGTCTTTGGTTTTTCTTCTTCGTCTTCTTCATCAAAGTCCCATTCCAATTCTTCAGCGATTGCATCAAATAAAGCAGATACTTGTTTAGATTCAACCTCATCTTCTTCAGATTCTTCTTCAATCTCTTCTTCAGTCTCCTCCTCTTCAATCTCTTCTTTATCCTTTTTCTTAGAAGCTTTTTTAGATTTTTTAGACTCTTCTACTTCTTCCTCTTCGATGTCTTCAGTTTCCTCTTCCTCTTCTTCCTCTTCTATTTCTTCTGTCTTTTTATTTTTAGATCCAGGAGTAGCAGGTCTAGCTTTAGCAGACTCTTGTTTCAGTCTCTCTAATTCTTCATCATCAATATCATCATCTTGATGAATGTTGTTGCCAACTTGTTCAGTAAACATATCAGTTATAGCTGTAAATCCAAATAGTGTATCGTTACTATTGTTTTCCATAATTAATTATAATTAGATTGTAATTGTTATTTTTTCTTTCTGCCTCCAAAATTTCTAGCAAAATTTGCCCTCTTCTTTAAAGTTGGGCTTGCATTTGGGTCTTTTAATACTTTTTTGGCATACGCTTGAACACCCATCCCTGCTCTTTTAGCTGCTGCCGTAAACTTACCACGGTTCTTTTTCTTGATGTGTATACCTCCATCTTTATAAGAAGGAATTGGGTATACTGGGTATAAATTTTCCATATTGATTATTCTTTATTTAGTTCATTACCTATAAATCCAGCACCACCTAATGGCATTAAAATTTCCATAGGAATTAATTTATTTAGTCTATCAATATACTCGTTTTTATTTCTATACAAATCATATTGATTCTTAACCATTTTATTTGATGTTGGATTTCTCATATATTCCAAAATCATCTTTTCGTCTACAGGAGTACTCCAGTTTGTAATTTTACCAGAGTCTTTTAATGATCTCTTTAGAGTTAACATATGACTTTTAGCTTCTGTAGGATTCAACAGATATGATCTACTACCAGCAGCATCAAATAATCCCATTTTTCTTAACTCTGCAGAACTATATGCGTTGTTAGGATTTGCTAAATAATTTAGATAAGTGTTTGTAATATATTCTTTACCACTATCAAAATCCTGAATCTTTCTAGACCCAGCTAAACCGTCCGCTACGTGTCCTAACTCATGATTGGCAGTTCCGGGCATATAAATATTATTATCTAATATCACACTATAATCATTTATATCTGTAGGTAATATATTATCTTTAATATTTTTTATATTTATTTGCCCATAACCATCTTTGTCTGTATCACCCCATTTGACATAACTTCCTCTTTTAGTCATGTCTTTATATGCAATATTAGAATAAGCTCGTTTATAATTAGTTCCATATGTTTTGTCTACATTTTCTACTAATTTACGAGTTCTTTCATCTGGAAAAATTGCTTGTTCTATTGTTCTAGAAATTTCTTGTTGGTACTTCTTAGAATTTCTATCTTTTCTTAATACTTCAGAAAATTCAGAATCATAATCTTCTTCTGTTTTCTTTCTAGTTTTCTTTTTAGTTTGAGTAGGAGCAAAACTGTGAACACTAGCTCCATCAACTTCAGTACCCTCAATAATTCTTCCTACTTTGGATTTTAGTTTTTTGATACCTTTTCCAACTCCCCAAGGAATCAAGTTCAATACTGCATCCATAGCTGCACCAGCATAATCTCCCTTACCTAAATCTTCAATAAAATTAACTGCATCTTTAATGTATCCAGCTGGAGTAATGTAAGCTTCTGGTTGAACTGTATTAACTGCACCTGATATTTTCCTTTGTCTTTCAAAGTATTCAGGAGTACCGATTCTATATTCTGGTGGTAAATCTGCTTTGTTTATAGTTTTACCCTTACCATCTTCATACGCAGGAATGGAATCAAATTGTTGCTTGATATCAAGATACGTAGCATCAGGGTTATTCACCCTGACACTATCGTATATTTGTTTTCTCTCTTTAAGAGATAAATCTTTCCATTTCATACTAGTAATATTTACTTACCTGTCTTACCTGGTTTACCTTTTCCGCCCTTTTTAGAGCCTCCTTTACATGCCATAATTAGTCCTCCTATTTTTTAGATTTGTTCTTATATTCTTTTTCTGTTATTTTAACAAAGGTTGCTTTAATTTTATCGCATCTACCATTTTTGAATTTAAAAGCGTATCGTATAGAACCTTTGTCTATTTTCAATTGTCTGGAAGCGTCTTTATACGCATAAAAGTATTTACATTCACCATTGTCGAAAATAGCTTTTATAAAGATGTTATTCTTTTTATTTCTATAGTCTTTATAACGTTCTATAGTTTTTACCCTTATTTTGTCTATTATTTCCTTTTTCTTTTCTTCAGACATGCAATTATACCCGAAATATTGTTTTGTAATATCCCATCTATTCTTCATTTTATCGGATTGTTTAGGTCTTTTTTTACCTAAATTTTTCAATCTAATTTTTTCAATGGTTTCTTTGGATATTTTTCTACATAAGGCTTTCTGTCTAATTTTCTCTTTCGTCTCTTCAGATAAATGTTTCCCAGCATATTTTGCCTCTGGATCAATATTATATCCAAATTCTCTGATATATGATTTGTAATAATCTAAATAATATTGTTCAAAAATTAAACATTCATCAGGTTCACATTCTTCTAAAAACTGAAATTGTAAAACATCTTTGTATTTATTATATGCAGATTGAAGATGATCGTTACAATGTCTATTTTTCTCAAGATTTCTTAGATGTTCTTTTAATCTTCTTTCTACATTAATTGAACTCCCAATGTATCTCTTGTTATTTATCGGATTATATATTTGATAGATGCCTGACATACTTTATTTCTTTTTGGATCTGGCTGCTTCAGCATTTGTTTTATTCTTAAGAGCAGTCTTTGCTTTTAATTGTTCTCTCTTATAAGCTGCATCATCTTTCATCTTCTGCAACCTCTTAGCCTCTTGCAATTTTCTATTTTCAAGAGCTATTTTTTCTTTTTCAATTGTAGCTTTTAACTTGTCAGCTTTTTCTTGTGCAGCAATTTTACGTTTTTCAAGTTCTTTCTTATTTTCTTCAGCTCTGGCTTTGTTTGCTAAATCCATTTGTTTGCTCATAGCATCAGATACAGCTTTTTGTCTAGCTATTTCTTGATTACCAATCTCAATTACATCTGGTATACCATTCATATCTTGATCCATATTCTCAGATCCTCTATAAGCATTCAACTGAGCCACAGTAATCTTAGTAGCATTGTCTTGATCAATCTTATATTTAGTAAGATCAAGCTCAGCTTCTTTAAGCATAAGTTCTTCTTCCTTAACTTGATTCTGCATTTCAACAAGCTGTTGCTGTTGTTGATTTTCTTGTTCTTGCATTGCTTGTTGTTGCTCCAATCTGTTGTTTTCTATATCTTGTAATTTGGATTTAATTACACTCAGATTGTCACTAGTAAATATTTCAGCAGCATCTAACAATGATGCACCATTCTGCATAGCTGGTTGTACAAGACTCTTAAGTTGTTCAATGGCTTGACTTTCTTTTGTACTGTCAGTTACAAAAATATCAAAGTCTTCATATGACCAATTATCATCCATTCTTAAGAATGTTCTAGTACCTTCATCAAATATATAATTTAAGTATTTCTTGTCATCTTTCCATGCAAACTTAGCACTATCTAATAACATTGACAATACGTGTGTTTTAATCTGATTGTGCAACCAAAACCACGGTTCAGTGATATGAGCAGATTGAACTACAGATCTTTCTACATTACCTACTAGCTCATTACTAGAAATAGATCCTTGTCTTTGCTTTGTTACTCCGGACAATTCAGATACCATTTCTTCAATCTTTGCAAGTAATTGAATGTACGTATTAATAGTATTAGACATACTTGCATCAATAGAAGTCCACTGATTGTATGGTGATGGTTTACCACCTTCTCTACCAGGAATATCCCAACCTTCTTCGTATGGATTGACAAATGCTACGCCAAGTGCCCCTAAGTAATGCATCCACTTATCTACATCTATACCCATACTCTTAGGTATTTGAGTAACATCTATTACAGGTATTTTTCCTTTGTCTCTAGCTATTGCCATTTCAAGACGATACCAGAGTATGATATACATGTATTGTAATGGTTTCATGATAGCAACTAATGATTTAGCTTTAGTATTTGTATTACTATAAGCTGCACCAGTATATGGCAATTTGGCACTATTTAAATTATCACCTCTACGGAACTGATATTCTAGTGGTTGCATACCAAAGTAAAGATCATCGCCTGCTCTATATCCTTCCCATACTTCAATAATCCATTTCCATTCAACATTGATTTCTTCACCAGTAGGTTTATAATATTCATCTACTTGTATTTCATCTGGCATACCTGTCTCAGGATCTATTATTGTAACAAATCCTATCTTTTTAAGTGATTTCCAGCATACATGATAAACTACAATGTTATCTGGATCTCCATAAGGATTATGATCTGGTAATTTATTATATGATTTTAAGTTATAATGAACAAAATCATCTACTGGGCTTTTGTCTGGACCAAATCCTGCTGTAGGCTTTTGATCTACTATTTCTAACAATTCATTTAATTGTTTTTCATCCAGTTTATCATAAAACTGATCATATATTTGGCTCCAGGACATTAATGATCTATAACAACACCAAGATGCATCGTGAATGAATTCAATTCCTTCTTCTGCAGGATACTTAAAATCTTTAGGATTGATTCTTTTAATAACTGGTTCGCCATTTCTAATTCCTATGTAATATTCTTCAAGTCCTGCAACAAGTGCATCTTTAAAGCCTTTCATAAATTCATGAGAAATGTTTTCTTTCTTAAGTAAGAATAATAAGCTTTGATATGCTGTTGTTTCTGCTGCATCTTTGTAATCCTTTGTTAAATACTTCTGTATTTGTTCTGGTGTTTGAATTTCGCCTGTTTGTAATCCTTCTTGAAATCTAGCTTGATCTTCTGGGCTTAATTTAGCAAGCATAGCAGCTTGCATATAATTCAACAGCATCTGTTTAGCTTTGTCTTGTACTTCACTACTAGCAATATCACTAGTACGGCACACTCTAAAGTTAAATGGACGTTTTGTTTCTTCACCTAATAATAGATCTACTTTTGGACGTATGATATTATAATCCTGTGCCATTGCTGGAAAGCCATCATCTTGATTGAAAGGATTTGTAACATACTTTAGGTCTTTTTCATTGTATATACTATTATATAAATCATAATAGCTTTGCATTTCTTCTTCATCAGGTATACTTTCGGACGAAGCTATGCCAGATATTCCAATAATGTAATCCACGCAGTCTTTTCGCCATTCTTCGGTTTTTTTACTGAGTGGTAGTCTTTGGATAGGAAATGAGTTGACTGTTCTTTCCATATTAATTAGTAAACATAAATGTGGTTGTGTTATTATTTAAAGGCGTGAATGTAAATGAATCATCTGTATTTTTAAACAACGGTTTATCAAACAATCTCATTTTCTTTTCAACATCCTCTTTCTTCTTTACTTGTATATTATACAATTGTTCTCTATAGACCATTACCTGCATAAATGCCATAACCCTATCAAAGTTTCCTTTGTCATTATATTGAATAAGTTCTTCAAGGAATGGTTCAGATAGTACAGTATTTAAACCTAATTGCTTTTGATCTCTAAGTTCTTCCAGCCATTCTTTGATCTTACCTTCTCCCCAAAGTTTGATCTCTCTATTCATATGACATCCTTTTCGTCTATTTACTGTAGAATTATTAACAATATCTTTAATAATGTCTGGTTGATCAGCAAGTAAATGACTACAATGTTTGTTATTGAAATAAGTAAATAAACCAGTGTTCTGGTTTTCTACCATTGCTTTTGCATTATAGTAAATAAGTAACTTACGAACATTTTCATAAAACTCTTCAGCAGTTTTTGGCCTACCTGTATATTCTGCTACAATGATATCTGAATATGATTCAAAGTCTTGAAAACGTTTATATATAAAACAAGAACCTAATGAATTAGTACCTGATTGATCGTGATCATATGGGTCAATACCAGCTATATATAAACCAAATGGTGCATCTTTAACTGGGTGTTCCCATATAACTATTTTACCAGTAGGATCAGAATTCTTTGGTAATGGGAATTCGGTTATGTCTCCTGTTTTCTGTATATTCCAAATTATCTCTCCATTAACTAGAGTAAGAGTACCTACTTGTTTATGATTCTGTAACTTAGTGTTAGTTCTTATCCTTGCTAATTGTTTTTGTAATTCTTTCTTTGGGAATATGTTACCAGATAATTCAGTAAATGCTTCTGCAGGAGATTCAGAGTGTTCTGCTACGTATCTATCTATTTGTTGAGAACTAGTGGCTTCTTTTAACTCTTCTTCACGTAAATTTAAAATAAACTGCCTTGCTTTATCATGAAGAGTGTTACCATCTTCATCCATGTACAATCGCTTACCATTCTCATCACGTATATCCAAATTAGTATGTTGAGGTATAAAGAACCCACATTCTTTACTCTGGATACCATCGTCCCATATATTCTCAAAACCTATACAGTTATATGATTTGGGATTGTAAAATGCTTCACGTAATGTCATTACTGCAGGACCTTCATCACCACCAGTACCAAACATAATCATCAGACCAAAGGCAACACCATCTTGTTCTACGGATGGTCTAGCAATTTGCCACGCAGCTTTAAGTTCTGGGAAAGTACCTGCCTCTTCCCAGAGTATTAACATACCTGCTTTACCACGTACAGCATCTGGGTTATCTTTCAATGATACACCTATTATCTCTGATTTATAACCAACTTCAATTTTATTACCAAAATTATCAGTTACAATCATAGAAGCTCTACGACGCATACTAGTATTTACAGCTTGTCGTTTCTTACCCCACGCCGTGTTTTCATCTATAAAGTCCATGTAATCCCAGGCCTTAGTAAGGATACCATCATCAGTAAGATACTGTTTATTTGAGGCATACACATAAGACTTAGAACCGGGTATTAAAAAGAAATTACGACAAAGCATAGAACCACCTTTATAGGAATAACCTTTACGTCTAGCTTTTGCTACACATAAGTGTTTGCCTTGATCCTGTGCGCTTTCAATAGCTTGAAAATAGTAATAGTCATAATCATAAAAGTCTGGAAATGCTAATTCTCTTACTTTGATTAACTCTTCTTGCCCTTGTTTATTCTTTTTATTTTTATATACAATTCTTTGAATTGGGCAATAGTTTAAATAAAAATAGTTATACCCAGTGATGTAGTCCCCATCATCTGCAGTATAACCATTAATGCATCTATCGGCCTCTGTTTCCCAAAAATTGAAATACTCTGATGTACCTTTGGGATATGAACAATAAGACCCCGACTCTATATAAGCTAGAGCCGAGGTTCTGAATTTATTAGAATTTTTGATTTTCTTTGTGAAATCAATCATAAATTACTTTCTTCGTTTAAACAGGTTCTTAATTTTCTGCCATAAACTAGTTTTAGTAGTATGATTATTTTCTGTTTTTTCATCCATGTGTGATATAGCATAAGCAGCAGCCTCAGCTAAATCTCTTTCTTGCTCTGCCTTCATGTTGTTATATACCTCAGTAAAGTCAAAAATAATCATTGTCGGTTTAGTATTCTTTTTACTAGTTTTAGTTTTAGCCATAATTGCAATTTCTTTAAGCCCTTAACGGGCAGGTTTTTATAATGTCTTTTATTGTGTCGTATTTTCTACAACTTCTTTTTTGGTAATTCAAATGGGTTCATTTCTCCACCGCCTCTAACTTTGCTATTCTTAATCTCCTCTGCTCTTACTTGAGATTTAAGTTTCACAATTGATTCTATTACTCCAGCCATATTCTTAGCACCATCTGTAAGCTTTTTAATAGAATCTAAATCCATTTCGTCATCTTTAGATAAGTGATAGTATTTAGCAGCACCTTCAAGTTTCAATAGTAATCCATCTAACATATACTCAAGTAAGGAGTATGTTCTACTTTTCCAACTATCCTCTGCTTGTGTTACTATCTCTGGTAATTCATAGTTTTCATTTCCAAATAGTTCTTTCTTTAATGTAGGTTCTATTAGATCTCTTTCCATAGTTTCTACATAAGGAGAATCGTATTTGTTTTTAAGTACTATGTACCATAAGTATTTTGTTGCTAAATCTTTATCTTTAAATGAATCCCAAAGTTTTTTAAATGGTGGAATGGCCAACATATCTGGATGTATGACCACTTGTCCACCAACTATATCTGCTAAATTCATTTTTAGGCTCCCGTAACACAAGATTCGCAACAATCGCAACCCTTCATATTACGATTTTGATCGTATTCTTTATTCAATTTATAATTATTATAAAAATCTTCATTTCTTATAATAATGAAATCTCTAACTTTTCTTCTATCTTTAACCGGTACTTCTTTTTCTCTATAACCAGCATAGAGAACAAATATTACATCACCAGCTTTTACATCATATTCTTTTTCATTAGCTACAAAGGTACCATCTTCCTCAATTACCCAAGTCCAATCAACATTTAAGTAATGATTACTAATAGTATCAAAATTCTTAATATCGTTATCCTTCATTGTTAACAATGAGCTGCCACCTGTATAAATATACGTATTCATATTAATCTAAATTTATTTTAATGTATCTATTTTTGTAATGTCTATTCAATGCATCTACTGCTTCTTGTTTAGTATAAAATGCATTAACATACTCTGGATTTTTACTGTACTGATTGATTATCTCCTTCAGTTGCTCCGCTTTCTCGTCCCTGTTCTGCATTCTCATTTTCTTCTTTATTATCAGTTGAACCAAATCCACCACCACGATCTTCGCCTGCTAATTCCTCTACAATTACAGGCTCCATCTTCGGATAAGGCATTACTACTAACTGAGCAATCTTTTCACCTGGTTGATAGATTGTAGGAAGAGCATCTGTAGTAATCTTGAATTTAACAAGAATCTCACCTTTATAATCGCAATCTATAACACCTACTGCATTACACATTGACATAGATCTCTGAGAAATAGACGATCTCATAAAGATCAAACCCACATGACCTTCAGGAATCTCTACTGACAAACCTGTATGATATACCAATACTAACTTACCACTCTTATCAAATTCCTGAGTAAAGGAGACTGCTGTTAAATCTAAACCAGCATCATTAGGGTTAGCATAACTAGGTAATACTGCGTCTTCTTGTAATTTCTTAAATTTTAATTCCATATTATTTTCTTACTATATTGTGTCCTAATATTATTTCTGTTGCTTGTGCTGCTAAGTTTGCACTGTAATCTTCAAGAAATTGACTTTTGCTTGATTCCTTTAGTATCTGTTGAAGGTACATCAACATCACTTCTTGATTCCACAGAATTCTGTCCAGCTTCTCGTCTATTGTCATGATTATATGTACAGATTTCTTCTTCTTTTATAAATTCGTGAAATAAGTATTCAAGTTCTTCATTTGATTCATTAGCTCTACTTCCATATGTATCTTGTACGTTATTATCTGGCAATGATACACTAGTTTTTTGTTCGTAAAAGGATTGACTATCTCCAAATGAAGAATTGAATGCTGTCTCATCTTTTATTCCACCAAAAACATTTGATGAAAACTTGTCAATTAAATCAGGTTCTTCAGCTTTACTTAACCAGAGTAATGCTATTGCGTTCCATGCTACTTGAGCTAAATGTCTACATCCTGTTTCTTCATCGAATGTTTCGTTTTCTGATCTATACAAGTGTCTTAAAAGAGCTCCTTTGTATCTTTGATAACCATTATCAAGATATTGCCATGTATTTTCTCCATACTTCTTAGCTCCTTCTGTATATACTCTGGCAATATCTTCAAGACAATCAAGAGGCATTAATTCCCATCTTGTCTTGTCATCTTTCTTGTCATTCTTTTTTCCTTCCTTTTGCATTCTATAAAATCTTCAAGTTGTTCCACACACCAAGTAACTAAATAAGCATATTGTTCATTTCCTTCATTGTATCCTTCAGCGTTCATTGATAAATAATCATATACGGCATCTGCATAATGTATTGATTCGTGAGCTAAAGTAGAACAATGGAAGTCATCTAATGCTATCAATATTCCTACTGCTCTAGTATTCTTCTCTCTAACTAAGAACGTAGCTCCCATTATACTACTTAGTTTGGGACAATCTCTTTCTGGTTCATCATTTCTAAGTTCTTTGGTAGTAAGAAAGAAATCAAAAAAATCACAAGCATCTTCCCAATCATCCAGAGTAGTAACATAAAGATTTACAGGATATAGATTTTGATATAAAAAAGCTTTAGTTGTTTTGTTCTTCATTCTCTCTGGTTTTTTCATACTTTCTTTTTGGTTTGATTTTGAATAAATACCCAAACATTATTGTTTTAGTATCTTCATCATTTGAAATAACTCTATTTGCAAATTTAAACGGGTGATTACAAATTACTTCTACTACTTGATGTGGAATATTATATTTATTTGCTAATTGTATATAGATATTAGAAGTTTTTTCCTTTTGAATCATATACTATTCTATAGTATTTATTTTTAAGCAAACCATCGATTGTAAATGATTCTACGTCTATTGTAGAAGGTCTAATTATATTTATCACACTAAACACATCCTTTGTGTCATTGTTCATCATAACGTGTTCTACTACTTCTAACTTAAGAGCTTTTTCTTCCTTTTTACTATATGGTTTGATAGGTTCTAAAATTATATATCTATCTTTTTCTTTTACTTTGATGTTCGTGGTTTCTACAAACATAGAAGAATTTCCAAAGTAAAGAGTATACTTATTAAATGGTAATTCTTTTCTCATTAATTTATTCCACCAACATTTTAGTAAACCATATTTCTTATAGATAAGAATGGAACCTGATTTTATATCTAAACATTTCATTTTATTCTCAGTATTATCGTTAGTTGCAAACGATCTCCAATAACAACTGGTATCAGAGCCTTATTTACGCTAAGTTCGTCTTCAGCAGGTCCAGCTATCAAAATACCCTTCTCTTTGAAAGACTTAATGTATCTACTTAGGTTATCCTTAGTAATACCTAAATTTTCGATGATATATTTTCTATTATATCTGTTTGCTACATTCTTATTTGTGTTAGGTTCCTTAACGTATTCCATATCCATTTTAATAAGTGTAGCCATTAATTCAAGTTCTCTATCAGTTAACCTAAGTATTCCATTAAGCGCTTGTAAAAACTCTGGTATCAATTCTTCATTTGATACGGTTTTTACTAGTTTATTCATTTATGATTGCCTCGAGTTTATTTAACAATTTCATCATATTGAAATATACAGTATCATGCTCTACTTTCACACAAGTTTGAATTTTACCTTCCTGATACTTTTTCTCAATATTGTTCTTACGTTGATTGTAAGTATTCTTCAATTGAGCAATAATAGTACGAATCTGTCTGATTTTCTTCTCATCATTAGATTCAACAGTAACATTTTCAATTGGCTCAACTAAACCACTTTTAGCATATTCCTCAATCATATCACATGATACAGCTACGTTTACTTGAGAATAATAATTTTCTGAGTCAGAAGATTTCTCATCAGAGAATGTATACATACCATCCTCCAAAGTAAGGATATCACCTGATTTCAATACACCAAAAGGTTTAATAACTTTGTATTCTGTAATCATATTATTTAATAATATTTAAAATTTGTTTCATTTTATCTTCTCCAATCTTTCTTGAAGAAATAGTAGTTTCTATACCTAATCCTGAGCAAGGATCTTTCCAAGCTTTACACACTTTGCAGTATTCTTTGCTTTTCCGTTTAGCATCAAATGGGCATTTTTCCCTGACTGTTGTAATAGTAACTCGGTAATCTGACATAGTATTTATTTTTTAATAGTTCCAAGTGCTAATTTAATCCACTTGTTTACGTCAAAATCAGGATCTTTTTCAGATATGATTCTGCAATTGTTTGAAGAATCACATACTTCGTATTGTTTGGGTTGGGTTACTAAACCCATTAGACTAATTGCTTCATTCTTGGATAATGTTAATTCTGTAGCATTTTCCATAGAAGGATTATTAACGTCTTCTGGAACAAACACTTTAATTATACCATCATCTTGTATTTGAATGAACTTTGAGTACTCACCCAACATATTATTTATCATTTCTTTAATCATATCCATATAACGCAAATATTCAAAAAAAGTTGCATATTTTATACAATAAAAAAGGGGTTAACTTTATGCTAACCCCTAGTACATCCAACTACAACCACGATTAATTAAGACTACGCTTAGTCTTTAAAATATTTTTCTCCTTTAACAAAGGCTACTACATTATAAGGATTTACTAATTGACTATCTTTAAACAAATCAAAATCAATCGATGCTTTCCTAGGATATGCTACCACATCACCTACTTCAGGATGATTGTTCTCATCTTGCCACTGATACCCAGATGGCAGACGTAATACAATACCTTTTCTGAATGTAGTTAATACCTTTTCTTTAACTGTTTCGGTATCATTGATATCATAACCATTTTCGTCCTTTTTACCAGTCTCTACTGGCTTAATAATTTCTTTCTCTACGTATTCATCCTCTAAGGGTTTAACTATCATATCCTTAGTAGGGATATACACTAAACCGTCTATAACGGTTTTTAATATGTCCTGTTGATTTTCCATACTGGCTAAACGTACTTAATTAATTTTTGTTCTATTACTATGAAATTTTTCTTAGAATATGACCACCAGCACTACAACAAATGCCCTGTGCAACATTATTTAGACATCCACTAAAGTTTTCAAATTGTCTAAAATAACACCCTCTGCATCCATCATATGCTCTGATTATTTTAAAATCATCACCATTTATGTTAACAACTCCTTGTCTAATCATTTCTAAGTATTTTGGTTCATTCATCATGATATAGTTTGATAATAATATATTATATACTGCAGTTATCTAGAGTAAGAGTAATGGTTTATATTACTACTAATTGCATTTTAAACTACTACTATATCCTACTCTGGATGTAGGAACGTATTATAATCTAATTTTGTTCCAATATTAGTAAAATAAAAATAATTTTAACATTATTTATGATTATTTAACATATCTACGAGAGTTTCGTAGTTAATTCATTAACCTGTTGCCTTAATTCATTTACAAATCTAGTAGCTCCTTTAGGTCCTGTATACCCTAAACCTGGTATTTTATACACATGGTCACCAATACTATGTATACCATACACATTATTATCCTTACTTAGGATAGTTTCTACCTCTTTAACTGTTAATTCTTTTAACATAATTTAACTATTTTTAACGTATCTTATAACCTAAAAGTGTTAATAATTCATAAAATTTGTTAATATCCCTAAAGTAAAGTGAATATGAAATCATCATATGAGCCATACCTTCCTCCATAGGATTCATTAACCTAAGATCTGATACTTTCAAAGCTTTAGTACCATCAGCGCAATCCCATTCACTTACTCTAGCTCTTAATAGCTCAAAGTCACTAAATTCATAATAGAGTTGATTATCTTTAATTTCAAATCCTTTATCTTTTAATTCTTGTTCAAATATCATATTGCTGTTATTTAAATTCTAATTAGAGAACGAAAATGAATAATAAGTGTTGTAAAAATTTTTTATAAAAAATATTTTTGTGGGTATAATTGAAAGCGAGAACCAAAATAAAATATTATAAAAATTTTGATAGTGTGCAATTGAGAGTGAGGACCAGTACAATATCAAGTCCCCTCTCCTAACAAGTAGGGGAAATCCCCCGTCAAAGAGTTAATGTGTCAATGGAACCTTATGGTGTATAGGTAACCGTAAAATGATATGGATTTGTCTATCAAGGATAAAGACGTAAAGAACTACGAACTTACGAAAGTAGAGGTAAAAACCTCCAAAGACGGCAAAGCACGCTATGCAGTGTGCGAGTTCAGACAAGCAGGTCTAAGAAAGGTGCTGCAAGAGCAAACTAGACCTGTTGTGATGCAGTTAATGGCTGCATATGGTAGTACTAAGGAACATGAAGATGAATACTTCAAGGCAATAGAGGAAACTATTGGTGAAGTTTTTCCCATCTGTCGTGTTGAAGTAACAGGTTTTCCTGACTTTATTCGTAAGGACAATGATGGTAAAATCATCACTGAGACTAAGGAAAGAGACGGTAAGCAAGTAAAAGTAGCTTCCATCTATAACTCTGTCTTCATCTATACACTGTGTACTGACGAAGGCGAATGTATCAAGTCTGATGCAAGTCTTATCAAGCGTGGTGAGAACTTGTACAACAATTCTCAGCGCATTGTTGATTATGTTGAGTATGATACTAAGCGTAAAGCAGCTAAGGCAGCTAAAGAAGCAGCTAAGGCAGCTGAGGAGAAGAAGTCTAATCCGTTGTTGGAGGGTGAAATAGTGGATGACGATGAGTTGTAATGAGTAAGTGGGAGGGAGTGGTAAACACCATCCTCTCTCCCCTCATTTTCTCTCTTTTTCACAACAAACCCATTAGTAATTTACATAATATATAGCGTAATTCAAAATAAACTCAATAACTTCCCAAGACATTGAGGGCACCAGTTTCTTACAAATAGGTTTAGGACTATCCTTGTAAATACTTAGCTACTACAACATTGATTCCAGAATCATAACGCCAGAGTAGAGAATCCCTATTTGTAAGTTTTAGGTGTAAAATGCATATTATCTATTTTAACAAAAGAAGCCATAGCTTACTATAGATAATGTTGTCAGTGCAACACTCTATAGCGGAAAAGTATATTAAACATATATGCTATGCCATGCTTCAGTACTTTGTTATGTTGGTTCAGCAATGTAACATCACTGAAAGTTACTGTTGTGTGTAATATTAACGGGAGCCAACCCAACCATGTAGTGATACTGTATCAAAGAACTGAAAAAATACAGGAAGGCTATTACTACATGGTTTAATTTGATTATTAATCAATAAAATTATATATTATGATAGCAGTAGTGAAGTGCTATAAGCACAACATAAAACCATTAGTAGTAGAGGTGTTTGAAGGTCATGATGAACAAACACAAAAAGATGCTAATGAGTTAGCATCTATCCTAAGTAGGAAGAATAAGTGTGAGTATAAAGTACTCATTGATCTTTCTTACGTTGCAGTTATAAATGATTCAAAAATAGAAACAAATGAGTAACGGAACAAAAGCAACAATAGGATTTTACATAATGTCATGTTTATTCCTATTATCAATGGGATTGGATCCAAAAGCGAAATTCTCAGCAATATTAGATATGATATTAGAATGGTCATTAGCTTATTGGATATTTGTTGGAATATGTTTTTTAGCAATAAACTCATTTAATAAATAAGAATCTATGAGTAAGAGAAAATATCACAAATCAAATTGTGATTCTACAGTACGAGCAATCGTAACAGATGCACTAGGACGTAAAGTTATCCTAGTTGGAAAGCACGCTTTCGAGTGGTCTATCATTCTCGAAAAAGAAGGAAAATTAGTAATAACTACCTTTCCTAATAGAGAAAAAGCAGTAGATACATTTAACAAAAAGTACAGGAATAAATGATATATGTACGTATCCAGTGTATGAAGTGATACACAACTCTCTTTTTAATTTAATATAATGCAGCCATGGTTAGTGACAAGCCTAAGTAAATGCAGAGTCTATTAAATTATTCAATATATGAGAAAGATAATATCATTCATTTGGTTAGTATTAAGAATACTTATCTACATGATAATATTATTAATACTGTTGGACGATCCCATCCTATATCCAATATGTGTGATATTATTTGCATATATTGAATTTAAGGATAAAGTAAATGTTAGTGTTTTTCATGGTATTATAGATGATGTTAGAAGAGAATTAAAGTAATCACGTTATTCTTTTGGTTAATAAAGATAATGTCTGCATTAAATACACACCTGTTGTGAAACACGTGTGTATCACTTAAGAAGATTCTTAATTACATTATATTATATGCCTTCTAAAGACAACAAAGATTTGACAACTTATTATATGCCTATTGTGAAATACGCATATAATTTCCCTAGAGTAAAGACAACCTCATCGTAGCTAACTACAATACTTCATGCGCGTTTGGTTAATATACAAAGTTAGTGGTTCTAGGGTCTAGTAGGTTTAAATTGCCGGGCTGAACGAATGCCAACGGCTACCGAAGCTAATAGTCTTTTAAATCTGAATCATTAATACTTAATAATATGATAAGAATAATAATTCAGAAAAAAAGAGTCATAGTACATCTCTATATAAGAGAATTGTGACTCTTAAAAAAGAGCTTAATTTAAGTTGGCTTGATGCAATTAAGTTAGCTTATAAATTAAGTAAAGGATACGGTGTAGTAATCAATACTGCTATCGCATCCAAGCAACAGTGCATGTATTCATACATGGATAATCTTCATAATCAATTATATCGATTATTCGATACTAATTGGAAACAAGATGTAGAAACTGTTGCTATGCAAATACCCAAAAAAGACTTTGACCTATTTAAATTAGGTGGAGGATATAGGGTATATATTGCAACAAAACCCGGTTATATAGATCACTTCTTACAGATCTATCCATAATCAGGTAAGGGAGATTTATTTCTCCCTTTTAAAAAATGAACAAACTTGTTGAATTATAGAACTCTATTCATGTATCTGTTGTGAAACACATACTGATTAAATTGAAATCCTAAGTAGATACATGTAACAGCTTGGCGGCGTTAGTGGCTTATGATCTACTTAGGATTATTTTAGATTATTATTAACAATTAAAAATATAAAATTAGTATGGATAACATGAACAAAGGTATTAAATTTGATTTCTCTAAAACAGAAGTAATTACAAACAAGTTAAGATGGATAAAGATATTAAAAGAAGTCTTTTGTATTAATCTAAGAGATGCTAAAGATGCTGTAGACTGTGGATCATACTTTTACGATCTAAGTAGATTTTCATATAAAAATGACGCAATTAATTTTTACAATGCAATAGTTGGTAAAATTGCGAGATTAATGAACGAAGACTGTTCAGATGTTATTAAATTTGTTTGGAAAAAAAATGAATCTAATTCTAATTCTCAAAATATCCAAGAAATTAATAACAATGTAGTGAAAGTAGGCTCAGTATATATTCTTACTGAAGAAGAATACAATCGTCTTCATAAATATCACAGTTTATTAATGGATATGTTAGGTACATATAAACAATTTTTACAGGCTTATGAATCTAATAACTAAATCTTCATTAAAATGTCTTTTATATGTGTTACTACTATTGGCAGTAATAGTTGGGGGTATTTACACCATAGCTATTATAGGAGAACTAATAACAGTCTCATTAGGTATGGGTGCTATACTAGGTTTACTCTTTATTTTAATTAATAAAGAATCTCAGAGAATAGAAAAGTATTTATATGAAGAAGAACAAAAACAACAAGATTTATGAAAGTAGAAGTTTGGTACGCAGTAGATGAAGATGGAGGACAATATCTTTTTACAAGTAAGCCAAAAAGATATGTTGAAGGTGATTCAAATTACTGGATTAATTTAAACTGTCCTAATGAGGATGAGTTTGCAGGAAATTTTAATTATACGCAGATATCTGAAGAAGATAGAATACAATTAAATATTCCTATGATATCTTGGAAGAATGAACCAATTAAAATTGAATTAGATATTCAAGCAATGGTCATCAATCAATAAGGCAATATTGCACAGTTTTATTAATAAATCAATTATTTCTATGAACAAGTTTCGAGACGTAGCGATTGGGCTACTTTGCATCGTACTATTGGGAGGAATCCTATGGTATGGGTACGATAAGTACCATGGTACAGAAGCTAAAGAAGCTTCAGAATCAACTAAAAATGAGGTCATTATTCCTACTTTAGAAGAAAGACTTAACGACTGGAATGTTGAAAAGCATGACATGGAATTGTATGATTTGTGTATGAAACTTCCAGAACAAATCGTACGTACTATTCTTAATAGAATAGGTACAACTGCAACGTATGAAGAGATTGCTGAAGAGTATCTCCGTAATACAAACTATTATATTAGTATGCAGTTAAAAGAAGTTATGCCGGGAATAACAGGTCCAGATGCTAAGAATGCTAAAGTGGAAATAAAGACTGAAGTAAATAGGCCGGAAAAAGAAAGTGAGAAAGCTGTCAAAGTACCAATTACGGTAATAGATAGTATTAAATGATCATGATTGCAATAACTTTTTTTGAATCTCTGACTTATAATTCATTTATATGCATTGCCTGTGAAGGTAGTGCATATTTTTATTATTAGATCATCAGAAGATGACAAACTTAAATAAATTATGAGATATATAAATTATTATGATAATGATACTCTTAGTATATTTGATAAGAATACTAATAAAATACTAGCAAATATATTATTAGATAAAGAAGATATACCAAAAGTACAAAAACTTCATTGGAGATTAAATGAAAAAGGTTATGTTATAGCGTCAACTAAAAAACACAAAACTATAAAATTACATAATTTTATATTAGAAAGAGATACTAGTAATCAAAAGATTACTTGCGATCATATTAATAGAAATAAATTAGATAATAGAAAAGAGAATCTAAGAATAATATCTCATTTAGAAAATAACTTAAATACAGATAGAATACAAAAAGGAAAAGGTTATTGTTTTAGAAAAGATAGAAATAAATGGATGGCTTATATTGGAATAAATTATAAATTAAAAACTATAGGATATTTTAATACAGAAAAAGAAGCTAAAGAAGCAAGAAAGTATTACTGTGAGAATCAGTGATAAGCATGTGGGGCTTATGTCTTATCAAAAGGGTGGCCAACTTTTAGATAGCATTAGTGCGGACGTTAAAATCATGCCGTTAATAAGAATTGTACTGGCAATACAATTCTGCTATAACGTAAAATATGTTAGATAGCCGATTTTAAGAAGTTTTATGTAAGAGTTTTTTAATATTTATTTTGCAGACATGAAACTTCACGATGACACTTGTTATTAATTGCTCATAGTACAATATGAGTTGTTGTTAATCAACAATCGTTCAATCAAAATCTTCTCCGTAGTTGTACATGCGGAGACGTCATTAAAAGTTATAACTTAAATTTATCAAAAATGAAACAGTTACATCTTATTGGAACTACAGGAAATAATTTATGTCTTGTGCAGATTCCAACTTCTTGGTCTCAACAAGAAGTAAAAGAAATGCTTGAAAGAGCACTTCTTGTTTTTATACAAGAACAGGAAGGAGATAATCCAGAATTTCTTACTTCATTAAATGAAGAAGAACTAAGACGTCAATTTCCTAGATTCGATTCTAAGTTAATCGAGCAAGTTTCTGTTTTACTTCAGAATGTAGGTACACCAATATCTACAGGAGGAGGTCTTACATGGCAAGTAGAAGTACAGAATTACTTATTACGTAATCCTACTTTTACTAGAGACTTAGTTCTCTTATTTAACAATCCTCTCAAAAAAGAGGAAAAAGAGTATCTTTGTATTAACTACATTGAGGCATTACCTGAAATTGTTAAAGTTTTTAAGAGCTATGTCTAAAACGTGGAAAGAAAGTAAAGCAGTAAAACAAGGACGTTCTGAAAAAGGACGTCCTAAGCCTAAAATGGAACCCTATAAAAAGGGTACTAAGAATAAAAAAGAAATTTATTGATTACTCGCCAGTTATCATATAATTTAATTTTTTATTAATATGGTGGTTATCCCCGAATCGTGAATAAGCCCAGAGTCCTACAGCAAATCAAAGCTATGTGAAGATGCATAGTACGCTAATAAAGTAAAGGGGGCAGCATACGATAAGAAAACAAAGACTATGCCACGATTCATTATTTAAAAGTATGGAAATAAGAAATGTTATAGAACTTTCTGCATTTAGCAAATCTTTATCAAAAAAGATTACGTACTTAAATCATAAAGAACGTATACTTATTGATATAGAACAAATTGCTGCAATAACTCCATCTTCAGAAAGAGAGGATTTACCTAAGAAAGTAGGTTTAGCCTCTTGTAATAATGATGAAGCAAAAGAAGAGTTGTACACTTGTGTATTACTTAAATGCGGTTTTAGTGTAAGAGTAATCGAATCAGTAGAAGAAGTATATAATAAAATACAAAGAATATACAATTCTACTATCTAGTAATAAAAATCAATTTTATTTAAAATGCGAAGCAAAAGAAAAATAGAGACTGTACGTATTCGCAAGGCGAATGCTATAATCAAAAAAGAAAAAGTAGTATGTTTTGCACAGGATAGAGACGTAAACACTCGCATACTTGCGATACTATCTGTAGGGCAGACAAAATCCGGAGTAAAGAAAGAAACGAAGGGGGCTGATGGAAAAGTAACAGTAGCCTTTGTACCTGAAATTACTCGCTACAAAGTAATTTGTGGCTCCAATGGAAAAGTTGGAACAAGATATAACGTGATAAAAATACCCAAAGAGGAAAAGGGTAGAATTATCAAAAAGACTGTTATTGATAACAGTACTGTAGGCCGGCGATTAACAGATGAAGAATTTGTTAATATGTATCCTTCTCAATGTAATATCTTTAAAGAGATATTTAAAGAAGAATTTCAAGTAGCATACCAAAAAGTATACGAAAAACTAAAAAATAAAAAATAATGGCGCTTGAAGAATTTATTTATCGAAGTAATACCGCTGGTATTAGTAATGTTTCTACTAGAGGACAACCTATTACTTCTACACTTTGTAAAAAAGATATAAAAGGATCAATAAAGAGCGCAATTAGTGAGAATCCTAGTTTTAAGCAATTTCTTGAAGAGAACCATGCTTATGGTAGATATGTAAAAAATGTCACTAATCAAATATTGCGAAATGGAGATATCTCTGATAAACTAATTAGATGTGTACATAGAATCGCTTATAGTAATTTTAGTAATAGAGAAATTATTAACGGCACTATTAACTGGAGTAGTACATCAGAAGGTAGCGATTATTGGTTTGGATTATATGTTAATACTAAAAAGTAAATAATAACAATTTTAATTTAAAAATCAATTTTATTAACTTATCAAAATTTTAAAAATTATGGCAGATTTTAATTTAGATGCAAAAATGCAAGAGCAAGAAAACAATCAGGGTAAAGTAAACACTTCCGCAGTAGACAAAGCAAAAGAGAACATCGCTGCAAAAAAGTTGGAACAAGAGACCCGTGAAGTTGAACGTCGTTTATCAAGTGCAGAGTCTACAGAAGATCGAGCATTGAAAGAACTTCGTATGGCTCGCAAAAAGGAAGAAGCTCAAAAAGCATTTTTGACAGCTGTATCTACAGCTAAAGCAAATTTCGAGTCCGACGGAGATTATCGTAAGTACGACAAAGCCGTTGAGGAAGCCGAAGAGAAGCGTGATAAAGCCGTCAGTGACGCTAAGCGTGCTATCTACGGTGAGGATTATTGGAGATATTAATCCAGTAATTTAACTCCGAAATCAGAGTTGGGAGTGTCCGAGAGGCCTCCCAATCTCTTTCCGTATATTTAGTTCTAGAAAGAGATTAATACCACGATTTAAATATTCGAATTAGAGTAGAATAGATTATCTTGAATTAACAAGATACTCAAGAGCCTTGAGCCAGAGTGGAAAATTCTGAGCCACTGATCACGTGCCTGAGATCATTACTATCACTTGAAAAAGTACGAGCATGTACTGCTGAATCGCTAGAACCTTGAGTCAAGACCTAGTGATAGGCTTACGTAAGTAAGTTAAGTATAGTAATGATATCAAATCACACATAGAATTAGAGCTTTAAGCCGAAGTTAATTGTTATCGTCTTTTGATGATAATTTAAAACTTCAAATTCTATAGATCTATCAAAGGCATTTACTATAGTAATAAAGAGCTATATGCCTAAGATTATTCTTTTTTAAAGAGATAAACATGTATTTAGGGATAAGACATAAGTCGCATTGCGCACTCTTACAGAAAATATGCTTATATAAAAAGGATACTTACTATTACTATAGGTTTATAAGGTAAAGAGAGAGCGATCTCTCTTTATCTACTATCTTTCATAAAAATGTTTGTTTCAAAAATTTATATCATAAGAACTGTGATATATCTTATTAGGTTTATTGGAAACTATTAGGACGAGGGTTCGACTCCCTCCAGCTCCACAGCTACCGACTGAAGATACATACGGAAGCAGTAGAGACGCCTCGGAGAAAGGTTGTAATATGTAGTCTCAGCATCTCAATGAGACATATGGGGCTGCTTGGATTTGACTAGTAGTGAAAGGTAAAATAGGTTCACTTTAAATTTAAATGGCAATACATTTGTCACTGATTACACTGCTCTAGGAGCGGCGTAAATCAACGTGCTAACTACGAAAATGAGGGTGTCTAGTAGCTTAACTGGATAAAGCCCTGGATTTTATCAGGAGATTGTGGGTTCAAATCCCACCTAGATAACAATTTATTTAATTATTTTAAAAAGCTTATGGATGAGAAAATAGCTGAAAAAAGATTAGTATCATTTAATAAAGAATGTATACTAGCAGGACCACGACAAAGCGTCGTTAGTTTCCTTAAAATGTTAATGAACTTAGGAGCTGATGTAACAAAAGCAACATCTGCAAAGAGTTTAATAACTAGTAAATCGAACATTGTATTACTACTTAAGAATGAAGGAAAAAGTAAGAAATTTCCTCAAATCACTGTATTAAGTAGGTCTTGGTGGGATTATTACCACAATCCTAAAAAGCATAGAAGTTCTTACAAAACATACAATATTCCAAAACAATGGAATAAAGTATATAATGAGATACTAAAACTTGAAAATATTCCATTCTTAATTCCTGAGTAATATGAGACTAACATTTTGGATATACTTTGATAATCCCGGTGAAAAGGAGAAATTAAAGAAGATAATGGATGAACCATATGATGATTTTGAAAAGAATCGTCTAATCCAAGAAGAGTTTGGAGTTGATTTGCTTACAGCAAGTCGAGTTATTGACACATATTATAAATCAATTAAGAAATGAAAGCAGGAGTATATATTGTTAAAGATTTATTCAGTGAACAGAAATACATTTTGTCTTTAAATGGTAAGGAACCATTTATAAGAATCACAAATAGTATTTCACTAAGTTCATTTGCTAATGGTCTTATCGAAAGAGATCATAAAATAGTTGAACAGATTTTAGAAGATCCTACTAAATTTGAATTTACTCTTCTATCTAAAGAAATTGAATCAAGTAAAATAGAAGAAAGAAACATAGAATCTAGTAGTACTCAATATACTGATGAACAATATAAAGAATTCATAAGTATAAAGAATATTCAACCAGATGGTAATTTAAATAAAATTGCTGTTACTGCAGATATTCAAGGTAAATTACATATATCTTGGGAAGAAGCAGAAAAATTATTTGATATAATAAATATTCGTTATTTAGAAAACGATAAATGGAAGAAAATAGAGATAAAATCTTCGATCAACGAGGCGAACTCTGTAATACAATAAAAGATCTTTTTAAAAATACTAGCAAATGTGAAAACTTTTTACCAGTATTTAGAGAAGATGAAGGTTATTGTATGGATTGGGGAATAATTGGATCAGAATATGAAAAATATTTTGGTTGGATTAAAACTCCAGATGGGAAATTTTGTTCAGTATGTCCAGATAATATGGATTGGCGTACTTGGATTGAGATAAAAGCAAAAATTAAGAAATGGATTGCTTGGATATCTCAACGTCTTTTTCATCCTAGTAAGATGATAGGGAGCAAACATACTACAGACTTAGTAAGACTAAGAATTGCTGTAGCAATGTTAGACAAAATAGAATTACCTAGGATATATTCTGATGAAATATTTGATAACTTAATTCAATGTTATTGGATACGTAAATATGTATATGATACATATTATTATAGATATATATTAGGTATTCCATTTTAGTTTAGAAATAAGGAAGTGTAATAAGATTTGCCTACTTTCAGACGAGATAGCTGTGTCGTCGCAGAGGGCGTTCTAAACAAAGGATTCTAGGGGTTCGACTCCCCTAGTTTCCACTAACTAAAGCTTGTTATATGAAAGAAGAAGAAAAAATCTTAATTGAACAAGCAAAACACGGTGATGATAAGGCTTTTAATCAGTTATATGAACGGTATCATAGACTGATAAGATATATTATCTTTGATATAGTCAAAGATGATGAACTTACTCAAGATCTATTAAGTAATACATTTATAAAAGCCTTTAGTAAACTCAGTTCTTATGTAAATCCTATTAGCTTCGAAGCGTGGCTTAAGACAATAGCAGTTAATACTACTATTGATCATATAAGAGCCACAAAGGATTTGTGTAAGAACTTCAGCATAGATAATGAGACAAATACTATTCAATTAGAAGAGACAGCTCCAGATCCCGAGTCAGATATAATTAAAACGGAGAATATTGAACTTCTAAGAATAGCATTATCTCGCCTAAGATCTAAGTATCGAAATTTACTCGAGTTAAGATACTATCAAGGTCTTAGTTACGATCAACTGAGTGTTAAGCTTGGAATTCCTATTGGTACTGTAAAGTCCGATTTGAATAAGGCAAAACGTAGGTTGAGAGAAATTTTTCATAAACTTTCAAAAAATTAACAGAACATGACAACAATGACTTTCATTTCTATGATTGTTGCTTTAATTCTAGTGATTGTAGCAATCGCTAGAGTGCAAGGTAGCCCAAAGCTAGGTATCAATTTAATATTGACACTAGCATTTGCGATTGTTGTTGGATTTGGTATCCAGAGTAAGACTCGTAATATCGAGCCTAAAAAGGACCAAATAGAAAAGATCTCTGTAGTAAACCACATGCCCATACAGGCTTTGCAAATCGTTGGAGTGACACCAATGATTACTGCAACAATTGAGTCTGTAAGTAAGGCTTATATGTGGTTTATTAGAGACCAAGGAGACCAACAACAAGGAGAAAATCTTCTAGTTCATACTAGAACCAGAGCGTCACCAGATCACGAGGATTCAAGTTAGCTTACTAACTATTTTCGGGATCATTACTATTTCTATCATTAGTTATTTTAATAATTTAAAACTGTAAAGGACAGTAAACAAATCAATTGAATCATGTCTAATAAGAAAAATAAAACAACTCAGCAAGCTCCTGTAAAGGATACTGAAGTAAAGGATAACAAGAGTGCAAAACAAACTCAAGTAAATAATCCACAAAAACCAAAGGAAGTAAAGAAGCCTGAGGTAGAAAAAGAGGAGAGAAAACAAACTCCACCACCTGTAGATCCTACAGTAGAAACAGTTGCAACCGAAGAGGTTAAGCCGGAGCCAAAGGAAGAGATTCCTTCAAAAATCGACTTAAACAACATTAAGTTACAACCACATCAGAGAATGTCTGGCGATGGTTATGCTCGACTACTAGAAGTAGCTCAGCGACATATAGCCGGTATGAAATCCGGTGAACCAGCAACGATTAAGATGGAGCAAGCCTTCACATATAATCTTGCTTGGGGTATGACTAAGGCTTCTATTCAAGCTCGTGAAGAGAAACTTGAATTAGGTCTTGCAGTTCCAAATGATGATGTCATTGTTCAAGATGTTATTAATACATTTAATAATATTGGTGTTACAATGTTGCCGCATCATGTATCTGAGGATGGTAAACAAATGACCTTAGCATTTAAGGACATTACTCCAGAAACAGAGAAAGAAGCTAAAGAGGAAATTAAACAAGAGAAAAAAGCTCCTGTAGTTCCTGAGCTAGATGCTGCTAAGTGGAAGGATGAGAATGATGCAAAGAATGGATTATCCTATATCTTATCACAACAGAACTCCCCTTTTCCAAATCGTTTCAGCGAGGCATTGATGAAAGTACGATTATATCGACAGAATCAAGAACCAGACGAAGCAAAAAAGGAAACTTGGAACAAGATTGGATTAGGTGCATTATTCGAAGATGCTGTTACCCTGTTAGGTAATAAATCTACAGCATTAGTACGTGGTCTATGTCAGGGAACTGTTAGTTCTCTTATAGCAGATCATAATCCAATTTTCGCTCATTCAACTGTGAAATATAATCTTCCGGTTCTGAGTGAGGATGAAGTAGTTGATTTAATTAAAGCGTTTATTCGTGTTCGTAATGCGGACTCTAAACAGCCAATTGACGAAACTACAGCAGTTAAGAATGGAATTCTTGAGCCTACTCGAGATTTCTTCTTACAAGTACCGCAACTAAGTAAATTAGTTGTTAATACTGACGATCCTAAATCATATGAAGTAGGACTCGCCAAGAAGATCATGAACAAATTCTATGAAGCCTATAAGACCGAAGTTCCTATGGCAGATCCGAAGTTCATGCTCAATGCAACAAATAAAATGATCGAAATTCGTAACATGTACGTAGACAAGGATGCAGCCTTCGCTCTATATACAGAAAGCGAATATCCTAAGGAAACTCCGAAATCTGAGGAAACTGCAGATCCTAAGAAAGACGAGAAACCGGTGGAAGAGAAGAAGTAAATAACTATAAATCATTATCAAAATGAGTAGACATGGCAATTTACTTACATACGTGTCATTTGCTATTGTAGGTATATTATTATCCTATAATACGAACTTCTTTCAAGTAGAAGAGGTTCGGGCAGACCAAGTAAAACCACTTGACTTGCCCGCATTAAAGTTCGATCCTAAGGGCAATTTGTCCTTAGAGATTGATCTTAATAAAGGTGTTTCCAATGTAAAAAGTGATATGCCGATTGCTAACATTGATGTCACCATTAATCGCCCCACGAAACTCGTGGAAAAGGTAGTAGAGAAACCAGTTAAAGAAAGGAAAGAATATGAAACAAAAACTGAATATTTGGAGAAAGTAGTGATGTTTACTCTACCTACTCCTCGCTTTCACGTACCAAATGTTCAGATTCCTAAAAGTGTAGAGAGATGAAAGCAAATAATAATACATTAGATAAATTAGCATTTGTAGGCTTAATTATCTTCTTTATAATGTGTTTACTTTTTGCATGGTGTATAATATAACAGTTAAAGATAAAAGCTGTCGGGTCAAACGATTCCTTACCCGTAGTAAGAAGAAGGAAAGTGGTATTGTAGCTGTACACTTAAAAAGCAATAAGACAGCGTATATTATATTTGGACAAGTCTGATCAACGAATCGTATAATATAGACAAGGAAGACAGGATACAAGAATATGATAACGCTAACACGTAATTCAAAAGGTAGTATGATAACTTATTAACGAGTATATCCTTTTACTCTAGAAAAGTTAATAAGAAAATGGAATAGTGTAGATATCAATCCATTCTATAGATATTGAGAACCGTCTGGCGAATATACTAAGAGAAGACACTTCGATATGCTTACCGATAAAGTAGGGAAACATAGAAGATAAACGATATATGGAGTCTGCTTCAGCAGCTATTAATAATTGTAGGTGACAATGCAATTATTAAGTCTTAGAGTAAAGACAATAGTAAACTTCATTAGAAGTCCGTGGAGGAAACCAATCCTGAAATCAAGAAGGGACTTTAAACAGCAACTGCAACTATCACAAAGGGTGATAGAATTACTCAACAAAGAACTGACTAAGTTCCGGGTAGTGTCCAAAGCTACCTTACTGAATCCACTTTAATTAATTTGGATAGGTTAAATAAATTTGCTATCTCAGTGTTCACTACATTAGTGCTGAAACACCTATATGAAAGAATATAGGGGAAGTGTAGTTATGAAGGAGATTAGATATTTAATAGAGGGTGCTATAAGGTGCTACGAATCTGAAGAAAGTAGAATCAATTACTACAACTTTTACTCTTAGAAGTAAAGGTCAACAGTTGGTGTTATTACTAAGGATTCATATGGCTGAGTGGCTATGATCCATACTAGGAAATAGAAATGAATTCGAGACTTATTTCTATAAATAGTATGACAGATTATCCGGATTAGGTGCCAAACCTATACTTTATAGAACTATTAGTATCAACGTGATTGTGTTTACTGCATGAGTTATATCACGATAATAAATGGAAACGCAGAGGTTTGGTGAAGCGTACCAAAACGTTAATCCAAGTTTTAGAATAATTCTTGGCAAGATTGTAATATAGTAACACTATATGTATCTAAAACAGGTTTGACTTACCTAATATAAAGTTTTTGACGTCGGCTAACAGAGTCCGTCGGTTGATATCCGAGAAACCTGCAAAGTTTAGTATGCTTTCTTTAAAATATATAACGAAAGTAGGGCTTTTGTAAAGTCAATGGGCTAAGTTCAAGTCTATTAACGTAGAGCTACTGAATCCAAAGATTCACCACTGGCCCGAGAGTCATATTTCCTCTTAAATAAAGAATATTAGAGAGTATTAACATGTTTAACACCGTAGGGGCCAAAATCCCGAGTTAAAATAAAATTTGAGGAAGTCCTCGCTAGGAAAAGCCTATCATTTGTAGGATAAGGTAAACCATTTTCTGACTGCGCCCTCAACAAGCCAACCGTTATTGCTTCGTGCATGAATACTAGAGTATGATGATAAATCATATGATCGGTATAAAGCGTTTCATTGAAACTTATAGAACTTTAGTATTAGTACTATAGACCTTTCATAAGTAAGAGTAAATGGAAAGTAGGTGAAAGTCCTCAATATTCGAGCTTGTAAAACAGAAAAATCCTCGAAAAGGTCATATGGGCAGTATACTGCATATGAAAGAATAGAGTGGCAACCACTTTAGGGTGAAAAGACTAGAAGTGTTGGGTTTGGTAACGTTCCTAAAACGACCGTATATGTGGAATATTCGATAAAGTAATTCTATGTGGTTTATTATATCTTATCAGTGTGTTTAAGCCAATTTAAGACACACATACTAATAATAGTATATTTGTATTGACAAAGATATAACATTTGCTAGAGAAGCCTAGAAATGTAAAGAACTAGTAGCATGTGCATATCCCTATCAATATACAGCGGTAGAAGATAGTAAAAAACGTATTGATCTTGTGACTTATTAATTAATGTCGTAAGATCTCATTAGTCTGATGTTGGGCAAGCGTAAGGGACAGTTAGTCATGACACGAACCTTCATTAGTTAATATGAAAAGTATAATTGGATAATTCTAGAGTAAGACTAGTTCCATAATGCACTAGATGAAAAAGTGTCATTTAAGAAGAGGAAGTATCTATTTAAATGTGTCTCTATGGAGTGCTAGAGTAATAGCAATAGCAGAATTACAGAGTGAAATAGAATCCAATAAGCTTATCAAGTATAAAGAATAATTTCAAGGAGTAGTCATTGAATTGACGTAGGCGATAAGATAACAGGCACCTGGGCAACAACATCCCCTATTTAGGAAATACTCCAGTAAAGAAGTTCTTTTTATTTTATTTGAGTTTATTAATCTTTAAAACAATTTAAAATGTTTCGTTGGTGGAATCAACCACGAAATCAAGGAGGAAACAAATTATGGATTATATGCGTATTAATGCCGCACAATGTGGCGCAACTCTGGGTAAATATATTTTAGTAGTAGAACGGAACCCAGTAGATACAAATTATTCAGAAGATAAAAAGAATGGTGCATTGACTTTAAGTCGGCCCATTTATCTATACTCAATTCGACCGATAGAGGTAACTTCAGTCGAGTTAGTAGAATCAATGAGTAACGAACGTAAAGTTCAGTTCAATAAAGATCCGAAATTACGGCTCGATATCGCCAATATTGACGACATTACGAAAGTTATTCCAGTACCATCGGCTTCTACTGTTAAAGCAGCGATTGAGAAGTACGAACGGTCTAACAAAGAAGAAATTACTATCTTTGTGGACTATGTTAAATTAGTACCGGAAGTTATGGCTCTTAACCGGGATGAGAAGAATGTACTTCAGAGCTTCTTGAATGCTCAGATGAAGTTCTGTGGAACTTTAGCCGAAGCAAATGAGCTTGAGGCTACAGCTTGTCGGACTCGGATGAAAGAGTTAGGTATTGACGTTAATATCTAATTACTATGTCCGAGCAGGGATTTACTATAAGTCCGTGGGCGTTTAGAGATTTAACTTACATGTTTAGTGATCCTATTCTTGTAGATCAATTGCTACTTACAGATGAAAAGCAAGTAGCAAAATATAAGAAAGTCAATAAAGATGGATCGATAACACTTGGTAAAACGAGTATTTCATGGTTAAATCGCCTATTTGGTGGAGAATATGTACTTAATCCTGAGACAATTTGTCTTAGATTAATTAAGATAATAACCGGTATGGGTAGTGGTCGAAATGATGATGCATATAAAGATATGTGTGATCGTTTCTCAAATTATTATAAAGATGGAAATTATAGTTTGGCTATATCTGCAATTTTTGTTGCATATCGTTTTGTATTAGCTTCAGATATTAAAACAATGACTGAAGAGAACTCTACAGTTGAGAAAGGAGTTCCTAATCGAAAAAATGTTTTAATAAATGGAGTATTAGTAAAAGACAATTCTGGTCAAGCTGTTGTAGTGGATTTTTCAAATCCATCGCAAGTATTATTCCGTCGTCCATAAAATCGAAAATCATAAGTAATGGTAATTATATTCTGTGATGAATGATGAATAAATATTACACATTACTCAAGATATTTCCTAGTAGAGAGAAGATGAGTTAATCTCTCTACTACAATATGGGCGTAATACGGTATGTATAACAGCATACTAAGTGGGTTGGCTAGCCTCGAGAATAAGAAGAGGATGTCATTATCGATGATGAATACGCCCTCACAGGTAGTTGATAATTCAAGTATATAAATAGATGTTTAACAATTTAAAATCAATTTGTATATGAAAATTAAATCAACAGAAATTAAGGCAAAATTGGAGAAGTTAAATAAAGATATTACTAATAGCTGGATGATCATTCGAACAGAGAACTTAGTTGAGAATGGGTTCAAACGTCATTATGATATGAAAGCGCTGTTAGATGATATCAATAAGAAAGCTATAGATCGTATTCAGACAAAACTAGATCAGTTCTGTATAAATCTTGGCTTTAAATCACGTGACGATTTTCCGAAAGATAGTATTTATCCTATTATCTTTGAGTTATCAGAGAAGAATGAACAATTTGTTCAACTAGGTATTATTATCGAGAAGTCGACGATTAATCCTACCTTAAAGATGAAGAAGGGTAAGAAGAATCTTAAACAGAATGAGGAACTTACTCGTGATTATCTAAACAAACTTCGTAATAATCTTCAGTTAGAGATTAATGGCCTAAAAAAGAAACTTGCTGACTTTAATGATGCAGCTGAGTTAGATACTACTAGCGCATATATGTATTTGGCAGCATAAAAGGAAAGATTTGTCGCTCCCTTTAAGTAGGAATAAGAGTTTGGCAAGTCGGGTTCGAATCCCGGACGAATCACAAGTCTCGAAAACTTATTTATTAACACTAAAATTATCAAAATTTATGAAAACAAAAGATATCAAATCTACAGAAAAGAAAACATCTTCTTTAGATAAGGTAAAAGCGCTTAAGGAGAAAATTATTGCAAATGCAAATGCACTTGCAGATCGTATTCTTAATAAAGCAATTGCTAAGGAAGAACAACAGAAAGCTTGGGAAACTAGAAAAGAAGAGCTTAAAGCAGAAGCCGCTAAAAAGCGTAAAGAGGCAGCTTTAAAGAAGCGAGAAGAGAAAGCGAAGAAACTTTCTCAGATTCATTCTAGTATTCCTACTAAGGATACCTCTAAGAAGCAGAAAGCTATCGATAAAGCAATCGAGGAAAAACACGATGAGAAAATGATTGCTATGGAAACAAAGTTTGAAGACTTTAATCCTAAGCAACAGAAACTTACTAAGGAAGAGCGAATTGAACGTAATAAAAAGCGTGCAATTAAGCTTATTCATCATAAGGAAATTAAGGATAAAATAAAACATACAACAAAAGAAGAGAGAGAAAAAATAGCAGCAGAAGCTAGAAAAGCTGGTTATTTAGCCTACAAAGCAGAAATGCAAAGACAAGCTTCTGAAATTGCAGCAGATCCTAAAGCGTATCAAGCACGGCAGGAGAAAAGAACTAAATCAGAGCAAGAACGTTTAAATATGCTTGCTGAGAAACGTAAAGCTCGTATGGATAAACTTCAACGAGTAGAACTTACTCAGAAACAAAAGATATTGAAAGATCTTGAGCATTTTAAACTGGCACAAGAACGTCGTAATAAAAAGAAACTTGAACGACGTCAAATGTACCTTTCTAAGGGTGGTATACAATTACCCAAAGTAAAGAACAAAGTGGAAATTCGACCTATTGTCGAACAACCAAAAAAACAAGATAGTAGTAAACATCGTTATATTGTGAGAACCCAATACATCGACCAACCATCTCTTACTGGAGATAGAGTTGGTGCTATTGTCTGTCTTCCAGATAAGTTAAAAGATATTGTAAAATATTCTTTTAACAAAATGATGGAAAAGGAATCTGATAAAGTAGTAGGATACTTTATTTATGATTCAGATAATCCTGAAGTATGTATTATGGAAATGGTTAACTCTAAATATCGAGAGATTGATGGAGTTACTATTACTCGTTTACAGAAACAGGATAAAACCGCAGCATAAGCTGATATTCGTCTATGAAACAGGGGTGCGTCTGTTCAACGCACAATTTGATACGCAAATAATCCGAAACTATAAGGGAAAAGTAGGTAGTCTATATAAGCGCTTATATAGGAACTTGGTTCGAATCCAAGGCGTATCACACAAATTATAGCTATGAAAATTAAAGACAAAACCTGTATAGTCTTTGATATTGAAGTTCTTAAGAACATATTTACTTGTACTTGTAAGAATACAGAAACAGGAGTAATTAAAGTATTTGAAATATCTTCTAGAAAAGTAGATATTCAAGATCTCCTCAATTACTTTACTCAGGATTGTTATTATGTTGGTTATAATAATCATCATTATGATAATCCAGTATTAAATTATATCTTTTCTTTATATAGAAAAAGATATTTTGAATTCTTTAGTACAAGAGAAATAACAGAATCTATATTCAGAATGAGTCAAATTGTAATAGACAAAAACTCTAATTTTGAATTATGGAAAGAGTATAAATATACTAAGAATTTTCTATCAATTGACTTATTAACAATGTTGTTCTCTAAAGCATTACGTGTATCTTTAAAAGAGATGCAAGTAACTATGCAATACAAAAACGTAGAAGAATTTGTAGTCGATTGGAAACAAGATCTCCCAGAGAAGGATATGGATAGGTTAATATCATACAATATTAATGATGTGGAATCTACTGAAGAACTTTTATATCGATGTGAAAAACTATTAGATATACGAGTAGAAACTGAAAGAGATTTTGGATTACCATGTTTAAGTCTGGATAGAGTAAATTTAGGAGATAAATTATTACAATTAAAGGTAATGCAAAAATCTGGTTTCACTAGAGATCAGTTAGAGAATATGAAATCTCCTATGGATCGTATAGATCTAGAAAAAGTTATATTTCCTTTTATAAAGTTTAATACTCCAGTACTTCAGAAAGCATTGCAAGATATGAAAAATCAACACAATGTGTCTCCAGGTAGAAAAGGTTATATTAATACTTTTATATTTGGTGGAATGGAAGTAACTATTGGAGTCGGAGGTATACATGGTGACAATGGTTGCTGTTCAATTAAATGTAATGAAGATGAATTATTATTAGATTCTGATGTTAATTCACTATACCCAAGTTTAATTGCAGTATATGAACTATATCCACCCAAATTAAAATCCATTCTTAGAGAAGTATATCCTGAAATTATTCAGGAAAGACTAGAATTTAAGAGAACAAAACAAAAAAATAAAAATGAAACGTACAAGTATATGCTTAATGGAGTAACTGGAAAAATGCAACAAGAAGTATCTTGGTTATATGCACCATTTTCTATTATGCAAGTACGAATTAACGGTCAATTGCTACTTTTAATGCTTGCTGAGAGACTTTTAGATCTAGGATGTAAGTTATATCAGATTAATACTGATGGTATCTTATATAAGATAAAAAAGGACAAATATGATAAATTACAACAAGTACTAAAAGAATGGGAAGAGCTTACTAAGCTTACTCTAGAAACAGAACAGTTTACTTCATTTTATCAGTTAGCAATAAATGATTATTTTGGAGTAGAATCTGATGGAAATATTAAGAAGAAAGGATTCTTTCTGACTGATATTGAATTAGGAAGAGGATTACAACCTAAAATAATACCCGAAGCAATTATTAACTATTTTGTTTATAATACTCCAGTAGAAGATACAATTAAATCATGTAGAGATATACGTAAATTCTTACAAGCTGAGAAGACTGGTAAACAGTGGACAGTTGAGTATAATGAACAAATTCAGCAGAGAACTAATCGATTTTACGTTAGTAATAGTGGATATTACTTATGGAAATGGAAATTAGATGAGACTGGAAAAAGATCATATCATAATATGCTAAAAGGTCATGGAGTAAAACTTCATAATCGACTATATTCTGATGAAGATCTTCAATGGAAATATTCTCAAGGAGAAACATTCCAGAGTATATATGATGTTGATTATCAATATTATATTACTCAATGTGTTAAAGTGATTGAACAATTAAAACCTAGACAGTTAAGCTTGTTTAACTTTTAACAAAAATTGGCAGAAAATAACAAATCTTTGACAAGCTTTTAAAATTTTTAAGAGCATGATCATTGAACTAGATACAAGTTTATTAGAAATAATAGACAATATATCAATTAATCAGTTAGTATTTTTAAGTCTTGTATTAGATAAGAATCAAAAATCCCATCAAGGTATCACACCACTTATTCGCCTGGTCAGTGATAGTGAAATACAAGACTTAATCGACAGAAATCTTATTCAGAAGAAAGATGATAGTAAAAAGTTAGTGTATAAACCTACTAAGGAATTAGTAGATAAATTAACTCCTAAAGATATACTTTTTGAGCAATTTTATACATTATATCCAATAATGGTTAGTAGACCAGATGGAACTAAAGGCTTTCTTAGAAGTAATGTTAAGAAATGTAGAGATTATTATAACAAACTAGTTAAAGGCAACCCTGATCTTCATAATAGAATCATAACCGCTTTGAATTTTGAGCTTTCCGATAAAGCAATGACTGGTAAGCTTGGTTATATGAAAACTATGTGGAAATGGCTTACTTCACATGAATGGGAATTGATTGAAGAGCAAATGAATATTAATCAACCTGAAACTACTATGTTGTATGGAACAAAATTACGTTAATCCGCTACCGTTTAAACATATATCTACAGCTGCAAGTGAAGCTGTTACATATATACGAAGACGTAAAAACCATGAAATTGAACCACTTAAAAGTAGGTGGAATAAATTCAATGAAATGTGTTGTGGTGGGATTGAACCTGGTTGTGTTTATACAATTGTAGGAGCATCAGGAACTGGTAAGTCTTCGTTTGTAAATACGCTTGAAACTGATTTAATTGAACTTAATTCTAACAAGGAATTGGTTGTACTTTCTTTCTCATTTGAAATGCTCAGCCGTGCACAAGTGGGAAGAAAACTATCTAATAAGTTGCGTCAAACAACTACACAATTGTACTCAGCATCAGAAGATCTTTCTGATAAAGAACTTAACTTAGTTGAGGAGACTGCAGAATCTTTAAAAGATTATCCCATATATTATGTGGATGATGCAGCTACAGTACAAAAGATAGACGATACAATTACGTATTTTCAAAATACGATAGCTAAGGATAAATGGTTAATAGTTATTCTGGATCATACTTTATTAGTAAATAGTGATAACTATAAAGATGAAAGAATGATTATATCTGAACTTGAAAGAGTATTTATCAAAGCAAAGAAAGTTGGTATGACAAGTATCATACAATTATCTCAGATGAATCGTAATATAGAAAATATTGATAGAATTAATAATCCATCGAGTCACTATCCGATGCGAAGCGATTTATCATCATCTGATTCTGTATTTCAAGGAAGTGATGTTATAGCGGTTTTATCTCGACCTGAAACTTTAGGTATCACCGCTTATGGTCCTCAACGACTACCTGTACAAAATAAAGTATATCTCCATTTTCTTAAAGTAAGAGAAGGAGAATTGGCAATACTTGAATTTGAGAATGATCTGAAATATAACAACCTAATTGAGTTATAGATAGGATTTTTATTAATCTTGGTTAAATAAAGGCGAATTATGACATACAAATATAATACAGTAAACAACACGGCAAAGAATAACACAAATCTTGACTATACGATTGATTTGAGTAAGTATTTTACGACAACTACTTCTTCTAAGAAGAGTGATTATACGATTAGCATTTTGGATAAGATTAAATCTATTTTCCCGTGGGCTAACAAGAATGATAACAAGTACACAATTCTGACATTGGATAATGCTCCGTATGAGAATTATACAATTTTGGATATTACTCCGGAAGCATTGAATCTGGAATGGAACAAAGCGGCTTCTCGCTTGTTTGATTATATTTACTATACAGAGAATCCCTCCTATGATTTTAAGATTGGAGATATTCCAGTTAAGATCCATGGTAATTATATTCAAGTAGGTTCTCGATTGATCCCGAAGTTTACAAGTTCATCATTCTTTAATGATATTCCTAAGAAGGATCGTATTATTCTTTATAATATCTCAATGAATATTAACTCATTAGAGATCGCAGCGTAATTTAACTTATAACAAATCTTTTCAGAATTTTTACAAAACTTTTCAAAAACTATATCAAATTCTTTCAAATTTTTCTGAGAAGTAGATAGACTAATATTATGATAGTATTACCTACTGAGAAAATTAAAGCAAAGGTGAGAAATCCAAGATTTCTTATCTTTTTTGGTAAACCGAAATCTGGTAAAACAACATTAGCAGCTCATTTAGAAAATAATTTAATTATCGATCTAGAGGGTGGATCTGAATTTATTGATTGCTTAGCAGTACAAGCTAGAAATATTAATGATTTAGGTGAAATAGCTAATGCCATTAGACAAAAGAATAAAGAATGTAATGGATATTTCTACAAATATATCACGATCGATAACGCAACACGTTTGGAAGAAATTACGTTATCATATGCTCTCACTTTATATAATCAAACTCCGATGGGGAAGAGTTATAAGGGAGACGTACGATTACTGCCGCAAGGCGGTGGCTGGTTTTATGTAAGACAAGCTGTACGTAAAGTATTAGATATGTTTAGAGAACTTTGCGAGAATTTTATCCTGATAGGTCATACTAAGGATAAACTTGTAAACAAAGACGGTGAAGAACTTTCAGAAATGGAATTAGATTTAGCTGGAAAGCTAAGTAATATTATATGTGGAGAAGCTGATGCTATCGCATATATTTCTAGAAAGAAGAATCAAACCATTGCATCCTTTAAAGGTGGGGAGAATATTACTATTGAAGCAAGAGCTCCACACCTAAGAGGTCAAAATATTGTTATCGCAGAAAGTGATGACGAAGGAAAAATCTCAGTATATTGGGATAAAATTTATTTGCCAGACCAAGAATAACCAAAACATAGAAGAAGATGATTTATAGTTCACAAAGAGCACAAGCTATCCAGAAAAAAGATATTGCATATTTAGCAGCTGGTATCCATGACAATGTAGTATTAGAATCAATTAGAGTAGATAAATCTCTTAATGGTAATAATTTTATTGAGTTTAAATTCATTGCAAAAGATGGTAGATTTATGACCCATACAGAGTGGGAACCATCTAAATCAGATAATATGTCTGATGAAGATTTGCAAAGAAAATGTGATAATCAGTTTGCAAGAATTGACCAGATTCTTGAATGTTATTATCCAAATCCTGAAGATAGAGTCTTTAATGGTGAAAGCTTTAAGGAATTTATTACTTGGGTAGCTGAAAAGCTTAACAATGCAGATAAGTCTACATTACTTCGTATTAAAGTAGTATATAATAATAGTGGTTATACTACTCTACCGAAGTATGCAAAATATAGATTTATTGAACCGATGACGATTGTTGATAAGAATGAGTCTGTTATTGTCAAGTTGAATATTGATCAATTTGAGAAGCCAGTAATTGCTGATTTTGAACAATCGAATCCAAATCCACTATTATCTAATGAATCATTTACCGTAGTAGATGGAACTTTAGATAACACAAACAATGATAATCCTAATGGATTACCATTTTAAATATAATTCTATTCGTACGATAGAACGAAGACTTCTCACGCTTAGCATATTGATAAATACTTCAATGATAGCGCACCAAGAGAACCAGATCGTAGGCTGGCACTGACCACACAGGGGGTATTTTAAAGGTGGAGAAGAGTAAGCACATAATTTCTTTATTAGGGAATGTTGTACGGGTGCCGTACAAGATGGGATAGATTAATAAAGAAAAAGCAGATGTGTGAATGGGCCTAATACAAATGCTAACTAGCATGTATTCAAATGGAGCGGTTCGAGTCCGCTACTCTTCACTTATAAATTTATATCATATGTATGACTCTAAAAGAATTAAAAAACAAGATAATCCTATTACTTTGGATTATATCTTATCAAAAGTCACAGAATATGATATTTATGCTAGATATCTAGGACAATTTAAAGTTGGATTTATTTATAATAGTCCATTCAGAAAGGATAAGAATCCTTCATTTGGAATATTCCGAAGTAAGAAGACTGGAAAATTACTATTTAAAGATCATGGTAATGGAGAATGCGGAGATGTAATTAAATTCGTAGAGTTATATACTGGTATAACTAATTATAATGATCTACTAAATCAAATAGTAAAGGATATGCAAATTACTAATAATACGGTATTGCATAGTAATAAAGAAGTAGAGAAATCTACTGAAACAGTTATTGGAGTAGTTAGACAAGATTGGACAGATATAGATAAACAATATTGGTCACAATTTGGAATTTCTCTAAAGACTTTAAAGAAATTTGGTGTAAGTAGTATAAAATATTATTTGTGTGATGGTGTAGTAAAGGGAGTGTATAAGGAAAATAATCCTATGTATGCATATAAAGTATATGATAGATTCAAGATTTATAGACCTTTAGCAGATAAATATACTAAATGGCGTAATAATTTAACTCCATATGATATTCAGGGATATGAACAATTACCTAAAAAAGGTGATTTACTAATTATTACTAAATCTATGAAGGATGTTATGTGTTTATATGAAATGGGTTATACTGCAATATCACCAGCTTCAGAAAGCACATTTCTTACTCCAGATGTTATAGATGCACTTAAACTTCGATTTAAGCGTATTTTAATATGTTTTGATAGAGATCCCAGTGGATGTAGAAATTCTATCAAACTTTACAACAAAACTAAAATAAAACCGTTCTTCATACATAAGAAATTTAAGGCAAAGGATATATCTGATGCAGTAAAAAAAAACAGTTTTATACAAGTAAAAGAATGGTTAAATTATGAATTACAACAATCTAGAAATAAATAAAGAAATTTGGAAAAAGATAAAAGATTATGAAAATTATATGATTTCTAATTTCGGAAGAGTAAAGTCTTTAAAAAGAAATCTTATTTTAAAACCAGAAATTAGAAGACAATATTATTCAGTTCAATTATATAAGAACAAAAAACCAAAACATTTTCAAATTCATAGATTAGTTGCAATTACATTTATAAAAAATCCACATAATCTAAAATATGTGAATCATAAAGATGAAAATAAATTAAACAATCATGTTGATAATCTTGAATGGTGTACGGCATCATATAATACAAATTATGGAACAGCAATAAAAAGAGCTGTAGAAAAGAAAAGTATTATTATAAATCAATATGATAAAAACGGAAATTATTTAAATACTTATTTATCTTTTATGGATGCACAAAGAAAAACTGGAATTTTTAATAACAATATTGTAAAATGTTGTAAAGGAGAAAGAAAAACTGCTGGTGGTTATGTCTGGGGATATAAAAAAGAAACGCTATGATATGGTTTACTTCAGATCTACATTTCTTTCATGACCGTATATTAGAATTTCATCCAAAACGAAAAGAGATATTTGGAAGTACTGTTGAAAAAGCTAAAGAAGCTATGATACAGTTATGGAATTCTAGAGTAAACAAGAAAGATACTGTATATATTTTAGGTGATCTTGCATTTGGTGAAGTAGAAGATAAAAGGAAACTATTTCAAAGACTAAATGGAAATAAAGTATTAATACTTGGTAATCATGATAAAGTACCCGATCATTTAAAATGCTATTTCAATCATATTACTCAGATCAAGAATATTAAATTTAAGAAATCTGTATATAATTTCTTACATAAAGATCTAGAAGTAATAATGTGTCATTTTCCGATGTTAAGTTGGGAACACAAAGATAAAGGATCTGTTATGATACACGGTCATTGTCATGGAAAAGTAGATAAAATAAATACAGATTCTAAAGAATTAAGAGTAGATGTAGGTATAGATGGAAATCTAGCTAATTATGATCTAATATCTTTAGAAAAACTTGCAAATCATCTTACAAAAATAGAAAAAGACAATGAACATGGAATGGTTAAATAGTACACCAGACTTAACATGGTTACAATTAATTCTGATTAGTTTTATTGGAAATCTTTGTGGAAGTTTACTTTGTACATATATTGATCGTTATGAAGCAAAGAAAAACAAAAAGAAAGAAAACGACAAATCAGAAAGTTAAAAATGCCACACCAAATATATATGATGGTATTGAATTTAAAAGTAAACTTGAAACATATGTTTATAAACAATTAAAGGCTCATAATCTCAAAGCAGAATATGAGCCTATTAAATTTGAATTAATACCAGCATTTACATTTTGTGGTAAGAAGATTCGAGCAATGACTTATACTCCAGATTTTGTTGGAGATAATTTTATCATAGAGGCTAAAGGAAGACCTAACGATGTATGGCCATATAAATGGAAATGGTTTATGTGGTCATTATTAAATAAAGGATTAGCTGAGAAGTATAAGTTATTTGTAGTACATAATCATAAAGAGACAGATGAATGTATTAGACGAATTCAAGAACTATAAAAGAAAGTTCATACAGATATCTCATCGAACTGCAATATTAATGCACATCTTTGAGAAATCTGATGATGATTTTGAGGATATAATTCTAAGTGATCACGAAGAATATTATAAACAAAATCATAATATAAACATATACAAAGAAGCTGCAGATCAGTTTTTTAAACAATTTGAAGGACATGAAAATCTCTACTTTGTAGAATGTTTAAGAGATAAATGCAATGAAATGTTAAAAGAGCACGAAGATAGAGTACAAAAATTGAAACTAAATGAAAGTAACAGCAATTAGTGATTTACATGGTAACCTTATTGATATAGAACCATGTGATCTGTTATTAATATGTGGTGATATATCTCCATTAGATATTCAAAGAGATTATATCCAAATGACAAAATGGATATTTAATGAATTTCGAGAATGGATAATGAAGATAGATTGTTCTACTGTTATACTTACTCCAGGTAATCATGACTTTTGGTTTGAGAAAATGATTAATCAATCAAACACTTATCTATTTAACAAGTTAACTATATTGATTGACGGAGAGGAAAAAGTATATAACAGTACTGATGATAAATGGTATAAAATCTATGGAACACCTTGGTGTAAACAATGTGGACCATGGGCATTTATGGCTAATCATGCTGAATTAGTTAAGAAATATGAAAAGATACCAAAAGACTTAGACATATTAATGACTCACGAAGCATCTAATCTTGCAGAAGTAGGAACTACCCATGACAATGGAACTGAAATACAGTATTGTTGTGCTGCACTAACTGACGAGATTAAACGAAAAAAGCCAAAGTATGCTCTATGTGGGCATGTTCATACTGGAAATCATAATATTACAGCATGTCCTGTATATGATTGTGTATTTCAAGAAGATACAGAATATGCTAATGTAAATGTAGCGAACGTAAGCATACTTGATGAATCTTATTCGATTTATTTTAAACCATTAACATTTGAACTATAACTTAAAAATTTACGATTATGAAGAATTACGAATTAGTTAATTTACAATTAGACGAGCAAAATATGAATAATGAAGTAATGTCTCAGACTGAACAAGATATTTATTTTGAAGCAGATGAACTTAATGACATTGCATTCGTTAATGAGTTAATGGAAGCAGATCGTTTAAGTAAATTAGAAGAGTAATTATGGACATAAGTATACCTTATTACGAAGATAACACTCGTATAAGTAATAGTAATATCGGATGGTTCCTAAAAAAGGGACCCCGATATCTAAAGGATATGCTAGATGGAAAAATTGAAGGATTAAAAGCAAGTTTCTTAGATAAAGGAACTATGATTCATGAATATATTCTTCAACCAGAAGAATTCTGGAATGATTATATTATTTTAGACTTTGCAGTACCTAAAGTAAAGCAACAAAAAGATCTTCTAGAATTTTATTCTACTGCAAGATTAACCGATCCTTTTGCTACTGAAGAAGATATATTATTAATGAGTTATAATGCAGCTTATAGTAATAATAAATCTATCGATAAAAGAATTCAAGAAGCAAGAGAATTAGTAGAATTATATAAAAACTACATTGAATACTTTAGAAATAAAGATAGTAAGAAAGTTATTTCTTTTGCTGATTTGGCTCTTCTAAAGACCATAAAGCAAAATATGCAAGAGCATAAAAAAGCAAATGAGATTTTATTTGCTTATCCAAAAACATTTGAAGTTCACAATGAATTTCATATAAATTGGGAATTTCCAAATGCTTCTAAATTAGGAGATTTTCCTTGTAAATCTTTACTCGATAGAGTAATGATTGATCATACAAATAAGAAAGTAGTACTCGTTGATATTAAAACTACAGCTGATGTATACAATTTCAGACATTCTATAGAAGAATTTGACTATTGTAGACAATTAGCTTATTACTGGTTTGCAATTTATTGGTATTTTAAAAATGAATTAAAACTAGATTTAGAAGAATATACACGAGAAACATATATAATAGCTGTTCAAAGTCATGACGGTTATGAAGTAAAGGTTTTTAATATTGAAAATCAATACATTGAAGCCAAAGTGTGTGTTATTGAAGATGCTATTAAACGCATAGCTTGGCACAAAGATAATGACTTATGGGATCATATAAAAGAATATTATGAAGGAGATGGAGCAGAACTACTATGATTATTAATAAATATACAAAACATAGTATATTTTCACTTCCTCAAATATTTTATGATACCTTTACAAAATATGATTTGAAAAATAGTGAATTTGTAAATATGTACACAAGTGATATGAATAATCCACTACTTTCAAATCATATTTTTTTAGTATTTCATAATACTAAAGCTTACTTAATAGAGAGATTAAAGAAACATAGACTATATTATTGTGATTATACTTTAACAATAGATGGAATTAATTATAGAGTATTTGCCTTTAATAAGGCTTATTCAATTCATTCCATAGTAAACAAAATAGATCTTGGTTTATATGAACGTTTAGGATATCAAGCTAAATTACAAATATTAAACTTTTGGAATATTAGTGTTGATAGTAAAGTTCATGAATATCTGTTTAATCCTCTTGCGAAAGTAACAAAACCGGTAGGTGAAAGTATATCACTACAAGATTTAAAATATAGAAAAGCCCCAACAGCAAAAACTGAAGGGGCTTTATTGTAATGGCCGTTAAAATTTTTGTGGCTTTAAAAGTTAAATATTGAAATCATATTATCGTAATACTCCATTTTTGATCTTGGATCTTGTGCTTCCCATATACTTCTTAAAGGAGTGGCCTTAATTAATGATCGTTGGAATCGGTTCATACCCTTGTATGGACCTTTTTTTATCTCCTGTGTAGGATCATTCAACATCATTGTAGTTAAGTCACCCCAATATTGTAAAGTAGACCATGCAGCAGTAGGAGTATTAAGTAAGTTAATTACTTCAATAGGTAATATGTTACCACGTGTTTCTAATGAAGCTCTTAGAGTAAGATACGCTGCTTCTTGTTTCCACCAATTACGTTTGTCATCATCTGCCATTGCTCTTACTAAAGAAGAAATGATCATAAAACCTACTGTGGAAAATAAAACTTCATAAGTAACTCTTTTAAGACATCCTTTTTCGAAATCGTCCAATTCATCATAATGATTTTGATATAGTTCCTTTAATTGATCTATTTTATTCTGATTAAAGTAATGTCTATATACATATTTAACTGCGGCTGGTACTTGAGCTTCGCTCCACATGCCTGTAGAATAGTTAAATTGACGTTTAGTTAAGAACTTAGTTTGTAAGTTAACCAAAATAAAGTTACGGAAGATAAGTAATAATTGTCCAATTACAGTTGCATGTAATTTACTTCTATCCAAGTCTGTTAATTGCGTGTCAATTCTGGTACCTACTTGTTTTGCCGTATTTCTAACTTTGTTTATAGTAGCTTCATCGAGAGATTTAGCGTACTCTGGTTTTATTACTAGTTTGTTGTTTTTAACTTCAAATGCATCATAAAAAGTTACACTTAGAGTATTCCATTTGGCATTGCCTTCCTTTTTACTCTTAAATCTTCTTAGGAATTCGTTTTTATTTAAGAATTTACCAGATTCAGGATCATATTTATAGTATAGACCAATTGCCAATGCCATTTTACCTTTTGTTACATAATCTGACATTTCATGTCCAAAATACCAGAAGTGTTGATTTAATGCTCTTAAAAATCTAGATTGATTAAGTTTACTAAAGGTTTGAGCATTTTCTCTTACTACACCTAAATACTCCATATAACATAGAACCTTGTCTTTGTTGTTTGAATGACCTATGTTCTTTATTGCATTCGCATATGACGGTATAATTAATTTTGTTGCTTGTGCAAGTTCCTTATTTCCAAAGTATATACCAGAGATTGCTTCGAGTCTATTTTGTATTTTGTTTGTAATAAGACCAGTAAGAATCACATTCATATTTTGAGCTATGCCTTGTATTCTAGTGTATGCAGCTAAATTAGCAGCTAACTTACCAACACTTACTGTCACATGTTTGCCTTTTGGTAAAGGAACATCTAATTCTAATGCATTCTTTTCCATACCATATACCAATTGATCTAGTACAGATTTTAATTTATCATATGTCTTACTTTCCAAACCTTGTATTCTACCACCCTTCTTATCGGTAAAATCTGTACGACTAACAAAATCAAGAGCTACTTCTAATTCTGGGGCAATTTCACTCATTTGTTCATAATTTTCTGCCATTTTGTAATAAGCAATGACAGATCCTACTATATCGTTTGTTAAAGCGTCTGGATTTGATAACATCTTAATATACCTAGTAGGTATAAGTTTAACAAGTGACCCATCTGATCGTTTAGCATTTTCCAACATATATGCATTATCATCATCCTTTACAGTGTAAGTATCTTCTATTGCATACGCTAACCCCTTTAAAATATTGTCCTTACTTCGGATTTGTGTCCATGCCCCACCTTCTATTTGTGGTAGTCTATATTTATTTTCATACTTTAAGAATTGAATCTTAGAATTTGATAATTCCATTACATCAACAAGTTTATCATAAAGCTTCTTTAAGTTTGAATCAGAAGTTATTTTACGATAATTTGCACTGTTGTCATACAATTCAGGATTTGGAATTCTTGTTTCTCCACGATCTGCATATTTAGTAAATCTTTTATCGTAGAAAGGTGATTCTTTATCGATTTCAGACCAGGATCTGTTAGGTACTTTGCGCATGTATTTAGATCTTAACTCTTTCTTCGGAACTAATTTCTTCCAAAAGGAAGCTGGTACAAGATTTCCTTCATAGTCATATCTAGCATTTATAGAAACCCACGCATTATATTCAGCTTGACCTAATTTTTCAACTCTTTCTAATTCTTCATAGAATCTAGGGTTTACTTCCCATTCAGCTATGTCCATTACTTTGGATTTCTTTGATTTATCACGAGTTTTCAAACTTTCCTCAGAAATCAATTCATCATAAGTATTAATCCACGACTTTACTTGGTCAGGCATGCTATCAACATCTACTTTACCATCTTCTCTGGTGTAAAGTCTTAACATGTTCTTTCTAGCCGTTTCATATAGTATTTGATCATCAGATTTATTTGTGTTTGATGAAAGAGTTTTAATATCGTCCCAGAATTCTTCAATTATTTGATCAACTGTATTGCGTTGTTCCCACTTAGCAAATTTCTCTGGACTTAAATTCTTCTTTGCCTTTTGTAGAGCTTTATTAAACTTTTCCATATTTGGAGTATAATGTAATTTCTCTCTTAATTTTTCATTATACTCTCTCATTTCTATTGCTATTTCTTTATCTAATCCAACTTTTACTGAACCATCTGGATAATATGGATTAGCTAAATTTCTACGTCTAGTTTCTAACTCTTGTAATTTTAGATAATCTTCATCGGATAAATCTTCTCTGTGGTAATCTCCGTTCTTATCAACGGTAGTACTTAACAATAGGTTTATTTCCATATTTATGGAATCTCTACGAGATCTTGCTTCTTCACTAAGACTGTTAGTTAGCTCGTAATACTCTGGAGTAAACTTACGAATTGTATGCTTAGCTTCCCAATCATTATTTGCTTTATTCCATTTCTTTAGTTGCTCTGGATTCAATAAACCAGGCACTTCAGCAATATCTTTATCTCCAAATCCTAACTTTTCGGCTAACTTTTTTTGATGTTCCAAGTAATCTTGATAGTGTTGACCGTAATTTAAGTCTCTTGTTATAAAGCCTGTTTTATGACCATCTTTATTTTTTTCATGCATATAAGCTAACTTAGATTTATCTACATGTGATAGTATTTCTACAAGCTCTTTACCTACTTCTAGTTCTTTTTCAGCAACATTATTTTTAGTATTAACTATCTTGTTAAGAATTATACGTACTAACTCACTATTAGAATATTGTGTATTACCTGCCCACTGATCCCATAGATTTATATCCACATCACCTTCATCTAATATTTTTTTAAGATGATCTATAGTAAATGAACCGGCTTTAGTTGCTTCTCTAATAAAATTATCTTTAGCAACAATGTCTGCTAAATTGTTATAGTTTCTTACTAATTCATAGTAGTCACCTACAGTCCTTTTTAAGTTTTGTTTTGTATCCTCAACTAATTGAGGATCATTTAAATAGTCAAACGTAGATTCATCATCCAACATGTTCTGGATATTAGTAGCAATGTTACCATAAAAACCAATATAACCTTTCTTTATCATATCTAATTCTGCAGAAGTTATATCTAGCGGGTTATTGTACTTTTGGTTTTCATTTACTTTGGTTTGTAAAGCCTTTACTTCATTTAATGCAGATATTACATCACTTGCCATATAATCTACAAATTCAAAAGTAGCTTGATCGTTTTCCAATTGGTTTAATTTAAATTCTAACGCTCTTAATTCATCTACTTTCTTACTGTCACTATATTTCGCATATTGAATGTCTTTTATTCGCCTTGTTAAGGCTTGAATAAGTTTATTATACGTTTCATGTATTTTTTTTGGAACGTATGATGGATTATTTATTTTATCTGAATTATTTAATAACACATCTATAGATACTTCTCCATCATTATTTAATACAATGTTTCTTATCTGTCTAAATTGTGCAGAATATATTAATGACTTTGTTCGTATAGCTTCTTTCTTATTACCATTAAAATGATTAACTAAATCTGAAAATAGCTTAGATGGCTCCCCATTGGGAGCCTTATCTAAACCATAACCATTGTTTTCTGATAACACATAATATGCAGCATTTTCATTACCCAATATCTTTGTATATTTCTTGAGTAAAGCTGCAACCTCTTTATTTTTAATATTTAAACACTGCATAATTATTCACATTCTTTTCTACGTTGTTTACCATTTGCTGTTAACTCATCAATTGAATCCTGTAAAGATGCTTTTATTGCTTGTTCTTCTGTAGCTGGTTCAAATTCTATATCATCTAACAAATCCTCTTCAGCTATTTCATTTCTCATGGAAACTTTCTTTTTATTTTCAGCTTCTGAATTTATTATAACAAAGTTTTTAGCACGTGATACAGCTACATATCTCAACTCGTTTCTTAATTGCATTGCATCTTTACCATAACCAAACGTATCAATTTCATTAGAGAGTATTAAAACTTTACTGTATGTACTACCTTGCGATTTCCAAACAGTTTGTGCATATCCATGATCAATTGCTTTCCTAATTTTTAATCTACCTTGATTGTCTTTTAAATTTTTGGTAATATTCAATTCATTATCTACACTGTATGCCATTTGATTTAAATCTCTAGACCTAGATATTTGTCCATTTTGTTTGGCTTCTTTAGCCATTTTAAATAATCTATCTTTATATTCTACTATTTCAAATATCTTAGAATCTGGTTCATTTTTATCAATTACAGTAAGTTGAAAATCGTTCATGATAGTACCGCCAACAGGTCTAATTGATAGATTAAACGCTTTAAATTCTATTGTACCTTTATCTGTTCTAAATTTTACAGTAGTATCTCTAACATTCTGTACTATATAATCCATAGAATTTATTAATCTATAAGACCCATCTGGTTTTCTAAGTTTGTTTGAGTACCCCATTAGAATGTCGCCTTTTACAAAGGGCTTAGCAAATTTTCCATATCTTAAAGATCTAATCTTTGAATTATATGTAGCTGCTGCAGCATTTGTAGCAGTAATAACTCTAAAATGTAAAGGATCAGCATTGAACTCTTCAGAAGATATAATTTGTTTTAAGTTTTCATTTATAACTGTATCATTAGAAGTATACAACACCCCTTGACCTTTATCATTTATATCAGTTTGGTAACTTAATCCTTCACCTTGCCTAATTCTGGTGGCTTCTTTTAAAATAGGATTATCACCCGTTCTTTCTACTTTGGTTAAAGTTATTTGAGGCACACCATCAGATGTAAATACTTTAGAAATATGATCTGATTTTACAGGTCTCAATTGTGCAGAATCTCCAACATATATTACACTACCATCATATTTGGCTATAATTTCTTGAACGTATTCATACAAGCCATCTTGTACCATTGAAGCTTCATCAATAATAATTAACTGACCTGGTTCATATTTCATTTGATTTTTAGCTCTGAATTTCAAATCATTTAAATCCAATGATTCACGTTCCATTGCTTCATCTGTATCTGGAGTAAACCCAAATAGAGCAGAAAGCGTATATACATTAGCATTAGGATTGTTTTGTTTAGTTATAACATTTGCTCTATGAATAGGAGCAGTATATACAATGTTGCCTCTACCAATTCTATTATTCAACCACTTACTAAATATACCAATGATAGTAGATTTACCTGTACCAGCATAACCAGATAAAGTAATTTCAGTTCCATCATCTTCAATGAACTTCTCTAGTTCATATAAAGCTGATTTCTGTTGATCATTTAATGAGAATGGTAAATTGATCTTAAACCCGTCATTAAATGTAAATACATACTCTTCTTCTACTTTCTTAGCCTCTTCGGATGCTTTTGGTAAGTCTTTTGCAAGTAAAGCAGCTTCATCAGTAAAACCAAATTGATTAACATAATCTAAGAATTCATTAGTGGTATCTTTTTCTTTCTGAACTTCTGTAGACCAACCTTCTTTTTGAGACCATGCTTCTGCAAGGTTTGTAGATGCATTCAGTTGTACTGGAGACTGTTCATCGGCTTTAGATTCTCTAGTAATAGAAATTAGTTCATTGAATTCTTGTTCAAATACAATGTTATTGGGAATTGGTTCACTACTAAACATGTCTGCCATTTCTTGATTTGAATAAGCATTTAAATTTGTTCCCTTACCAGAGTAAGCTACTAAGAACTCTTTATCTGGATTCTCTCTAGCATACTCATACAAATTATGAATTTGTTCTTTGATTTGTTCCGGAGTTCTAGAAGGATGCGTATTCTTAGTCAAATCTTTAGTAATTATTGCATAGGATTGTCCTTGTGGCCCTTCTGCTTGACCATATATTGCACCAAATTTATTTTTAGCAGTTAACGCTGCACCTTTACCATGTTTACCTTGCGTATTGCTACCAAATACAAATACTTGATTTGGAGCAAGATTCTGGATCATACCAGAATAAGTCTTTCGCTGAATAGCACTAGGTTTACTGTATTCAAAATTATCCAGATATTGTTGATATGCCGCTTCTGCATCAGCTTCACCTTTTTGAGTTTGATAGTCTTTAACCCATTCTTGATAAGATAATGGTTCAGTTGCTTGTTGAGTTTTAACCGTTTGCTGTATATTAGCAAACATGTCTGTGTTAAATTCACCAGCTTGATTAAATGCCTTTGCTTGTAAACTAGCTTTTACCGGAGTAAGATCAGTAACCCAAGTTATTGGTTCTTCTGGCATAATTTCATAACCCTTTGGTACAACATTATTGTACTTTAAAACTGATTTACTACGACCATTTTCTATTAATACATTGCCTCTATATGCAATTCCCTTTTTATTAATTAATCGATATACTGGAGCTTCATCTTCATTAATACCTATATATTCATATAAGAATGTTGTTCTAGGATCATTATTTCTATCTAATTTTACTTTTTTAAATGGTGGATATATAGGTTGACCATTTTGATTGAATGAAATTATAGATTGAGACTTTTTATCATATATGATGCCAGGAATTTGTACTTCTACCCCTTTCTTGTTTACTACAGTAAAACCACTATCTTCGTGAGGTAACGCCCTGTATACAGGTCTACCTTCTTCTTCAATAGTTTCTCTACTAGAATCTAATACGTAATAATCAATAGTAGGAACTACGTGGTCGTTCCACCACAAGTCTTTTATTACTTGGAATACTTTAATATCTTTAACCGCATCATCAGGATTTCGTTCTAAATCTCTAATATAATCAAAATAACCTATTTCTTCTCTAATTGAATTAGGTACATATCTAAAGATATTGTTCTTACCAAATGCATCCCCAGAAGTATAGAAAGCATACAATGCAAGATCTTTTGCAAAATCTCTTATTTCCTGATAATCGCTATCCCACAATTCTTCCCAAGCTCTGATGATTTCATTTTCTAAGTTATTGTCACCACTCTTGTTTGGTTTGTAAGCAATAAAATCAGGACCATTTAATTCAGTGGTATCCTCCTTTGGTCTACTAAAGATATTATTAATAAGTACATTTTCAAATGAACCATCACTACTTAATAAATCTGGATATTTACCACTTCTTACATCAGATTTAATTTTATCTAATCTCTTAGAAATACTATTTGGACCACCTAACAAACTACTAAGCTTTATTCCATTTTCAGCTAAATACTTGTTAAAGAAACCAGCTTTATACGTAGCTTCCATACTTCTGGTAATATTATTAATGTATGTATCATCACTAATTGCATAACCTTTAGTATAAAATTCTATTAATGTTCTTAAGTTTTCAAATTCTGGAGTAAGTCTAATCATAGTGTTTTGGAAGGCAATTCTAGGGAATATTAATGCATCTTGCATTTTCTTACCTAAGAATGTATTTGAGAATACCTTTATAGGATCTTCAAATACTTGTTGCTCTACCATGAATTGTTTCCATTTATCCAAGAATGCACTTTGTAAACCAAAATTATTACCAAAGCGCTTAGTATCAATTTGAGACAATGTAGTTAATTCAGACAAAGATCTTGAGAACGGGTTAAGTTCTTGATAAGTCTTCATAATAAGCAACTGATTGTAATACCAGTCAAATGTTTCTTCTTTTTTCAACTGCTTCTTCAAGTAATTGACATCAAACATCGTTGCTCTTTGTTTAACACCTACACCTTTGTCATTTAAAAAGTCTAAAAGTTGATCATATTTACCTTTAGATAAAGATTTTGCTTTCTCAAAATATGTATTCCAGATGGTTCTATATGCTAGACTTTCAGGATTTTTGTTTTGTGTATCTACATTATAAAAGCCAGAGTATTTGTCATATTCTATTGCAAAGTCTTTTAATATCTGTTGAGGCAAGAAATAAAATGTACTTTCGCCTTTACCAGATCTAATCAAGAAGTTAGTCATATTAAATGTTAACTTCCTTACATTCAATCGAATGATGTATGGATCTTTTGCAACGTCCACATGAGCATTGATTAATGCTGATAACCAGTCAAGGATATTAATCTTATTTCTATCATTACTCTGGATACCATACAAATTACTTATACCATAGTCTCTTAAAATTTTATTTGGTTTAAATCTTAATTTGACCAATTGAGTAAGAACTTGATGAGCATTTGCTAATGCAAATGGACCAATACCAAATTTACCACCATTCAATTCCGCTTTAGTTCTACTCTGGAATGCTGGAGTGGCATAATACAGTTGGGATTTGCTTGTACGTTTACCTTGACCAGTTATTGTATCTACTTCTTTAAGAATAGTATCTTTTAAGTAATCGGTTACCGTATCTAGTGGTTGTCTAGCTTCTGCAAAGTTCAATGGGTTAGAAATAACTGATATATACATGTCAAGAAGCATATTTTCATTTGCTTCCTTTGAATTAGCTTCAAAGTCAGTTTTACCATTATATCTTTCGTAGACTTTACGAACTATGGTTTCATCATCTAAGCCAGCTTCTCTGAGTCTGTTAGTGTAATCTTCTTTAGTCTCAAATTTGATTCTATTACCATTCTTATCATAATTGTACCTAGCAACAAATAACTTATCAATATCGAAGTCAGAACCAGTAAGAGATGTAAATTCATCAGGTAATGTGATAGTATCACCAATTTGCTCAGGATACAAATCTACTACTTTAAGAGCTGCAGTTGATGCTTGACCTTGAGCAGGTATACGATAACCCATTGCAAGAGCTTTAGAATTTGGACCAACAACACCCCGATCTATCAACCACTTTTTAGCTTCACTGAAAGTCTTTTTATCGTAATCTGGAATTATGTGTTTCAATAAGTTGATTGAAATAACACAATCCATAGTACCATCGGTATTTGCGAATCTTAACTTTCTTTCATTTTGTACATCTGAAGTTACAGCAATTCTATTGTACAATATCGAAGACATTTGAATAAACATACCACCAGGTAAGTTGGTATCAACAATTGATTTATTCAACATTGATATAAGACCGCTCTCTATCCAAGAGTTATCAGATAAACCAGAAATTGGTGCAACAGTTTCACCATTCTCAACATCCAAACCATTAATAACATTGTCATTCATGTTTGAACTTAGAGCTTTGCGTTGCATAATTTCAGCAAACCTTTGTACACTTACTTGGGGTTTATCTGGAGTAATACCAAAATCTCTTTCTATCTCTTTTCTACCAGCCTCAGTAATCGCATTATGAGCACCATTAAAATTGTTAATTAATTCATCACCACTGTACACTTTACCATCTGGTGTGGTATATTTCCATGCACTTCTGATATTACCCATAGCAGCTTTTTGTGCTTGAGATACAAACATCTGTCTTTCTGCATGATGAGGATCAGTAATTAACTGACGTCTAAAGTTAGTTAAAGACTGTTTATGAGTAGGCATTGACATTAAACTGTCCATGTCTATTTCTTTATTAGTCTTATCTTTATAAATTCTTGATTTAACCTCTTTAGCCCTTTGTCCTACTTTTACTGCGGAATCAAAAGCAAGCATATGGATATTACGTGATTGCATAACTTCCAATACTTTACCCATATCCCCAGTAGAGAAAATACGATGCACAGGGAACATAGCCATCTTATCAAATATTGGTATATCTCTTTTAGCATCTACATCATAGTGATCACCAAAATACATGAATTTCAAAGGTTTCAATGTAACCGCCAATGCTTCTGCATACGTATCCATATCTGCTTCAAGATCTGCATTTGGATCATTAAGTAAGTCAAATGCTTTTGCTACTTGCGGTGTCCATCCATCTACTCTACGTACTAGTTCTTTATAAAACTCTGGAGATATTAGTACTGTGGCATCAGTTTGGTTTACTTTACCTTTTGGATTAAGATAACCATTAAATTTATCTCTTACTATAAGATTAGCTGCATCTTCTACATCCTGAGGTAAAGCTTCAGAACTATCGTAAGTTCTAATTGCCTCATCTAATGTCATATTGTGCATTTCCTGAAGCAAGCGTATAGCCGCAGATCTTTTAGCATACTCTGCAATTTGATCAGCTTGTCTACTTACGATAACATTATCTGATAGTGTACCTACGTTCACTTCAGTGAGATCTGCCATTGGGTTTCCTTCTTCGTAGTCTATTCTTGGAGTAACGCCAGTGGATAATACCTCACGTAAACGTTTAATTTTATCTACAGGATTTTTGTAGTAGGCTGGATCTTTTATAAAAAGTTTCTCAAATTCAATTACTGAAGAAATGGTATTAGCAAAATAATTACCAATCATTTCAGCAGCACCAAGATTTTCGCTATAATTAGAAACTAGTGTAGATTTCTTATAATGTGAAGATGCTTCTTCTAATGCTTTCTGAGGTAATGCTAAACTTGTTACACTAGCTATTTTATTGCCATCCCATTTAATTATACCTAATTCTTGTGCATAATTTAATTCATCTTTAAATGCATCCCATAGGTAGTTATTCATTAGATTTGCTTTTTCAGCATTACTGAACTTATTCCAATTATTTCTTATTTGAGAAATAATAGAAGTTCCATATTCATTACCACCAAGATCTTCTGCTAGGTCTAATGCTTCATTAAAGTTTGAAAAATCTTTTTCAAATTCAATACCATTTAATGTAGGTCTTTCTTTCAATTTAAAGAATCCGTTGAAGTATCTGAATCTATAACCGTTTCTGTTTCCAGTATCATAGTTCTTTATTTTTTGTTCTTCAGTTAAATTCTTCTCATTCTTGTAATTAAATTCAATGGTATCTAATTCAGTTTCAAAGTAATTGATAAATCTTTTAAGAATTTGAGCATCGAACTTTATTTCACCATTGCTTACATCAAATGGATTTTTGAAGTTATTTATTGCAGTACCATACAACGTATTATATGTTTGAGAATCACCCATAGTAGGTAAGATAATTCTACCTGCTCTGGTAAATGTCATTTTAGCAATATAGTCTTCAAGAGGGGATATTTCTGTATACTTACGTCCTTTATCTGCACTACCTTGTTCCTTAAAGTATACAAGTGTTTCAAACCCTATTTTACCTTTAGTATCCGCATTATTATACAAATTTGTTAACAATACAGAACCCTTGAAATAATTAGGATTGTCATTATTACCAGTATTGTATAACACTTTGGTAAGTGCTTCTACCGTTACTGGATCATTATCCAATCTTTGAACCATATCAGACAAATAATTGTGTTCTGATATAGGATATAACAATTTACCATCAGTAGCTAATACTGATAATTCATCAGAAGAAGGATGCAACATTGCATATGTCTCAGCAAGTCTTCCTAAGAATTTAGAATCAGCATAGTATTTTGTAATACTTCTATTGTATTGACCAGGAATTACACCACTTTCTTGAATTTTTGCCAAGTCCTTTACTTTGGAATTAAAGAAGAAGTATATACTCTTATTGGATCTATCTGATAACATTGAAACTAATGCTTCAGTAGGATCTGAATTGTAATATTCCTTAGTAAGGAAAGAATTTAGTGACTCTAAATCAATTCCTACTCCAACTTTATTGAGTAAATCAACTATCTTATTCTTAATAGTAATTAGCTTTTCTGGTACATATTCTTTGTAAGTTTGACCATTTACTAATTTTTTGTTAGGTGTAGTTTTATATTTCTCTACAACCTTTATTATTTTATTAAACTCATTGTTGATTTCTCTAGCTATGAATTCTTCAGATTCACTAACTTTTGCTTTGAATAAGTTATCAGAAGTGTCTAATACGCTTCCATTTGTTATTAAACTATAGTTCCAACCTTCTAATATGTTTTTAGATACTTTATTTGCATTTTCATCTTTAACATATAAGTTAGTTTGTTCATTACCATTCTCATCTTCAACTTTTTCTGATAAAATACCAACTAACTTATGTCTAGCTTTACGGAACGTATTTCTAAACTGAGTTTGTAAGTTCTCTCTTGCTATTTTTTGAGCTTCATCCTCTTGAATACCTTTCTTCTGCACGTATTCGTTTGTAACCTTGTATAACTCGTTATACAGAGTTTTAAATAACGGTGCTACTTTAGCAAGTTTTGCACTCTTGTCCATCATCCCTTTGAATGTGTTTTCAGAGTGAATTTCATTAATAATTGTATTCCAAGATTTATCAAAATCAACCATTAGAGGTAAACCTGTAACAGGACTCTTTATTGCAGCAACACCCTGTACTTGGGTTACAGTGCCATCAGGATTTGTTTTTTGTTTCATTACAAATTCTGTTCTAGGCATTGTCGCAATGAAAATTTTTATAGATGCAAGAGCATTATCTTTAACTGAAACAGACAGTTGTTCTTGAATGTAGTTAGCCATTTGATCTCCTACGCTATTACCAACTGCTTTTTCATCAATTTCTGCATCAATGTTTTCTTGTTTATCTACTGCTCTTATTTGATACTCATTTAATTTATTTATGATTTCAGGTTTAAATACAGTATCGAATGTATTGTAGATTTCATCTCTAACTTCTCCTTGTTCCTTAGTAATAGTTCCTTTTTCAACTAATTTAGCTGTTATATCTGGTTTTAATGCAGCTTTTAACACTCCATAATTAAGATTTTGCAAATCATCACGTAGTCTTATGTTATTTAATGTGAATAAAGCACCTACAAGTGAATTTACAGTTTCTTTGAATTGTGTGTTAGTAATGTTTTTAAATTTGTGGTTTCTTATTTTAAATGGAGCACCTGCACCTTTATATGCAGCAAGAAATTCATTTACAGCAGCCGAATCTTGTTTGGATCTATTGTAATAACCAGAATCGATTCTATTAAAAATATTATCAATACTAGTATCGGTTCTCCAAACCCATTTACTTATGAAATTCTTAATAGCTTTCCAAGCTCTTTTAAGAAGATTTAATTCAGGATCTACTTTATTCAGCATATACTGCCTAAAGTCTTCTGCTAAAGCTTCCTCTACTTGTTTATCACTTCCAACAAAACCAGTTCTATTTCTATAGAATTCATAAATTTTCTTTCTTTCCTTTGGAGAAATAGTTAATAATGATACTCTATGGAATGCTTCATGATACAATGTACCACGTTCTGCACCTTTCCACAGTATGGTAGAATCTTTTCTAACAAGACCCATAGCATACTCATTACCACCAAGTGCAATAGCATCTTCAACGATATGTAAAGAATCTTCTGGTAATCCTAATTTATTTCTAAACCATTGAATTTCTTCTGGAGTTACTACTTCTGATATATTTCCTGCAACTTTACGAAAAGGTACATCAAAATCTTCATCAATTCCCAAACTCAAAGGATCTATTTCTCCATCATTAGTTATTTCCTTTATGTAAGAATCATCTTGAGTTGTAACTTCAGAAGTCGTAACATCTTCAGTAACCTCTGTCTGTGGTTCTGGGGTGCTAGGAATATTTGGTAACGAACTGGCTTTATTTTCAACAGCTTCTTTTACTTCAGGATTATTGATCTTTCTTGGTATCTTTTGAACATCTTCAGCATATGCGAAAGAATCTTTAAATAGTTGATCATCTAAGTCACTTCTTATTATACCAGCTTTTTCTAACACACCCATAGTATAAACTGGGGTAGAAGAAATGAAATCATCCTTAGTAAGAGATATACCTGGAATGACATCAAGCAAATCAACAGAATTATTGTTAAAATAATCATATACAGAAGGTAATGCTTCTTTTATTGGGCTGAAGAAATTCTTTCTAGCTACACGCCAATGGAATCCCATTAATGCTTCAACTATATCTTTTTTATCCTGAGTAGATAAGTTACCAATGTTGAATGTTTTTTCACCAATTACTAAATTACCTTTATTGTCAACATATAATTGCTTTTCTTTTAACCAATCAAATGTTTTATCTGCAGTGGTTACTTTGGTAGCATCTCCAAATCTAACCATAAAGTCAATTAATTCTCCAGCAATAACTCCTGTATCTCTATATTCAGAGTTAGGATTAGTGCCATAATTAATTAACAATTCAGCTAAAAACTCAGCTTGATTTCTATCAAATCTTTGAAGAGTTAATTGTAATGGCAACATTTGATTTGATAAAGTACTAGATTTCGGTGGATAAATAAATAATTGTCCACTACCCCCTTTACCTGGCAACATTTCACCATTGGCTCCTATTATATCGGAATCTTTTACAATACCATCACTTATACCAAATGTTACATTTTCTGGAGTAATATCAGTAATTTCTGTTGGTATCTGTAAGCCTTTTACTTCGTGTATTGGTCTGAATACAGCTCTACCATCTTTTCTAACAACATTAGGTATTCCTTTAGTTCTAACTATTGTGCTAGGTACTACAGCTTCATCATTTGTTGCAGACTCTATTGTAGAAATTACTGCATTTCTAAATCTACGTAAATCTGCTATAGATAAATCATTAGCATTATTAATAAGATTAATATCCTCTTCTGTAAGCCTTTCTTTAGGTATGCTAGCTAATTTTGCTGCTAAGAAAGTTCTAGCTCCAGAAGGAGTTTTCAAAGCCATTGCATAATCGCCAGTGCCATGATGAATTAACATTATTATAGATGCAGAATCATATGTACTAGGATCATTTTCTTTATATGGTTTATGCCCCTTTTCTGTATAATCTTTATTTATAACAAACTCACAGAAACTATCATTAAAAAAGTTTGGATCTTTTATTCTCTCTGCTAATTCCTTGCCTGGCTTGGTACCAGGATAAATAGGCGTTGTAGCATCAGGATTAAAGAACAGTGTATGAGATACTTTATCTTGTACCATTTCTTCAATTTCTAAAGATTCATCCAAATCTCTAGTCTCAGAGTCCATATCTGCTCTTTTGTTCATTTTAGATTCTGTAGCAATCTTCTTACGGGCCCATTTTACTTGAGATTCTTCAGTTACTTCAGGATTAGAAGTTTCATAAGTTTCAGATACTTTTTTATCATCCTCGTCTGAAACAGCTTCAGAATTTGCAAGATCTATCAGAGCTTTTTCATCAGCTCGCTCAAATTCTATTTCATCCTCTTCGTCTTCTTGAGTTTCAACAACTGGTTTAGGCTCAGGTTTAGGTTTCCTCTCAGTATCTTCTTGTTTTTTTTCTTTTACTTTGGCTAAGGTATCTTCAAACTCCTTACTTAACTCTTCTAATCCTTTAGTAGGAAATTCTTCATCTTCTTTTACTTCCTTCTCTGCTACTGGTATTTTAGTATCAATGTCAGAAGTAGCCCTGTCATCCATAATAGGAGTTTTTGGAGACGTTGCCTTTTCTTGCTCTACTTCAGTAGCTACTTGATTATCTACTTGAGTTTCGTTGTTAGTAATAGGTTGTTGATCATCACTTTGATTAGCTGCTTCTCTAGACATTTCTTTTGCAGATTCTGCTTCAACAACATCCTTTGCATTTTCTTCTACTATCTTTGATGATTCATCTGAATTGTTTATATAATTATCAATTCTTTCTTTTATCTTTTTACCTATCTTCTTTTTTGATTCATTAGAAGCGTTGTTGAAGTTTATAAGTTTACCATCTTCCAAAGTATTGCCAAATATTTCATTCATCTTATGCTCAGCTACCAAAAGGTCATGATTTGCAATCATTGTGTTGACATAACTATCAATACCTTTGTTAACCAAATTTGGAGTGGCTATGAAGTTTGAACTGAATCTAGTACCTTCTGATAATTGATTTAGTTTAGCATCTATGTCTTTTAATATATTAGGTATTTCTTTTGAAATAGATTTACCAACAGCATTTGACTCATTCGTTATACCAAACTTTTGTTGATTTTCTTCTGGCTTAGATTCGAGTGCTGTTTTTAATTGTTCTAATGCTTGCTTTTGAATGTTTAACTTAGTTAATGCAACAGCAGTAAGCTTCTCTTCTGGAGAATAATGGTTTAACATTTGATCATTTTCCAAAGTAGTATAGAAAGCATTGTCTGCCTCTTGTGCCTGATTAGCATTGTCAAGTGCTTCTTGTGCATCTATTGTTGCCAAGTGTTGCAATCCAATTAAAGTATTATATTCAGTAGTTCCAGAATTGTATCCAATAGTCTTACCAATATTTTGGTTTACTTTAGATTTAGATAAACTGAAAATGTTATTTGCAGTAGCTATTTCATCATTTAAATCTTGTTCAGTAATACCTTCTGGCAAATTATACTTATAATTTTCAAGTACATCAAGTACATTTTGTTGATAATTCAACTTTTTATTTGCCATTTCAGAGTATGACATAGCTTTGATCATTGCATCTTTTTTACCAATGTGATCTGCAACTACGTCTCTTACAAAAGAATTGGCAGTCATATCTTTGTAAGTTTTCAATCCAGAATGATAAGCAATCGTAGGTCCCCCCATGTATAAACCTAATGCAAATCCCCCTTTTACATCATTCCAAAATTGTGGATCATTTGCTAATTCAGATTCAGTATCTATACCAGATAATATTTTTGCAGTACGGTAATTTGCATCAGCTAAGCCCATTAAAGATTGAAAAATACTGCTAGACTTTCCATCATACTTACCAGAAATATAATCATAATCAAATACATCTTGATTGGCTTCTTCAAACGCTTCTCCAGTAGCAGAAAAACCTAGTCTACCTAAAGCTTTAGCAGCTTGCAAACTAGCATTTTTTACTTGGGAATTGTATGCAAGTCTAGCATTAAACCCAGTATAAGCGTCTATAAGTTTGTTATATTTACTTGCTGCAGCTTCGCTTAATTTCGTACCTGTTTTTAACAATGGGTTTAAAGCAGTTTTAATTGGAGCTGTTATTATTTTACCCATAGCTTTGCCAAGAGGTGCAAATACTAAAGCAGATTGAGCAACATCCATAGCAGATAATGCCATGTTGTTATCATAAACTCTTTCTAATCCATCTTTTAAGGATCTTTTGGCATTTGCTAGAGTTGCATCATTTATGTTTATCTCTCCAGATATTACTCTATCAATTATCTCATCATCAGATATTTTAGAAACATCTATATTAGGATCTTGTTGTTTTAATTGATTTCTACCAATTTCAGCATATTGCTTAATATCAATACCTTGTTCCTTTAAACTATCTTCAATTCTAGATCTATACGCACCATATACTTGAGCTAAAGATTCTCTATGTCTACTGTATATATTACCAGCAACACTAGCTGCAGTAGCTGCAATTGCACTACCCCACCCAATTAAATTAGATGCAGCACCAATTCCAGGGACAGCGTTCAATGCTCCAGTAGTAGCATAGTGTCTACCTAACCACAAAGCTCCGGTAGCTAAAGCATCTGCGATATAACCACCAACAGTTGCCATAGAAGAACCTGTTAAACCTGGACCAGCGTATAAGAAATAATCTGGGGAATACCAAGGTTTATCTTGAGCTCTTTGTTCTTTTATTCTAAATTCAGAAGACGGTGTATAATTTTCAGATCTTTCTCGTAAGTTAGAATATATATTATTTATTTCTTCATTTACTTTAGATCTTTCTTCTTCCCACGATTTTCTAGAATTACTTAGATATTCAATTCTCGCATCAATGTTATCACCCTCTTTTTCACCATATTTAGACAAGATGCTATCGTATTGCTCTTGTCTATCTGCTAATGTTCTTTGAAGTTGAAAATATTCAGATATTGCATTTTTGTATTCTTCAGAATTCTCATCCAAAGTAGGAATAGTATTTTCAAGATTTTTAAGCTTTTGCTTATCACTAAGAAAATTCAATTCATAATCAATATCATCTAATACGGGATTTATATCCTTAGCTAATTTAGCTCTTTCCGACATTAGATTGATTTGATCTCTACTATTCATAAAAGTGGTCCATGCATCTTTTAAGTAGCTCTTATCTTTAAGAGTTTCCTCTGGATTTTCTTTGTCCAATAGATACATTTCTTCATAATCATCAATTGGAGTTTGTTCCAATTCACGATCGTACCCTGTTTTAATTTTTGTTAAAGGGGAATGCTGTGCATTTACTTGCCGTATAGCGGCAGTAGTGGCATTGGTTTTAGAAGGAATTAAACCAGCATTGTATTTGTCTAATATAGATGTTTCCATATATTATTGTAACAGATTAAGCATAGTTTGATAAAGTTCGATATCAGAAGAATATGATTCGTTATATGAACTATCATATAAATCATTTTGTAGTTTAGACCCACCATGTTCTTTATTGACTTCTTGATCAAAAGTCATTCTTGTCATACCATGTGGATCAATTGGTTCCATTGCATCAAATGTAAAGTATTCTCCAGTAAGAGCTGCACCACCTCTGGTATCAGAGTGACCCCACGCATCTTCCACACTTTCACCTTTTATTGGCTTAACACTTAAACCAACTTCAGATGTTAAACCCATAGTTTTATTAACCATTTCTTTAAAACTGTCAACATCATAGTTAGCATTTCTTATAGACTGAATAGGTATCTTAACACTAACCCTTTGAAATAATTGTGGTTGGCCATTGGATTCACCTACCATTATTTTGTTTCTAGGTACCTTTATAACATCTTGGAATACTCCAGATTTTAGGTCTTCTGCAAAGTTTCTATTAAGTCTTGAATTGTCCTGAACAGTGTATTTCATAGAAGGAACCTTCATTACTTTGTTTACAAAGTCTGTGGACAATATTAACCCATTAGTATCTGGAATAGTAAATCCATTAGTTATGGCATCATTACTGTTAATTTCTACTTCTTTAGAAGATTTTATTTTATTGTAACGGTTCATAACTAATCCTGAAGTAGGATAAGTAAGTTCGTTCAACACCCTGGACGCAGTATCATAGTACAGTGGTAACTTTTCTTGTTTTACTCCAACAGCTGGGAATATATCAGATTGTTTAGCAAACATATCCCTAACATCCTCTGCATAAGCATTTGCCATAGCTTCATTACTGTAGTTCTTTGATGCAGATTCTCGGTATGCCTTATACATAGTGTTGTATTCTTCTGGAGTAATAGCACCTAATTCTAGAGCATTAGCAGCGTCTGTCAAAGTCTGTATCATAGATGCTTGACCTTCTATAAATGATCTTGTTCTAGTTAGATTTGGATTATTTTGCATTTGACGCTTTTCTTGAACTACTGCGTCATTATACAATTTAGTATAAGCATCTGGATAATCAGTTGGTTGTTCACCATTTTTTCCTTTTCGTGTAGCTGCAACTCTTAAAGCTTGTTGTTCTTTCAAAGCTTGCATTGCATATGGGTCTACTGTAATATTATTTCTAATGTATTCTTGATTATCTATATATGCTCTTTCCATAAAAGCATTTGCAGCATCTTCAGCGGTTGCTCCAGGGTTCTGTTTTAAGTACACTTGCATATGCATTTGAGCCTCAGGAGTAGATAGTATACCACTTCTATTTTCATCCAATATTTTTTTAATTTGATCCCCAGTTACACCAGTATGAATAAAACCATTGGATCTACCCAAATAGCTATCTTTAAGATTATTTACATATTTATCTGTAAGATCTTTTATTGATTGATAACCTAGTGGAGATACATCATTATAAATACCTGAAGTAAGTGTGTTATAACCAGTAAAATCAACATCGTGCCACAAGGGATTATATTTACCTTCTAGCATTAGACGTTGATTTACTTTTTGTCTCTCTCTTAAACCTTCAGCACTTTGACGAAGCATGCTTAGTTTAGCCCTGTCTACATTATTTATTGCTGAATATATTTTGGATCTCCCTTCTGCAGTTTTTATCATGTCTAAGTTTTTAGACAATTCTTCAGCCACAGGCAAAGCTCTACCATAAGTTTCATCATAGTATGCTTTTGTGTCAGCAGCGGATGGAGATTGAAATTCAGCCCATTTGTCCAAAGCTGTTGAATAATCTTTTAATGCTTGATCTACATTTTCTTTTGCCTGCTTCCCAAGTGTATACAATTGTTCAAATGGAATTGGAACGTATGTATTTATGAACTCTGCTTGTGCAGGATTATCATATCTATTTACCATATTAAACTCTATTTCTAGTTCTTGTTAATAAATTATCCACTTGTTCTTTAGTAAATCCTTGACTTAAGAAATCAGCTAAGAATGGTAGTGTCATTTGATCCCTATTGTATTGATTTTGCATTTGTCTATTTACTTGAGACCATTTACCAAGTTGACTAGTTGCAGTTGCTCCAAAGTTTCTAGCAGCAGCTCTGTTTCTAGCATTAAGATCGTTGTACATATTTTCACTTTGTACAAATTGTTGTCCTAAATTATTAAGAGTATTTGCGTATTCTCCTAAGTAAGCATTGTCAGCATTTTGTTTAGTGGCGTACATGTTTGCATTAGAAGCATACTCATCAACAGCAGCTTGAGTTCTTGCTGCTAAATTAGCACCAGTATTAGCATTAATATTTGCTAAGTTATAATTTGAAATGGCCCTTGATCTACTGTTAGCTAGTCTAGCTGGTTCAATGTTCATTCTACGTCTAGCCATTGTACTTCTAACTGCACCAGCATATGGGTTTAATACTAATGGTTCTTCTTCTGGTCCTCTTAATGATTGTAAAGCATTATACACTGTAGGAGCCAATGATAACCAATCTGGTGAATATCCATTTTTTGGCTTACTGAGTGCACGTTTTTTAGTAGCTTCATCTGCAGATGCTGGTATATTTACTGGAGTAACAACATCATCCCAATCTATTGTCATACTAGTATTTACTAGTGGTATTGTTGGTTCAGATAATCTTTGAGTAGTAGTTTTAGTAATGTTGGGTTTGGTTGTCTGTTTGGTGGTTACGGAACCAGTAGTACTAGGAGTTTTTGTAACTTGTTTATTCGATGCATTTGTGTACGTGCTTGTTACAGTTGGTTCAGATTCAATCGGTCGAAGAGGTATGTCAACATAGATTGGCTCGTCGTTTGCATATGTGATTGCATCTACTGTTTGTGTTGGATATGAAAACCAAGCACCAGTAGTAGGAGAACCAATTGATAAAGGATTCATAGATGTACTTCTATTAAATACTTTACTAATGTTGGTGTCACCAGTATAATCCATAGAAGTGGCAGAAGGCTTTGTATTTCTTGCAGATTCTACAGCTTTAGTTATGTTCTTGTTATTTATAAGAGGACCAAATATGCGTTTTGGAAAATACCCCAATGCTTCACCAAATTTATTTAATCCTGTACCAAGTTCATCAAAGAAATCAGAGTATGCAGCGTATGTATCTGTGTTCATCTTACTTCTCACTTCGTCTACAGTTTTACCTTTACCATCTGCATATGCAGGTATTCCTTTTACTTTGGGTTTAACTCCTTTAGCAGCTTTAACGGCTTCTTGTTCTGCTAACAATTTATTATAAGCTTTGTTAGCATTTATTTTATTTAATCTGTTTGTATTTTCAGCAAACTTGTCTTTGCCTTTGCTAGGTTTCGTCATCTTAGATAATATTTGTCCTTCCTTAGCAAATGTGTTCTTTGTACCAGGTCTTTTAATTTTGTCAGATAACACAGATTCCAAAGTAGACGCATCAACTAAATGATTATCTGTGCCTGGTTGAGTATTTGGAACTTGAACAATATTTCCATAATCATCTCTAACCACTTCATTGTTGTCCAAGTAAGCTAAGTCTGGGAGTATTCCACCATTCTCAAATGTATATGCAAGATCATTATCATCCCAATATTCTCCTTCAGTTTCAGCTGCGGCATTCATACCTATTTTAGTTTTATTGAGAGTTTCTTTTCTGCGTCTTAACGCTTGCATTTGTTTCTTGCGTTTAATTGAACCAATAAGTCCACTCACTAATCCTAATCCACCACCAACAGCAGCACCAATAGGACCACCTACAGTGAGACCAGCACCGGCTAACGAAGCTGCACTGCCAATAGTACTACCTGCAACATCACCTGTTGAACCTTCTTCTGATAAACCAGAAATGGCAGAGCCAAATACATTAGCTCCACCAAGGTAGTTTGACAATTGATCCATGCCAAACGCATATGCTGGTATAGTCTTTTTATTGTTTTTCTTTTTCATATTATATCATTGAGTATCTATAAGCTGTACTAATGTATGGTACTTTAAATTCATTACCACCATTGCAATCATACTTGTAACTACAGATGAGATATTTTCCTTTCATTCTATCCTTATATGATTTATTAGCCAGTTGTTCTACTTCATTAAGCTTCAAAGAATTACGAGGAATTGCAAATTTATAAGTATCCTCTCTATAATCAATATCTGCACTAGTTAATGTCTCACTAGTTTGTCTTTTTGTAGTAAATAATATCAAATCAAAGTTAGTATCCGTAGTAAAATCACCACTATATTCAACATTGTCAAATGTCTTAGTTTGTGGATAATCTTTATTTACTACAAATTCTATTTCGGCCACTTTTGCTTTGTCAGAATCTAGATTTGCTTGATCTCCACTATTATACTTAAACAATTTTAATGATTTGAACAAGTATAGTTTATCACTAAATTCTGCGTAATAGTCTGGGTTGTAATTATAAAATGAAGTGAATACTCCTAATTGCTCATTAAAAGCTAAAGTTTTATCTCCCAGAGTAAACAGAACTTCATTATATTTCTTATCATAAACTGCAATAGGATCTTTTTTAAATAAGTCTTTATTCTTATTCAAATAAGATTGAACTCCTTTTAATTTAGATACAGTTTGTAATTGACCATTAAAACCACATATCTCATTACGTTTACTGTCATACCAATACACAGTACTATCTGATTGAGTGTTTGCTCTTAACTGGTTAGGACTTTCACCATTCATTGTAGTAAAGTAGTCATATCTATCTAGTATACCACCAGTACCTAGAGTAAGAGTACCTGGATTATTATCAGTTATAATAGAACGTTCGTTCACTGCAACTGTGCCAAAAGCGTCTGTTTGCCAGAATACTAAATTGTTTTTAAATAACTTCATATCATTAATTGGACCAAATTTAGTATCCACATCAATATAGTTAGCTACTTTAAATTTCGTCCATGAATCAGTAACTTCATTATTTGTCTTTAGTTCTGAAGATATGATACGAGTATCTGTTAATAGATTATCTATGTTATAAATAGATTCAGATACAAACTTCTTTGCATTAGGTTGAGCAGAATAGGCATCATTGTATGCATATGATGGAGTATTCTGAGTATATAAATCACCAACAGTAATTATATCATCTTCTACAAAATGATTAGCATATCCATTACCGGCTTGATAAGTTCTATTTATAGATGAATCAGCATGAGTTAATGCTAGGTTTACACTTGATTCACATGGTATAAAAGCACCTAAGAATAATCTATTGGCTTTATTGTTATAATAATCATCTGTATTATAACTAAACATACAGTTATTATAATCAAATATGTTTAGATAAGTATCTCCACCATAACATAGTACTGTGGAAATACTAGATTCAGCACTAGCCCCTGTAGTAATATACACAGAATTCTGTACAGCAGAGTAAGAATTACCGCCATATGCATTTACACTTTGCTTCATGTTACACAAAGCAACTGAATTAACATATCTGTAACTAGAAGTACTTACAGCTAATGGTATGTTAGCAATCATGTTGTTGCTCTTAAATATGGAACATATTCCATGAGGACCATATTTTCTAACATTGTTTGCATCAGTCTTATCTACTTCACCATCTCCTGCGGTTCTAATATTATCCCATACCCAGTTATAATATACTTTATCACCAATAGTAATTGCTTCGGCATTATACCAAGGTTGATCACCATTTGTTAACCAAGGACTGCTTGGCCCTGCATATTTTGCACTCTCTACTGCAGCAGATTGAACACCATTTTCAACATATAAACCATAGTATTTAGCAAGTAACGCTGAATAGAAATCATCATTATTTATTACTATTGCTCCATTAGCAACATAACCATTACTAGACTGACCTCCTAATGTTTTGGTTGGTTTTATTGTAGTACCATCATACTTTATAGATTTGGCATTTGCTAATACTTTTAGAGATCCGTCCGTTATTCCCCAATCACCATCTGCAGTAATAGGAGATGTCATATATCCTACCTTTTCAACTGTTTGAAACTTATCAATTAATGCATCAGCATTTTCTCTGTTGACTGCTATTTCTGGAGATACAAACATGAAATAATTGTTAGATTGTGTATCTGACAAGTTAAAGGTATATTGGAAATCTCCATTATTGTGAGTCTTTGCATAATAGCCATGCTTATTTGAATAAGCTAGATATGGGAATGGTGTTAAGATGTTAGAATCTCTATCATAATTCGTAATGCAACTTACTACTCCTTGAGCTAATATAGTTCTATCAGATAGAGTTCTTTCGCATCTAACTATTTCATATCTTACCACATCTGATGGTAAATTCTTTACTTCAAATTCAATGCCAAGAGGTTTAGTAACAACTGATAAATTAGATCCATAATCACTAGCCTCATTGGAAGTAAAAAACTTATAACCAGAATCTTTATTAGATGGCATTCTTATATCACCTATCCAATGTACCGGTGATGCTAAACCTTGTTTATTGTATAGTACAATACCAAATCTATAAATCTCATCCCTCATATATCCTTTTACTTTGGACTCTATTTCGGCATTAGAATAGTTTGGTATTTTGTTACCAGATGATAAACTTATTGTATTTGATTTATCGTTACCTTCATAGTTAATACCTAAACTAGTAAGTGATCTTGAAGAAGCATTGAATGTAAATTCTTCATTTATCATTCCTCTAGATGTAGTAGACGCATCTTCTAGTAAATCTGTAGTAATAAATCTATATGATACATTCTTGCCTTTTCCACCTTGTATGTATCCTCCTGTTGGAGAAGTAGTGTATTTGTATGCACTACCATCTACATTAAATGGGCATATGCAATCGTGATCTTTAGGTATATTTGTAGTAGTCAATGCTGATAGAGCAAAGTTTAACGAAGAACCAGAGTTAGATAGCAATAATACATTACCAGAAGAATTAGCTCTAAATGCTCTAGCATCATATTCTACATCCCATGTTTCCTCAGTAAGATTAGCAGCAAATAATCTATTATCTTTAGATTCTATTACTTCAGGTATAAACGTATAATTAGCTAATGAATTAAATTCATCAATACTTAATTCTGATACTAAACTACCGCCTTTATCTTCATAGTTTATTACAGAACCAGTGCCAATAACTATATCATCTACTATAGATATTACAGGTACCTCATTCTTTGCCTTGTAGAATAAAGAGATTATTCTAACCCTATCAAATCCAGTGCTATTGTTTCTTACTTGTAACTTTATGGACTTACCAGTATTTTGTCCTTTAGAACTTCCTTTTACAGCATTGTAATTAGTTTTTTGATCTCCATCACTCAAATGATAAAGAGGGGTAAGTGGAGATATTGCAGACTCTGTACCTCTTACTTTAAACAATTGATAACAGTACTGTATCATTCCAGATTCTAAACTACCTGTTCCAAATCCATTAAATTCAAATGGAGGTAATGTAGCCTTTGGTAGCATTACTATAGTATCCGAAGTAATAGATGAATTACTAGATATGTGATCATCATCCACATTGATTACTTTAATTTGTGAATGACCATCTGCCCAATATACTTTTACATTATTACTTGCTTCCCATCTACATACACTACTAATTGCAGCTACGTTGCTAGATGATACTTCTATATCTAAAGGCCTATTAGTTACCACTTTTGTTACAATTGGTTCTTCCTGTGATCTAGAAAAATCAATCCTATAGACATTATTATTGCTAGTACCATTAATTTTAGTAAAAACAATCGCCCAATCTCTTACTGTGGTAACATGTATGATAGTTTCACCAGACAAATTTGAAGAAGGTCTACACGCTAAAAATCCTTCTATATTTTGCATTGCTGCAAAAGAAGATCCTTCATTCGTTAGTATACGAATGTTCTCTGCATATATATACTGGTTATCTTTCAATACGGAATAATCTACGTCCATACTAAGACCCCCAGAAAATGTATTTGTTTGTCTAGTAGCGTTCATTTGCGTTATAAATTATTTGTCTTTCCCCAGTATGTGAATAAAAAGTATTGTGATCTCTAAATTCTGGAACGATTTTATTCCAATTATTTTTAATAGACTCCATACCATCTTCATTTGGCATCAATGCCTCAGCATATGCTTGGTTTCTATAAAAATTCCAAGATCTTCTAATATCGTAGTACACTTCTCGATTTAACTTACCATTCAAATACTCAGGATACTTCAGTTTCATTGTAACATACCAGTATATAGCCTCAGTATAAGAAGTTAAATCTGGTATTAAAGCGTATCCATCTTCATCGGTAGGTATCGCACTGTATGATAATTTTAAGTAACCTGACGGAACATTACACATTATAAACCCAGGTTTGATACTATATTGCAATCCACCACTAGGATTTGCTGTATTGAACCCATCGTTATGTGTACGTTCGTTTATAAGATTTGAAATAATTGTACGTAGATTTTGATTGGTATTTAGTAATTCTAAAGCCTCTGTTTTATCTATGTTACCAATCATATCCACTACCAAGTTAACCATTGTATCCTCTTGTACAATCATATTTGGGTCACAATGTTCACAGCAATTATTATGACGGCATTCCTTTTTGTGGCCAAGTTCATCATAACAACCACAATTGCAACAACATTTGTCATGTCCCCAAACAGCAAATGAACCTGTAGCTTTCCTCATAGGAAACCAAGGTCCATCACAATTGAAAGAATATGCAACTTGATGTAATTGATGAAGATCACATGGTAACGATGCTTGATGTCCACACAATTTTGTAATTGGAGTACCATCTTGACCAGATACTTTTGGAATAAACTGTGTAACAGCGCCAATCTTTTCAATTGCTTCTCCACACCAACTTCGTACATCTGATATACGGATGTCGTCTTCTTTCAAATCTAGATCAGCAATTATCTTAGCAATTACCGTTTTAATTGAAGTTAATTTTGTAATCATAATTCTCTATAATCTCTAATATGATTTTTGATAATCTGAGCAAGATGCCTTTTATTATCCCTTGTCATCACCAATTGATATTTGGTTTTATTTGGTGTTATCATATTCTGTTTATTCCAATATATTCTATATTTATAGAAGTTAGAATGTTCATTTAAATGATAAATAACTTTACCGGCTTTCTTGCTCTCAGCATAATCAATTCGAAGACTCTTTCCAGTATACTCTTTGGGTTTGTGTTTTACTATTTGAATGGTCCCCATTCTACATGGTAATTTAACCTCTTTTCCATTTTCTATTAATTCATCTCTAAGGTATTTAAAGTAATCATTTATTATATCTCTAAACACTCTGTATTCAACTTGATATAGTGGATTATCTTCTACATATTCTAAGTATGAATCATAAAAATTGTGTCCTGTATAAGCTTTTGTCTCCATTATTGAACTTTTACATCATTTGTACTATTGTTAGTAGTATCATTTGGCATTTGCAGCATCAAGTTTAATTCCTTACTAAAGATCATGTCTTTAATCGTAGGTATCATATTTGCAGGAACAGGATATGGTGTATCATCCCTATCAAAACATTCACCAATTGATGTTGGGTCCTCTAGTATACCATCTATTCTAACATACTCTAGATGTTCTGGTCCCATTATGTACAAATGATTTCCTTTAAGATATGCAATATAATCATTGCATGTATATTTTCTATTAATTTGATACTTTGCTTTGGTTTCAGTTCCAACTTGAATCAAATTACCATCTAAGTCTTTTACACAAATCAATCCAGATCCAAAATGTAAATCTATAAACTTTGGTAGTTCTTCATCAGATTTATAATTGTATCCATCTGTAGGGCAATTACGTACTTTAGAAATATGTAATGGTCCTATTGTTTGAACATACGATTCATTTATGTCTCTACCTTTATCCAAATCTTGTTTGATTAGATAAGCTCTGTACTGATGAATCCATTGTTCTACCTGTATACGACTTAGATTTTCACTTTCTGACACATTATTGTCTCTCAGAATGTTGTAAATATCGTCTATAATTGCATTTAGTGAATTAAATGTCATTTCCACGAGTTATTAATTGTTATTGTTATCTTTTCTTTGTTGTCTGCAGCTTTCTGGAGTAAAGACATTAATTTATTAAAGGCAACTTTAGAATTGCTTATCCAATCTTCTTTTTCACCATCCCAAGTGCCTATAAGTACACATCCAGAACTGTCGGCAGACGAATTGCCACAATGCATACGTATGCCAGTGAAATTAGGTACATTAAGGATTTCCGGCAATATTTTCTTAAATCTTTGTGAATACGATAATACCACTTTATAAACACCTTCTGGTATTGCAGTTTTACCATAAACTTTTTCTCCTTCTGGTCTTACTCTATCTTCTAGGGTATCTGCTATATATTTCTTATCAATATACAATTCTCCAATAGTTGCAGAACTACCTAAAAAGATTCTATTTAATTTTAATTCCATTATGCAGCTGGTGTTTCTAATGCAGCAACTCTAGCTTCTAATGCTTCATAGTCAGTTTCTAATGTTCCCACTCTAAGAGCTAAAGCTGAGATTAATTCTCTTACTTCGGCATCATTGTAATTAGACAATCCTTTTAACTTGTTTTTTTCTGCAGTAGTATAGTCTTCAGTCGATAACTGTTTATCTTCTACTTTGTCAACTTTATTAGTTTTTAAATCTTCAACATCTTGTTTTAACGTACTGATGTCTTCAGTGGCTTTGTTATTAACCAGCACCCATGTATTACCATTAAAATATTTCAAATCACCACCATTTGGATTAGATGATAAATCTGCCCAATATTTAACAGAAGCAGGATTAGGTTGGATTGTACTAGCTAGGATATCATATTTGTTATTGTATAATGTGCTCATATTATTTAAAATAAAAAAGGTTGACTAAATAGCCAACCTTTGTGTTTTTAGATTTCTTTTTTTATTTCTCCCTCTGGTTCTACCTTTTTATCTTCAGCAGAATTGGGTGGAGTATTTTTTATTACTTCCGGACGAACAGCAGATACATTTTGTAAAAGTTGTTTAAGCTCTTTCACTTCAGCTTTTAAGTCATCAAGTTCTTTGAAATCTTTTGTCACATTGGTTGTTATGTCCGAATTTATATTAAGTATTTTTAAGATGTCTTCACATCTCCGCATTTCCTCATCAATCTTACTCAGGCTCTCTTTCTTAATTCTACAATCATCAAGAGACTGTCTAACCATGTTAACAATTTGTGATTTTTCTGTGGCTATAGTAAGACCGATGGATGAATCGGTCATCATTGTTTTATCTTCAGATACTGACAGTTTTCTTTGTTCACCATCACACGAAATCACTAGATCCACGAGCTTACGTCTATTTTGCATAGGCATCGGAAATTGTGTCGGTGGCACTGGTTCGTCATAGGGTTTTGATACACTGACTACCGTTCCTAAACTGTACGTTGTGTTCTTTTTAAAAGTACCTGTTATCTCGAGTACGTGTATTCTGGTACCCGACGTTAACTGAGAGAATGTCATATCTTTATAAGTTTAAAGAATATGGGCAACTCTCATAGCTGCCCATATATCTTGATTAATATATTAAGCAGCTGGTGTAGGAGCAGCAGGAGTATAACTCATTAACTGTATTACATTGTCACATTTGTTAAAATATGCAATGTATCTGTTCCCAGCACTAACTTGTGAACCAGTAATTGGTGCACTTGAAGCATTTACTAAAGGTATATTGTGAGTATTAGAAGCAGTACTTACAGAACCAGAAACTGAAATAAATACAGGTAGACTAGCTCCCGATGCTTCTGCCGTGTGGCGTACCTCCAAAACAATTACACCTTCTTTAGGTAATCTACACCATACCTTAGGACAGATACCTAATACTACATTTTCAGTGGACTCACCTAGTGCTATAGTTTTTACTTTAGGTATTACTAGATCTAAAATATTTACGGTGTTGTTTCTACCAAATGGATTAAATACGAAAGGATACATAATTGCCTCCTTTCTTATTAAGCGCAACAGCTATCGCCGTATCCGTAAGGATAACCGTAACCGTATCCATTTAACCCACCATTACATCCATAAGGATTACATGTTAAGTAAGCAGGAACCGGACAAGGTCTAATTTGACTAACGATATTAGAAGTCTGTTGTTGTAGCAATGCAGAAGATTGCAATGCGTTCTTCTCGTCACGTAACGTGTCGATCTTATTCTGCATTTCTCTCATCTCTAATTGACAGAACTTGTCATTGATAATCTGAGTCTGAGCATCTATCTTAGCACCAAGAATGTTGAATCTTGTAGCATTTTCACTAGACAAGGTATTGAAACCTGAAGTAATAGCGTTCTGCAAAGTATTAGTTTGCTGACAGATAGACAATCTGTTATCAGCATTCATCTGAGTCAGATTCAAATTAACTGAATCAATTGAACGTTGAGTTGTGCAGCAACAGTCACTAATAGCTTTGATAACATTGCAGTCACCTGCGTTAACTGCATTAATTACTCTTTCTGCAGAGAAACCTACTTCACCGCCAACTTTACCAATTGCATTCTGGATAGAACACAAAGCGTTGTCAATTGACTTAACGTCGCAGTTCAGATTAGTAGATAATGTATTGATTGCATCTTTATTACCATTGATTGCTTGCATCAATAAGTCTGTATTGTTGTTTTGATTACCCATAGCAGCTAAACGAGCGAAATCCGAATTTGTTTCTGCTTGGTTTCCACGACCGAAGCCATTTCCACCCCATCCGCCCCACATCCAGAAGAGCACGATGATGAAGATCCACCACCAACCACCGTTACCACCGAACATGCCATTACCATTGTTCATCATGGCCATTAAAGCAGCGGGGTCAAAACCTTTATTAGCATTCTGCATTAACGCAGCGATACCAGCATCAATACCACCACGGTCTTGTACAATAATTCTTTCGTTTTCTAACATAATGATTTATAATTTAATTGATTTATATATAATTTGATAATTAGAAATATCTAACAGATGTGTTACGTCTATCTCTGGATTCTTTATCACGGTCACGCATTTCTTTTTCACGATCCCCATATTCATACTCTAGTTCATAATATCTATTACGACCAGGTCTTTCATACTCGTCATAATATTTAGAGTAAGGATAATAACGTTCGCTTTCTTTATTTGCATATTCCATTCTACCAGAACGTCTTGCATAACGACCATATTCTTCTTCACGATCTCTGTGCATACGTTCGTATGCTTTATAATCGTTTTCTTCGTCGTCACACATAATGTACACATAGTAGTGCCACATCTTGCCTTCTGAAATGTCTTTGTCACAAAGCCAAGCTTTAGCTAATTCTGCGAAATATTTGGTATTTGCGCTACCAGTCATTGCTACTACTGCTTTATAAAAGTCTGAATATATCATATTCATAGCAACAAACCAGTCCCACTTGTTATGTTTCTCTGATTTTAAGTTTATGCCCATTTGATTGGCAACGGACGTTGTCTCTTCAACCGTCCAGTGAGGTCCTTTTGTACCATCCTCATTTTCCATACCCTCTACTGCGTAATGAGCATGTTCCTCATCAAAATGAGGGCCATTTATAGCTTCATACATATTTGCAGCCAATTCTGACTTTAAAATAGTGAAGCCTTTCTCCAACAGGCTACCTTCATGCTTCTCTAAAGCTGTTGCCAACTTATCTATAGCTTCTGTAGGGGATTGATGGCGTTTAATTTGTTCTAATAATTTGTTCAAATGCATAGTTTCAATTTATTTATTGATTAACACTAAATTGAAATGTATTGCAATTATTCTGATATATGTATTACTCTAGTATCTAATACTTGAATTAAATCATTAGAGTTTATAATTTGATATTTACTGATTTTATCTTTTTTAAAATCGAAGTGAATTAATCTTTGAAACCAATTCTTATAACGTCTTCTATAGACTTTATCTTCGTATACAAATAAATCTTGATGATTTAGTATTTCCATAGTATGTGTGAACACGCTATCTTTTCTAGCCACCGTGATGGTTGTCAATTGATTTGGTTTTAGCTCTACACAGAAATCCTTTTCTTTTGAAGGGATTATTCTTACTGTGGTGTCTCTAATTACGGTCTCAGTGGATGCTACTTGACGTAGTTGCTTATCTTTGATCTTTAGCTTCTTTTGTTGATCCCTGGCGACCTTTATTAGACTATCGTTAGAATTTTTAAAATCATTTACTGTCAATTCCAATAACCTTGCTTCATTTCTATTTTGATTTGCAATATTTTCCCATACTTGAGCATTATTCATTGCAATCCCTACTTGTTTATCTAAGTCATTTACTTTCTTAGCAAGTCTGACATTATTAAACAATAGTAAACTAAAAATAACAGCAATAGCTATCTTTACTTTGGAAAATATCATTTTATCTTTTTTACAAGTTTCTTTATCTTTGGTAAATCATCTTTTTCTATTGTAATATCCAAATACTTTTCTCCTTTGCTACGTATGAACTTACTGAAGATCTTCCATGGTCCAGTAGGGTCAATTGCTTGGAGATTTTCGATCATTGACCACAACTCAACTCCACAAACAATACCAGAAAATGCTTCTACTAAATGCATGTCAATTGACTTTACTATTTCTGTGTCCATAAGATGACAACAAGAAATTATCATTGCACAGTTTCCGAATTTCTTTAAAGTAGACCATAATCTTCTAGATTCAAACTTACCACCATGAGTAATTGATACTTTGGTGCCAAGAATTGCATCTATAAGTATAAATACACACACTACAACTATTACTGTCCATATTGGAGCAAAGAATGTAGATAACCAACCCATTGCACCAGATAGTAAACAGGCAACAAATTTAATCGGTCCGTCATTAACTAATTCTTTAAAGTAATTCACTGTAGCTACACTTTGAGCCGTTAATATAATATTATTTAGTCTTTGTAACATTACAATAATTTGAAAGAGGATGATTGAAAAACAAAACGCTAACCAATACAAGATTAGCTAGCGTTCTGATATCTTTTGACAGTTTATTTAGTAAACGTCAATAAGGTTTAAAAGTTCTTTATTTATAAATTGACACTATCCTAAGTAATAGCGGTTATTGCTAACCTAATTTAATTACTGGAAGTGCTACATTGGGTTTCCTCTTTACTGCTGTATGGGGTTCACCGGCAAAAATACTTAATTGCCAAGCTGTAGTAGCATCTCCTTGTGTGGAAGACCAAAAAGCTTTAGCACCAGAAGAAGGAAAATAAGAAAAGCCAAATGTATCAAATACCCAATCATGCAATTCTGACACATACGTGTGAATTATAATAAGTTCACCAATTGATGGTAAATACCAATTAGTACCAATCGGTACAGGAGTAAACCTATATGCATATCCAGCAGCATACTCATTCGATCCAGCGACATTCTGAAAAGTATTATGTAATGTTTCTGTATTTTGTCTACCATTAAGATCATCAACACCAATTCCAACATCTGGTACTATAATAGTATCAAAATTCTCAGGACACCACCTATAACCATTAGATAGATTTACTCTAGGTGGTAATAAAAACGAACCGTTGCTATCCACGATAGCAAACCCAAGAACTTGTGATATGTTGGTATTGGATAATTTTTGAAATTCAGGAAAAGTATAAAATTTCTTATCCACGTGATATACATATACTCCTTCTACTACAGGTAGATTTGGATACACTTTCGTATTACCAAGAAATATTGCGTCTACCTTAGTTGTTCCCAACATTACATTTGTTATATCTGTACTTCCTAACTTTATCATATTAACCTGTAATTATATATAACGTTGTTGCTGATTTACTTGATAATGCATCATATGCAGATTGAGTCATAACCCTAATGCTTGCTACACCAGATTCATTTTTAACAGGTGTGTAGCCTAGTGCGCTAGTTACATTACCACTGCTTAAAGAAATAGTTCCAGAAGAATTTGTAATGTTACTCCCGGTTTTTACTCCACCTAATACAGAACCGGTTGCTGTTGGTAATGAATAATTATTGGCATTAGTAGCTATACCATTTAATTTAGTTACCATTGCAGAACTCATTAAACCATTAGCAGATGTAGTTGCAACGCTATACGTAGTATCTTTAGCAGATATACTTAATTGCCCTGAAGTAGGAGTAAGCGTTACATTACTACCAGCTACTACATTAATTGTTTTAGCTGCAGACCCATTAAAGGTATATAAGTTTGTGCCTTCTGTACTTCCTCCTGCTACTTTAAATATAAATGAATTAGCAACTTTTGATGCATTTACTGCAGTACCTCCACTTGCTAATGCCCCAACTTCAGATGCGGTATAGGTAGGCTTAGATGATCCAATCCAACTAGGTTTACTTGTAATTTCAGTCCAAGTATAAGTTGGTTTTGTACTAGCTTTAGCCCAAGCACTAACATCGGATGCTGGACGAGAATTACTTAGTCTTGAGTCATTTCCTTGACAAGCAGTTCCAGCTGCAGTACCATATGTTACACTAATCGTACCAGATGAGTTAGTAATACCAGTACTAGTTTTAACACCTCCTAACACAGATGAGGTAGCTGCAGGCAAACTGTAATTATTTGCACTAGCTGCAATACCAGCTAACTTATTTTTTTCAGCTGTAGTATAATCATTTGTACTAAGGGATTTCCCTGATACTTTATCAACTTTATTACCCAATGCTGAGTTCATTGCAGCAGTAGTCGCATATCCAGATAAATCTACAGTTTCACTAAGCTTATCCCATGTTGGTGTAGTAGATGTAGCTACATAGTTTGCACCAGTATCACTAACATTGTAAACATCACCTATTGTTACATCCACAGTAGGTAGATTGGCATAACTAGCAACAGATCCTTTTACTCTATAAACACTACTAACCTTACTATCTACTTCAGCTTTTGTATACACATTACTTGCATTAGCTTTAGTAGCCAATTGTGTATCTACATAAGATTTTGTTACATCCACAGTAGGTATAGTTGGTTTATTACTAAGGTCTGCATAACTACCAGAAGTGGCAACTGTAGCTAAACTTGGTCTACCAGTTAAATCATTATATGCACCACTTGTAGCAACTGTAGCAAATTTTGGTTTACCTAATACATTATCCCATTCAACTGAATCTGCCATACCACCACCAGTTGCACTAAGTACTTCCCCATTCATGGTTAAACCTGTACCAACTTTAATACCACCTTTAACTATGTCTGAAGCTGTAGGCAACGTGTAATTGCTTAAACCTGCTAACTTAGTTTTCTCCTGAGAGGTGTAGTCGTTAGAACTAAGTCCAAATCCATCTACCTTATCTACTTTACTTTGGATAGCTGTAGTATTAGCAGCAATAGCAGCAGTGTTTTGAGATATCTTTTGATTTATTTCAGTAAAATCTACTTCTGGTATGTTGACTACTGTCCACTCACCACTTTGTCTAGCATATTGTTTACCGTCTAATGGAGCTTCTGGAATTATTGGATTGTTATCCGAGCTCAGGTATGGTATCTTAACCCATTCCCCATTATTTTTTACTTTAATTACCATAATTAGATATTAAATATTTGTCTACCAACAGATTTGGCATTGTCTCTACAATTTTGGAATGCTTGCCATTCTTCAAAACGACTACGCATTATTTCTCCATTCATGAATTGTTCAACCATATTAGATTTTAATGCTGCTTCCTCATCTGCACTATACTTTGTTCTAATGATTTTACTTACAAAAGAATCGTAGGTTGGTTCTTCATTGAATTTTAATTCATAATAAGCATAACCATGTATATCTTCAGAATTAACTTCTTCAATATCCCATCTAACTGCCCATTCATTCATTCCTAGGTATTCTATTACTTTAGGTATATTATCACCCTGTACTTTTTTTAATTCCATCATCACTTAATAATTTTTGTCTATAATCTTTAAAATTATAAGATCTCGTAAAGCGATACCATAAATTATGACAGCTTCCATATTTACACCATCCCCAATAAGCTGCTAGTGATGCTAGCCTCTTATTATTACTTTTATAACTTAATTTATGAATAAACTTCTTTTTGATATCTTTCCTGAGTAAAGTATGACCGTGGTAAAATACATAACCAATAAAATCTATACCTCTTACTTCTACAGGAAATATCTGCCAATTACGTTTTATTTTTAATTTCAAGTTATCGGCTAGATATTTTTCAATCTCTTGTAAGCAATATCTTAAGTAATCTTTATCTGGGTGTAATATAACAATATCATCACAATACCTGTAATAATATTTTATTTTTAATACTTGTTTAATCCACCTATCGAACCAAGTCAAATTCAAATTTGCTGCAAATTGAGATATGTAATTTCCAATTGGTAAACCTTTTGGTGTAGAATAAACTACATGATGTAATAATCTTAATAGTTTCTTATCCTTAAATATCTTTTCAAATTGTGAGTATAACACATCTTGATCTATAGAAGGAAAGAACTTTTTAATATCTAATTTTAAACAATATTTTGTGCCTTCTTTATCAGCTTTTAAATCTCTTTTCAATCTCTTTACTCCATAATGAATACCTCTTCCTTTTAAACAGTTAAAGGTATCTGCAGTAAATCTACTAACAAGGTAAGGTTCTATAACATTCATTATAGCATGATGGACTATTCTGTCTGGATAATACGGTAGCCTATATATTTCTCTTTCTTTGTTACCACGATCGGCGATGATTGTATATACGCAGTATTCCGAAGTACGATAAGTATCTTCGATTAATGCCTTTTGTAACCGGACCAGATTTTCATATGGATTCCTGTCAAATTTCTTAACGCCGTATCTTTTAGTTTTACCTAATCTTGCCTTTTTCTCGGCCCGGACCAGATTTTCATATGATATTATCCTATTAAATAAATTGCCTATTCTTTTCATAAGCTATTTTGGTGGTAAGACCCGTTCGCACAATACTACTAGGGTCTCTTCAAAGCACCTGTTATCTTTTACCTAGAGGTAAGGCTGATCTAAGTTCAACAAACATTTTTGTAATTATCTGAAAGTATCTGTTAGTTCCAAAATTTCACTGATATTCGTCTATGAATTCGAGGATGCATTATTAGCATTAGCTATGAAGACTCTGCATTGAGAACCATTATCTGAATTACCTGACTGTTTTTTCAAGTATGAAATAATGTGACAGCAGTCTTACTATAAAGTCATCTCATAGTAATTCTTTTAGATCCCGCCCTTGTTATTAATATTTAATTATCTATTTACTCAGGACTATGCCTGCATTTTCTTAAATGTATCTGAATCAACTACAACGATCTTACCATAAAAGGCTAATCTTGCACCGAGA
>OAUH01000034.1_pt1 | contig 104731 bp, 97 predicted proteins | sample 1495121 | NCBI WGS metagenome assembly OAUH01 (sample SAMEA2580006, study PRJEB22360) | human gut metagenome | reverse complement strand
AAGAGTCTTTTCTACTTAGCTACTTTGAAAGTGGAATTTAACTTTTCACTTCAGCGCCAGTCTGCTGTATCCTTTATAATTTGTTTCACATTATCTTCCAATCTGGTAAAGTATTGCTGATAATATGTGTATTGCTGCCTACTGATGAGCTCTTTTTGATTTGCCGTTTCTATGATGCAGAGAAATGTTATCAGCAGTGATGCCATATGTGTACGTGTTTCGATAAAGCTTTCCTCAGAACCGCATAGCTTATTGATGACGATATCCGAAAGGTTTGCAAGGGGAGAATTCGAATCAATAGTTATACATACTACAGGGATATTCAACCGTTTACATTCCTGTGCCATCCTGATTGGTCCGATTGTTGTTCCTGAATGTGCAGGGCAAAGCATAAGCATTTCATCCGGGCTATACTGCTGATTGATGTTAAATTGAAAATATTCAGGAAAGGAGGCAGGATTGCACACCTCTGTTTCCACCTGCAGCAATTTCTCCATACAGGGGGCAAGCATATTCCCTATAAAGGTGCCGGATGCCTGTCCGCTGAAATAAACCTTTTTTACTGTATGTGTCAGAAAATGCTGAACAAAGTCCTCAGTGAGTTCTTTTTTATGCTGTAGGAGTCTACGGATGAGCAAAGGTTCATCAGTAATCGTCCGCAGTAATGCAGTGCGTTCCTGTTCCTTTGCTGTTGTCTTGGCACCTTCCATATCAGATGATACCGGAGGAGCCCAGAATGACACCAATAATAATAACCCAGATCATTAAAACGGTAGGCTTAACATTCTTTTTACGCATCAGCCATGCACACAGCAAAGTTAGAAGCAACGGCAGAAGATTCGGACAAATTTGATCAAACAGCTCCTGAATAATGATAGGCTCCTTTCCATAGCTGATCTGTAATGGTGTAGACAACGACACATAAGCACTCGTCAACGCTCCAACCACACTGAGTCCGACAATTAGACATAAATCTGTAATTTTTTGCAAAACGCCGGAGTTAACGACCTTTTCAATGAAGACCGATCCCATTTTAAAGCCCTGATGAATACCCCACCAATGAACCAGATAATTTGGCACATTATAAATCAGGAAATAGAGAAGCAGACCAAATGGATTGCCTGCGATACACATAGAAGCCCCAATGCTGGCGGATATGATGCGAAAGCCGCCGGTCTGAAAGAAGGCATCACCGATTACGCCTGTAGGTCCCATCAAAGAGGTTTTAACTGCTTCAATCGTAGGTCCCATGGTATTACCGGATTCGACGTTTTTCACCTCCAGGGCTGCAACGATGCCGACAACAATTGCCTCAAATTGCGGACAGGTATTATAGAACTGCATATGCCGTACCAGTGCATCCCGCATTCCCTGCGGGTCATCCTTATAAATCTTTTTAAATATCGGAGTAAGGGAATAGACATAAAACATATTGTGCAGACGCTCACTGTTGTAGGAAATTTCAATCGGCATGCTGCGCCAAAAGACCTTGTGTAAATCTGACTTTGTAATTTCAAATGCTTTCTCACTCATATGCGTCTTCTCCCTTCTCATTACCTGATGCATACATGGCTACAAAGCCAAGACCTGTTGCGATGATAGTGATAGCGATAACATTCAGATTCAGGAAAGCGGCAACTGCGAAGCCGACGAAATACAGACCGATAAAACGTTTGTCCCAGAGAATGTTTAAAAGCATACCGAATCCGACAGCAGTCAGCATTTCACCGGCCTTGCCAAGACCGTTCAATACATTTTCAGGAATGACATTGATCAGTGACGTAATCGCCCCGGTTCCCAGAAGAACGGTAAGAAAGACAATGGCTGTCATGAAGAACAGCTTTACAAAACCGACACCGAGGTGAAACTGTCCGATTTTTTTATAATTTCCTTCTTCAGCCCATTTGTCAGCCCAGCGATGCATCAGATAGCTGACAACAATGTTATAAGCATTGGATACGTTCCCGCCCAGAATCGCGATTGGCATTGCAATGGAAATCGCGACATCAAAGCTGTTTCCGGTTGCCAGTGCAAAATAAGTTCCTAAAATCGCCCCGATACGCGTTTCTCCATTGATGATACCGGCATAGCTGATAAACCCCATCCATACCAGTTCCAGTGTTCCCCCGATAACAAGCCCCTGCTCGAAATTTCCCATGACCAGACCCGTTAAGGCACCGCATACGATTGGTCTGTCCATAAAGGAGCTTCCGGCGATATTGTCCATGGACCATGCAAATGCATAAACAAGGCCCAGTAAGATAGCTGTTTGCATAAGTTCTCCATTCTCCCGCTTTCTGCGAGTAAATTTTAACGAAACAACATAGATAAAGATTTGTTATTTCCTTTTTCTCTTTCTTATAAATACTTCGTAATGGATACCGGACGTTCATCCGGTGTAACATAGGATTCCGCTTTCACGCCGAGGTCTACGATACTGCGAAGGTCATCATAATCCTCAGGGGCAAAAGCCAGAGAAGGGCATACCATCTTCTTACCCGGTCCGCCTTTCATAAGTGCTACATTCAGATGCTGTATTCCGGGTACACTGCGGATGATACGCAAGGCGTCCTTCGGTGTTTCCACAAGCAACTCAATTCTTCGACGTTCGTTTTTAGGATCCATGAGAAACAACCCTGCTTTTTCTACAGATAGAATCTTCAGACCGCAGTTTGCCGGAGCCGACATTTTCATCAGACTCATACGCAGAGGGTCCTGTATCACTGCATCATTGGCAACAACGATCATATTGATATCCAGTTTTTTCGGCCACACCTGTGAAGTCTGGTAATGTAGTAAGCGAAAATCAATTCGAAACAAACTGATCATACAAATCTCTCCTTTCTTTCCTTATTGTACACACGGTGGTGAGCTCAGGCCTCCGCATGGTTCAGGCACTACTTTTTGAATATATAATCATACATATATAGAATTTCACTCACAGGGATGTCCACCTTGTAGTAATCCATAATTCTGGCAAAGCTGTCGTTGAACATTTTCTGAAACCGTTTCTGTTCTACATCCAAAGAGTAACCACGTTCCTTCCGGGCGATTTTATTTTTCATGACAAGCCGTTCTATAATACAGGAAATATGAATGTACATACCAACCATAGTTTCATTGGCGATCAGCATACCCAGCAGCTCCTGAAGGTGATCCAGTGCTTCTTCAATAAAGGTGATCAGTTTATCTGCATTGAGTACGGTCAGGTAATTCATGACATTTTCCAATGTGAAATTCTTGATGAGATTCCGGTTAAACTGCTCTTGCTCATTCTTTGTGAAGTAGCTGTTCAGTGTTGAGGTTATACTGTCCACATCCTTGAATGCAATGACATCCTCCATCGGTACGCTGGAAACATTGCGTATGTCTAACCGTGTTGTTGTGACAATGAACAAAACATCATACAGCTTGAATATATCATCCTGTTCCTTGTTTTTCTGTAGGCTGAGACAGTCATAGGCGAAAATACTGATATCAATCTGTCGGGGCATGCTGTTTTTAAAAAGCTGAACAACACGCTCGATTGCTTCCATTCCTGTTTCCGAGGTAAATATGATTGCTTTTTTGCGATTGATATTGCTGAATATTTTATATTCACATACGGTTTCTCTGCTTACCTTGCTCAATATTTCCTTCATTTCTACATTTCTGCGGATCTCTCCGGCCACATGCAAGGCCATTCGGGTGGAAACATTGTTGATGATTCCGATATTGATGCCGCATTCTTCAATCAGCTGTGTACCTATATTCTCCAGAGATCCCATATCCACAAGCAGAATCAAATCCTTTCGTATACTGTTGTCGTTGATATATTTTCTCAGCTTCATGACAATGTCGTCCATGGACGTACTAACCGGCATATCAATTCCTTCCATAATGTGGCTTCCAATCAGCTTGTTCGCAGCGTCTGCTATGGAAGAGGCAGTGGAATAGCCATGTGAGATAATAATGCAGTTGTAACGGTATTTATCAATGGAACGGTTATAAAACTGAATATTCAAAATCAGAAATATCAGATTCATATCATTGATTTCCACATCAATTGTCTGTCGTATCTTGGTCATGATTTCCATGGCGCTTCGATAGCCTGTGGGATAATGCTCCTTTAACAGATGAATGACCTTACTGATTTCTTCGGCATGCTGCACCTCATAGCTGCGGATGGAAGAAAACATCTGCATATAGCTGTAAATAACGCGTGCAACAACGAAAGCACAATTGGATGGTATGTAGATATCATAACGGTCCAGCATATGTTCAAATACATCCAAAACCGCTTTTTCATAGGCACGAACGCGTGCATTGTAATATTTATGCTCAAATACGATATAGTCATAATAGACATTCATGTTATCAATGCAGCGTTCAAGAAACAGCTTCAGATCGATGCTTCCCTTTTCATATTCCCGATAGGCAGTCACAATAAAATCGAAGAAATCAATGATTCTTCCATTTTTTGTCTGCGGCAGATATTTGCAGATATCAATCATGTATTCCTCTTCACTATTGCTTTTATCAAGAGTCAAAGAATTGATAATAGATACCGGAAGATGATACAGATATATGTGCAGATCATCCGATACATCGTGTGACAGATAGGCATTTGCACAGCTCGACTGTATGCAGGTTGATAATTCCTCAATATTGTTTTCATAGGTATGATTCACCAGGGCGATAAACGCCTTGCTGGAAATGAGAATATTTTTCTTCAACCGCAAGCCTTCCTCTTTGAAAAATTCAATGATCAGCATTTCCTTATCTTCTATCGGCCTGTTTTGAAGGCTTGGGATATGACAGATAATCGGTATGCTGTGAAAGAAAGCGTTATGTATATTCTGCTTTGAGTCTATACAGCTGGTAAAGATAATACGGGTTCTGGACTTAAATACCTTTCCCTGTTTTCCTGAGGAAATGGTATATTCACCACTTTGCATGTACTGAATCAATAGAAAGTAGCACTGTGGTGAAAGCCGCTCAACATTCTCTATGACCAGAATTCCATTTTTTGCTCTGGCAATCAAACCACCTAGATATTTCTGCGAGCCGTTGTCCAGATAAGTCCCGAAGATGATTTGTACATCCTTTTCCCTGCCATTGCTTTCCTCATACTGACTTTCATTAAAGAAGACCAGTCTGGCATCTTTGTCTATTAGCGATTCTTCGATAGCATACTGGTAAATCAGGCGTGTGAAGAAGGTCTTGCCCACGCCGCGTTCCCCGTAAAGGAGGATTGGCAAACCGTTTGGCGGGTATTTAATAGCAGACTGGCACTGCAGAATACATTCACTGAGAGAGGTATCATGTCCAACAGCCTTCAGAAAGCTTCGTTTTGTTCGCAAAGACCTACCAAACTGATCAGTCAGCTCCTTTTCATCGTAAAATTCATTATTTTCCAGCTTGATCTGATATACACTTTCAAGTGTATGCCGATCCAGAAAATAAACCGGTCGTGTTTGAACCTTCAGAAAGATACCGTCTCTGTAAAATTCATTCAGATACTGTGAGGCAAGCGAACGAGAAATGTTCAGGCGCTTGCTTAAGTAGCTGGAATCACATTTCAGCAGCTGATTGCTGCAAAATTCAAATGTGCATTTTACAATAAATTCATAAACTTCATTTTTTGTTTCTCTACTCATTGCGGCTCCTTTCTGCACCCAATCTTTCCACTTTTATATTAAAGGGAAACGGACGCCATATGTAATGTGTCGACACTTTCGATACATAGGCAGGAAATATCGTCAGCGAATGCGTCTTTAGACCTGCCCTCATGAAGTAAAAGGTATCAGGTTCTGCTGTTAGTATTGAGCTATGCTGCTAATATATGAATTTCAATCAAGAGAACATGAAAAAAGAAAGCCGGCAACTGCCAGAATGATGGGAATAAGTGTTCAAAGTGTCGACACTTCCCTGCCCTGTCATCAGAGTATTTATAATGAAGATAAAGATATGAAGGAAAGGAGGAAATAAGCATGCGATTTGTTATAACAAAGGATTATGATGAGCTGAGTCAGGTGATTTCATCCACCATGCTGAAGCATATGCACACAGACCGGCCTCGCGTCAATATTTGCGTGACAACCGGCACGACGCCCGTACAGGCATATCAAATACTGGCTCCCCTGGTGAAAGACAAGCCGTATTTTGAACATGTCCATTACTATGTGGTGGATGAGTTCTGGTATGCAAAGGAGCCGGGAACTCAGGATATGGATATTCCCGTAAATAAAATGAGCATGGATTTAAAATTCTTTCAGGCAGCCAGTATCCCGGAAGAGAGAATTCATACTCTGCGGGATGAAACCGTGGACAGCTTTGATGCGGCGATACAACAGATTGGCGGCATGGATATGGTTCTTATGGGAATCGGTACGGATGGTCATTTCTGCGGGAACCATCCGGGTACCTTTACAAACTGGAATCAGGGCTGCCACAGCATTGACCGCTACTGTACGCCGCAGGTGAATCAGCTGCTGGAATTTCTGTTGAAGGATGACATTCACAGTGATGATGTGTCGAGAATCCCTGATCATTACCTCACGATGGGGCCGAAGACGATTATGGATGCAAAAAATATTGTCATGATTTTCTCAGGGAAAGGAAAGGCTGAGACGGTACGCAGGGCATTCTTCGGTCCGGTCACTATGGATTTTCCGGTATCTGTTTTCCAGCTTCATCCACATGTAAGCGTGCTTTTGGACGAAGCAGCGGCATCTGAAATAAGGGAGCTTTTGTAAACGGGATGCTGATTCCCCAGTATCAGCGGAAAGGAAAAGGCAGTTTCAATAAACTGCCGGTGAATGTATGAGATTTATAATTACAAAGGATCATGAAGAAGTAAGCAATGTTATGGCACAGCTAATGCTGAAGCATATGCATAGCGACAAGGAGCGTGTCAATATTTCTATCACAACGGGCAAAACGCCAGTTCGCGGATATCAAATCCTGGCTGAACAGACGAAGGGGAAGGCATATTTCAACAATGTGCATTACTACATTTTTGATGAATTCTGGTATAAGGATGATCCAAAAGGTATCTGCCGTGCCAGCCTGGACTACAAATACTTTGATCTTGCGGATGTAGAGGAGAGTCATATTCACAATCTGGATGAGAGTAACGCGGACACCTTTGATGAGGATATACAGCAGGTTGGCGGTTTGGATTTGATAATTATGGGAGTTGGAAGCAATGGCCATTTTTGTGGAAATCAGCCGGGAACCTTTGATAACTGGAATACGGGTACCCATCGTATTGACAGACATGCGACACCGCTTGTAGAAGAACTGCTGCTGCAGCTGTTGAAGGAGGATTTACATAGCGACGATACAGCACGTATTCCGAATCATTATATTTCCATGGGGCCGAAAACAGTCATGGCTGCGAAAAGTATTGTCTTCCTGATGAGTGGAGAACAAAAGGCAGAGGCAGTGAAACGAGCGTTTTTCGGACCTATCAGTGAAGATTTTCCGGTATCCATTTTTCAGCTGCATCCGGATGTGACAGTCGTTCTGGATGAAGCTGCCGCAGGCAAAATCAAAGAGCTGCTGTAATGCTGCGTGTACACCGCTTTGAACAGGACTGTCAATATATCGAGGATACCAAGCATCATAAGCTTTATCACATTCCCGCAGAGCAGTGCGGTATATTTCAGGTATTGCACGGGGCTTTGTTTGCCGGTACTGCGCTTTGCGGTGCTGCGCTGGGACTTTCGCTACCGCTTTGGCTGGCTGTCTCAGCAGGCTGTATGCTGGCAGTACTGCTGAAGCTATATGAACATCGTGTTTTTCTGCCACGGCTTTCCTGTGTGAAACGACTGCCGAAGCAGATGGATATATCGCGCAGACAACATCATAAGCTGCTTATTATCAGCGGATTTCTCATTGCCTTCCCACTGCTTATCTTATGGAATCAGACATATCAGAATCCTGTTGTAGTTACACTGGCGCTTACTGTGACAGGTACATCCGCATTTCAGTTCATACGGCAGCTGCGAATATTACGGAAAAGGAGAATGCTATGAAATTTATTGTTACCAGAGATTATGAGGAACTGAGTCAGGTTATGGCTCAGCTGATGCTGAAGCACATGCATACTGAAAAAGAACGTACCAATATCGCTATCACAACCGGAAGCACCTGTATACAGGGATATCGACTGCTTGCCAAACAGGTGCATGGCCGGCCGTGGTTTGATCCGGTGCATTACTATATCTTTGATGAATTCTGGATTCAGGATGAACGTCATGAGAAAGAAATATCCGTTTGTCAAATCAGTCTGGATGAAAAATATTTCCACGCCGCAGAGGTTGCGCCGGATCATATTCACGATTTGAATATGGAAAATTATAAAACCTTTGATAAGGATATACAGAAGCAGGGAGGCTTAGATCTTGTGATTATGGGAATCGGGAAGAATGGCCACTTCTGTGGAAATCAACCGGGTACCTTTGACAGCTGGAACGCAGGAACACGGCTTGTGCGAACAGATGAAACACCATATCTGAGAGAGTATTCCCGTAAGCTGCTGCATCATGACTTCCACAGTGAGGATACATCCCGGATACCGGAGTATTATATTACGATGGGGCCAAAAACAATTATGTCCGCAAAAAATATTATATTTCTGCTAAGCGGAAAGGAAAAAGCCGAAACAGCAAAGAAAGCATTCATGGATCCTGTCACAATGGAATTTCCGGTATCTATCTTTCAGCTGCATCCGCATGTCACTGTTATTCTTGATGAGGCAGCGGCGGCACTGCTACCTCTGTAAACATTGTATGCACAGGCGATAATATGGCATACGCCTCTTTGCCTGTTTCAAACTGGAAAAAAGCTCAAGAGTATCCTAACGAAAGGAAACAGCTTGAGCCTTTTTCTGTATGACGGTGTGAAATTATAAAGTAACGACGATTGCTTTGAAAAGTACGATATGCAATGTCGGGTATATCATGACATAAAAAAAGTGTTAGTGTTATCGATCTGGGGGAAGATATACTGACTTACCTATATGGGTGGGGGAAGAAAGAGTAAGCCAGCTGATAACACTAACATAGTTAATATAACCTATTTTATATGTAAAATCAACTTTTTTTTAACATTTGTCAAAATTTACCTATTTATATTGGAAATATTTACTTTAAAAAGAAAGAGGTATCAAAATTGCGAAAATCATGGATGACTGCATGAACACCTGCAATTTTCTCATATGCAGCTTTTCGCTCCGGCGTGGTAATCGCAATCAGTCTGCCCGGCTGACAGCGATATGCAAAATCAAGACCGGATAGAGAATCTTCAATAATCATACAGTCCTCCAGCTTTACTCCGATTGCCTGAGCACCTTCATGAAACATAGATATCTTATCGACATGGGTGCCGTCGTCATAAATGATCTTATCAATATCAAACCAGCGGTCAAGGTGAAAGGAAGAAATAAAGAAATCAATATTATCCTTAATGGATGCTGAACAGATGGTCATTGGTATCTGCAGCTCTTTCAGATTATCCAGTACATCCTCCAGACCGTCCACTAAATGAAACATCTTCGGATCATTGATACAGCACTCGCGATACAGCGCTTCCTTTGCTTTGGACAGCTTTTCACTCTCCTCATCACGCATGTCGCCGAGCAGCAGCTCGATGATTTTCTTGTTTGTCTTCCCATGGGTATGATCCAGCTCATAATCTGAAATCGGACATCCGCGATATTTCTGAGAAAATACATCCCATGCTTCCTTATGCTTTTCAGAATCAAAAAACATCGTTCCGTTAAAATCAAATAACAGTCCTTTTTTATTCATAGCTTCTCCTTTCAGAAAGGCTTCCGCCTTTTCTCTCTTTATTGTAGTATACGGATTTGGTTCGTCAAGTCCTCCTGTATAAATCCATAGGCGTTTTTCAATCCATAGGCGCTGCTGTTTTTCTGTAGCGTTCCGTTATGGACAGGACCATCGCTGCGCACCTGAAACCATCCATCCTCCTGCTTCAATACAAGATGAGAGCAAGGAACAGCTCCTGCCCTATACAGTACAGTGTCTTTTTTCTTTGAGGAATATACGGTGACTGGCTGTTCACTGACAAGGTAGGAAATGTCACGGTCCCTTCCCTGCATCACCATATCGAAGGTCCGATAAAAATCCGCAGCCTTTTCTCCCCAGTAGGGGTCCGAGGCATAGCGTACATTCATGCCGCCTGCCTTATCGCCGAAGAACCCTCCATGATACAGATCGCTCAACGGATTGAGATAACTGTTTTGCAGGTACTTTTCCGCATGCGCAAGGATGCTTTCCCTTACGCTTTTATAGCCGGAGGCGCTTTGTGAGGGGGAATCATCATACGCTGCATGACCGAACAGATTTTTCTTTTCCCGTGCAATTGCACTTCGTCCAAAATCACTTTCGTTCATTGCCAGTGCGAACATCATGATGGCATTTGTGCCATAACGCTTCTGCGCCTCTATAAACCAGGCGCCGCTGTCATACAGAAGAGACTGCGAGGAGGACGCAAAGCCGAGATAGTTTTCCACATACCAGTTGATATCGTCCGCTGCATAGCGGCTGATGCTGCGATGCGGCAGAAACTGATAGTAATTGTAAAAGGCTTCTTTATTTGCGGCTCTTTCATGACTTCCCTTACGATAATCATCAATCATATCTTCAAAGGTGGAATAAAAATAATGACCGTCATAGCTGTAATAGGCGTGATCCTTCAGCCCTGTTTCTCCCATGGACAGCTCATTGGCGTAGCTGGATTCTGCTATATTCGTTGTTATTTTATGCGTTAACAGATGAGATGTTGCAGTATAGTGATTGATGGACGCCACATCATTTTCGTCATAATAATTATGTAAGGTGACTTCATCGACAGCTGCCCAGCCATCCACTCCTGCCTGACGAAACCGTACTTCGTTTCCGTCGTCACTGATATCGACAAAGGCGGCATCATTTCCATAGCAGCCGTTTGTATAGCCTGTTTCCTCTGTTTCTGCCATACGGTAGGAGGTGTTGAGCGTACAGTCCTTTCTTTGAAATTGTACGACACCATAACCGATCGCAATCAGCTTATGATCATAGCGGATACCTGCATTTTGTTTTTCCGCTCGTTTTGTCTGCGTCAGCATTTCTTCCTTTGCCTGCGCCAGAGAATGGTATTGTGCATACTCCTGCTCGGCACCTTCTTTCAGGATTACAACCGTATAGGTCCTTCTGGCAGAGAAAACCCATGAGATAACCAGAACCGTCAGGGCAATCAGAAGTCCGCTGGCAAGTATGGGAATATAGCGGTTAATTTTCTTTTTCTTGCGTTTACGAACGTTTTTTTTCATGCCTTCCTCCATTTTCTACAGTGTATCGTAATTCTTAAAAAAAGGAAAGAACTCTTGTAATTCTTAAGAAAAGTTTTATAATGATGAAAAAAGTGAGGGTGATGACGATGCTATGTGAAAAAACATTTTATGAGCTTTCTCTTCTTTCCTATTTTGATACCTATGCGGTGAACATACCGGTTTCGGATATGATTCGGCATATACAGGAGGATGAGCAGCTGATGCAGGATTACGGTCAGTATCCAGATTTCCAAAACAACATGAAGCTTGTCCGTCAGATCAACCCGGACGAATATGCGCATATGACAGTAAAGGAATGGTATAACGATAACGCAGACAGCGGTGTTGTGTATTATACATTTGAGATGGAGGATGCTTTGATATTTGCTTTCCGCGGAAGTGAAAAGCTGGATGATGTACATCACAAAACCGGATGGCAGGACTGGAAGGACAACTTCCGTATGTTTTTGAAGGACCCCACCTGGCAACAGATTCTTACACTGCACCAGATACAGAAAACAGATATACAAAAACCCTTTTATATGTGCGGACATTCCAAGGGCGGCAATCTGTCGCTGTATGTTGCCTTGACAATGAAAAAAGAGCTGCAGGATTACCTGGTAAAGGTGGTAAGCTTTAATGCACCGGGGATCACAAAGCCGATTCTTTCCCTGTATGAACAGCGTGCCAAGGATCCGGAATTTCTGGAAAAGCTGCTGATTTTTGAGAATGAGAATGACTGCGTTTCAGCGTTTTTTGAAAATTTAAAAGAACCGGTTTATGTGCGTTCCTGTTATCCATGTACAAACATGGAGGAGCTGTATCACAACCACAATTTGTATGCGATGGATTTTCGGGACAATGCTTATGTTATGGCGGAGAAGAAAACGGTTATGCCGAAGTTCTTCTATCATTTCATCAATGATTTCTTCATGAATCTGAAGGAGGAACGGGTGCAGAGGGTTGTCGCTAAAATGGACGAGTATTTTGACAGCGGCTGTTCCATGGAAGAGCTGTATAAGCTGATGCTTGTGGATGTATCCCGGTATGTATCGCTGTTTGAGGATATTCCGGAGGAGGAAATGGCGACCATCACCCTGCAGGATTTGATCGACCGCCGTAAGACTAAGCTGATTATGGATAAGGTCAAGGAGCTGCAGCCAAACAAGACGCTTCAGAAAATGGCGGATACGGTTAGAATTTCTTCTCCAGTCGCAAAGCTGAATGAGATTGATATGAAGGAAATAACACAGGGTCTCATTGATAATTATGAACTTATGGTAAAAGAGAAAACAAAGGAATTTCAAGCAATGATTACGGAAAACAATGAGAAAATCATGCATGCAATCCGATCAATACGAAATCGCGAAGGTGATTCTCAAGAAAGAATATAGTTGCAAAGTTGCCGTTCCTATAGTATTCTAATAGTAGAATACTGCAAATGTAGAAAGAAGGGTACCTATGCCGCTGAAACATGCAATTCTGGGTCTGTTGAACTATGCGGAAATGACGGGTTATGATATTGACCGTTATTTTAAGTCAAGCATTGCCTTTTTCTGGCATGCGCAGACGTCGCAGATCTATAAGGAGCTGAACACCTGTACAAAGCATAACTGGGTGGACAGTGAGATTGTATATCAGAGTGATAAGCCGAATAAAAAGGTGTTTCATATTACTGATGAGGGAAGACTGGAGCTTAACCGCTGGCTGGCGGATGCGGATCTTGAGGATATCATGAAGTACAAGAATCCGCTGCTGATTAAAATATTCTTTTCCAGCAATATCGATATTGATAAGACGATGCGCCTACTGGAGAAATACATACGGGAGTGTTCTGATATCATTGATAAAATGAATGAAGATCTGAATAAGATTCCGGAATTCGAAGCACAGATTCACAAGGATAATGAATCCTTTTACTGGGGAATGACAATGACCTATGGATTTATGTACTATCAAAATGAAATCAAATGGGCCAACTGGTGTATTGATAAGCTGAAAGAAAAAATAGGATGAAACCATATTCATACAGGCTGTAAAGGTAGCTTAAAATTTCACGGAAACCTGTGATTATCTATAGAAACATGATATAATGAGGGCGAATAATTATCATATCCTAGAACAGAAGGGAGAAATATCTATGGAAAAACTGACAATGCAGGATTATCTTAACTGTTTACAGGCAAAGAAGCAGGAAGCACATGACAAGCAGTGGCTGTACATCGAAGTGAATGCGAAGGATCTGCTGGAAGAGTGCGAGCCGGGCATAAGAAATCAAAATGTATGCTGTAAGGCTATGCTTGATGCTATGCTGGAGGGTGACGGCTTTATCGTAGAGCCAAAAAACAAAAGCAAATGCGCAGCGAGTCTGACAATCCGCTATTATGTGGATAATCTGAGTCCTGAGCGGAGAAAATATGCAGAAGTAAATCAGTAATCAAATAGAAAAAGGATGTAACATATCAATATGCTGCATCCTTTTTGTATGTCTGTATATTTTTGTCGAAGAATTCTGTTTCCCGGGAAATGCCTTCCTTCAGTTTGATGACAGTGGTCGCAGCACTGACAACAGCAGCCAGCTTCAACTGCATACATCACATTTTTTGTATGGATAGAGATAACACTGCAGCACGTTATTTACCGGCTTTTTATAACTTCAGTACAGAGTCTGTGTGTTCGCAAAACAAAAATAAGACTTTACAAATATATGGTTAAATGCTTTGAAAAGCCTATAAATAAAGGGCTTTCAAGAGTTCATATCCTGTCATTATCCAAAACAAAAGTTGAACTTAAATTGGATTGAAATGTTTTTGAATCTCTTTTATTATCTAGGTGTAAAGCAAACGAGGAAGCGTGAAGGAGGTGACATGATGCTGAAAGATCTGACAGATGAAAAGCTGATCCGGCTGAACATTGAAGCTGCTGACTGGGAAGAAGCAATTCGCAAATCTGCGCAGCCGCTGATAGACGAACACAAGGTCAAGCCGTCCTATGTGGATGACATGATTACAGGGGTTAAAGAAAACGGTCCTTATATTGTTCTTACCAAGCATGTTGCACTTCCACACGCCAGACCGGAGTCCGGAGCACTGGAAAGTGCCATTGGTATCGCAACCTTAAAGACACCGGTTGTCTTCGGAAATGAAGCAAACGATCCTGTGAAATATCTGTTCTGTTTAAGTGCAAAGGATAACATGGAACATCTGAATGCACTGGCTGAGCTGGCGGGAATGTTTGAGGATGCTCAATTTTACAGGCTCCTGGAACATGCAGAGAGCGCAAAGGAAATCATGGAATACATCAGTAAATAGAAAAAGGAGGAAACTGATATGTACAAAGCTTTAGTATGTTGCCGTGCAGGCATGGGATCCAGTATGCTGTTGAAAATCAAGGCGGATCAGGTCATCAGCGAAAACGGCTATCCGATCCAGACAGAGCATGGAAATCTGGATTCACTGAATGGATTTAGCGGGGATCTTGTTATCACGATGGATGATCTGGCAGATGAATTAAAGGACAAGGTTCCTTATGCACTGGGGATTCGCAATATCATGGACAAGGTGGAAATGAAATCCAAAATGGAAGAGTTTCTTGCCACAAAATAGGGATGAACAAGGGAATGTATAAAAAATAACTAAAGGAGAGAAAAACATATGTTAGATGCGATTTTAGCGCAATCACGAAATACCGCATTGATTATGGGGCTGATTGCGATGATTGGTCTGCTGCTGCAGAAAAAGCACGCAACGGATGTGATCAGCGGTACGATGAAAACAGTTATCGGATTTATGGTCTTCAACATTGGATCTTCAGCAATGTCAGGTGTTGTACAGACATTTACAGATTTGTTCAATGTAGCATTTGGAATCGAAGGAGTTACCACGCAGGTAGAGGTCGCAACAGGTCTTGCATTGAATACCTATGGTACGGAAGTGGCTTTGGTTATGCTGCTGGGCTTCGTTGTCAATCTGATCGTTGCCAAATTTACAAGATTTAAGGCAATCTTCCTTACCGGACAGCACTTTCTGTACTTTGCATGTGTTATCGCACTGATTTTTATTGCAAATGGTCTGCCGATGCCGCTTACGGTAATCGCCGGTGGTATCCTGCTTGGATTCTGCGGAGCAGCACTGCCATCCTTCTGTCAGCCGTTTATGAATAAAATCACGGGCGCCGATAACCTGGCAATGGGTCACTTTAACTGTATCGGTTACGCATTCTCCGGATATGTAGGGAAATTATTCGGTAAAATGGGAAAAAGCACAGAAGAGAAGAAGGATGCCAGCACTGTTAATATGCCAAAATTCTTTGAATTATTCCGTGACTTTATCTTCTCGGTAGCACTGTTCATGGTTGTATTGTTCTACGTGGCTGTCATCGCCTGTGTGGTAAACGGTCATATGGATATCGTGCTTGAAAAAGCAGGAAATGATATCTGGTTTATCTATCCGTTCCTGCAGGGTCTGCAGTTTGCGGCCGGTATGAGCGTCCTGATTTATGGTGTGCGTCAGTTTATTGCAGAAATCACCGCAGCATTCGTTGCAATTTCTGAGAAATATATTCCAAACTCCAAACCGGCAGTTGACTGTCCGGCAATCTTCCCATTCGCACCGACAGCTGTATTGATCGGCTTTGTGGGAGCATTCGTAGGCGGTCTTGCGGCAATGGCAATCATGATTGCATGCAACAGCAGTGTCATTATGATTCCGGCAGCCGGTATCTGCTTCTTCTCCGGTGGTACCTGCGGTATCTTCGGAAATGCCTATGGCGGATGGAAGGGCGCATTGGTTGGTTCCTTCATCGTTGGTATGGCATTGACCGGTCTACCGCTGATTCTGTATCCTGCATTCGCAGGACTGGGAATTTCCGGAGCATCCTTCCCGAACGTCGATTACAATATTATCGGAGCATTCCTGAACTGGATTCTGGGAATCTTCGCCTGATTCACGAATAGGGCAGGGATGAAAGTCCTTGTCCTTCTTTTTGAAAAGAGGTAGGTCCTATGGAACTGAAACAGCTGATTAAGCAGCAGAAAGCAAAGGGTGTCCTTGTAAAAACACTGGCGCATCCTTCTCTGGTCATCATGGCACAGGATTGCGGAATGGATTTTATCTTGTATGATTGTGAGCATGGTGTCCTGTCCTATGAACAGCTGCATGATCTTATGGTGCTTGGCAATATGCGAAAGCTTTCATCCATCGTCAGAGTTGCACAGCTGGCAAGATCAGATGTATCCAGAATTCTGGATTACGGTGCAGCCGGTGTGATGGTGCCTATGATTGAAACAGCTGAACAGGCAGAGCAGCTTGTACAGTGGAGCAAATATCCGCCGTTGGGAAAACGAAGCTATTCCGGGGGAGCCAATACGCACTATGCCCCTGGGGGAAATCATGCCCTGCATATGAAACAGCTGAATGAGAAAACGATGAGTATCGTACAGATCGAAACAAAGCAGGGTGTGGAAAACATCGAAGCTATCCTGAATGTGAAGGGAATCGACGGTGTTCTGATCGGTCCCTGTGATTTGGCAATATCGCTGGGCAGGCCGGATGATCTCATGCATGAGGAAGAGCTCAGCATGATTCAAAAGGTCGCAGATGCCTGCTTGAAACGAGCTTTGGGCTTTGGAATTATCGGTGGCAGAGCGATGCAGGAATATTTTAAAAAGGAAAGCAGTCTGCTTGTTTCCGCTATTGATACAGCACTGATGCGGGAAGGCTTAATACAGGCAGTGAGAGAATATGAGCAACTGGAAAGGACGTAATGATATGGCAGTAGAAAAAGAACAGATACGGGAGTTTCTGGATATCGAATCCAGCGAATTAAAAAATTTTATAGACAGCATTGACGCAGAGGCGCTGATTGCGGCCAGAGAACTGATTCTGCAGGCGGAACAAAATCATAACCGTGTGCATGTGACAGGAATTGGCAAGCCGGGACATGTGGCTGGATATGCGGCATCACTGTTATCCTCCACAGGAACACCAACCTATGAGCTGCATGGTACGGAAGCGGTACATGGCAGTGCGGGACAGGTGCTGAGTGGAGATGTCGTAATTGCAATTTCCAACAGCGGAGAGACTACCGAGCTGAAGGCAACCGTGGAGACACTGAAAAGCAATGGTGCCAGGCTGATCTCATTAACCGGAAAAGCTGATTCCTGGCTGGCAAAGCAGGGGGACGTCACACTGATTGCCGGTGTCAATCAGGAGGGGGATGCTATGAACAAGCCGCCAAGAGCCTCTATATTGGCAGAGATGGTCATGCTGCAGAGTCTGAGCATCTTATTACAGAACGCAAAGAATCTGACACCGCAGCAGTATGTGAAATGGCATCCGGGCGGCAGTCTGGGCGCAAGTATCAAAGAAAGCGGGGACAGATAAATGAAGCTGGAAGGAATCATAACACCAATCGTAACACCGTTTCATCGTGATGAGGAACAGAGTATCAACTATGAAGCGACAAAGCAGCTGATCGATCATTTGATCGCAAAGGGCGTTAAGGGAATCTTCATCCTTGGAAGCAATGGAGAGTTTCATGTGATCGATGAAGCGGAAAAAATAGAATTTGCCGAAAAGGTGATCGGGATGGTTGACCACCGTGTGCCGGTCTATGTAGGGACAGGGGCATGCAGCACAAAGGAAACCATCCGTCTGTCAAAGAAGATGGAGGAGCTGGGTGCGGATGCACTGAGTGTCATCACACCGTATTTTCTGACACCGACAGAGGAAGAGCTGGTACAGCATTTCACAGCGGTTGCGGAAAGTGTAAGTATTCCCATCATTCTCTACAACATCCCAAAGGCAACAGGCTGTAACTTAAGCGCAGAGGTCGTGGGACGTCTGGCAGAGGTAGAAAACATTCGCGGTATCAAGGACAGCAGTGGTAAGGAAGAAAATCTGAAGGCATACGCAGAGCTTGCGAAGCGGGATGATTTTGATCTGCTGATCGGTTCGGATTCCAAAATCAGCTATGGCTATGCTTTGGGGGCAAGCGGTGCCGTGGCAGGAACCTCCAATGTGATAACGGAGGTGCTGGTGGAGCTGGACAGGGCACTGCGTAAGGGAGAAACAGAAAAAGCAGAGGAATTGCAGAAGGACATCAATGTACTGCGCGGCGTATTGAAGCTGGGAACGGTACCGGTCGTCATGAAGCGTGCGGCAGAGCTTGCGGGAATTGCAGAAATCGGACCGGCAAGGAAGCCGGTGCTGGAATGCAGTGCGCAGGATGATGAAAAAATCAAAGAGATGCTGCAGCATTACCATCTCATATAACAACACGGGAAAGGATGATGGATATGAAGGAATACATCGTACGGGAAGACAGAGGAAAGCTACTACTGTATACGCTGCTGCATCTGTGCTTAACCATATTTCTTATGCTGCTGACAATCTATGTTTACGGTTCCGGACATTTCCTGCTTGCGTTCTTAAGCATCACAGGTCTCTGGTTTTCTGTAAAAGCCATGTGCCGTTATGGCTTTCGGCTTGTCAAAAACACCCCGGTATGTGAATTTAAACGCGACGAGGTGATTCTTCCGGCACTTCCCAAAGAGCAGCGGCACTTGAAATATAGGGATATCCGTGCGGTAAAAATTCTTCGCAGCAGCAGCTCTGTCAAGCTCTTTTTCTCAGGAGATCATGTGACGCACCCCTCCGGCTGGCAATACGCAGGGGCGGTCTATCTCTTTCAGAGAAAGAAGCTGAATGATGTACAGAAGTATGCCATGGACTGCCTTCATACCCATCACATATCCTTCGAGGTTGTACAAAAGGCAGAAAGCTAAAACAACAGGAGGTACGTATATGCAGAAAGCAGAGCTAACAAAACGCATAGCGGAAACAGGCGCTATGGCAATCGTTCGTGTCGAAACGATAGAGCGGGGAATAGAAATCGCAAACGGATGTCTGGAAGGGGGCGTCAGCTGTCTTGAAATTAGTTATACACTGCCCAATGCAGGTGAGGTGATTCAGGCTTTGCGTGAGAAATTTCAGGATCGTCTGATCATCGGAGCAGGAACCGTGCTTGACAGTGAAACAGCCAGACATGCCATACTTCACAATGCGCAGTTTATCATAGCACCGAATTTTTCTCAGGAGGTAGCCGTTATGTGCAACCGGTATCAGATTCCCTATGCGCCGGGCTGTACGACATTAACGGAAGCACTTCAGGCCCTGGAAGCAGGGGCAGCCTTTATCAAGGCGTTTCCGATTTCCGATTTCTATGGTCCCAGACTGGTATCCGTATTCAAGACGCCGATTCCCTATATGCCGATTCTTGCGAGCGGGGGAATTGATCTGAAAAATCTGAAGGATTATGTGCTGCGTGGTGTGGACTGCTGCGGCTTCGGCTCACTTCTCACAAAAGGCAGCCGGGAAGAAATCGCAGCCAATGCACGCTCAATCAGAACGCTGATTGATGAAGCAAGACAGGAAATGCAAACTACGGCGGGATAACGTTTTAAAAGCCATTATGATACAATGAAAGGCGTATGATGAGCTGCGCCTTTTTTTGAGTTCAAAATTTGTGCGTATACAAAACAAAACTTGTACCGAAAACACTTTGTCAGTGATACCGTTTTCAGATAAAATCTAGTTGTAAGCATCATATGGGGAGGTATGTGTATGGATAATGAACTCATGGCACTCATGCAGGTGCTGTCCAATAAGCCTTATCTCACTCTGAAGGATATCGAAGTAAGTGCCGGCATTACCCGTCGTCAGGCAACCTATCGTATTGAAAAGGTGAACGATCTGCTGCGGCAGCATCATGCGCCCATCATTACCATTGGAACAGCGAAGGAAATTCGATTGGATTCCAAAGCACGGCAGAAGCTTGAGGAGCTGCTTCAGGAGATGAATCAAAGCAGCCAGTATTACATGAACAAAAAGGAACGTCAGATCTATATGTATCTGATGCTGTTTATGAACAGTGAGTATCTGTCATTGAGTGATTTCATTGATTCTCTCGGTGTGAGCAGAAGCACGGTGCTGCTGGATTTCAAGGAACTGACACAAATGCTGGAGGAGCGCGGCATCCGGGTGAGAAACAACCGGACCAAGGGCTATTATCTGATTGGCTCCGAAATGGAAATCCGCAGAATGATGATGAAGTATGTCATTTATACACTTGCCGAGGAACAGAGTGCTAAAATCTTCGATGTCTTTATCGACGATTTCAATCTGGATATTTTTGATTATTCACGGCTGGTGATCACGGAGCTTGCACAGCGGCATAACATTCGGTTTGTAGAAGACCGTCTGGTGGAGTTTATTTATATTTTTATTTTTCTGAAGGCACGTATGCAGAGTGGAAAAAACGCAGAGGAGGAAATCCATGCGTTGCTGGATATGGAAGCAATATCCTCGATGAAGGAATATGAGTTTACGGTGGAGCTGTTAAAGAATTACAAGAACACTGACAATATTACAAATACGGATATCAATTATATCTCCTCGTGGATACTGGGAATTTCCTTTGGCGATATCAATGAGGAGACCAAGGATTGTATACTGATCTCCGATATCATCGGAAAAATCATGACCCGTTTTGAATATCTGAGCGGAGCCCATTACCGCAATACCGAGGAAATCTTCATTCAGCTGTATTCTCATTTTCGACCGGCCTATTACCGTCTGCTCTGCCGTCTGCCGATATTCAATCCGCTGTGTGACAAGGTGAGGGAGGAATACCGGGAGCTGTATCAGCTTGTGGAGGAAACCATGAAGCCGTTTCATGTGATTTTCGGTGGAGATATTCCGGCAGGAGAGATTGCATATCTGACCATGCATTTTGCTTCCATTTACTCCGATCAGAAAGCGTTTGAAATAGCGAAGCAGAAGACTGCACTGGTGGTGTGTTCCAATGGAATCGGCAGCTCTGCCATTCTTTATAACGAGCTTACCGGTATGTTTCCCGAGCTGCACTTTTTGCCACCGCTGGAAACCTCGCATATCCATGACGTCAAAGAGCATGTGGATATCATATTTTCCACAAGCTATGTTTCTTTAGGTGCGGGTATCCATGCGCCTGTCATTCGGGTAAGTCCGGTCATGTCCATTGCAGAGCGCTATCAGGTAATGCGCGAGGTCTACATGCAGATGGGAAGTCATTTTTTAAAGCAGCCCAATGTTGATGTCGTGATGGGGATCGTAGCAAAATATGCGAATATCCAGAATGAGCATGCATTGTACAATGAGCTGATTACGTATTTCTCTCATATTGACACGACTACACAGGAGGAACGTGTCCTGCATCTTGCGGATATGGTGAAGCCGGAGCTGATCCGTCTGCATTTGGATGCTGATAATTGGGAGGAGGCTGTGCGAAAGGCCTATGAGCCAATGGTACAGCATGGCTATATCACACAGAATTATGTGGAGGAAACCATTAGCAGTGTACGAATCGTAGGGCCATATATCGTGATTACAAAGCATGTGGCGCTGCCGCATGTGAAGCCGGAAGCAGGAGCGTTGTCTGTTGCACTGGGAGTTGGCGTATTAAACAGCGCTATTGAGTTTGGTAACCGTGACAATGATCCGGTAAAATATATTTTCAGTCTGAGCGCTACGGATAATCAGACGCATCTGTGTGCTATGGCAGAGCTTCTGGAGATGTTTAATAAGCAGGAATTTTTCGATATGCTGGATCAGGCGGAGAACAGCGATGAGGTTATGGTGTATTTGAAAGAAAATCAATAGTAAAAAGAGGGCGGTGATTCTATACATCATCGTCCTGTGTATTTGTTATGGGGAAATCGCTAAAATGCTATGTCTGGAATTTGATTTCGCTTTATATCATACATTCCCTATATCCTGTTTTCTTGTTTACAGCGTGACAGCACTCAAAAGAATAGGCCCTGCTTTTATTTATATAGTTCTTTCGCGTCCCTGGGTAGAAAATAGACATCCCTCAGATACTTCATACTGTTTAATGCCTCCAAGGTATTGTAGGTCAAATCAAGCTGACATCCTATCTCTATAGCTGTTTCATGAAACAGCTCAGACATCGTAAACACCGCCTGCCACAGCGCCTCGCTATCAGCTTTTGCGTAGGTTGCTAGAAAGGTCTGATATACAGCATTCGGCAGCAGCTGTTTCATATACTTTCCGCATTTTCCGGCACTGATTTGAAAGTTACAGGAAATGCCGATTTTCCATTCCAATAGACGTTTTAGCATAGGCCGCAGTGTAAAATCGATAACATCCAGTGCATAGGGGAGTTCATTTCGTTTTAATCCCTTCGCGACATTATTCAAACACCACCAATATTCATTACAGGTACAGGAAAACTGCTGTTGTGAAGGCTTTTGAATCCAATATAGCTGAAGTGCTTTTTTACTTGGCTGCGGGAGGATTCCATCCTTGTCAAGCAGTATTTGATAGGCTTCCAGGTGCGTCTTTGCATAATCCTGTGTGCAGACATGAAGATCAATCCGGTTTCCGTCCCTCAACTGCATAAGCCACCCGTAACAGTTTTCTTTATCCCCTGGATCATAGACACTGTCTTCCGGATACTGCATATAAAGCCGTTCACCGAAACGATCAATCCAGCTGTTATCTTTTTGAAAGGAAGCTGTTTCTTTTACGATATATACGACATCATAATCCTGAAACATATCCCTGGGCACATCCGGGTTCACACGGGAGCCTTCCAGGTAAGCCGCCCGTATCCTATCATCCTGCGCAGCTGTGTTGATCAGCAGCTTCATTATTTCGTCTTCTGTTCTCATGAATGTTCACCTTGTCCTCTGGCAGCACGGTGGGATAGCATTATAGCTGTATTTTGCTCATCCATGTGGTGCACCGCTTTCCTATTCTATATGTATTATAACGTGAAAACAGAAAATATATATGCTTTTTCAGGAAGGAAGTTACCGAATGCCTTTAAACCAGATATAAAAAGAGAAGAATATATTATAAAATCTGACAGCGCATGACTACGCAAAACGCTTAACAGAGAAAGAAATAACTGGCTGTTGCAGTTTCTAAAAAGGATTCAGCTGGACAGTCTTGTTTTATCCCTTTATAATGGAACATAGAGGTGAATATAACATGGAAAAAATTACAAGCTTTTGTATTGATCATGACATACTGGAAAAAGGAATGTATATATCAAGAATCGATGGTGATATTATTACCTATGACCTTAGAATGGTGAAGCCAAACTACGGCACGTATCTGGATAACGATGGTCTTCATACCTTTGAGCATCTGTTCGCTACCTATGTAAGAAATTCGGTATACAGTAATGCGGTGATTTATGCCGGGCCGATGGGCTGCAGAACAGGCTTCTATTTTCTAACGAGAGATTCTATCAGTAAGGCACAGGCGGTGCAGCTGGTTAAGGATACGATGGCGTTTATTGCGGGATTTGAGGGAGATATCCCAGGTGCACAGGAGTCTAAGGAATGCGGCAATTATCTGGATCATGATCTTGCCAAGGCGAAATCCTATGCAAAGGCTTATGGTCAGGTGATGAAGGACTGGAACGAGGAACAGCTCGTTTATCCACAATAAATCAGTGGTTTCAGACTGGATTGGTCTGAAGCCTTTCTTTTGAAAGAGGGTGACGTATGAAAACACGTATCAATTTGCTGGAGGGAAAAATTCTTCCCGCATTAAGCGCGCTGGCATTGCCAATCATGGCAACCAGTCTGATTCAGATGGCCTATAATCTGATCGACATGATATGGATTGGAAAAATCGGGGCAAGTGCTGTCGCGTCCGTTGGCGCAGCCGGTATGTTTATGTGGCTGTCCAATGGTTTGGCAACCTTGGCAAAGATGGGAGGTCAGATCAAGGTTGGGCATGCGCTGGGGGCGCAGAAGAAGGAGGATGCGACATCCTATGCACAGAGCTCGATTCAGATGGGAATTGTATTCGCCATCGGCTTCGGTATTCTGTCTGTTGTGTTTGCGGACGAGATGATCGGCTTTTTTCAGCTGAACAGCGCACAGGTCATACAGGATGCAAAGCTGTATCTGATGATAACCTGCGGTCTGGTCATATTTTCTTTTATGAATCAGATATTCACCGGGATTCTGACAGCGATGGGAAACAGCAGAACCTCCTTTATCGCAACCGGTATTGGGCTTGTTTTGAATATCGTGCTGGATCCTCTGTTTATTTTCGGTTTCGGTGTAATTCATCCGATGGGTGTTGCGGGGGCTGCAATTGCGACAGTACTTGCACAGCTGGTGGTTATGCTGTTGTTTCTGTATACCATACTACGGGATACGGTCTTGTTCTGTGATGTCCATATACTGCATTCTTATTCTTCACAGCATACAAGAGAAATTTTCCGTATTGGATTACCCTCCGCTGTGCAGAGTATGTTATTTTCCGGTATTTCTATGGTCATTGCAAGATTGATTGCAGGCTGGGGAGACGCTGCCGTGGCAGTACAAAAGGTGGGTTCACAAATCGAATCCATTTCCTGGATGACTGCGGAAGGCTATGCGGCGGCTTTGAACAGCTTTGTGGCTCAGAACCATGGTGCGAAGAATACAGATAGAATCCGGGAGGGATATCGACTCTCCATGATTGTTATGCTGTCCTGGGGTGTGTTCTGTTCTTTTGTTCTGATCGTTTTTCCACAGCTCATCTTTCAGGTCTTTATCCAGGAAGCAGAGGTGTTGCCAATGGGGGTGGATTATCTTCGGATTCTTGGTGTCTCTCAGTTGTTTATGTGTATGGAAATCACAACAGCGGGTGCCTTCAGCGGACTTGGAAAAACGCTGCCTCCATCCATTGTAAGTATCACGTTAACCGGCGCACGAATACCGATGGCGATATTGCTGGGAAGATGGCTGGGTCTGAATGGCGTCTGGTGGGCAATTACGATTAGTTCGATCGGGAAAGGTATCGTATTGCTGGGGTGGTTCTTAAAGGATATGAAGAGAGCAGGTATGCCAGAGAGGTAATCATTGTGTTAGAATTTGAAAGTTAAAAAATCATTTCATTATGCTAGAATCAACGATTAAGGTTGATGATGAGCTGGCATTAAAATGTTTGCAGGATATTATAGGTAAGATGGAAATTATAGATGTTCTTTCAACATCAAATATGTATTTGAATTATCTGATAAATTCAAAAGTAGAAAAAATAAAATCACTAAATATTGATTTAACGTGTGGTTTTAAAAATACGCTGGATTTTCTGAATCTTTTTGAATTGACAACGATCCTGGGAAATCTGATTGATAATACGACACTATTCTCAATCACACAGACTTATATGAATACAAGCACGGAAAGATATTAATACATTTAAACTTTTGTTTTGAAGGTTTTCCTACAGAACAAACTCCTGCGGCAATGCTAAAATACTACCGGCAGCGAAAGGGTCTAACCACACGGCAGTTAGCCGAAAGTATAGGAGTTGTACCCGCAACAGTGTTAATGTATGAGCGTGAACGATTCCCGATACCATATCAAACAGCCGTTGCTATGGCTGAAGTCCTTGAAATTGATAGAAATCTGCTCTTCGATGAGTTTGCTCAATTTATGGATTATCCTTACAGTGATAGACTTCGTGAAGTCAGAAAAGCACACAGATTAAATCAAGCAACTTTTGCTGAAAAAGCAGGTATTAGTTTGAGCATCTATTCTAAATGGGAGGGCGGTTCACGACAGCCGTCAAGAAAAATGTATCAGCAATTGGTAAATACATATCCCGAAATAAACATATGAAAATACAGCGTATCTGTGATATAGCAGGTACGCTGTATTTTTTATCGGCACATTGGTTTCATTACCCATCTTTCTGTAAAATAAAAGTACACTAAAACACAGGAGGAAAATACTATGGAAAAGTCATTATTTGAACAAATGGGCGGTACTTATACGCAAGTTGGGGATTACCTGATACCAAATCTCCGTTTGCCAGAACAACAAGGTCAGCCGATCGGAGTATGGGGGCATCGACACGTAAGATATTTGAAACAACACCATAAAATTATTTATATGAACCTGTTGACAAGCGGGAAACTAAACGACTATCTTGTCGATATTGAAAATCAGGCTGAAAATATGTTTCTTCAAATCGTAAAGCAACTTGCAAAAAGCGAAGGCATAACAGAAGAACTTAAGGCAAAAGATCAGACGGAATGGGTTGCGCAAATGAACAATGTTTGCTACAGAGCAAGAGAAATTGTAAATTCTAAGTTGATTTATTAAAAATAGTCCGCTCAATGGAGCGGACTATTTTTAATAAATTTCATTTTCACACATTTTTTCAGCTTGCTCTATTATCAAATCCACCGCCGTTGCCTGTTTATCCGGTGGATATTTATATTTTCTGAGCAACCTTTTTACAGTAATTCTCATCTGTGCCCTAACACTTTCTCGCACATCCCAATCAACTTTAATATTATTTTTAATGCTGATTGTTAGTTCTTTAGCAATTTGTTTTAGGACATCATTTTCATAGAAATCTCTGGCAGATTCATTGGACGAAATTGCATCATAAAATGCCAGTTCATCGTCTGATAATCCCAGCTTTTCGCCTCTTTTATGAAGCTCATTCATATCTTTTGCCATATCAACCAGAGCCTTTATAACCTCTACCGTCTCTAAAGAACGTTTTTCATATTGAATTACTGAGGCTTCAAGCATTTCAGAAAATTTCTTTGCTTGTACAATATTCTTTTTAGCTATCGCCTTAATCTTGCCGTCAAGCAAACGTCGTAAAAGTTCCAGAGCTAAATTTTTTTGTGGCAGTCCTTTTACTTCTTCAAGAAATTCATCAGATAAAATTGAAATATCCGGTTTATTCAATCCAACGGAAGCAAATATGTCAACGACTTCTTCAGAAATAACTGATTTGGAAACCAATTGACCAATTTCATATTCTATTTGATCTTTCGTTTTCTTCTGTTTGTCTCTTGGTAGTATTTTTATAATACCTGATTTGATGGCTTTAAAATAACTAATCTCTACATTGATTGCCTGAGCTTGCTCAGAGGTCGAACATAATGCGTATGCCTTACCAATTTCTGCAACCAAGTTAAGAAATTCTTTTTTCTCATCTTCCGGTTTACCCAAAACAAAATCCACACCAGAAACAATACACGCCATTCGTTCACTTGCCGAGCCGCTTATGTAAGAAGAGTAATCCAATCCATGCAATATTCCTTGAATTTGCTCATACTTCTCAAGCATGAGATCTATTGCTACTTGTGGATCAATACCTGTTGTTTTTCGGTCAGACGGTGTATATTGTGCTAATGCACTTCTTAAATTATCTGCAATGCCAATATAGTCTACAATTAAGCCGCCGGGCTTGTCTTTAAACACACGATTAACTCGTGCTATGGCTTGCATAAGATTATGACCACTCATCGGTTTATCGACATACATTGTGTGAAGGCAAGGGACATCAAACCCCGTCAACCACATATCGCAAACAATAACAATTTTTAATTCATCTTCAACATCTTTCATTCTCTTTGCAAGTAGCTTTTTCTGAGATGCAGTAGTTGAATGCGGCTGAAATTCAGGCGGATCAGATGCTGCAGAAGTCATAATAACCTTAATTGTACCTTTATCAATGTCGTCACTATGCCATTCCGGGCGGTATTCTATAATCTTTGAGTAAAGTTTTACTGCAATCTTTCTGGATATAGCTACAAACATAACTTTTCCATTAATCGCTTGTTGTCTAAGGACGTAATGAGCAATAAAATCTTTCACCACTACATCAATACGACTATCTGTTCCAACAATGGCTTCTAACCTTGCCCATTTGCGCTTTTGGCTTTCGGCGTAAGTTTCCTCCTGTCCCTCAACAATGCTGTCATACTCATCATCAATCTTTGGCTTTAATTCCTGCGGAAGATCTAACTTTGCAATTCTGCTTTCATAATAAATCGGAACAGTAGTTTTATCTTTAACCGCTTGAGTCAAATCGTAAATATCAATATAGTCACCAAACAGAGCAGGGGTGTTCTTATCGCTCAACTCAACAGGAGTTCCAGTAAATCCGATAAAAGAAGCATTCGGCAATGCATCTCGCATATGTTTCGCAAAGCCAAAAGAAACTTTTCCATCTTTTTCTTTTGCTTCTAACCCGTACTGACTGCGATGTGCTTCATCTGCTATAACAACCACATTTCGTCTGGTAGTCAGTGCTTCCATCGATTGGTCACTCTCATCTGGCGAAAACTTTTGGATAGTCGTAAATACAATGCCGCCAGCTTGAACGCTCAATAGTTCTCGTAATTTCTTTCTTGTGTCTGCCTGTTTGGGCGTTTGACGCAAATAATCGGCACTTTTTGCAAAAGTAGTAAATAGTTGATCATCCAAGTCATTTCTGTCAGTAATAACAACAATGGTCGGGTTACTCAGTTCTAAAACCAATTGACGAGTATACATGAGCATAGAATAACTTTTTCCGCTACCCTGTGTATGCCAAATTACACCCGCTTTTCTGCTTCCATTTTCAGAGGCTGCCAAGTGAGTGGTATACAACGCTTTATTTACAGCAAAAAATTGATGATAACCAGGCAAAATTTTGAAAGACTTATCTTCTTCATGAACAAAGAAGCTATACTTTGAAACAATGTCCAAAAATCTCTTTTTATTCATCATTCCATACAGCATAACTTGCAATTGCGGAAAAGAAAGTCCCGATTCTTTTTCTCCGTCAATTGTTCTCCAGAACATAAAGCGATCCAGATCAGAAGTAATTGTACCAACTTTTGCATTGATACCATCACTTGTGATCATAAAGGCATTGTAATAAAACAAGGACGGAATATCTCTTTTATAAGTCTGAAGCTGATTAAACCCATCAACAATATCTACTTCTTCGTTTGTCGCATTTTTCAGTTCTATTACAACAACAGGAATACCATTTAAGAACGCAACAATATCAGGTCTGCGTTCTTTTCCGTTTTCAATTACAGTGTATTGATTGATTGCCAAGAACTCATTATTTTCAATATCTTTGGCATCAAAAATATAAGCTTTTTCGGTTTTTATGCTTCCGTCCTTCTGCTTAACCTCTACATCAATACCATCGGTTAATAATTTCTGAAACGCAACATTATTTTGGACAATAGATAAGCTCTGCTGACGAGTAATCTTTTTAACCAGTTCTGAAATCGTATCATTAGAATATTGTTTGTTAATACGTTTTAATGCACTATATAACCTTTCGTACAGAACAACATCTCCAAAACTTTCTCTCTCTGAAAAGCTTCCTCCCGGCGAAATATCTGGTCCATATTGTGTTTGATAGCCTAAATCTTGAAGCCACTCCATTGCTGCTTGTTCAAGATCATTTTCTATAAATTTGGACATTTTATTCACCTCGCATTTTTATCATATTTTAATTCTGATAGTTTTTCTACTATTTGAGTAGCAGCTTTTTCTGCTTCATTAGCTGAAACACCATTATTGATAAAATACTTCTTAACAAATAATCTGTATGTAGCTTTTTGAGAATCAAAAATATACCAATCTGGCGCAGAAAAAAGTTCTGATGCGTTAGCAAAATCCTTCTGTACTTGTTTAGTTTTTGATTTGTTAAAGCCGAGAGAAATACAAACTTTTTCGATAACGGTATCATACTTAGTAACGCTAGGTCGTATTGTTTTATCAAGTTCTTTTTTCTGTTCAAGATTGCTAATTTGCTCTTCAGCATTCTTTTCTTTATTTTCTTTTATTTCCTCGATCTCTGATTTTAACACATCATACTCTTTAGCAATAACGGATTTTTTATCAAGAGAATTAATTATATATTTTGCTTGGTGATCAATCTCTGGAAACAGAGTTTTCTGGCTAACCCCAAGTTTGTCAAGTTCTGCCAGAATGTACTTTTTTCTTTCTTTTGGAATGACATAAGAATATGCTTTATCGGTAAGCAATTTATTCTGTTTATTAATATATTCCTTCATTCCTTCATCAATATCTTCATCATTTTCCTCTGCTATTTGGAATTTAAGTTTTTCCAGCAAAACATTTCTTGCATTTATCGTTAATTCAATATTCTTTTGCTTAATATGGAATGGAACATTCTTATTAGAATACAGGTCGCTTTCAAAGTTATTGTATACCATACCAAAAAGAATAAATGCTCCTGATTGCCTCTTTATTCTGTTATTATCCAGACTGGCCACCACGGTAACATAACTAAAATCTTGTAAAATAGATTTTACTTCTTCTTCAGTGAGATTTTCAATTGTGAAGCGATTAATTTCATTTGTAAAAGAATCAAGCTGTGAGCCTTTCTTGCAGCTTCTAGCTAATTCTGATAATACATTTACTTTTGGATCATCAGGCGATAGTGGAGTATCGATCCATACAAATACTTCCCCATCAGCATCTTCAAGCTTACTGCACTCCTCCAAGCGATTTTTCAGCTCTTCTAGATCTGTATTTTCTCTATACCATTCTTCATCCTGCTCAATAATATCCTTTAATTTCACCTGTATGCTTCGAGGTTGGCATGCAAAATATAATGCTACTAATGGATTTGATGTAATATCCAACAAACGAGTAGGTAATTCATAATGCTGCATTTTTGTCAGCTTTTCAAAAGGAGTTTTATGCGAAACAAATTCCTCTGGACAATTCACAAGAATTTCAGAAAAAATCTTGCTTTCATAATCTAACCGTCCATCCCTAAAAATGCTCGGTGCTAAACCGAAAGATGTGTCATTTTGTCCACGATAAAATAATTGATGTTCTGTATCTGTACCCATATTTAAAAGTTTAATTTCCCAAATAAAATCTTGTACAGAACCTATTACACCAATACAGTTTTCATACATTATTTCTCACCCACTTCCACTGGCAGTTCTCCACTCATCAATTTGGGGAGTAGGGTATCTCTAATCTCTGCCAACACTTCATTTTCTTCTTTGAGCTTTGCGATTTTCTGCTCAATAGGTTTTGCGATTTCTTCAAATTTCAATTGAAGTTCCATCGGCGGTACAACCATAGGAAACATTTTAAACGCTTCGAAAGGGAAGTTCTGCCTTGTTGTGCCAATGGCATGGTGTTTGATCATTTCCTGAAATATCGGTTGCTTCATATAGTAATAAAAGAAAGTAGGAGTAATCGTATCCTTCATCTCAAAAACAGTATAAATCGGGCTAACAAGTCCAACATCATACTCCTTGAGCATGGCAATAGAACCGATATTTGCTCTTGCCGGATTATATGCTACTTGATTGCGGCGAACAATTTTATAGTTTTTAGTGCTCTTACTATAAACTTGTTTTGTAAATACATCTTCGGATGCTTTAAATTCGCCTTCTTTTACGACCGAAAGTACAGGGTAATCTTTTTCTTCTTTGTTTTTTTCCTTAAGTTCTATAATGTTCTCAAATACAGTTGATTCTGCATATTGCCCATCTGCTAATTTGGACTTTTGTATAAATGTTTCTTTATATATTTCGTTTGCTACATTCAGCAATAGCGCTATGTTAACTAAATTATTTTTAATTTTCTTTTCATACACGCATAGCTTTTCTGCAATTCTATCCTGCTCCTCTCTAGAAAAATCAGGCAACGCAATCAAGTTCATATTGTTTTGATTCAACTTTGGTTGAGCCGAACCAGTTATATATTCTGATATATCATTTGAATTTAACCAAAAACACAAAAATTCAAGATTTGATAATTCATTTGATGTAACTATATGCGCATGATTATTAACCCAAAACTTTCCTTCTACAATGGTTGCAATTGGTTGTTTGCGAGACCTTAAATTTTCCCCATCTTCAGCTATCAACAAATATTTACCTTCAAAAAGATAGTCATCGACATAATCAATAATACCCTGTGCACCATAATATGGATAATTTTTTTCAATATTTTCCCTTTGCTTAGCTGATAATGGGATACGTTTATTGTCATGATTAATAATTAAATCACCTAAAAGCATCTTATTCCTCCTTGAAATCTTGGTTCCATCCCATTTCATTTAATTGATGCTTAATTTCTTCATCAAGCTTTTGAGATTCATCTATTACATTATATAATTTCTTTGTCAATCTTTTCATTTTTTCATCGAAAGGTTCCGTGTCTTCTTCTATAGGAACAACACCTACATAACTCGCCGGTGTCAAATTATAATCTTTTTCACGAATTTCTTCCAATGTTGCTATCTTCCAAAATCCCTGTTTATCGGCATATTCAATTTCTGTACCATCCGCCTTTGTTGCTTTCTTTTCATGGTTGCGGAAAGAATGGTATGCGGAAGTGATTTCATCAATAGTTTGTGCAGTCAGCTGTCTCTGTGTACGACTGTCCTCATAAGGTTCAGTTTCCATATTTCTGGCATCGATAAACAGAATTTCCCCATGTCGATCACGGTGTCCGTTTTTCAGCTTATTGCGAGCCATAAACCACAGGCAAACAGGAATTGATGTTGTTGAGAACAGTCCACCCGGCAAAGTAACAATACAATCGATTTTGTCATCTTCAATCAAGTTTTTACGAATGTTGTATTCACTGATTGTAGAAGATGAAAGAGAACCATTCGCCAATACAAAACCCGCTGTTCCGCTTGGCGCTAAGTGATACAGCATGTGCAAAATCCAAGCATAGTTGGCATTACCCGTAGGCGGAATACCGTATTTACTCCATCTTGGATCATCTATTAAACGCTCGCCGCCCCAGTCACTAATATTAAAAGGAGGATTTGCCATAATATAATCTGCCTTTAAACTCTTGTGCTGATCGTTATGAAAGGAATCCGCATTTTGCTGACCAAGGTTTGCTTCGATTCCACGGATAGCAAGGTTCATTTTGCAAAGTTTCCATGTATTATAATTGGATTCCTGCCCATAAATAGCTAATTGACCGTCAATTCGTCCCTCTCTGTCTTCTACAAAGCGTTCACTCTGCACAAACATACCGCCAGAACCCTCTCGTGTCAAGCCGATGATAGATTATTGTTTATGTTTTATAAACGCAGTCTACACTTTATTTTAACACATATCTTCCATCTCTTTAACTATAAACTCTTTCAATTTTTTCTTATCTGGAAGATGTAACATATATGTAGAAACAAACAATTGATTATCCATTCCAGATAAGGCATACTCAACCATTTCATTTCCTTTATCAGTACACAACAGTATACCAACAGGCGGATTATCTCCTTCTATCATTTCGTGCTTTTTATAGTAACCAACATAAGCATTTAACTGTCCTAAATCTTCATGTCTAAATTCATCATTTTTAAGTTCAATAATTACATTACAGTGCAGCAATCGATTATAGAAAACTAGGTCTATGAAATAATATTTATCGTCAATAATAATTCGTTTTTGCCTTGCTTCAAAACAAAATCCTTGACCAAGTTCAATCATAAATTCTTGTAAATGATCCATAAGTGCTTGCTCTAAATCTGTTTCAGATACAGACTCTTTTACATCCAAACCAAGAAATTCAAATGTAAATGGATCTTTAATCGTAGGTAAAAATGTATTATCTTTTTCCTTTATTACTTCTAATAACCGTTTTGGATTTTTACTAATACCAGCTCTTACATATAGATTAGTCTTTATTTGCCTTCTTAGTTCCCTTACACTCCAATTACACTTAATACATTCTGTTTCATAAAAGAATCGTTCAAATTCATCTTCTAACACCATAATCTCTCTAATATGAGAAAAAGATAAATTATTCAAAAGTGTATCTGCATCCGTTTTAAATTGATTAGATATCTTAAAATCTTTTGAATCAGTAGATAAAGCAAAAAGGTGCGACACTGTCGCACCAATTTGAGGATACATAATATAAAACTGACGACACCATTTAAACAATGTAACATTCATACCTTTTTCGTCAATTTGTTTTTCTAAATTCTTTAATAGGTTTGCACCATATTCTGCTCTATCACTTCCACCTTGTTCATACTCGACAATATAATAACCTATTGCCCAGTTCCTAAGTGTCATTGATTGATTTACTGCTCTTTTAGCAGCGTTACTAGCTTTGGCACTTATTTCCTTTATACTACTTGCTAGTAATTCAAACTTCATATTTTCAGCCATATACTAAACTCCTTAAAATTTACGATATTTTCTCCAAAGTAGAGTTCCAAGCAAACTAGCACTAGATGTACAAAGTAATGCAATATAACTAAATAAATTAGTCCGATCTCCAGTCTTTGGGCTATCTGGTTTTACAGAAGTATTTGGGATTTCAAATTTATCAGGTTTATTTGGTTTGTTAGGTTTACTAGGTTCTACAGGTTTTTCAGGTTCTGGTTCTTTTGGAACTTCTTTAACACTTACTGTCTGTCCTTTATCTTCAATATCTTTATGTTCAGCTACTTTTATAGGCTCATTTTGATTACTCATATCATATAATTCTTCAAATGTTACTAAGTTTTTACCACCTAAAGCAGATGCATTGAATGTATAGGCTATTTCAACTTCCATATTTTCTTTATCAGCAATAAATTCATATTCATTTTCTACCTTTTTACCATCAATCAATAATTCAGCTTTATTTTCTTTTAACATTTGCCATCCTACAAGTTTGTATTTTGTGCCGACTTCTAAACCTTCTAAAGTTACTTTATCAATGATTGTCACTTCTTTAGCTGCTTCAATTTCTTTTTTACCATCCTTATCAGTAGCAGTTGTATGGATATTGATAATACGATTTGTGATTAATACTGTTTGTCCATCATCATCAATATCTTTATGTTCTGCAACTTTTACAGGCTCATTAGGATTACTTAAATCATATAATTCTTCAAAGGAAACAAGATTCTTACCACCTAGAAAAGAGGCATTAAAGGTATAAATCATTTCTACTTTCATTTCCTCATCATCAGCAATAAAGGTATAATCACTTTCTACACGCTTACCATCAATTACTAATTCAGCATTATCTTCTTTAAGCATTTGCCATCCTTTAAGCATGTATTTTGTACCTTTTTCTAAGCCATCTAGTTTTACAGTATCTACAATTGTAACTTCTTTACCTGCAACAATTGTCTTTTCTCCATCTTTACTTGTTGCTGTGGTATGGATAGAAATTTCTTTTTCATATTCATCTGTTAATGTACCTAGATCAATAACAAGATTATTTCTTGATACGACAATTTCAAAAGGTGGAATAAGTTCAAAGCCTTTATTACTATTACATCGTAATTCTTCGATCATGTAAGTATCATAAAGCAATGCACCTTTGCTATCATCTGGTTCTGATGTTCCAAACCATACACCATCTTCGCTAGTTTTACCTGCGTTTGTATTATGCTTATGACTTGCCCATTTTGAAGAAGTAGAGAATTGCCCATTATCATCTGTCACAACAATATGGCTTTCTCCTGTTGTTTTACTTGTAATTTTAAACGGAACATCTGCTAATCGCTTATGTGTACCTGCACCGATTTTTACACCCTCAATATCTCCACGCTTTACCTGGTTATAGATTGAATGTTCCTTATCCGTTAAATCAATGATTTTTCCATTTTCTTTAATTTCAAATTCAATAGGTTTTGCCCCATCAACTAAATAACCATCTGGACTTTTACTTTCTTCAATTCTATATTTTCCATAAGGTAATAGATCGTTTGAAGTTGTTGCTACGCCCTCGATATCTGTATGAATGGTCTTTACAACTTCATTTTTCTTATATAATTTACCTTCGACAAGAACCTTATGATCATTCAAAGAGATAATATCAAAGGCAGTATCTTTTAAAGTTGCACTTCCTTGCGATTTTGTTTCTTCTGTTTCTAAATCTCTTTTTTGAATTTTTACACCACCACGAATCACTTTATCTGATACAGAAAATTGATTACTACCAGTTAATACTGCTATATTTTCATCTTCTACAATTTGAGTCACATATAAGCCTTTGATTTGCTCTGACTGATCGCCATCTTGCATATATGCTCCTTCTAATAAATATCCATCAGGTGCTTTTGTTTCTTCAACTGTCAATGTTCCAAGTGGAAGTACGACTGAATCACCTAACATATAAAAATCATCGCCTGATACCTTATAGCTTTCATCTAGCTTTGTAACATAATGCATTTCTCCATCTTTTTCTTCAGGAATTGTTTTTATTACCCATGTTCGAGTAGCTTCACTAGGAAGATTGTCTTTGTTATAAAATCCATCGTAGTATTTCCATGTAAACTCTGCTCCTTCTAAAGAAGCATTACCTTGTGGATTATCTTTTTGTGTTTCCATATCAATTTTAAATAGTTCAATTAAAATATCTGTTGATTTTGGAGTATCTGATACTTTTAAAGTTGCAGTTTCTCCAACTTCCACATTTAAGGAATATACTGTTTCATCTACTTTATAACCAGATGGTGCAGTTAGTTCTTTAATGAAAACTGTACCTGCTTTCACTTCTGCAACATTGGTATCTCCATTTTCGTCAGTTGTCAGTGTTGCAAGCTGTTTTTCACAATCCTTATCTGAGAAGACGCCATATGTTGCATTGGCAAGAGAATAATTGTTATTACCGTCTGTAATATTAGTGTTACTAGAAATCTTTTTAAGCTTAGCATTTCCAACATTTAATCTTGCCCAAAATTGTCCTAAATCTTGTCCTTCTCCTGTGTAGATATAACCACCACATTCATATCGATCTTTATTATCTTTAACAAAGTCTTTTGTTCCCTTAAAAACTTCATCTTGTGTAGCTTTTGAAATCTCATCATAAGAAGCTCTGACATTATCACACTTCCAACCAAGATGTTCACTTAGTCTTTGCCACACAACAAGTTGCTTTAATAGATAAGCGTGATCTTTACTAATACCGCTATGGCTTGAAATGTATTGATTTACATATTCAATTGATAAAGCAACATCACTTATCTGATCTTGACTCATTCGTGTATCTGCATCAAATCTTGTTTTATTTCCTGTTATAAAAGGCGTGTTAATATCAATACAGAAAGCTTCTTCACCTTCAACCACTAAATGACCTTCATTAAATGTTTCGCTTATCGAACCATCATTCATTACTTTTTCAACAAAACCAACATGACCAGTAGATTCTGTCCAATATTCTTTGCCCTCAGCATGAACCTGCGTTATTGGTAAGGTTGTGACGAGCGTTGCGAATGCTAGAAAACTCATGCATACTCGTTTTAAAACATTTTTCATAACTAAAATGCTCCTTTCTAAAAAATATAAAAAAGAACGCCTAATGATTAAGCGTTCCTAAATGAATATTTATTTCCATATAATTTTTTGAACTATACTATCTTCACAAATTACAGAATCAATATATTTTTCCATCATTTCTCTAGTAAGTTCATTGCCTTTAACTACTTCTTGAGTAGTTGATGCTACTTTAATTTTTTCTTCAAGTTTTTCGATTTCTTCATCAATATTTGACTTACTTTCTACAAACTTAGCTTTTGTCATTTTACCAAGTTTGTATTTTTCAAAATAAGCCATCTTTTTATCTTGAAGTTTAGTTATTCTTTTTTCTAATTCTTTTAAATTAACTGCATCGTTTTTATTTGTATCAACCTCCCCATATTTTTCTTTTATAAGTGATAGTACTTGTTCTTCTAATATTTCTACCTTTGAACCTTTATGTTCAACATTATTGCATTTGCAAATCCTGCACCTAAAATATTTAAAATATTTGAAGCTGCCATCTTTTCTCACATGTTTTGATTGAGTTAAAGTCAAGATATGATTGCAAGTAGGGCATCTTACAAATCCTTGTAAGGGGGATTTATTACGCCATGGATAATCTGTATTCTTACCCTTTAAGAATCTATTTTTTTCTTTAATTTGTTGCACTTTATCAAAATCTTCTTTTGATATGATAGCCTCATGATGATTTTCAACTCTTCCCCATTCTTCTTTGGGATTCATCTTAAAACTACCAGGTTTTAAGACGGATTTTTCTTGCATATTGAACACATAAGTTCCTGTATAATTTTCATTAGACAATATATCTATCACTGTTCCATTAGTCCATGTTGGTTTTCTTCTCGTATCTGTAGATATAATATTATACTGATAATCCATCCTTGTTAATTCTTTCTTTCGTTGATTTGGTGTTGGAATATTTTCTTCATTTAATATCATCGCTATTTTTCTAGTAGACTTTCCTTCAAGTGCCAAATCAAACACTTTTCTAACAACCCAAGATGTTTCTTCATCTACAATGATTTTATGTTTATCATTTGGATCTTTCATATAACCAAGAGGTGGACTCCAAGCAAGATATTTTCCTTGCTTCTTCAATTCAGTAGTTACTGTTTTTACCTTTTGAGAAATATCCTTTGAATAAAAATCATAAAGTAAACCCTTAAACTGAATATCTAAATCTGTGCCATTTCCTTTTTCTTTTGCACTATCATAACCATCATTGATAGCTATAAAACGAACACCCATAAAGGGAAAAATGTTTTCTAGATAATCTCCAAGAATAATATAATCACGCATGAACCTCGATAAGTCTTTAACGATGATTGTTTTAATTGTTCCATTTTTTACTTCATCGAGCATTCTTTGAAATGATGGTCTTTTTTCATTTGTTCCACTATACCCATCATCAACAAATTCTTCTCTTTGAAATCCTTTAAATTCTGCATTTCTATCAAGATAGTCATTTAGAAATATTCTTTGATTTGTAATGCTTTCGCTTTCATGTCTATCCATTTGATCTTCTACAGACAACCTGATATAAAGGGCTATTTTACTCATCTAAAGCACCTCCCATCAGAGTTTCTATATCAAATTTAAAGACAATTTCAAATTTGTGATTCCCATATACAATAACCTTTTCAACCAAAGAATGAGTTAAATCACTGGACAACTTTTCGATATTTTTACTTTTAAATAAATCATTAATCCACTTAATTGATTTTCTATTTTCTTTCTCCAGTTCTTTTGTTTCACTATCAATCGAAACAATTTCATTATTGATTGTAGCAATATGACTCATTGCAATTTCTCTTTTGAGCATATAAGTATCTTTATCAAGCTTTCCCAAACTATATTCCTCATAAGCCTTTTGAATAAGTAATTCTTCTTTTTCAAGTTTAGCTTCCAACTTAGAAATATCTTTAGTTAATGCATTCATACTTTCTTCAAATCTAGTTGATACTCTTTTAATAAATTTACTCTTGCTTGTTGCTTTCATAATGCATTCAGTTACTTTATCTGCAATCGCCTTATCCAACTCTCTTTCCATAATGAATACCTTTTTCTCATTGTCTAATCGACCTGTACAAGTATCATTTTGAAAAGAATAATATAACCTATCTTTATTTTTTCCATATATTCTTGTTCTTCGATAAAGTTCTTTACCTGTTGCATGATTAAATACCAGTCCTTTATATCTGTTTTCTGGATCTCGTTTAAAATCATGAGGTGTTGATGCAAATGGATGGTTTTGTCGTCTTTCACTTCTACCTATTTGAACTTTTTCAAAATCCTCTTTTGAAATAATAGGCTCATGGGCATTTTCATAAACTATTTGCTGGTCTTTATCAACATAGTGTTGTTTAATCCCTTTAGCTAGATTTTGTTGTTTTACACCTTGAACTAAAGTGCCTATATAAACTCGATTAGTAAGCATTTTGGAAATTGTAGATTTTATCCATTGTGGATCTCCTTCTTCTCTATAAATTCTTCCAGTCTTATAGTAAGTCATACCTGTCGCATAACCTTTTTCATTAAAGTATTTAGCAACTTCGTATTCGCTTTTACCTTCAAGAGTTAAACTAAACATTTCTTCAACGATAAATCTTACATTTTCATCGATTTCTAGTTTTTGACCTTCTTTTAGTTTGACTACCTTATAACCAAAAGGTGGAACGGAACCGATAAAATACCCATTTCGTGCTTTGTTGTGTTTGCTTGTTTTTATCTTAACGGATATGTCCTTAGCGTACATATCGTTGACAATATTTTTTAAGGTTACTTCAAAAGATTTTTTTGAATCTACATCTTTAATGGTATCAAGCTTATCATTCACAGATATAAATCGAACTCCTAAAAATGGAAATACCTTATCAATAAGTCTACCCATTTCAAGATATTCTCGACCTAACCTCGATAAATCTCTTATGATAATGCAATTGATTTTTCTATCACGAATATCTTGCATCATTTCTTGAAATTGTGGTCTTTCAAAATTTGTACCACTATATTCATAATCAGTGTATGTTTGAACAACTTTGATATTTTCTTTTAATGCATACTCCTTACAACAAAGCACCTGTGTTTCAATAGAAGATGATTTTTCACGCCATTCTTCTTTTCTTTCACTCGATAGCCTTGTGTAAATCCCTGCTTTATAGAATACTTTTTGCACCTGTGTATCTTTTTTCTCTGCATACCTTTTGGAAGTTCTTGCCATTAACAAACACCTCCAATCGCAGTTGACGAATTGCTAATATCTAGATGATTCCCTAGATATTGATGTATTGAAATAAGTCTGCTGCCATCTTTTTTATTAGATTCTTTCTCACCTTCAACAATTGCTTCAAGTAGATGAACAGTTTCAATGTTATTGAAGACAAAGTGAATTGCATTATCTTCACCAACTTCAATACGATCTATAAAAGATACCAATGACAACCTGTTTAGATTATCACTATCAATATTAGGAACTATATCCGAAACTAAACTACCTTTATCGTTAATCTTAGCCTTTAATTCTTCTACGATATTCTGCTTTGTAATAATTTGCTTTTCAATTTCCCTAATCTTAATAAGATAATTATTTCTAAACTTTTCAAACTCTTCTGTTGTAATCAGTTCTTCTTCTAAGTCCATATATAATGACTGTCTAAGTCTTTCATACTTTTTCTTTTCAGCTTTTAATGATTCAAAATCCACCTTCAAAGTAAGTTTCGAAACATCGATTGCACTGACTTTTTCAAGAAGTTCGTTATATTTACTTAAATAGTCATTTAAAGCATGAATTGTAGCCTTGATAATATATTCTTCTTTAATGCTATGTCTTGAACAATCTCCAGTATTGTTATACTCAGAGCATATATAGAATATGTTGTAGCCATCTTTTGCTTTTACTTTTCTTCTTACCATCGGACTTCCACAATCCTTACAATAAAGCATACCTGATAAAATACATGGCTTATCTTTTGATTGTTTTACATCACGAAGTAACATCTTATTTGCAAGCAAATAAATAGATTTAGAAATGATAGGTTCATGTGCATTTTGAATGACTATCCAATCTTCCTTAGACACATCTATTTCCTTTTTGGACTTATAATTAAGCTTTGTTGTTTTTCCTTGTTCTAAAACACCAATATAAACCTTATTGGAAATAATACGATTAATCATCTTAGCGTCCCATTTGGCATTTTTCACAACAAAACCAGTATTGAAGTTATCTCCATTATTTTCTTTATGTTTTGATGGAGTTATTGTTCCGATACTATTTAAAAAATCAGCAATTGCTTTTGATGAATAACCTTCAATTTTCATATTAAAGATACGCTCAATAATATGAGAAACCTCTTTATCAATTACTAACTTATGTTTATCTTTATCATCTTTTTTATAGCCAAATGGTGCAAAAGCACCAATAAACTCACCATTCTTTCTTTTGACTTCTTTAGATGATTTAACCTTCATAGAAATATCTCGACAATAACTGTCATTAATGAAATTTCTAATCGGAAGTATTAAGTGCGTATCACTCATATCAGCATTTTCACTATCGTAGTTATCATTTACCGATATAAAGCGAACACCTTTTTCTGGAAATACCTTTTGAAGATATTTTCCTGATTCAATATAATCTCTGCCAAAGCGTGATAAGTCTTTTACAATGATGATATTAAATTTACCTTTATTAAGATCATCAATCATGTTCTTAAAATGAGGTCGGTCAAAATTTGAACCACTAAAACCATCATCTACATACTCATACGATAACTTAATGTCATTTTCTTTAGCATAAGATTTAATGATTTGTCTTTGATTTGATATTGAATTACTTTCACTACTATCCCCATCTTCTCTTGAAAGACGAAGATACATGCATGCGATATTTTTCATGACAATCCTCCTAAAATGATATTTGGGCAAATAGTCATTTAGAAAGATTACTTCTACCACCTACATTTTACCGCACCACATTTTTTTGTCAGCCCCCTAAAGCTTAATACATGCCTTACAAAGGTACATTTCAACAATATCCAGCAAATCAATTGTTCCGTTTTTGCTAGTAGAGTAGGTTATTTTCTTAGAATAATCATCAGCTATTTGCTTCTTATCTTTATTTTTATTAGCTTCTTTTTCTTTTTTCATAGCCTTAACCTCACTATTAATTATTAAGTTTTATGACTTTGGTAGGTGCATTGGCATGCTACATTGGAATCTCACCACCGCCCCTTATTAAGACGAGCCAGCTTAAACTATTGAAGTATCATTATCACCATTTGTGTCATCGAGATAAGCTGCCATACCTATCTTTTATGTATTCTTATTTATCGCTCATTTTCTTTTATCCTTGGCACTTACCAGTATTCATTTAAACCTAATTACTTAAGCAGAAAAGTCTTGGCGTAAGTCATAATTCTCAACAAATGGATAAAGTCCTACCATGGTCTATTCAGTTTTCAAAGATCTAACAGCTTACGCTGCATAGGACTTCATGATTTGATTCTTTTTGTCACTCTCTTATCAACAAAAAGCCTTTCATCTTCCTACACTTTAATAGTGAAAGTTTGACCCTTTTGGTAACCGATTTTTGAAAAATAATTATATTTTTTAAAAGGACAGGCGATTTACACCTGTCCTTCGTTCATTTTTACTTGATATCCTTTAGTAATTCTTTTAACTTTCTAAGAATCTTATTTCTTCTTTTTAGCAATGCAGGATGTGATATCTTCTTAGTTTCTGCTACTGTACGAAGTGATTCATCATCATAATACAGCCTTTGAATAATATCCCTTTCTTCATCGCTTAGTTTTGATATAGCATCTCTAACTGCTTCTATCATCATTTGTGTTTGAATTACTTTATTTAAATCAAAACTTTCATCAGTGATATTACTTTCAAAATGTCCATCTTTATCAAATGATGAAAATAAAAGCAGATGATTTTCCTTATCTATCTGCTTCAAATAATTCTCATGATTTTTTTCTTGCCAATAGACTTTATAAATCTCCTCACTGACATAAACTTTCTTTCCGTTTACAAACAAGTAATACTTTTTATCCATTTTGTAGTCCTCCTTTTCATTTCAAAAAACTTGTTTGAAAACAAAAAAGGAGGACTACGGCATGACAACATACCTAGTCCTCTTAAGCGAACGAAAACTGCTTTATAACTTAATTTATTTAATTTAGGATAAAGCGAATGTAAAATGCAATATGAATGGTAACTAGCTCCAAAATTTATGAATTTCCCTTGTGTAAATGCGTCTAATTAATTTCATATTACATACACATCCTTCTTACGATAATCTATATAATCCCTAATTCTTAATACGAAATCAAATTAAATTTATCGTAGCTACTTTAATCATCTAAATCTATTAAACCAACTCATTGTATCTTCCACACCTTTTAAATTTAAGGTGTAATAAATATAGTTTTTATACTTTCTTTCCGATACCATATTTACCTTTTTTAATATTGATAAATGGTATGAAACTTTTGAATGCGATAAAGAAAATTTATTAGCAATATCGCCAGCAGATAATTCTCCTTTAGCTAATTCATCTAATATATCTAATCTAATTGGATCAGATAGAGCTTTAAATTTTTCGCAATAATTCATTAGCAAACCTTCCTCTAATCTATTTCAAATATTTTCAAAATAATTATATCATTTATCCAACATTTCACTCAACAACTGTTTCAAAATATTTTAAAATAGCCTATATAACAATACTGTAATATGTTATAATTAGTCTGTATTAACAATCGTAAAAACACTAGAAAATGAACATTATAAATATTGTTAATCGCTTTTGTAACGCTATTTATTTCAATATCGTTAAGGTTAAAACATAGTAATTTATATTTATCGTGGATTAAGGAGAAACAAATGATTGGAAAAATATATCATGTCGGATTGACAGTAAGTGATTTAGATAAATCAATTGCATTTTATAGAGATGTACTTGGACTAGAATTTCTAGGAGAGATTATGATGGTTGGCGAAGAGACAGACAGAATGTTTCAAAAGAAAAATTGTAAGGCAAGAGTTGCGTATCTGAATGGTTCTAAAAACATTGAAACACCTCCAGTCGAATTAATCCAATTTGTGGATGATGAAGTTAATAAAGTTCAATCAAATTTATTTATGACATCTATTTCGGAATTATGTTTTTATACTGATGACATCGATGCAGTTTATGAAAAGCTTATTGAAAATAATGTAGAGTGTTTATCCAAACCACAGTATTTTGATTTTAGTTCACAAGGATTTGGTAAAAGTAAGGCTTTTTACTTTAGAGATCCAGATGGAATTATACTTGAAATGATGCAACCTTTATAAAATATTTAAAAATTTGAATTTAATGGAGGAATAAAACCATGTTATGGCTTGTAATGGCAATATTATCTGCCCTCTTTGCAGGTCTGACAGCAGTGTTGGCAAAGTGTGGTATTAAGAAAACGGACTCTGACATAGCTACTGCCCTGCGAACAATTGTAGTATTGATATTTTCGTGGATTATGGTGTTTATTGTCGGGTCTGCCGATACAATCACACAGATAGATACCAAATCATTAGTATTTTTAATTTTGTCTGGTCTTGCAACAGGAGCATCATGGATATGTTATTTCAAAGCCTTGTCTGTTGGCGACATAAATAAAGTCGTTCCGGTTGATAAGTCAAGCACCATTTTAAGTGTTCTCCTTGCTATCGTATTGTTTGGAGAAACCAACAATTTACCTATAAAACTTATTGCAACTACTTTCCTTGCAGTTGGTGTGTTTCTTATGATTGAAAAGAAAAATGCTGACTCCAAGGAAACAAAAGGAATATGGCTTCCGTATGCCATTGGCTCAGCCGTTTTTGCTGCACTTACATCTATTCTTGCAAAAGTCGGAATTACTGGTGTGGAGTCCAATTTGGGAACAGCAATCAGAACGGGAGTTGTTTTGGTCATGGCTTGGGGAATTGTGCTTACCAAAGGAAAGCATCATGAATTAAAAGATATTGACAGAAAAGAACTATCATTTATTGTGCTTTCAGGCTTAGCAACAGGTGCATCTTGGTTATGCTATTATTATGCGATTCAAAACGGAATTGTCAGCGTGGTGGTTTCCATTGATAAAATGAGCATATTGGTTTCAGTATCCTTTTCTTACATAGTTTTTCATGAAAAGCTCAGCAAAAAAGCATCTATCGGTTTTTTGCTTATGGTTTGTGGAACATTGCTAATGACTATATGGGGCTAAGGCTAAATTCAATTTATAAGAAGGAGATTTAAATTATGAAAAAATACTATCTTGTTTTTGTATTCTAGTATTGATGCTTACTTTGGTTGGTTGTAATTCAAGTGGGCAAAAGGAATTAACAAATCATGCGAAATACGATAGTTTTGAGCTTATTCTTCAAGATGCAATCATTGAAGAAATGAATGATGGTACAAAAACAGTTAAAATCAAAGCTGAATATACTAATTCTAGTGAAGAATCTCAATACGCATATAGTAGTTTTGTCGTAAAAGCATTTCAAAATGATAAAGAATTAAAAGATTTATCTGATATAAATGGTAATCAATCTTCTTTAATTCAAGAAACAAAAAATAAAGCTAAAGTATCTGTTTCATATGTTTTTGAATTAAGTGATGAATCACCAGTTGAGGTATTAATTGGTGAGCCAACTGCAGATCAAACAACCATTGGTCAAAAAACTTATTTTAAAAACGAAAATATCGATGATTAGTAATAATCACATAGAATGAATTACTTATTTTTATATCACTATTTTAATAGATACGCTGACATTGAATCTATGTATTGGTATAATTACAGTATAAAATTAAATATTCGCTTAACGCTTATACTACAAACTATACTTTTGTAGCAAGCACAGTAAGTGTGTACCCACTTACGGAAAATTGATGAAGCAGCCCCGTATGGAACTGCTTCTTTTTTTATCAATTTTAACTTGTTAGGGAGAACCCTAAGACCCCATTTTTTGACAAAGGAAGTGATTAGTGTGACACATAGAACTAGAAATGTTCAGCTCAAAATTAATCTAACTGAGGAAGAAAAAACATTATTTCACAAGAAAATGAAGATGGCTAATTGTAAGACCATGAATCATTTTTTAAGAAAAGTAGTATCTGAATCAAACATATATGTCGTTGATTTACAACCCTTTAGAGAAATACAAGGGCTACTTTCAAGATATGCTAATAGTGTTAATCAAATAGCAAAACGAGTTAATTCTACTGGTGTTATTTATAGTGATGACATCAACGATATAAAACAACAAATTGAACACCTTTCAAAAGAAATTTGGCAAATACACTCACTACTGCTAGATAGAACTACAACAAAAGGAGATGATTCATAAGTGGCTATTACTAAGATACATCCAATAAAATCTACACTTAATCTTGCAATTGACTACATAACAAACGAAAATAAAACAGATGAAAAAATACTAGTTACATCAAATAAATGCTTTCCTGCGACTGCCCATACACAATTTTTGAAAACAAGAGAAGATAATAATGTTAAAGGAACTGTGCTTGCAAGACATCTTATTCAATCGTTTTTACCAAATGAAACTACACCTGAACAAGCACATCAAATTGGATTGGATCTATGTAACAAAATACTGAAAGATGAATATGAGTTCGTGCTTACTACTCATATAGATAAAGGACATATTCATAACCATATTATCTTCAACAATGTAAACATGGTCACAGGAAAATGTTATCAATCCAACAAAAAAAGCTATCATAAAATTCGTTACCAAAGTGATAAGTTATGCAAAGAAAATAATCTTATCGTTATTGACGAACACTACGAAACATACAAGAAAAAATATAAAACTAGTGGTAAGTCATGGTATGAAAATGAACAGTTTAAGAAAGGAACTTCTTGGAAAAGCAAGCTACAATTTGATATTGATAGAACCATTAAACAATCAAAAGACTGGGATGATTTTCTTGATAAAATGACTATTCTTGGATATGAAATTAAGCATGGAAAACATATTGCTTTTAAGCATAAAGATAAAGAAAGGTTTACAAGATCAAAAGTTATAGGCATTGATTATACCGAAGATAGATTAAAAGAACGGATTAAAGAAAATGCCAACCATAGGAATTACCCTATTAAAAAGCGTATTGGAAATATCATCGATATTAATAACAACGAAAAAGTAAAATCAAGCAAAGGATATGAATATTGGGCTACTAAGCATAATCTTCAAGTAGCTTCTAATATTGTTATTTTAATGCGTGAAAAAGGAATTAAAACTCTTTCTGAACTTGATTCGTTTATTCAATCTAATGCCGATAAAAGACAGGAATTACAAGATAAAATCAAAATCATAGATAAAGATATTTCCAATTTATCCATTACGATGGAGCAAGTTCATACAGTTAAAATGTATCGTCAGATTTACTTAGAATATAAAAATGACACCTCTGATAAAGCATTTTATGAAGAGCATAAGTCAGAAATAACACAATACAAAAATGCCCTTGCCGAACTTAAGAAATCTTATTCTAAGTTTCCAGATACCAAAGATATTTTAAATCAGCTTGATTTATTGCACGAAAAAAAGAATACCCTAATGCAAGAGTATTCTTCTACAAAATCTGATATGAATGAGCTTTACCACATCAGAAAGAATTATGAGAAATATATGGGTAAAGAGATGGAGCGATGAGACTACTTACCATTATCCCAATTTGTGTATATTAATTTTCTTTTTTCAAAAGCCTCTTTTCCACCTTCCATAATGTCTACTATCTTTTTATGAGTAGCAGAACAATCGATATTACCAATATCTAAATCAATTCTATCATTATACTGTGTAGCAATAACGCATTCAGCATCTCCTAACACAGGTATATTTGCATTATGTGTAGCAAATATAAATTGAATTGTTGGTTTTTTTCTTTTAATTGTACTTATAACTTCCTCGTAAATAATTTGATTATCTAAATCATCTTCTGGTTGATCGATAATGATTAAATCATTATCTTCTTGTGTTAATACAAATAATATTAATGCCGATGCTCTTTGACCTATTGAATGATGCTCTAATAACTTATTATGATAATAAATCTCGACCAAATCTGGACAAACTTCTTTAATGAGTTCTTTATAGTTTTCTTGTATTTTATCCTGTATTTTGGAAACAATCTTTTCATTGACTATTGTGTGTAATTGTTTCGAATCATCCAAAATATAATCACTTATAATCGAAATAAAGTCAGAAAACTTATTGGAAATTTCTATAGCTTTAACTTCTGAAAGACCTGTACCTCTAAATTTTGCCTTGATATCATTCTTAAATTTATCTTTGTTACCCTTAAAATGAATCCTAATTTCTAGCTCGTTCTGACTTTCATTTATTTTTTTAATTTCTTCTTCATATTTTCTAAATATACTACTAAGAATTTCGTTTCTTTCTCGAATATATTTTTTTATGTCTAAAATTAAAGATTCTCTTGAATTATTCTTTTTTGTTAGCTCTCCAATCTCTTGTTTTACCTTTTCGTATTCAGAATTATATTTTACAAAACTATCAGGATCTAATGCCTCGTCTTGTATATCTCGTTTAATAGAGGCGAATTCTTCTTTTAATGATTTAATGTCATTATCCAATTTTTCCTTAAGTAATTTCAAAGAATTTTTATTTAAGGAAATTCTTTCGATTTCATTGGAAATGTTCGCAAAAGAGTCAATGATATGGTTTAATACTTCATTTATATCTTCAAATAATTCATCATTATAGTCACTATGATAATCAGATAATTTAAAGTCATCCGTATCAACTTCATCATATACTTTTTTAAAATTTAAATAAACATCTTCAACTTTACTCATTAAGTGTTCAATTTTATTATAGTCTTTGTTATATGATGTTTGCTTTTTTAACTTTTCAGAAATTCCTTTCTCTTGAAAAATTTTAAGTGTATGTTCTAAATCTTGTTTTTTGGTATTTAGCTCTTCTATCTTCGATGGAATTGATGATAATTGAAAAAATTCTCTTATTGATTTTTCTAAATTAAAAATACAATCATCTATGGAATCTAACTGTATTTTTATTCTATTGCCTAATAATTTTTGCAATAAATCAAAGGCATATCCACTTTGAGTAAAAGATAAATCTTTCTGCCCAAAATATAAAGGATTACTTATAATAGAATCTATTGATATTCCAATATCATTACCATTTCCATCTAAAATAGAGTATTGTTCATTCATTAATCTCTTAAGCTCATAGTGTTTACCATATTTATCAATAATATCTAATGATATTTCCCCACCCGAACCAAGAGTGTTTTTTACTAAATTATCTTTGTAGTCTTTATCAATATTCGCATTTAAATCTAAAGCATATCTTATTGACTCTAAAACTGATGATTTTCCACTTCCTCTAATACCAATTAAGGTATTAAGTTCATTTGAAAATGGAATCTTCATCGAGTCTAATTTACCACCTTTAAATGATATTGAATTTATATATCCATGATTTATTTTAGGTAATTCATCAGAAATCCTATTTTTATAATCTTGTAAAGCATATTTTAATGCGTTAAAAGAATACTCTCCAATTTTAATATATGTTTCTTTACCTTTGCCAATTTCCTCAAGTTTCTTTGGATCTGAACCTTCAACAAATGCTACTTCATATCCAAACCAATCTTTAATCTTTTTTATGTTATCTTTTGTTCTTAATTTTTGTAAACCTAGAACTCTTTTTTTAAATTCATGATTTGAAGCCAAAGAAGATAATCTTCCACCACCACATTCTTCAATAAGTCCACTTTTTTGCTCTATATGTGCAAATACAATAAAATAATCTTTATTAAGTTTTTCAAGTTCTACTAGTAAAGTATTTAAATCATAATTACAACATGTATTTTCGTTTTCACGATTGTTTATTCCCTGAAAAGCAGCAGTTAAAAAATTATTTATATGGTTTTCTCCATTTTGAATCCAATCTTCAGGATTAAAAATTATAAGCGTATGTACGCTGTTTTTACCATCTTTAACAGACAATTCTACTCCAGGAAGTATAAATATGTTCTTTTTACTTGCTGCTTTTTTTAAAGCCTTATACTCATTTAAATCAAATTTGTTATGATTCGTTATTAATCCAATTTTGATATTGCTATTTTCTAGAGAACTTATGTAATCATTAACAAAAGAATGTTCCTCACCTGAATATTTAAATTCCTTATCTTTTCTAGTATGAAGGTGAAAATCACATCTTAGCCATTCACAACCATTATCAAACATCGTTATCATCACCTCTTAATACATTTAATACTTTATATCTTTGGAACAATAGAATGATTATCTATTCCATCTTTAGTGATATCCCATCTTGCGACTCTTATTTTTTTAATTTTTTTACCGTTTCCATAGTCTAATAAATCTTCTCTATTTAAATTGTTCAAAACTTTCTTTAAACTTCCTAAACCACCTGATGATAATAAATATGCTTCCTCAGGATCACAAAGTTTACAATAGATCAATAATTGTCCTAAATTTTGAAGGTTTAAAGCCGTTTTTTTCGCCTCAACTAAATAAATTTCAGCTTTATCTTTCCACTTTACAATACCTAATACATCTATTTCTATTTTTAGCCCTACAACTTGTGGATAATATTGAATAACTCCATATTTTTCTAAAATCGAATCAAGATAAACAGAATGACAGTCTACTACTATTACTTCACAATTTTTGCTTTTAAATTTGTCTTTAAGATATGTTTCTAGCCATGCACACATACCTGGGTATAGTTCAAATTCACTTTTTACATTATTCGCCATAACCTAATTCCTTTGCTAACTGAGTCCATGAATCAAAATGTTTTCCTCTTATTTTTTCTGGTAAACTGTCATCATTTTCCATAGGATGAATAGGTTTATTTCTCAATCTAATTGGTTTTTCCCAATAAAATTGATGTGTTTTATTTTCATCTAAGTAGTCAAGCAATTCCTCTGCATATCTTTCTAATGCTCTTTGCTTATGAACAATGTTAAATCCTATAGGCAAAAATTCGTTTGCCCAAATCTTAACTTGATGTTCTTTTTTCCAATAATAAGGTTTTCCTTCGTTATATTTTTTTAAATTAGAATCTCTAAAATTAGGATGACCGAAATCTATTGTTTGTACTGGTATATCTAGCATTTTTAACATATTTGCAACATCAATAACAAATTGCCAATTTCCCGGTATTTCGATATATACCCTATGGCATCCATCTTGTCCATAAGCCATATTACTTTTTCTAATATAGCCTGTTACATCAGCTACACCTCTTAACAATTCTTTCTTTTCATCAGTAGTCATACTAAATAACTCATCATTCATTGTCATGGTTGAATGATGAACCCCATTACCAATAAATCTTAAAATTTCTCTCATTGTATAATCTTCATTAGGCTTTGTGAAAGATACTCTTGTAGCAGTTTTTGTTTGCGTAATAGGTAACGAATGACCTAAAAGAGGCTCTATAACACCTCTAATGTCTGCTAAACTGCTTTTCACATATACAGAAACTTCTAGTCCTTCATCATCTCTTAAATTTTTATGTGGTATCTCAATAGTTATTGTAGTACTATTACTATCTCTTTGTACCTCTCCGTTACCTAATATCATTCCAACTAAATAAGCCATTTGACTATTCATTTTCTTCTCCCTCACTCTCATCTTTAACTAAACATTTATAAATATGGTCCGCTATTGCTTTTGCCATAAGTGGCGGAACTGCATTTCCAATTTGTGTTCTAATATCTACTTTATTACCATAAAAAATAAAACTATCATCAAAAGATTGAATTCTTGCTGCTTCTCTAGGTGTTATAGCACGATTTAAAAAAGGATGATTATTCGTTCCGTTCGATGCTGCATCGAACCTAGTATCAATAGTTGGAGATGGTTCATCCCATTTTAATCTTCCCCAAGTTGAATTAAATTTTTGTTTGCCTAAAAGTTCTTCAGGTAAATATTCTTTTCCTTTTTCTGGAGGTATCATGCTAAGTTTATCGATTGCAACTTGAGAATGGTTAGAGGCTTTATGGTTATACAATTTTTTACTATCTATTCTCATCATTCTCTGATAATCTGTCATTGGTTCTGTAATATAACTCTGTTCAAAAGCCCCCTCATTAGAATTCAAGTATGCTAAGTCTTCAATCGCTTCTCTTACTGTTATCGGTACATCAACAGTAGCTTCAGGTATAGAAATAGCTTTATTCTTACTACATAAAAATATAACTCTTTCTCTACTTTGTGGAACTCCATAATCACTTGCCTTAACTATTCCCACACTAACTTCATAGCCCAATTTTTTAATTTCACTTATAATTTGATTCTTAAACCAACCATTAGATGTCGACATCAAACTTTTAACATTTTCTATCACAAAAACCGATGGTTGAAGTTCTTCTACTAAATGAAGATATTCTATAAATAGAAAATTTCTTGGATCATCTAAACCTAATTTTTTCCCTTTTAATGAAAAACCTTGACAAGGTGGTCCTCCAATAATCATATTTACATTGTTTTTCTTAGATAAATTAATAATTTTTTCTTTTACATTATTATCTTGGATATCACCGATAATCAATTCTGTATCAGGCATATTCTTTTTGAATGTTTGTGCTAATTTTTCATTAATATCAAGTGCAACTTTGGTTACAAAATGCTTATTTTTATGCATTCCATAGGACATGCCACCAGCACCACAAAATAAATCTAGTATCCTAAATTCCATTTCTTTCTCTCGCTTTCGTCTTTTTATTAATATTCGTTTAAAAGTTTCTTTACCATCTATTTGTGGCTTAAATAGGTCATATTCATTATCTGACCCATGATTTGCTTCGCCTACAATTTCAAACATATCTTCGTCGTGATATTTCAAATATGTGAGTGGAACACCCATAACCCCATAATAATCCATTGGAATCTCTGATACCCTTGGAATATGTATCGCATCAAAGTTGTCATATTTTGGATAATTCTCTTTTGAATAGTTATGTGTTAACACTAACTTCCTGCTATTACTTTTTGAAACTATTAAATTCGTTAACCACATTGCATTTCCTAAGCTACGCCACTTTTGACCAGAATCATCAATCCAAAACCTTGTTTTTCTAGGTTCTGTATCATCCGGTACTCTAAATGCCATATCTCCAAAATGATATCCTACACGAGCTTGATTATTTTTTATTAAAGGGAAAATTTCTTTGTATGTTATAGCATTTTGATTACTAATTAATAAATATTTTTTGTTATATTTAGTAATTAAAGAAAACAGTTCTGTGAATTTAGAAAATGGTGGATTTGTCACAACTATATCTGATTCTTTTAAATAATTCACACACTCTGAACTTCTGAAATCTCCATCACCAACTAATTTTCTTATATTCCCATTCATAGTTAATTTATCAATCAATTCTTTATTATTTATGTTTTCACTTTCAAAAATTGGCATTTTATCAACTTCCAAAAGAAGTCCTCTACCATCTTCACTTGAGTGCATAGCTGATTTTGCATACGAAATGCAGACAAGTTTTTTTAGTTTAAAACGATTGAAATTTCTTAAAAAGAATTTAGCAAAAGCGGACTCATATGGATCATCACAATTACACAATATTTTTTTTCCATAAAATTGGGATTCATAATGGTTTACTTCATTTTCTATTGTTTTATAATCCGTATACCACTCATCTGTGTTATTACTATATCTCGCCTTGTTCAATATAGAATTTCCCATTATAATTTCTCCTTTCTCAAAATTGTAAATGAACCCTTTTACTTGTCCGTAATTTCAATGCATTCCACAATATCTGAAACATCACACTTTAATACATCACAAACTCTAAGTAATACATCTGTAGTGATGTTTTCCCCATTTTTCATTTTATAAAATGTGCTTTTACTAATTCCAGCTTTTTCAATAAGTTCTGTATTTGACATATCAATATCTATTAACATCTTAAACAATTTTTTATAACTCAATTTTGACATAGAAACCTCCATCCTTACCTATTTCAAAATTATTCTTTTCCATTATAACACAATATATTAGTCTTTCTCAATAAAATAGTTCATTTTCTCGAACTCTCACTACAAAAAAATAGTCGGTGCAGTCCTAAGACCACACCGACACATCTTATCTTTCAACTTCTTTTGATGTTTCTTTTTTATCAGATGGATTTATTTGTTCTTCAGCCTTGTATTTTTTAATTGCACCAAGCACAGAATCTTTATCCTCAACTTGATTTTTCATCTGTTCTTTTGTTTTTAAAAGTTTTGAAGATAACACTCTAACATTACTATATTCTTTGCCATTATCGTCCATTGAGGTTCTAATTTGACCAAAGACTTTTACAAAATCACCTTGTTTAAATTCTTTTGGAATATCGCTTTTTTCACCATAGGCAGAACAATTTGTATAGAACTTATCCCCATTTTCATCATTGGACACAATGGAGAAATTTGCCACCTTAAATGGCTCTCCATTCTTGTTTTCTCTTTCTAAAACTTCAACATCACCTACAATATTACCTACAACATTCACTAGATCATTATCTTCCTCTTGAATAGTTGCATTTTCTTTTAACTGTCCATTTTCTCTTAGTTCATCAATCATATAATCAAATTCATCATTAAGTAAACTCATACTATCATTTTCCATATAATCTGTATAAAGCTTATCTAAAGCGTCCTTATCGTTGATACCTTTTTCAAAGCTGATTAAAGCTTTTGTATAATCTTCATGGTTTTCATTTGCCATTTTTTCTAATGTGTTTCTCATTTGTCTGTAATTCATAATATTCCTCCGTTATTCTACTAAATGTTAAAGAGGTCGAACCCGACCCCTTATCTTTCATCATGTTCTTTTGTGCTACATTCTTTTACTTCAGATTCTTTTTCATTATCTTGATATGATTTAATCTGTTTTAAAATTGATGGCTTTTCAGCCTTATTTCCTTTTAAATGAACATCGTCAGCAACATCGTAAGTTGTTTCAAAATAATCGCTATCTTTAAAATCATGATCGTATCTATCAGATATGCCATCATTATCCAAATCCTTAGCTAATGGATCATAAATATTCCCATCATCATCTCGTTCAAGACCAAGTACATTTTTAAGGTCATTATCATCAATAGAAACAAAATCACTAAAATCAGCTATTTCCATATCTTGTAACATTGATTGTAATGCCTTTTCTTCGCTACCTAATTCTTCTAAATAATCATATTCCGTTATAGGCTCATTATTTATATATTGAGTAGCTATAAAATCTTCTAAATTAATTTCATATTGAATTTCATACTTTTCATCTGGTGTAGTTGTATAAGCTATACCAATGTGCTTAAGGTCAGGATAGAGATTATTAAAATCCTCATATTTATGATCTTCTTCGTATTCTCTATTAATAAAATCAATAATCGCATTTTTAACATCTTCGATTAAAGGATTAGGATTAATCTTTTCTTCAACTTCTCCCATATCAAGAAGTTGGTTAAGTTCTGCTAATCTTAAAACCTTAGTTTTTAATTCATCTGCTTTTTCAAAAGGTTTAGCCAACTCTTCTTTAGCATTTTCAAGTTGTCCTTTTGTAGCTACTAGCTTTTCTTCAAGTCTGGTAATTTTATCTGGCATTTTCTCAATCACATTATCAAGCCTTGTAATGTTACCTTCGGCACTTGTTCCAAGTTCTCCATAATGCTTTGTAGCACCGTTTAAACTAAAATTATGCTCATTTGTTAAGAAATTATAACTAACTTCTAAATCCATACCTCGATACGAACCAATAACTTTATTGTCATTGATTTTGACTGTTTTAACTGCTTCAAGCAGCTTTTCACCAGCAATCTTTTTATCAAATATCTTCTCACCGAAAATGGTAATTGAAGTAAACTTATTTTCTCCACTCCCTTGTGGTTCTACATTGTCTATATCCTTTTTAATAGCTTCAATTTGCTTTTCAATTCTAGCAATTTCTTCAGGATAAAATTTTGTAATCTTATCCTCTAAACGATAATGATTAGACTTATAGTTAGCTTCAAGCATTTTAAGTTTTGTTACTTCATTATCTAAATCCATTTTTTCTTTAATTTTTGGATCACCTGTTGCAAGTGCCTTAATTTCTGCATAATTAAGAGAACTTTCATCAACATCTTCTGCCACTCGAACAGGAGTCTTACTTGTCATAATCTGAGAGATAAATTTTTGCTTATTTTCAATAGTTTGCCAAAGGTATGCGTCAAAGGTGTTTTCTGTAATATAGCGATAAATATAGACTTCTTTATTCTCATTACCTTGACGCACAATTCTACCACTTCTTTGTTCAAGGTCAGCCGGACGCCATGGCACATCTAAATCATGCATTGCAATAAGTTTATTTTGAACATTTGTACCTGCACCCATTTTTTGTGTAGAACCCATCAATATACGAATTTCACCCTTTCTTACTTTTGCAAAGAGTTCATCCTTTTGTTTATCAGTATTTGCTTCATGGATAAAAGCTATTTCTTCTTTTGGTATTCCTAAATCAACTAGTTTATCTCGAATATCATCATAAATATTAAAACTTCCATCACCTTTTGGAGTAGACATATCTGAGAATAATAACTGTGTTGATTTATCTTCTTTTGTCTTATCCCATATTGCAAAAACATTTTTAACGCAGACATTAACTTTTGAATTTTCATCATCAGGTAGTAGGGGATTGATTAAACGCTGATCTAGAGCCAATTTCTTTCCATCATTGGTAATCTTAAGCATATTATCTTCTTCTGGTTCTACTTGTCTATTTCGAACTTTATCTGCTCTTTCTGATAAACTCTTTAGTATTTCTTTTTGTTCATCACTAGGCATTGTCTTAACGACTTCATAATGTGCTTTAGGAACTGGTAAATTTAACATATCTGCTGTTTGAATATCAGCAACTTCTTTAAACAAACTCATTAATTCAGGTAAATTATAGAACTTAGAAAACCTTGTCTTAACCCTATAGCCTGTTCCCTCTGGCGATAATTCTAATGTTGATTGCGTTTCTCCAAAGGTACTAGCCCAACTATCAAAATGTTCTAATCTATTCTTCTTCAGTTCATCATATTGAAGATAACGCTGCATTGTATAAAGTTCTGTCATTGAATTACTTACTGGTGTTCCAGTAGCGAATACTAGTCCTTTACCATTAGTGATTTCATCCATATAACGACATTTCATAAACATATCTGAAGACTTAAAAGCCTCAGATTGTCCAATTCCTGCAACATTTCGCATTTTAGTATAAAGATATAAGTTCTTATAGTTATGTGCTTCATCGATAAATAATTTATCAACACCAAGTTCTTCAAAAGTGATTACATCATCTTTTTTGAAATCATCATTTAGCTTCTCTAGTTTTGTTTCTAACTTTTTCTTTGTTTTTTGAAGTTCTTTAACTGTGAAATTTTGATTTCTATCATGCTTATATTCTTCGATGTAGTTAATAATTTCATCAATTTGGTCTTGAATATGCTTTTGTTGATATTCCTTTGACATTGGTATTTTTTCAAATTGACTATGTCCTATGATAACTGCATCATATTCTCCTGTTGCAATTTTACCTATAAATCGTTTTCTTTTTTTAGGTTCAAAATCTTTCTTATCTGCCACCATAATATTAGCTGATGGATATAGCTGCATAAATTCTCTACCAATTTGACCAGTTAAATGGTTGGGAACAACAAAGAGTGATTTACTACACATTCCTAATCGTTTAGCTTCCATTGAACTTGCAACCATTTCAAAAGTCTTACCAGCCCCAACCACATGAGCTAGCAAACTATTACCACCATAAAGCGTTCTAGCAATTGCGTTTTTCTGATGAGGTCGAAGTGTAATGTCGGTACTCATCCCCTCAAAAGTTAAATTAGATCCATCATATTCTCGATTACGAATCGAATTAAATTTTTCGTTATAAATAGCAACGAGTCGGTTTCTTCTTTCTTGATCACTAAATATCCAGTTCTTAAACTCTTCCTTGATTAACTCTTGTTTTTGATTAGCTAACATCGTTTCCTTTTTATTAAGTACCGATGTTTTAGTGCCATCATCATTAATTATTTGGTCAAATACCTTTGTTTCTTTTAAATTTAGAGCATCTTCAATAAGTTTATATGCACTGACTCTGCTTGTACCATAAGTCATCTCAGCAAGGTCATTTCCTCTATCTTTACTTTTACCCTCAACATTCCATTCACTTGTCAGATGAGAAAACTTAACTTTAATATCCCATCTTGCATATCCTGGTGTTTTAAGCGTTTCATAGATAAAGCGTTCAATATCCTTTGGTGGAATCCAAGTAGCACCGATTCTTACATTGATTTCGCTTGCTTCAAGTTCTTTTGGTTTAACTTTTTCAAGTTCTGACTTTTGATATTCTAATCGTACTAATTCTTTTTCAACTACATTTCTTTCATCACTATCATCAAGCATACGGCTAGCTTGTTTTAACCTTGCAATATAACTATCGACAATATCTATTTTTTCTCTAATATTCCCACTTAAATACTCATCTTTAGTGACATAAGCATATTTAAATGAATTGGCATTATCACTACAAGCAAAAGGTAAATCCCCATCTTCCGTATCAAATGACAATCTCTGATTAAAGTTTGTATTTTCTTCACGAATATTTAAAAATATTTCTCCTCTTAATTCCTCAATTAAAGTATTTCTATCTTTTCTACTTAAGCTTTCCATATATTCAAAGTCAACATAACCCTTTTGTGATATAGAAAGCACCAATGCTTCAAGGGAAGTATCAACATGCTCAACAGTTTTTGCTTTTGTAATAGTTCGTTTAGAAAAGATATCTCCTTTAGCCTTAAAGTTTTCTTCTTCATCTAAAACTTCAATAGAAGATACCAAAGGGAAATTACTATCTTCTCTTAATGCTTTTGTATTACTTAAATTATTAATAAATCCATGCTTTTTAGAAAAATCATCATATACTTCATTTAAACGCTTTTGAGAAAGGTTAATTTCATCTTCACTAAAATCTTCTTTCTGTTTATAGATAACATCTTTTAAGGCTTCATTTAAAGCTAAATAATCTTTAATTTTTTCTTTGTTTTTGTCACTTACTTGCTTTTTAATAAAAAGCGAATTTTCTCTGTAGTAAATGTCATCATCGATAATCGTATATGAAAAGTTTTTAACATCATCTGTTGCAGAAATAGTTACTACTTCATCGTCTAGCAACTCAATTTCTTCGTATTTTGCATCTTTTGATACTTCTTGACTCGCACTTTCAAGCAAATCTTTTAATGCTACATTCTCTTTTGGTAAGCAAGTTATGATATTTCCAAAGCGACCACTGACTTCTTCCATTTGACCTAATACCATATCATGATGATCTACAAAGTATTTGTTATAGACTAAGCCATTTTCATCTTCAGCTAAATGAACCCAATCATCATCTCGCTCAATAACACTATCTCTTTTCTTTAAAAAGATGATATCTGAAGTGACTTCAGTACCTGCCATACCTTTAAAAGTATCATTAGGAAGTCTGATTGCTCCTAAAAATTCAGCTCTAGCATTTAAGTATTTTCTGATACTTTCATCCTTTTTATCCATTGTGCCACTAGATGTGATAAATGCGATGACACCACCGTTTCGAACTTTATCAATGGACTTAGCAAAGAAATAATCATGAATTAGAAAGTTATTCTTATTATAATCTCTATCATTTACCTTGAATTCACCAAAAGGAACATTACCAATTGCAACATCAAAGAAGTTATTGGAAAAACTTGTTTCTTCAAAGCCTTTGATTTGAATATTACTATTAGGATATAAGAGTTTTCCTATGCGACCACTTACGGAATCTAGTTCAACACCATAAAACTTAGATTGATTCATTTCATCAGGCAAATTACCAATAAAGTTCCCAATCCCCATTGATGGTTCTAGGATATTTCCTTTTTTAAATCCCATATCAGATAATGTTTTATAAACACTATCAATTACCATTTTAGGTGTGTAAAAAGCTGTTAGAGTAGATTCTTTTGCAGCTTCATATTCTAAAGGTGATAAGTTTTCCTTTAAGGTATTTCGTGCTTCTTGCCATTGTCCACCTTTACTTTCATCAAAGACATCAGCCAGTCCACCCCAGCCTACATATTTCGCCAAGTCTTCTTGAGCAGAAACATCTAATTTTCTTTCGCCTTTTTCAATACGATTTAACATCAAAATCGCTTCAATATTGTTTTGTAATCTTTCACTAGGCGTTAGTTTATCTGCAAGTATTTCTTCACTTATCTTATAGTTTGATACTTTAACTTTTTCACTTTCTTTTGGTTCAAAAAGCTTCTCCAAATCACTTTCTGTTTTATACAAAATAGTTTCTGAACCTGTAATCATGCCACCAAGATATCCAACATCATCTTTAATGGTTACAGTTTTTATATTATTACTCATTTCATCAAAACGAGAAATAACATAATCTTTTCCCTTGTACGATACCTTATCGCCAACATGATACTTATTCGCTAATATGCTTTCATCACTAGGAGTTGTATCATCCATAAAGTCAAAGAGTGTTTGTTCTTTTTCCTCTTTTATATAATCTGCAATTTTAAACGATTTGTATTTACCACTATCAATAAAATCGTCTATTTTTGTACTTTCATCAAAAGTAGCACCTTTTTGAAGTTGATATTCTTTGCCATCGATAACAACTTTTCTTCCTGTATCTTCAAGCTGAACAGAAAAACTATCTTGCTTTGTAGCTAGAATAAATTCATTTCCAACCTTAATTGCTACCTTTTCAGTTTGATTGTTATAGGCATAGTCGTTAAGTCCTTCTACAAACTCATTTATAGTTATAAAATCAATATTTTCTTTAAACTCTTCAATTTGAGAAATGCTTACTTCATCATTGATTAAATAGCTTTTAAGCACATTGAATTTTGCAAGATCAATATCTAAATCTTTAAGATACTTTATCTTTTCGGATGTAACACCAACTTTATCATGATTCCAATCATCAATAAGCCACTTTAATTGTTCCATCTTCCAAGTTGGCAATTTAGGATCAGCGATTTCTGCTATTTCATTTTGATAAAAATCATATTCTGTAATAGCACTCATAATTTGTTCTAACTGCTCATCATTAAAATCATTAATAGAAATGCTTGTATCTTGTAAGGCAATTTCTAGCTTACTAGTTGCAATACGACTAACTGCTTCATCCATTGAAACTTCATATTCTTCCATAGCAGCACCAACTTCTTCAGCAAAATTAGGACTTAAATCATAGCTAGGAGAATAAGTTATTTGTTCATTTTCTTGAAAATGTTCTTCAAAACTAAGTTCTCCATCAAATACCCTATGAAGTTCTTCTTCAGTCATTTGGTTTTTAAGTTCGGTATCCGTTAATTCCCTAAATGTCTTAGGAAAATCTTCTAATATAAGTCTTTGAGCGTTCAATTCTTTTAACTCATTTAAGTTAAAATAACCCCATTCAGGTTCAATCCCTAAAACAAGTCCAAAAGCGTCACCACTTTCTTTATCGTATTCCGTCATATACCAGGTCCAATTACTTCTAAAAGGAATAATATATGCTGCATGAACTTCCTTATCAGCAAGTGGTACATCTTCTTGCTCATATAAATTAGGCACTCTTTCAAGCATTTCATCTGTTATAAGTTCTTCAGGATTTTCTTTAGAATAGAAAAAGGAAGCAGTATTTGCTCCCTTTATAGTATCGTTATCAATATTTTCTAAGCTTCGACTACTTCCTTGATTACTATTTCCTTGAGTGCTGAGATCATTGTCAGGTACTCTGGATGACTCTCGTCTGTAATCTTCCATGCTTTCATCATTTTCGGTTTTTCCTCCCTCATAAAGCTGATCGCTCTTTTTTGAGTTTCCATCAAATGATCCACCAATTTGTTCTCCTTGTAAAGGTCGATTACCATCTTCTGATGACTCATTTCGTTGCTCTCCATGAGATAGTCCAGTCTCATCACTGCGTATATCGGATTTGGAAATTCCTTCATAAATGTTATTTCCGTTTCCATCTTGTCGATTGCTTTCTCCTTGATTGATTCTAGTATTTCCTCTAAGCTCTCCATTTGCGAAAATTCCGTTTCCATTTTCATCATATCTTCTGTCATTTGATCGAATATCATCTTCGTTACCTCCTAAATTTGTTTCGTTCTCTTTTGTAAAGTCATTATAATCGGCACTCAGCCCCTTTGTCAGCCCCTTATCCAAAGATAATTTTTTTGTTCTTAACATTGTTGTTTCGATGATACTGTTACATGCTTTTGAAATACAATTTCCAACACTTAATAGAGAAATACTATCAATATATTTTAAATTATCTCTTACATCATCTATTGAAATAGGGTATTGAACATTAAAACGATTGGATATCGCATAACTAATACAGTTTCTCATAAAGTGAGTAAAAGACTTTCTATCTTCATCTGCAATTCTTAAATTATTCACCAGTTCATAAATATGATCATCAGCATAAATCCTACTTAGTGAGTATAGATTTTCAGCTAAGGACTCACTAGGAGTATATCCTTGTAGCTCAATCATATCTTTTAATACAGCTTCATGTTTTTCTCTATCAAAAGTCCAAAGCTCAACTTCATTAACATTTCTATCCATCGAAACGGTCTGTGTCACATCAAAAACATAACCAATCTTTTGAAACGAGTTATCACTATTAATAACAGGAATACCTTTTTCTCCTCGTTTTACAGTTCGATTAAAGCGTTCTCGCCACATATCAAATCCCGTACAGGCCGTTGCATCAGGATTTTTATCATAGATACTAAGTTGGCTCAAAAAATCATATCGCTGATTATTTCCAATGACTTTTAATAGCTTAAGATATTCTGTTTCACTTGCTAAAACATCTGTTTTTACTAGTTCAATGATGTTATAAAAATCATTTGTCCTCATTATTTATCCTCCCATTTTTACAATTTCTTTTAATATCGCTTCTAGCACATTAACAACAATGCTATTTCCTGCTTGCTTATATAAAATGGACGATGTTGTGCCTTTTCTTTGCTTATATATACTTCTAAGTTTATTGAAATCTTCATCATCAAATCCCATTAGTCTAAAACATTCTCTTTCTGTCAAATAGCGATATTTACCATTTCCTATATCTATAATCCCAGAATTAGGAATTCTTACTTGTTTGGTCGATATGGTGTAAGCATATTTATCAATCACTTTGAGTCTACCTTTGAAATGGTTATTTTTAGGCTCTCCACGAATATGTTTAAGCATAGATTCTTGTCTTACCTCATATAGCGTTGACACATCATTTTCAAGATAGTTTGAAATCTCGTTCATCTCTATTTTTTCAAGTTTAGAAAAGTCGAAAGTATTTTTCCCAAAGATACTTACAACAAATATTCGCTCTCTTTTTTGTGGTACACCAAAGTGTAAGGCATTTAAAATCTTAAATTTATTCTCATACCCAAGTCTTTCCATCTCGTTTAGATAATGAAAAAAGGAAGCTCTCATATTTTTATCAAGAACTCCCTTAACATTTTCCCATAATACAATTTTAGGTTTATCATTCATTTCTTCAATAATTCTTATTGTTTCAAAAAGCAAACTACTTCTAGTACCACTTCCTTTTTCTCCACCTTGTTTAAGACCACTTCGACTAAAGTCTTGACAAGGACTACCATGCATTAATAGATCAACTTTTATATCTATTGGATGATATAAAGTAATGTCTTTAGGCTTAAAATTCTCGCCATATAACGAATTATAACTCTTTACGCAGTTTCTATCGATTTCAACATAATCAACGATTCTATAAGGAATATTTTGCCTTATCAAGGCTTTTCTAATTGCTCCTATACCACCAAATAGTTCAAGCACATTTAACGCTTCTATTGTAATCACCTCCAAACAAAAAGAAACAAGATTTCTCCTGTTTCTATAACTTCACTGCGTCACTATACTGATTGATTGTATCTCGTATTTCTTTTTCAATGCCTTTTAAAAATTCATCTTTGCTTGCTTTACCACTTGCAATATCTGATAACTTCATTTCCCATTCTGCTGTAGTTTTCGCTGATTTAAAGGTATCTGAAACAATGGTTACAAGGCTAATACCTTTATGAGTAGCAATCAAATTCTTTTTATCCCTTTCAACAAAACCTTTATAGATTAAATTTTCAATAATTCCTGCTCGTGTTGCCGGTGTACCTAGTCCTTTTCTTTCAACAAAAGTATCTTTATCTAATGCGTCACTACCTGCAATTTCCATCGCCTTTAAAAGCGTATCTTCACTAAAGTGTTTAGGTGGTGTTGTATATTTTTCTTTAATTTCTTTACCATATACTTTCAAAGTATCGTGTTCATGAATATCTGTAATTACAACATCTTCATTCTTTTTTGCCTTATATTCTTTTAAGTACTGAGAAAACCCTTCGTTTATCACTGTTTTAAAGTTACTACTAAACTCATAACCTTGTATATCTGCTACAACCTTCATTGTATTTTCAACAAGTGGATATCCCATGCTGGCATGAAGTTTATTTGAAATTAATCGATATATTTTTAATTCACTTTCAGGAAGTGTTGTAATATCTTTAGACATTGAGCTTACTGTAGGAATGATCGCATGATGATCCGTTACTTTCTTACTGTTAAACACTAGCCTAATGCGTTGTTCATCAAAGGCATTTTTTCCTAAGATGTTATTAACAATATTAACAATCATATCTTCCGTTAAATTGCGACTATCCGTTCTTGGATAAGTGATAAGTTTTTTCTCATAAAGACTTTGAGCATAATCAAGGGTCTGTTTTGCACTATAACCAAAATACTTGTTACATTCTCTTTGTAATGTTGTTAAATCAAAAGGCAGATCAGGACTAGTTTTCTTTTCCTTTTGAGTGATTTCTTTAATTTCAATGGTATCTCCGATTTCATTAAGAAGTTTTTCTGCTTCGTATTTATCATCAATCCTATTACTTGAAAGGGTAAAGCCATCTAGTAATACATCAACTGTGTAATACTTTTCTTTCTTAAACTTACTGATTTCTTCATCTCTATTTACAATCATCGCAAGTGTTGGTGTTTGAACTCGGCCAACTGAATAGTTTTGCTTATATAGACAAGAATAAAGCCTGCTAATATTCATACCAACTAGCCAATCTGCAATGGCTCGTGCTTTAGCCGATTCAAACAAATTATCATAATAGTCGCCATCTTTTAAATGATTAAAACCATCTCTAATTGCACTATCTTCCATTGAAGAAATCCATAATCTTTGCATATTCTTTTTAGATCCAGTCATTTGATAAACAAGTCTAAAGATACTTTCACCCTCACGACCAGCATCGCAAGCATTGATAATCGTATCGATATCTTTTTCATTCATTAACTTTTTTAGAATATTAAATTGCTTTTTAGTTGATTTAGATACTTCGTATTTATACTCTGATGGAATAATAGGAAGATCGCTTAAATTCCACTTTGCATATTTTTCATCATATTTATCTGGATTTGCCATTTGCACCAAATGACCAATACACCAAGACACTTTATATCCGTTACCTTCATAATATCCATCTTTTTTACTAGTGGCTCCAATCCCTTTTGCGATTGATATTGCTACGCTTGGTTTTTCTGCAATTACTAATTTCATATGCTATCTCCATTTCCTTAAAATTCATAATAAAATAGGCGAAAGTCAATGCTCTCGCCCATATACGAATTATTCTTCATTATCTTCAGTTTCTTCTTCACTATTTTCTGAATCAATTTCATTTTCATCAATTTCTGAGAAGAAATTATCGTCATCGTCATCATTTTCTAACGCTTCAACTTCTTCTTTTTCTTTTTTCTTAACGACTTTTAGATAATATCCAGCACCTAATGCTCCAAGAACTGCTAGGGCGATAATGATATATGTTCCCATATCACTTTCTTCTTGTTTTATAGGTTTGACTTCTTCATCAACAAACTCTTCTTTTACAACATCTTTCTTTGGTACTTCTTTCTTTTCAACCATATTTAGTAAATCATCTTCTGACACTTCAGTTAAAAGCATGACATTTTCGCTTTCTTCATCATGATTAATAACTAGATGAAAAACTTTACCATTTTTTGTCGTAAAGGTAATAAACTGTCTTGCGTCTGCTGAATAATCACTGTTTGATTTATCTTCACCATCATGAATTGGATAATCCTTATTGGCATTATCCTTATTTTCAGTCACTGTTCCTCTAGCTTTTGATGGTGGTGTAGCAACACCTTTGTTGTTATTTTTCTGTTCATTTCCATTCGTTGAAGTTCCAGCCTCACTATTTGAGGAAATAGGTTTTGGTGTTAGTTTGTTGGGATAACGAATTTCCGTCTTTTCATCTTTTTTAGAATCACTTTCTTTTACGGTATCATCTTTCTTTTCTTCAATAACCATACCACCATCTGCTGCATATACTGTTTGACTGCTAGAAAGTGATATTCCTAAGCACATCATTACTGCAAGCATTATTCCTATAACTGAAGCAATTGGTTTTTTCTTACCTAATTTATCTTTCATGATCTGATTTCTCCTTTTCTTTTTTCTCTTTAAACATCTTCATTAGTTCTTCAAGCGTAATGTCATTTTGTCTACAAATCACAACAAATTCTTGATTTGTTAATTCTTCTTTACGCATAATTAAAGGCTCTAAATCTTTATCGATCTGAGCCTTTTTATCTAATAATTTTTCAATTTTCTTATTTAATGTAATCAGTTCCTTATTCACATTTTTACCTCCTATTTTTGCACTGATGGTGGGAAACCAAATCCTACAGGTGAATGTTTACAGAATGTTGAAATCCAATCATCAAGGGTTGTTACTCTTATATGACCAATATTATCGATGACTTTACCATCTCCAATATAAACTCCAACATGACCATAAATGAGTCCTGCCTGCCCACCACTACTGCTGCTTTCAACTGCAACAAGCATACCTACTTCAAGTTTTGAACGATCCGATGTAAAGGTATGATTACGATACATATCATTTGCATTTCCACCAATATAGCCAAGTCCTGCATTTTGATATACTTGTGAAACCCACATTGCACACCAGCCAGGTCCTGGGGATGGAGTAATAAAGGCAGCATTTACAATTTTCTTTTGAACATCCGCAGAAGCTTCATATTCTTGACCTCCACCAATACCACCATTCGATTCAATAAGGTCTGTATTGCCAAATAATTCACCCATATTACCTTGCGTTAAGAACAAGGTTTCATAATGAGATAAGTTATCTGGATGCGTTGCAAATATTTCTCGAATGATATTATCCATCTCTTTTTTATGCAAAGTTACAATAAGCTTTTTATATTCATAAGGTTCTTCATGACTTTCGATATATTCATTACCATTTTCATCTACTTTGGTTTCTTCAACAGTTTTATATCGAATTTCAATTTCTTCTTTATATTCAAGCCTATACATCGTATTAAAAAGTTCATCTAGTAACGGACTTACTTCTGAAACACTTTTAACTTCGCCACACCTTGATGTTATATAGGATAAAAGTTCATGGACATTATGACCGATATCACCATTTTTCCTAACAATGTATTCATCATAACCAGGATAATTAGATTCAACATTTTCTATCTCGTTATATAATGCGTTTTCTTTGTTTGAGAAAGTCTGATTGATTTCTTTTAGCACATCTGGACTTGATAAATAAGTCGTTGTTAAGGTTGAACTGGTAAACTCCATAAAGCTTCCCATAGATACATTGGCAAAGTTGATTGCAAAAGTTCCAAAGATAATGATCGATATGACCACAATGATGATCACTTTTGTTTTTGCTACAATAAACTGCTTTGACCTATGTAGTGTATTTGTAAAAGCAACCTTTATTCTATCTATTACCCTAGTTTCATTTTGCTTATAAATAGCGGATTTCATCTGTTTTCGTTTTTGAAACTTTTTATAACTAGGAGATACCTTATATGATTCTTGCTTCTTTAACTCATCAAAATTTTGTCTAAATTCTAGCTTTGAATGTTTCTTTTGAAGCCTATGATCACCATCGCTATTTTTATAACGATTATCATATCTTCTCTTACTTGAATAATCTTTTGCTTGTCTGACTATTTTAGAACTTGTCCTTAAACTTTTTTCTGCTGATTGAACACCAACATTATCGTCACTATCACTGGCTAAGTAATCACTAGTTACATTACCGACGCTCGTTGAAACATCAACACCTTTATCTAAGAGTGATTCTTTATGATGTTCTTTATAAAGGAGTTTTTTCTTTCCCTTATCGCTTATTGCTTTATCAGCGCCAATTTTATTACTTCTAGTAAACTGCTTATCCGAATAGTTTTTTCGTTTCAGCGTTTTATTTTTACTGTGAAGTTTTGATTTACTATTTTCTAAGGTCTCATATGAAATATTACTATCTCTAAAATCACTGTCGTATCTATCAATAACACCATCATTATCTAAATCCCTAGCAAGTGGATCATACATCTTATTTTCTTGTACCTCTGTTTGATAATCAGATAGTGAATGTGAAATTATTTTTTTATCATCTTTAACTTCATTGATATCTAATTTAGAATCGATACGCTTACTTGATTTTTCATGAATTTTTTCTTGAAACCTACTTGAACTGCTTATTCTCTTATTTCGATAATCGTCCTCTCTTTTTATTTTATATGCCATAGGACACTACCTCATTTCTTCAGGTTTAGTTGTCATCTTTTGATATAAAATTGTATCTTTAGGGAAGTTATCAACAAATGGAACAATGGTATTCCCAAAGAAAACGAGTCCTTGTCCAGCCTTTGAATTCGTAATGAATTTTTCTTGATCTTGAGATATTTTAAGTTCCTTTACTAAAACTTCTCTATCACCTGTAGCTTGATTAAGCATTAAAACAAAGTCGGTATTATCAAAAATATTTTTAATTTCTTTGCTTGCAAGTAAGTCCTTAACATTTTGTGTAATACCAGTAGGGATACCGCCCCATTTTCTAAATCGTTTCCAGATTTCTACCGAATATTGTGAAGTCTGTTCATCTTTTAAAAGTAAGTGAAATTCATCAATGTAATATCGTGTACTTCTGCCTTTATTCCTATTTTGTGATACTTTGTTCCAAACTTGGTCTTGAATAACGAGCATACCTATCTTTTTTAATTGAGTACCAAGTTCTTTGATATCAAAACATAAAAGCTGTTTATTTAAATCAACATTGGATTGATGATTAAAGACATTAAGACTACCTGATACATAAATTTCCATCTCTGTTGCAAGCTTCTTGCCAACCTTTTCTTCTTGATTTCTTAGCATATCAAATAAATCTTGTAAGATTGGCATATTCTCAGGAACTGGATTTTCAAAGTACTTTTCATAAATGCGTGGCAAACATCTATCTATAACTGACTTTTCTTCAGCAGTTAGACCACTACCACCAACGACTAGTTCAAGAAGCGACATAATAAAGTTAGCTTTATCCTTTAATGGTGCATCTCCATCACCATAGTTCATATTGATATCAAGTGGATTAAGATAATCTTTACTTTTAGCACTTACTTTGATGACTTCACCATTAAACTGCTTAACTAAGCTTCCATATTCACCTTCAGGGTCGCAGACAATCACATCATCATCTGTTACTAAAATAGCATTAGAGATTTCTCTTTTTGCACTAAAAGATTTTCCGCTTCCCGGTGTTCCTAGTATTAGTCCATTAGGATTCTTTAGTTTCTTTCTATCTGCCATAATTAAATTATGACTTAATGCATTTAGACCATAATATAGACTGTTTGAAGAATTGATAAATAATTCTTCTGTTGTGAATGGTAAGAAAACAGCTGTAGACGATGAAGTTAAACCTCGATCAATTTCAATTTTATTCACACCTAAGGGAAGGACACTTACAAGTCCTTGTTCTTGTGCGTGGTCTAATCGCTTAATCTTACAATTATGTTTACTCGCTATAGATGAAATATGCGATATCGTTGTATCTAGCTTTTGTACAGTTCTAGCAAAATTCATAATGACGATGGTTACGATAAACATACGCTCATCTCTTGTTTGTAGATCCTTTAAAAGCATTTTTATGTTATCTCCATAGGTCACTAAATCACTTGGAAGTATATCCATATCATAACCACTGCGAATTGCCTTTTTATTTTCTTCAATCTTCATCTTATCAATGTCAGTGTTCTTTCTTTTTACCATCTTGATGGCTTCCATTTGCTCAACTGCTTTGATATGAAATGAAATATTGATGTTGTCATCGATATCAAGTAATTCAGCTAACATTCGATCAGATAATTCACTTGCAAGTATTTGTAGATGACTAACTGCACCAATGTATTTACCAAACTTAAAATACTTACTAGGCGTAAAATTAAAACTATCCGGAACAATATATGATTTTGTGCTTTTCCTTGGTTTTAAGTCTTTATAGGTAAAAGAAAAAAGCTTATCTGGATTTAACACATCATGTAAGATTTTTAATCTTTCTTCTCCAGTTAAGCTTTCTGCTCTAACACCCATACTTTTTAAATTGGATAATATATCAATTTCTAGTCTTTCTAGCTTTGCGATAGCTTGCTCTAAGCTATCTGCTTCAACACCAAAAGTAATATATTTCGATTTTTTCAAGCCATTATTTCCTTTAGCTAATTGACTTTTAAGCATTTGACGAAACTCTAAACGAATATCATCATAACCATCATTTTTATCGGGAATTTGAATAGCTGCTTTCAGTTCGCTATTTCTTCCTAGCTGATTAATGTATGAAAACTCTACATCCACGCTTGGATCAAACGAATTTAAGAAATTAGCAAACTGATTGAAAATTAAATCTTTATCTTCTTTTACTGCAAGTTGATAATTAATATCTTGAAACAAGATACATTTATTAAAATGCGTTTCATCTAGCTGGCAAACACCACTTTTTAACATTCTTAGATAGGGGATTGTATCTTCAACTGTATATTTTTTAGGCTCTGTTTTTAATATTAAATCTAATAGTGAGCCATGATTATTCTTTAGTTTCTTTTCCTTCTTTAAATGCTTTTTGTTTTCCTTTAGTATCTTTTGATTTTCTTCTAGCTTCTGCTTTTGCATTTCTCTTTTTCTGTTCAAGGTAAACCTCCTTTCTCACCCTTGTTGGTGGCTGATAAAACTTGTGCAAATATATGTATTTAAAATACTTTTCAAAGGTAAGTCCATCTTTTTCAAATAAAGTTTCAAAGAAGATAGGAAGTGTTGAAATGATGAGAAAGAGTATTGCGATATCATTAGGCATAAACTTTCTCATAAATAAGTACACTGGTATTCCAACAAATCCTGCAAGAGTAAATCCTATAAGCTGCCTTCTTGTAAGATTAAATGCGACTTTTGTTTTTACCTTTTTTAAATCTTTGGGAATTGGAACATAACCATCGTTCATAATCTACCTCCCATTATCTTCAATCTTTTTGTATTCCTCAAAATGTTCATAGCAACATGAAACCTCATCTTTCAATTCATCTAATTCTGAATGAATTTGCATATTGCGTTCTTCTTGATATCGTAATACTGATTTAACATCTTCTTTTGTATCATCAACTCTTTCATTTAATTTAGCTATTTTATTCCTATTCAAGAATGAAATAATGACACTTGCACTTGCCACTACCGAAATAGGAATAATCATTTTTCTTGTGTCAATCATTTAAGTTCCTCCTTAATGTGCATTTAATATACTCTTAGCAAGTGTTCCACTCTTTAACATCATTAAGCCAAGCAATAATGCATAACCTAATATCATAAAGGTACTTGCGTGAATATCTGTAATATTGATTGTTTTTACTAATACTGCGTATATACCCAAGCATATAATCAAGAACAAGCCTTGTAATCCGATGGCAAATAAACCTTTGATATAATTTGTACCAATCTGTCCCCATTCTCTATTTCCCATAGTTGCGAAAGGAATTGCTGAAACGGAACAGTATACATAAATCTCAAACATTCTTCCATACACTACAAGCATAATAACAATCGACATAGCTTGAATTGCAATCTTTACAATAGAAGTTTCAAATAAGATCATAACTAGTTCTCCTAGTCCCTTATCTTTTAAACCTTCCACCATTTGGACTATTTCTTCTCCAGAAATAACGGCAGAAGTATTGATTACTCCTGCCGCTTGATTTACTAGATTTTGTGCAACATCAAAGACTGCCATTGAAAATGTAAAGGCATTGGATACTAACCAAACTGCTATCCACATCTTTATGATATATTTGAAAAACTCAAAAGTATCTGTATCATGCATATTGTTCTTTTGCATGACCATGTTTATAAGTTCAATACATAAAACTGCTGTAATAATCAAACCAGCAATTGGAATGATGACATTATCATTAATACTTTTAATGAATGCAAATACATCTGAATTCCAACCCATTGGTGTTTTACCTATATCTGTTGCGATTGCACCAACCTTATCATTTATGTCGATAAACATTGATTCAAGATTTGCTTGGATACCTCCGAGTAAGAGTTCTTGAAAAAACTCTTCAATTTTGTCGAAAATACCAAACATATACTAAATCTCCTTAACTCAAAACATTAGAAAGTAAAGGAATTAACTTCATTCCAATTAAAACAATTCCTCCACCAGCCATAAGCTGCTTAATACCTTGTGATTTTGCTCCTGGGTTATCATTACCATAACCTTCCATAAGGTTAATAACTCCCCATGCTCCTAAACCAGCACCAACTGCCATTACTAAAATCTTTAAAACATTAACTGCTTGTGCGAAAAACTCCATTTTCTAATCCTCCTAATTTTCTTTCTTTTCAATTTTGTTTAACGACTGAACGATAAAGTTCTTATAAGTCTTTCCATCTTTCATTCGATGATTGAAATATCCATAAACATGTACAAAATCACCTTTAGCAAAGGTTTTAGCAACATCTACTTTGTCACCATAAACTGCACAGTTTATATATTCCTTTCCTTTACCATAGCCTTTAGCAAGCGTAAAATTTACAACCTGCAACTCCTTACCATCTTTAAAGAAACTTGTTGATACAGGCTCTTTGATGAGATTGGCATTAATATTAATCATTTCTCTTTCCATGTTGTACCTCCTAAATTTAAAAAAGCGATTGATGTTTAATTATCAATCGCATAATAGTTTTTAATATTTAATTTTTAAGTAGGACTTCGTATCCTATACATAATAATCAACCCCTTCTAGGTATGAAAAAAGACGATAGTTTTTATTTTCTATCGTCTTAGTTACCATTTCTTTAAAATTTTAATTATAAAGAACATGAGATTAAGTTAAATATTGTTCTTTAATTCAATAATATTTTGCTCAATCTTCTTGATAATAGTTTTAAACTCTTCATCAGACTTTCCTGTAGGATCTTCAAGTTGCCAATTATCATCAAAAGCTTTTCCTATAAAAGGGCATCCTACATTACATCCCATAGATATCGCAATATCAGGATTCGGTATATCTATTATCAACTTAGAATATTGAGTCTTTTCCATATCAATTCCATATAGTTCTTTCATAATTCGTACTGCGTCTTGATTGATTTGTGGTTTAGTTTCTGTTCCTGCTGAATAACTTTCAAATGAATCTGAAGCTAGATGTCTTCCTAATGCTTCAGCTATTTGACTGCGACAAGAGTTATGAACACAAATAAATGCAACTTTCTTCATTAACCTCTAACACCCTTTATCAATCTTACTACTTCATCTTTTTTTAATACTTTCCCATAAGCAACCACTTTATCATCTACAACGAGTGCAGGTGTACTCATAACACCATAAGATGCTATTTCCTCAAAATCTTTAACATGATAAATAGTCGTATCCATATTTAATTCTTTAAGTGCTTCAATAGTGGCTTTTTCTAATTGATTACATTTTGAACATCCACCACCTAAAATCTTAATACTAGCGTTACATTTACAAATTGATTTTTGCATATGTGTTTCACTATCGCAACAACATTTACTTTCTTCTTTTTTCTTCCCTAATTTGAATAATGACATAGTTAATACCTCCCTAAATAATGAATCCTTGCACGAAATTAAATAAATATCCAACAGTCATAATACCCATTGTGCATATCAATATAAATATACCTAACAATTTGGGTTTGATTGCTTTTCTTAACATAATAATTGATGGTAGCGATAATGTTGTAACAGCCATCATAAAAGATAGAACTGTTCCTAGTTGTGCTCCCTTAATAAGTAAAGCTTCCGCAATCGGAATCGTTCCAAATATATCAGCATACATCGGAATGCCGATAATTGTTGCTAAAACGACACCGAATGGATTATTACTTCCTAAAATTTTAACAACCCAAGTTTCAGGAATCCAGTTATGAATAATAGCTCCAATACCAACACCAATCAAAATATATGGAAAAACTTTTTTAAAAGTTTCTGCTACTTGTTCTTTTGCGTATATAAACCGTTCTCTTTGTGCTATTGTGGGTGAGTCAATATCCACTGTATGTGATTTACGAATAAATTCTTCTACTTCATTTTCCAAATGAAGTTTTTCAATAAGTGTTCCACCAATCACTGCAATTACTAACCCAAATATGACATAAAGCACAGCTACCTTAACACCAAATATACTCATCAACAAAACTAAACTTCCTAAATCAACCATTGGGGATGAAATTAGAAATGAAAAAGTAACTCCCAATGGTAATCCTGCGCTTGTAAACCCAATAAACAAAGGAATTGATGAACAACTACAAAATGGTGTAACAGTGCCTAATAATGCCGCTATGATATTAGCCCAAATGCCTTTAAATTTTGATAATATCTTTTTACTTCTTTCTGGTGGGAAATAGCTTTGAATATATGAAATAATGAAAATCAATACACATAACAAAATTGTTATCTTAATGACATCGTATATAAAAAAATGTAGACTACCTCCTAAACGACTTTCAATATCAATACCTAATGCAACTAATAAATTTCCAACAATTATATTTAGCCATTTCATGCCTAATAATTGATTCATAATAAAATCACCTATCATTTGCATGTCCCTCCTTCACAAAAAGGTACACAACTTAATGAATCAATAAAAATTTTAAAATCATTTAAGGTTTCACATCTGATTGAATAATGATGCCATTTTCCTTCTTTACGATCACGCACCAATCCACAATCAACTAAAATCTTCATGTGATGTGACAATGTTGGTTGTGTAATATTAAATTGTTCTAACAATTTACAGCCACATCGTTCTCCATCCGATAACATTCTAATTATCTCTAACCTATTTTTATCTCCTAATGCTTTACATATTTGAGAAACTTGTAATGAATTCATAAAACCACTCCTTATATAGATAATCATCTATGTATTATTATAGCTATCACATTGATAATTGTCAATGTATGATTTCATATATAAATATTATAGTCTTATAATTACTGTATTTTGGTTTAACTTCGCTTTACCTTTTCGACTTATATAATCTTCGATATCAAAAGCATTCTTCTTATCAAAATCTTCAAGTAGCTTGTAATTCTTATGCTTAGTAATATCAAACTTCTCAGATAAAAATGGTCTAACTCCTCTTAACTGAAAGATACATTTGCTTCCATCCATAACTGTAATTTCATCTTGACTCATCAAGTCCTTACCTGTCTTTTGATAATTCAATCCATAACTATTAGCATTCGATCTTGTTTCAGAAGTGTTATATAAATCAATCGTTTCTTTACCTAATGTTTCTGATAATTCTTTAAGTGTAGTTTTTTCTTTACCACCTAAAAACAATGTACTATCGCAGTTACCAACAATTGTATCTGCATTATCTTTGTAAATTGCTTTTAATTGAGATTGTGCTTGCAAGATAATGCTTGCTGATATTTCTCTTGAACGAATGGTTGCAATCAATTTTTCAAACTTAGGAATTAGACCGATATTAGCAAACTCATCTAACAGAAATCTCACATGGATTGGTAATCTTCCACCATACTTATCATCAGCTTTATCACATAACAGATTAAACAGCTGCGAATACATAATTGAAACAACAAAGTTAAATGTATCATCCGTATCAGAGATAATAACAAATAAAGCAGTTTTTCTATCTCCTAAGGTATCTAAATCAAGTTCATCTTCTTTCATCAGTTCTCTTAGTTCTTCAATATCAAAAGGAGCAAGTCTTGCACCACAAGAAATAAGAATAGATTTAGCAGTTTTTCCAGCAGCTAATTTATATTTTTTATATTGCTTTACTGCAAAATGCGACGGATTTTTCTTTTCAAGTGCTTCGAATAATCTATCTACAGGATTCATAAAATTTTCATCATCTTCTCTAACTTCTGAAGCATCTATCATTTCTAAAAGTGTTGCGAAGTTCTTTTCTTCTTTTGGAGCTTCATAGTAGATGTAACCAATTAGGGCAGTATAATAAAGCTTTTCAGCTTTAACCCAGAAATCTTCTCCTGCTTTTTCTCCTTCACTTTTTGTATTTGCAATAATCGTTTGAACAAGTTTTAATATATCTTTTTCGCTTTTTATGTAAGCAAATGGATTATATTTCATACTCTTTTTAAAATTTATCGTATTAAGGATTTTAATTTCATAACCATTTTCTTCAAGCATTTTTCCACACTCGATAACGATTGTGCCTTTTGGATCAGTAACACAATAGCTAGAATGCATTTGCATTAAATTAGGTTTGACATAAAACCTAGTCTTACCAGAACCACTTCCACCTATAACAAGAACATTTTTATTTCTAGCATACTTAGGATTAGGTGGTCTACCATTCATAGTGAGTCTTTCTGTCTTGGTGAATAGAATATTGTTTTCAAATTTATCATCAACATATGGTTCAATATCTTTTGCATTACCCCATCTTGCAGAGCCATATTCTTTACCTTGTCTAAACTTCTTAGCATTTTTACCTTTGAAATAAATAATAGATTTTACAAGTACTGCAATGCCTATACCAACAACAATATCAACCAAATGTAAACTAGGAATTAAACTCAAAGTATTGATTTCTAATAATCCTTGAAATATTTTATCTATGATATCTCCACCAACATACAATCTTATGTGATGAGAAAAAATATTTCCAACATAGAAAAATGCAAGATATGGAATGTTCTCTAATACGAAATGCTTCTTATCTTGCACCTTAAATAAATCTTTTATGTCCTTGATTATTTTATCAATCATAGGCTTTGTTCCTTTTGCTTGTTTTTGGCTTTATCCTTTGAAATGCTATTTTTAACCATCTCTTTAAACTTCTCAATATTTTTATGAATCGATTCCTTAGTTTTTTCTTTCTTTTCAATATTGCTAAGTACATTTTTAAAAGCCTGATCCATTACTTTCGTATCTTTTGCTTGAAAAAACACTGAATGAACACCACTCTCCTTATCTCTCATTATTGAGAAATTAACACCACATCGATTTAATTCTTTTTTAAGTTCTTTTAGTTCACCATCTTTTACATTGATTTCTTCAAGCTGACCTTTCTTTACCATATCCTTAAGCTTCATTTCTTTGCCTTCGTGTTTAATCAAGTTATCAAGTCCACCATGTTGTTTTGCCTTTGCACGCAACCTTTGTATTTGCTTAAGAATTTCTTTTAAAGTTGCTTTAGCAACATGGACTTCGATATTAGCTGCTCTATTAGAAATTTCATCATTTATCATCAATATCCATCCTCCCTCATGTCATAATTAACCTGTGCTGTATAATAAGCATCCATATCGCTTGGTGTGTTATATGCAACAGTTAAGATAAACGCTCGTACATTTCTTATTTTCGATTCGTTATTTCTTAAAGTTTCAACGATATAGTCCATATGAAATGAATTAAGTTTCGTAAACCTTTCTTGAACAATATATGCAGGTAGCTTTACTTGATTAATTGTTACTGTATCATCAGGATTCAACATCATTACATCAGCTAATACTTTAATAATTTCATCATAGCTTCTAGCAATATCTCTATTGCCTATATGGTAGTGTTCATTGTAACCAGTACTTTCCCTAAGTTCTTCTAAACAAGATTGATAGGTTTTTATTTTTTTATTCCCATCCGCCATTCCTTCCATATCTAAGTCATCGCTAATCTCATAGAAGGATGGATAGATGGAAGTATTAGATGAAATATCTGAAGTAATCTCTGTAGAATTCTTTGTAGTAATCTCTGGTAATGGTTGGGGCATATTGCTATATTGCATTGGTGCATTTTCATCTAGTGCATTAGTGCAATCTGCATTTATGCATTGGTGCATTTTGCCCTTTTCCATTGGTGCATTTTGCACTAATGCATTGGGCATAGCATTATGAGTAGCTTCTTCACGAATTTCTCTTTCTTGATTTAGCTTTTTTTCTCTCATTTCAGAATATAATTCTTCTAGTTTTTTATCGTTAATGGAATACCATTTTGTTTTATCTCTAGGGTCTTTATTAAAGTTACCAACTATCAAATATCCCATCTTCTCAAGCTTGGAAAAAGTTCTTTTGACAGTATCAATACTCATATAATCAAAATCATTTTCATGCCATGCTCGAATAGAATTGTATGTCCAATATCGTCCTTCAAAATAATTATTTCCAGACCTTTTATTTATTTCTATCCAGTAATTTATTTGTTGAAGAACTAACGCTTCATTTAAACCTATTTCTCTTGCGAGCGTTTTATTTGCAAGTATTGGCTGCTCGTCAAACAAATACATACTCATTACTTCTTCCTCCTTTGCATTTTTTGTAAAGAAAAAGACGATAGTTTTTACTCTACCGTCTTTGTTTAATGCTATTTAAATTTCTTTTAATCTATCTTTTCCATATTCAAGGTATGCTATTATCCATATCGCTATTTTAGGCAGACCATATGGACTAAGTAGAAATGCAATTATTAAAGCTTGTATTCCTGTTACTGGGTCATTTTGCACAAAACAAGCCAATGATCCTAGTGTAACTAAAAATGCAATTACTCCTAAAACTACACCACTAATGCTTACAATGAACTTTGAGAAAGCAAGCATGATTGACATAATAAGAATTACTGGAAATAAGATAGTTCTTAATACTAATCTCATAATAAATTCCTCACTTTACTTATTTGCCTTATCTACGATACTTTCACATAACCTTGATAATAACTTAAAATCATAAGGTGATAATTTACTCGTGTCACGATTGACTTGAAACATTCTAGCTCCTCCTTTGAGCTGGTGTACTGCTTACAACAACTATCATTTTTATAGTCGCTCTAAGCAATACACCAACCATATTTTTTAGTTTTTAACTTTGGTAGAAGTTCAAAAACCTTTATATTTCCTAGACTATTTGCCACTGTCACTATTATGACACGAAACCCGCAGCAAGGGTCATAAACTCGACCATCATGAGGCTCAATCATAGCTACAATCAACTCAACTACACTGCGTGGAGTGTAGAACTCTCCACCCAGTTTTCCCTCAGCACGTGCAAACTTTCCAAGAAAATATTCATATACAGATCCTAAAGTGTCTTTGTTCTTGTCGTTTCCAATCTCAAGTTCAGATAACAAATCAACCAATTCACCCAAAGAACGTTTATCTAAAGATGCTCTTGCAAAATCTTTAGGAAGCACACCACGAAGGGAAGAGTTTTCCTTTTCAATCACATACATGGCATTATCGATAACCTGACCAATTGTCGGATCTTTAGCACTGTTTTTAATTGTTTCCCAACGTGCTTCCTGCGGCACCCAAAACACATTTTTTGCAAGGTATTCATCTCTATCTTCCGGATCAGCATATTCATCCTGAAAAATTTCTTGATAAGCTCTTTCAAAACTATCAGAAATATATTTCAAGAATATAAGACCAAGACATACGTGCTTATACTCTGCAGAATCCATATTATTGCGGAGTTTATCCGCCATTACCCACAAATCTTCTTTTCTTAATTCAGCCATTTTTATTCCTCCACCATTAAATAATCTGAGATACTTTTGCCCAGATTTGCTTTTCGTTTGGGCTTTCTTTTGCCGACCTAATAATTTTTAATATTGATTCATTTTCCATTAGGTATTCTTTAATATCTGCTGGAACATCTTTTCTTTCTTTTGCAGCTAAATCATACAGCTTGTTCCTTATGTCTGGAAATTCTTCTAAATGCAATGTTGCAATTATTCTATCTAATAACTCTCTTTCGGGAGGTTTATTATTACTCTTTTCAATATCACTGATATATGTAGGTGTTTTACTCACCGCTTTTGCAAGTTGACGAATTGATATTTTTTTTGCTTGTCGGACGGAACGCAAATATTGACCAAATTCAGCATTTTCCGTTTTCAAATTCAAATCATCCACCTTTATCACCTCCATTGTAAGTTAGTTAGCTTACATACTGTTATTATATATTATATTGCTAATTAAATCAAGGTTCTTATCAAAATCAAATTTATTTGCTATAATATTTTTATAATCCAGGAACAAAATGAGATTTCTATGTCGTTTAATAAATAGAGAGTATACTCTCTGGAAAGGAGGCACAAAATATGCCGATATTATTAAAAAGAAAAAACGGTGAGATCACGCCGTTTCGCAACGCAGAATATATTTCTGCGTTTTATTTCATCCCCAAAAGCATTTTGGATAAGTGCGGAAAAGAAATAAACAGTATTCCAAGAAATCCAAGAAAATTACTTCAAGATCGTCGTGCCATAGAAATAATAGAAAGTGATTTGTTTAAGCTTGTAATAATCGACGCTTACGCTTTTATGGTGTGGCCTTTTATGGGGCTTGGCACAAAAAGGGAGATTTATTCAGGATATGAACCGTCTTGGAGATATGCGCACGCAGTTTCTATTTGGATTAAAGGAATGGAAGATGAAGGGATTATCCCTAAGTCACAGGAGATATTAAAAAGCAGCAATGTAGACGAAGATCTCGGATATATATCCGAAGAAGAAATCTCAGAAACATTCACTTGGCTCGTTCCTAAAATAATGGCAAAACACAATATGAATGAGATCATTGCTGTGGCGGAAGAATATCGTTGCTTTGAAGATTTTGATTATCGAAAGAGCCGACAAAAAATCGATTTTTACCGCAAGTGGTATCACACCCGTGCAAAAATATCCATTGAATCTCTTGATGAAATAAAAGAAAAGTATGCAGAGAATACAGACGGAATGGAGTGGGATATTCCTGATGACAGTGTTAATGTTGAGAGTACCGTATTAGAACCGATTGCAGTCAACGAGTTTTTAGACACTCTTTCTGAAACAGACAGGAAAATACTCACAATGCGAATGGATGATGTTACACTTGAAAAAATCGCAGAGGAATCAGGCTTCAAAACGCACAGTGCTATTCACAAAAGAATCCGAAAGATTGGCTTAGCTTACGAAAAATTCAGCGGTGAAGATTTGGGATTCAGCAATAAGAAAATTATCTGACAACACCTATTGATGTATAAATCGGTAGGTGTTCTTTTTATGCGCAAAAGCAGAAAGGAGGTCTTTGGGGTGCAGTACAATCTGATAAAATCGCAGCAAATCAAAATTAAGAACACCCTATGTATGCAATGCGGACACCAAAGCTGTTTGATGATAAGTAGTGGTGTCTGCCCTGTTTTTTCGGGAAGCAAACAAGAAATCATTAAAATCAAGGAGGACAATCACAATGAAAAAATATAAAGAAACATATATCATCGGTATTGACCACGGCTAAGGAAATATGAAAACGGAAAACTGCTGTTTTCAGGCAGGTGTGACCGTATATGATAAAGAACCAATTTTCAAAGACAATCTGCTTGTTTGGAATAACAAGTATTATCTTATCGGCGCAGAACATAAGGAGTTTTCGGCAGATAAAATGCTGGATGAAGACTATTATGTTCTGACGCTTGCGGCAGTCGCAAGGGAACTGAATATTGCAAAAATCTATTCTGCTGATGTATTGATTGCCGCCGGGCTTCCGCTGACTTGGGTAAGCGAACAGCGAGAAGAATTCAAACGATATTTGCTGAAGAACGAAACAGTTGACTTTAATTTCAAAGGCAAGGATTATCATATCCGCATTGTCGGTGCAGATGTTTACCCACAGGGATTTGCCGCTATTGTCAATCACTTATCCGATTTTTCAGGTGTAAATATGCTCTGCGATATTGGCAACGGCACGATGAATATTATGTTCGTCAATGATAAAAAACCGAACCCCCACCGCTGTTTTACCGAGAAATTTGGAACACACCAGTGTATGCTCCATATCCGTGAGAATCTAATGAGAATTCATCACGCAGAGCCGCCCGAAGAAATGATTACCCGTGTGCTTCGTTTCGGCGCAGCAGATATTGACGGCGACTATTTGAAAACAATAACCAATACTGCAAAAGAGTATGTGGAAAGTTTTTTCCGCAGACTGCGTGAACACGGCTACGATTCAAAACTGATGAAGCTGTATATTGTCGGAGGAGGCGGTTGTATGATCCGTAACTTTGCTGAATATGACGAAAGCCGTATTACTGTAAACGATGATATTTGTGCTACTGCCAAAGGGTATGAACGAATGCTGGAAATGAAATTGATTAAAAACGGCGGTGCGTTATGAGTATCAAACGAATGAGCCTTAGGTTTAACCTGGATAACGAAGCTGACCGCAAGGCTTGGGAGCATTTAAAAAATACAGCAGATTCAAAAAACAAGGCAGTTATTACTGCTATCAATCAATTTTATGAGCCACACACAGAAATAACAGAGGTTATCCGAAAAACTATTCGTGAGTGCTTGCAAAATCTTTCTGTAATACAGATGGAATCAGCACAGCCCACCGAAGCACTGTCCGAAGAAGAAAACGAACTTATGTATTGCCTCGATATGTTTCTCGGTGAATGACGACATCAGAGTGGTGCCGCTTTTTTACGCTCTGAAATTCACTGTGGCATCATTTTGGCATCAAATCAAAATTAAGGAGGATTTATATTATGAGAGCTTATTTATCATTAAGACAACTTGAAGAAAAAGGTATTTGTGTTGATGAATACCTGACCAATGAGAGAGATGGCGTATTTAAAGCACGCCTTGATTGCAAGCGTTGGGGCAAGAAACGAAATATTCTTGCATACTTCACTTTTGAAGACGGCAGTAAAGTTATGGCTTCCGCTTGGCAGAACACCGGGTATCTCGGTATCCCTGAGATTGAAGAAGGAGCAATGCTAACGCTGACTTTTGAGAGAGCAAAAAACGGAATTTCTTATTTGAGAAAGGTTGAGAGAAACAAGGGAGAGCAATCGTGTCTTATGCTGTAACAAGCAGGGAACTTGTACGGCAAGTTCCAACTCAAAATCGGCTGTTTAGCCGATTTTCTCTTTAGGGACTGACGTCCCTAACACCCTATTTTGAAAGGACTGATAAATCTATGAACAGAAACCCGAAAGAAAAATTTGCCCGAATTGACATTCGGGTAAATCAAAAAGATAAAGACAAAATCAAACGATTTGCCGAAAAATGCAATTTATCTATTAGTGAATATCTGGTGCAAAGGGCATTGGGATATGAACCGATAACGGTTCTTCCTGATGTCTTTTTTGATTTCTATAACAAATTGTGTCAGCTTGACAACACAGTGGGATTTACGCCCGAAACAGAAAACAAACTGCTTTCACTGATTGATGAAATTCATTCGGAACTTTTATTACCACGGAAGGAGGATATGCGTAAATGGCGACCACCGGATTCTGGCCTGTCAAAAACAGGCTGAAAGAAGTAATCGACTATGCCCGTAACCCTGACAAAACCACTGACAAGAAATTCTTGGATGAAGATTTATATGCGGCACTACGTTATGTTGAGAATGATAAAAAGACGGATCAAACGATGTATGTTTCGGGTATCAACTGTCCGAAACAAAGAGCATACGAATATATGATGGCTACTAAGCGTCGTTACGGCAAACTCGGCGGGAATGTTGCCTATCACGGATACCAAAGCTTTTGTAGTGGGGAAATCTCCCCCGAAGAAGCGCATCAAATCGGACTGGAAACTGCAAGGCGTATGTGGGGCAAGGATTATGAGATAGTCGTTACCACCCACCTGAACACAGATAATCTTCACAATCATATTGTGGTAAATTCGGTATCTTTTCGTACCGGGCGGAAGTTTGAAAACCATATTTCCGACCATTACAAGCTGAGAGAGATTTCCGACGCAGTTTGCTTGGAGCGAGGAAAAAGCGTATTGCCGCCGAGTAAATTCACAGGCAATCGAAAGAAAGATTATTGGATTCACAAAAGCAACGGTTTAACTCACCGAGATATTCTGAAACAAGATATTGATGAAGCAATTTCAAATACAACCAACTGGAAGGGCTTTGATTTATACCTGAAAAATCTCGGCTACTCTTACGCCCGAAACAACGATTACCGTCATCCCTCCATTATTGCTCCCGGTTGGAAACGCTCTGTCCGTCTTGATTCTTTGGGTGAGCAATATACGCAGGAGAAAATACGGCAGAGGCTGATTGATAATCAGAAAAATATTACTCTTTACGCAATTCGTATTCCAAAACGGTATGCACCGCTGTTACAGCTTGAATACGAATTTAAAAAAGCACAGCGTATGGACGGGATACAGCTTGCGTTTGCATTGATTATTGAGCTTTGGAAACTGATTACAGGCAACAATATAGAGCCGTCATCCCCAAAACCTCTATCCCCGGCACTACGGCAGGAAGTCAGAAAATTAGATCAAACCTTAAAGGAATACAAACTTCTTTGTGAGAATCAAATCGATTCCGCACAGGAGCTTGTTTCATTTATCGAGAAAAAATCCACAGATATTTCTACCTTGAAGTCGGAGAGGCAGAAAATTTATAACCGTATCCGCCGCCCGAAATCGGAAGAAGAAAAAGAACAGAACAAAGCGGCGGCAAGAAAAATCTCTGCAAAGTTAAAACCTTTGCGTGAAGATCTCAAAACCGCACAATCCATCACCGAGCGGTATCCGCATATCTTGAAATTGCTTGAAACCGAGCGTGCTATGGAAATACAATTAAAAGCCAAAAACAGAGAAAGGAATTATGAACGATGAAAAACACACCGAAAAATATTGCAATAGAAAAACTTTTCCCCTTTGAGGGACATCCCTTTAAGGTTCAGGACAACGAAGAAATGAACGCTTTGATCGAGAGTATTCAGGAGCAAGGTATTTTGTCTCCGTTAATTGTCCGACCAAAAGAAAACACCGCAGATGAATATGAAATTGTATCGGGACACAGACGGTTCCGTGCAGCAGTAAAGGCAGGGATAAAAGAAGTCCCTGCCTTAATTGTTCCCCTTGATCGTGACGCCGCTGCCATCGCAGTGGTAGACAGCAATCTGCACCGAGAACATATTTTACCATCGGAGAAAGCCTTCGCTTACAAGCTGAAAATGGAAGCACTATCACGGCAAGGCAAAAGGACAGATTTAACTTCCGACCAAGTTGGGCGGAAGTTGGAAACCGCTGAAATCATAGGGCAACAAGCAGATGAAAGTAAAAATCAAGTTCGTCGCTATATTCGTCTTACTAATCTTATCCCGCCCATTTTAGATATGGTTGACGAAGGGAGAATTGCTTTTACGCCCGCCGTTGAACTTTCCTATTTGCAACCTGAAGAACAGACAATGCTGCTATCAGAAATGGAGTACAGCGATTGTACGCCTAATTTATCTCAGGCACAGCGTTTAAAGGTTCTCAGTATACAGGGATTGTTCACGAAAGAACAGTTATCCGCCATTATGAGCGAAGAAAAAGCCAATCAGAAAGAGCGTGTAAAATCCCTGTTGAGCGTATTCAAAAATATTTTCCAAAAGATTATACTACCACTCAAATGGAAGAAACCATTGTAAAACTCTGCGAAGCGTACCATCGAAAGCGCTTGCGTGACAGAGATTCAAGATAGGAGGTTCGCCTATGGATTTTAAGATGAACGCTGTAATTCACAGAGGAAACGATTATGAAAATTCATTGCGCACTTTCCAGAACAAGAGAATGGAATACCTTGAGCAGGAAATCCGTGCCTTTGATGTTGAAACCTTACGCTTACTTCTATACGACCTTCAAAAACGAGGCCGCACAATAGAAACGGTTACAGGGATAGCGGTATAATCAGACGGTAAGGAGGGCAGCTATGATGAAAAAACAAAAACAAAATAACGAGGACAATCGTAGCGTAGCAATCTACGCCCGAAAGTCCCGCATTACAAATAAAGGCGACAGTATCGGCGTACAGTTTAAGCAATGCGCTGAATATGCCAAAAGAGAACTTCAGCTTTACGACGATTATAATTTTATGGAATATGAGGATAAAGGACTCTCCGGTTACTATTCCGACCGTCCTGATTTCCAGCGTATGCTCCACGATATTGAAATGGGTAAAATCCGTGCCATTGTCTGCTACAAGCTAGACCGTATCGGCAGAAAAACCAGCGACCTTTTACGCTTGCTTGATTTTCTTGAAAAGCACAAGGTGGATTTGCTGATCTGCTCCAACAATATCAACACCGCTTCCGGCGTATCCAAAATATTCATTCAAATCTTTGCTGTGGTTGCGGAATTTGAGCGTGATACTCTGACCGAGCGTATCACAGATAATATGATGGAGCTGGCTAAAGACGGACGCTGGCTTGGCGGAAATACCCCCACAGGTTTCACAGTAAAGCGTGTAAAGACTGGCAGCGGCAAAAACAAATCAGCTTACAGTTATTTGGAGAGCATTCCCGAAGAAAAAGCAATGATACAAAAACTCTATGCTGTATTTTCGGAAACCCGTTCTATTAAGAAAACAGCAGACTGGATGAATGAGCTTGGCTATCGCACAAAGATCGGCAGCAAATTCAACACTTCCACTACAAGATTATTATTAAAAAATCCTGTCTACTGCGTTGCTGATGAAATTGCTTACAACTATTTCTACGAAAACGGCGGCGGAGTATGCGCTGAGCTGTCAGAGTTTGACGGTCAGCACGGCTTATCCGCCTATAACAAAACCGACCAAGAGAAGTTTGAGGACGCTGACAGCACCTTCATTTCTCCAAAATTTGTGCAATTAATGTCTGCAAAGCCTGTTTCTGAATGGATTATCTCGGTTGGCAGGCACGAAGGCTTTATTCCGAGTCAGCAATGGATTGATACACAAAATATGCTTGATTCCATCGCAGAAAAATACAACCGCCCGCACCGAAAGACTAATGCTCTGCTGGCAGGACTAGTATACTGTCCGCATTGTGGAAAACGCCTGCGAGTTGTCTCCGAATCAAATCGATGGACAAACGGCAAGCCGAGATTCAAATATGTCTGTCCCGGCTATCGTTTGAGCGAATGTACTTTCCGTGCTGTTGACGGTGTATTGCTTGATGAATTTGTAGTCAAACAGTTATCCAATCTATCCGATGAGGACAGCGAATACTTTGTCAAATTACTCAATCAGAAGGCTTCAGATATTTTTAAGAGTTCTCAGAACGAGCAGGAATTGACCGAGCTAAGAAAAAAGAAAGCACAGCTTGAAACTGCTATTTCAAATCAGGTGAAAAATCTGCGGGAAGCAGACGATAATCTAAAACGGTTTATTCAAGATGATGTAAAAGGGCTGACGGACGAGCTTTCTGAAACGGAAAAACTGTTACAAAAATTAGAAGACAGCAGGCAAAGTCAGATGTATGCTGTGAGAGATATTGAAGAAATCAAAGAACGGCTGCTGTCCTTTGAGAAATACGCAAAGGACGCACAGCCGGATGTACTGGTAACGCTGATACAATCCTTTGTGGAGCGTATTTATATAGTCGATGAAAACGACGAGCGTTGCTGTCATATCTTTATTAAAGGTTGCACCAAAGAGGACTATGACGAGTTCTTCCGGGCAACCGGTTACATATCTGGTACGAGAGAAACAGGTACTATCACATCCAAATTGTCTTTGTGTGATTCAGATGAGTGTTGCCAATGCTATAGAGGCTCAAAAATACGTAGAAAATAAAAGGTTTATAAAGCTTTCAACAAAAAAAAAAGCGGACAGGGTTAGGCTTATTATAGAAAATAGCTGTAATATAGGAGAAATCCATATGGATAATCAGAAGCTTATTACAAGTAAAGAAGATAAAGAAAAGCACGGAATCGGCTTTCAGCGTGTTTGTGAAGTGGTGAAGGAGAAAAATGGCATTATTACAAGAACTGTTAATCATAAAATATTTACAGTGGAAATTGTATTGCCAATCGAATCGTAAAAGTGAAGCTGGTAAAAAAGGTAACTGATTATTGCAGTTGATGGGATAAGACATCTTATTAAGAGATTGTTGAAGGATAGCTTAATAATCATAAACAGCTATGTTAGAATGATAACAAGGGTGAAAATGGTTTTATCTTCATAAAATCATAAAAACTTATTATTTTATGTACACAAAAATAAAAATAATTATGATTTTATGTTCATAAAAAAATGTCACAGGGTTGGCGTTTGCATTCAAATGTAGTATACTACTATCATAGGAGTGGTGCTATGTATCGAATGATAGAAGAAAATTTCTTAAAGTGGAAAAAGCAGGAAAATCATAAACCTTTACTTATATCTGGATCAAGACAGGTGGGAAAGACGTACAGCATACTTAATTTTGCTAAAAAACACTACCTATCTTATGTATATATTAACTTTGAAAGAGATGATGATATCAGAGCTTTTTTTGAACAGACATCGAAACCGGAAGAAATCATGATGAATCTGCAGGTTTTCTTCCCTGAAGCAGATTGGAAGGCTAAAGAAATTTTAGTTATATTGGATGAAATACAGGCGTGTCCCCAGGCGTTGACATCCATCAAATTTCTAAGTACAGAAACACCTTATGATTACATTTTGAGCGGCAGTCTGCTGGGAGTAGCTGTGAATCGTACTTCCTCCTATCCTGTAGGCTATGTGGAATCCATGGAAATGCAACCAATGGGATTTATGGAATTTTTATATGCTGTTGGCTTAAAAGCTGAACATATTTCCTACCTTAAGGAATGTTATACAGAAAAGAGAAGAGTAAATGAAGGTATTCATAAAGAATATATGAAGCACTTCAGAAATTACATAATAACCGGGGGTATGCCGGAAGCGGTGAAAACCTTTGTGGAAACCGGGGATTTTGTAAAGACAAGAAATATTCAGCAGCAAATAGTAGAAGGCTACTATCGGGATATGGCAAAATACGCAGATGCATCAGAAAAAATAAGAACACATGAATGTTTTCGTTCCATTCCTCTGCAGCTTGCAAAAGAAAATAAGAAGTTTCAATATAAGCTCGTGAGAAAGGGAGGACAGGCAGCGCATTTTGAAAACAGCCTGCAGTGGCTGAAAGACAGCGGGACTATTTCATTTTGTTACCGGCTGCAATGTATCGATGTACCGATGGAGGCCTATAAGGAATCTTCTGTATATAAGATATATATGAGTGATACTGGCTTATTACTCTCTCAGTTCAAAGAAAATGTGATGCAGGATATTCTGAAGAATGAGTTAGGTGTATATAAGGGAGCAATCTATGAAAACATTGTGGCGCAGATGCTGACATTCAATAAATACAGTTTGCATTATTTTGAACCGTCTTCTCATTCAGAGATAGATTTTATTATTGAACAGGATTGCGGTATTGTACCGATTGAAGTGAAAAGCTCCATGAACACAAGGGCAAGAAGTCTAAAAGCGTATATAGATAAGTATGAGCCGAAAAGAGCATTACGCTTTTCTATCAGAAATTTAAATATATCTGAAAGGATAGAGGATTACCCGTTATATATGCTGATGTTTCTTTAATAAACTTTATTATTCTATATAAGATTGAGCTTAGCACGATTAAAAGTTCAATCTTTTTGAATATAAGATAGATATAGCTTTTACTGCTAACACAAATCATGAGGGAGAATCTATTTCGAGATTATAATGCTTAAGATATTTTCGGTGTAAATATCTTATCCGACAATATCTATCACCGTTATTGTTGGATATCCTTCCGTTTTTATGATAGGAAATCTATCTGTTAATAAGGAACAGAGATAGATTAGACATGGGTGAAGTAGAGTAAAAAAGAGGTGCTTCACACAATGCGAAAGACCCCTTCTTTTTCTGATGAATATGGATAAAATATCGTTGAAATCTATAAGTTCACTTTCTTTGATATAAATTAAAATATTAGCGATTTTACGTTTTTCAATCGTTTTGAATATGAAATAATTTGTTGCAAATATAGGGAGCGAAGCTTCCCATATATTCTACAGCTGAAACAGCATACCCACAGCGGCGGAAGCAGCAATGCATAAAATTGGATGCCATTTGCGTTTATTCGATAAATAAAAGATAACGGCCAACAGCAGGATACACGGCCATTTGACCATTTCCATGAAATTTTCACTATCCTGAAATAAAGCAGCGATGAAAATCGTTATACCGGCAGAGGCGATGAGTGCAGTGACTGCTGGACGAATACCGTAGAAAACGGATTTCACCAGCTCACTGTCCTTAAACTTCTTCAGAAACTGCGCAACGATACAGATCACGATGATGCTTGGCGCAACAAGCCCAAGCGTCGCAATAATACCACCCAGCACACCATTGATATGATAACCGGTGTAGGTTGCCATATTGATACCGATTGCACCTGGTGTTGATTCACTCACAGCAATCATGTCGGTCAGCATATCTGCAGTAAACCAGTGATATTTATTCATCATTTCCGTAAGAAACGGTATGGTAGCCAGACCACCTCCAAGGGCAAACAGTCCGGTTTTGAAAAATTCGTAGAAGGCAAGCAGCAATAACTCCAGATTCATTCCTTCACCTCCCTGCGGCGAAGTGCACAGACAATCACACCAAGTAATGCGGCGATGATAACAATAAGAACGGTTGATACACTTGTAAAGGTGATTGCGGCTAGGACAACGGCAAATAACAAGATGCCGAAGGTATCCTTAATGCCGCTTTTCCAGAGCTTGACTACAGCGTTTAAAACAAGAACACAAACCGCGACACGGATACCTGCTAAAGCATGCTGAACCATAGCAAGTGAGGAATAGGTGGTAAGCACAGAGGCAATCAGCAGAATAATGATGATGCTTGGCGTAACAACACCCAGCGTTGCGATAATAGCACCAAGGATTCCTTTCTCATAAAAGCCGATAAACGTTGCCGTGTTCACCATGATGATTCCCGGTGTACACTGCGCAACCGCATAGTAATCCATAATTTCCTCTTCTGTGGCCCAATGCTTTTTATCCACAATTTCCTTCTGTATCAGCGGCAGCATGGCATAGCCTCCACCAAAGGTAAAGGCTCCGATCCGCATAAAGACAGAAAACAGTTCCCAGTAAATTTTCATAAACACCCTCATTTCCATATAAAGAATACCCATATTATACAAAAAACAAACATAAATACAAGAACTGTGAGGTATTTTCCCCTGGTTTTGGGATTGTAAGAGAAAGCGCTACACTATATAATAATACATATGGAGGTTTACTTATGTTCAATATATATCATCAGCCCTATACCAGAGGCCGCTATCCCACAGTAGCCGCAAACGGTGTTGTTGCAACCGGAAACAATCTTGCTGCTGCAGCGGGATTGCAGATTATGCGAGAGGGTGGCAACGCCATTGATGCCGCGATTGCAACAGCCGCAACACTTACCGTTGTTGAGCCTACAGCAAACGGTATCGGTTCCGATGCCTTCGCCATTGTGTGGTACAAGGATGCCATGTACGGTTTAAACAGCTCAGGCTGTGCACCTATGGAAATTTCAATAGAAAAACTGAAGGAACAGGGTATCACGGAAATGCCGAAGCATGGATGGACACCGGTAACGGTACCGGGAGCACCCAAGGCGTGGGCGGAATTAAGCCGCCGGTTTGGAAAGCTGCCCTTTGCACAGGTACTCGCACCTGCGATCACCTATGCCCGTGACGGATATCCTGTACCGCCGGAGCTTTCCAGAATGTGGAAGATGGCTGTCAGAAGCTATACGGATAAAAAGGATGATCCGGTATTTGCACAATGGTTTCAGGCATTCACCTTTCAGGGAATGGCACCGGAGGTAGGACAGCTGGTAAAGCTTCCGCATCATGCGAAAACATTGGAGAAAATAGCGGAAACACAGGCAGCCGCCTTATATGAAGGAGAGCTTGCACAGCGTATAGAAGAAGACAGTATCGCACACGGCGGATACCTGCGGAAAAAGGATCTGCAGCAGCATAAGGCAATATGGGTGGATCCGGTTTCAGTACATTATCACGGCTATGATGTTTGGGAGCTGCCGCCTAACGGACAGGGAATCGTTGCATTGATGGCATTGAATATATTAAAGGAATTCCAGTTTGCACAGCGTGATGAGGAAATGTTTCATCATCAGTTTGAAGCAATGAAAATGGCATTTGCAGACGGCTTGCATCATATTACAGATGCCAAATATATGAAAACCGGGGTACAAAGCCTGTTACATGCAGCCTATGGCAGAGAGCGTTCGCAGGAAATCGAAGCTTTTGCAAAACAGCCTGCGGTCCACATGCCGCCGAAAAGCGGTACCGTATATTTATGTACAGCAGACAGCGAAGGAAATATGGTATCCTTCATTCAAAGCAATTATATGGGCTTTGGCAGTGGGGTTGTAGTAAAGGACACAGGAATCGCCCTTCAAAACCGCGGACATGATTTCTCTTTGAATCCCAATCATGTCAATGCTCTTGTTCCCGGAAAGCGTACCTACCATACCATCATTCCCGGATTTCTTACAAGGAATGGAAACGCAGTTGGTCCATTCGGCGTCATGGGAGGCTATATGCAGCCCCAGGGACATGTGCAGGTGGTTATGAATATGATAGATTTCCATCTGAATCCACAGCAGGCACTGGATGCACCCCGCTGGCAGTGGGTGAAGGATAAAAAATTTATCATAGAGGACAGCTTTGATACCAACATTGCAAGAAAGCTGCAGGAGCGCGGTCATCAGCTTCAGGTTGATTTGGAGACTGCCGGCTTCGGACGCGGGCAGATTATTGTGCGGCTTGATAATGGAACATTTATGGCAGGAAGTGAGTCAAGAACCGACAGCAGCATTGCCTGCTGGTAATGGCAATAAAAGAAAAGACAGGGGAATATATATGCAGACTGTTTACCATATAGCATTACTGGATGATGAACCATGCTATACAAATATGATTCGTGATAAAATAGAGGCCTTTGGATTAGAGGAACAGCTTTTCATCGATACGTATAATAATGTAAATGATTTTTTGAGAAGTAAACATATATATGACATACTTCTGCTGGATATCGAAATGCCGGGCATGGATGGGATTCATCTGGCAAAGTATATTGCCAATGAACGGACACTGGTGATCTATGTAACGAATTATGCAGATCGTATGGAGGATGCATTTGGAATCAACGTATTCCGCTATGTTCTGAAATCCAAAATAGATGAAAAGCTGAAGAGAACGCTGCAGGATGCTTTTGAGTTTTTACAGGATAACGCTGATTTTAAGATACGTACTGATGGCGGTTATGAGATGCTTGCACAAAAGGATATCATTTATATGGAGTATTTCTCTAAGGACATCTATGCATATACCAAGGATCGTGAATACATATTTCGCATGTATTCCATGGAACGCATGATGAATGAATTAAACAGCCGTTTCGTTCAGATCAATCGTGCCAATATTGTGAACATCGAATATATCCGCTCCATTCGCGGGTTTGAACTGCATGTAAAGGGTATTGATCGCGTACTGAAGATCAGCAGGCGGCGTAAGAACGAAATTATGGATGCTTTATTTCAAATGACGACAAAGCTATGATGCCGTCATTTTTTACTTTCAAATCATGAACACGGCAAGGATCGCTGACAAGAACATGAGGTGATTACTATGATTGGAATAAGTGGTGCCAGGTTACTCTTAAATAAAAAGGTGATTTTAAAATTCCTATTTTGAGGATACCTGTTGTGTTTTTATAGCCGCTTGTGCTACACTGTAAATACGAAAAAAAGGAGGGGCTGTCCCATGAAAACAAGTATGAAAACCATAATGATGATGTATGTATCACAACTGCAAAGCCCCGGCCTTTCTGCATGTCTGTTTGTTAGCGGTGTTTTTTCATATCCATGTCGTATGATGATACAAGGCACTCTTTTCTATTACATGAGTTCCTTGACTGCCGATTATCGGCGGACATTGTATACACAGTTCCAAATGTAGTGAATATAACAGCAGTATAAGAGGTCCACCAAATTATGCTTCAGAAGCAATTAAATGTACTTAAGAAAGCATTGTATGTCTTTTCAATTATTGTGTTTATCATAATCAGATCCCTTCTTATACTAATTTTCATATACAAATATGTATTTCATAACATATCCTGGAATTAAATTGTTTGAAATAGCATCTATAGAGGACAGTAAGATAACAGCACTGTACCTGCTATAGGTGCTTTTTGCGTAAATCCCATGGAATGGAATAAATAGAAATTACAGATGGTGTGTTTTTATGAAAAACAGGAGGGATTACCAAGACCATTGAATACAAAAAAAAAGGCCATTCATGCAAATAGTATACCGAAAATTCGTTATATTGTAGTATAATAATAGTAGGAAGGGGGAAGGGAAAAGGTATCTCAATCAAGAGAAATAGAAAAATTAAATTTTACATGACATCATACAGGCCTTCTTATATAATAGTTGTGCAGGAAAAGAGTGATGTTATGAATGAAGTTATGGAATATGTGTATTGTTTAATTTATATTGTAGGAATAGCCTTCTGCGTTATCAGAGTAAACAATGATGTAAAATGGAATACTCGTACGGTGCTGCTGATTATTGGATACAGCTATATCAATATGCTTGTTACCAATAATATTGATGTATCTGATATCATGTTTTTAGTATCCAACATGTTCTCTACTCTTCCGGATTTTTTGTTTATCTGTGTATTATGCAGAAAAATAAAACTGTTGAACCTATTTTATCTATTGTTTTATACGGTTTCGTTCATGACCTTTATAGAAATATTTATGTATGCTCATATCCATTTATTCAACGGGGCATTTAATGCAACCTTTGTACCCGGGATATTGCGCACCGCTTCCATTATGTTTGCTAATGTCAGTGCAGCTATAGCATTTCAGATACCAGTATATCTGTATCGTAGATTTTTCGTTGTATTATCAAGAAAGCAATTGCTTCCATTTGTTTTTCTACAAATTTTTTTCATGCTTGTCCTTATGATGTACATGAGGGAGTTGGAGCTTTATCCAAAGGATCTCGCTATGTTCTTTGTATTTCTGCTCATGGTAGTGCAGACATTGACCGTAGATTTCATCTTTGTTCGATTCTGGCTGCTTGCTCAGGAGAAGAGTGAAATCGAACTGACGGAGCTTTCAAGAAATATACAAAATCAATATATGCATGATTTACAAGAGGAGCAGGAGAAAAACAGAGAGCTTCGCCACGATATGAGAAATCATATTGAGATACTGGAAAGCATTCATCATGACCGTGATTTTTTGAATTATCTGGATCGTGTAAGAAAAGATGTAGATGAGCTGGGACAACGTATTAAGACAGGGAATATGTTTCTGGATGCGTGTCTGAATACGAAAATTGAATCAAATAATGATATACAGTTTGAGGTCAGTGCATTTGTAAATGACGAAATAGGTATTGAGGATAAGGATATGTGTGCTCTTGTATTCAATATGCTGGATAATGCCATTGATGCCGCTAGGGGTAGTGAACATAAGAAGGTGGACATAAAGTTAATGATACATAACGATTCTCTGATTATTGAGGTTACCAATTCAACTGTTCAAGCACCGGATTTTCATTCCAGAAAAGGAACTGGACATGGGTATGGAATGAAAATCATTGAGCGTATTGCAGCTCAATATGAAGGTATGGTGAAATATGATTATGATGAACAAAGCCATACGGTAAGTGTGCACTGTCTGATGCCTCTTCCAAAATAAGAAAGGTTGGTAAATTTATATGAAATTTGAAATTAAGAAAAAACTTATCGATTATGCATTAAAAAATGTATCAAACACATCAGTTTTTGGACATTTTATGCCAAAGCCTTTTACCTATAAAAAGGAATCTGTGAAATCACAGAAGCATGGAAACAATAAGTAGAAGGATGAGCATATTTCTTGCAAAACGAGGTCTGATTGAAGAGGATGAGGTGGATATCATCCGCTTTGCCCTTGAACTTCTTCTTACACAGGGAATACAGATTGTCAGTATGCTCATACTGGGATACTTCCTGCAGTTTTTCTGGGAAACGGTGCTTTATCTGTGCATGCTGCTTTTCCTGAAACGTTATACTGGCGGTTATCATGCAAAAACATATGGACGCTGCTATCTGATAACGATGATTATCTATCTGCTGGTGTTACTCTGTGTGGAGTATCTGAATATATACAGTCTGCTGGTCTTTCTTCCTGCCGGACTTGGTATTTTCATTTATTTCGGCCCGTGTCTTAGCTATAAGACGATGCTGGAACGTAGAAAGCAGCAGCTGCATCTGAAGCTTTCTCTGGCTCTGTGTCTTGTTTTGCTGCTACTGTTTTTGGGAGTCCATGAATTTCGCTATACGATAGAAATTGCAGCTATTCTGTTTTTTACCGCGGTGATGATGCTGCCGGTATTCTGGAAAAAGTCAAAAACAATCTGATGAAAAAGGTCTGGTATGTCATGATGACGATCAGATCTTTTTGTAATGTTTTTGGCAGCTTCACCATACATGTCAAATACTAAGAAAGCTCAGTACAAAACGTTGATCTTTATAAAAATAAATATTCGCAATGATAAATTAGAAAGATGGGAACGACTGTTTGCCATATACATAGTTTCCGATTTCATGGATTGTTGTATTGGTACTATTTTTTGTATAATATCCGTTGTATAATACAAAGGAAACACGTAATATGTATAAAAGTAAGGGGAATGAAAGGGGAAACAGAATAGAGGGAGATTATAATGAATTACACGATAAAGGAATTGATTGAAAAAGAGGATAGAAAAAATCCATATACGGATGAGCAGCTCGCAAAGCTTTGCAATATGAGTCGTGAGGAAGTTACACTTCTGCGTCAGGAACAGGGAATTTTAGACTCCCGGGAGCGGAGAAGGCAGATATTACTTCCAGAGGTTAAGGAAATATTGCAGGCAAACGAAAAAATATCAGACCGGAAGCTTACAGCGATACTGAATGATCGGGGATATCAGATATCGCGATTTATTGCTAGAGCAGTGCGTGATGAGCTAGAGCCCAAAGCGAAAAAAGAGGAACGCCTGCAAATGGATCCGGATCGTGATTTTGAACAGCTGATTGGTTATGACGGCAGTATGAAGCGGCAGATTTCCCAGGCACAGGCTGCTGTTCTTTATCCGCCAAGAGGTCTTCATACGCTGATCCATGGCCCCAGTGGTGTTGGAAAAAGCCAGTTGGCCGAAGCCATGTATCACTTCGCCATTCATGTGGGTACCATACAGAAGGATAGTCCGCTGGTGATATTCAACTGTGCAGATTATGCGGATAATTCAGAGCTCTTACTCTCACAGCTGTTCGGTTATGTGAAGGGAGCCTTTACCGGTGCGGATCATGAGAAATCAGGGCTTGTGGAAAAAGCCGACGGAGGTATTCTGTTTCTGGATGAGGTACACCGTCTGCCAAGCGAAGGCCAGGAAATGCTGTTCTATCTGATTGATAAGGGGATGTATCGAAAGCTGGGGGAAACAGATAATACAAGAACGGCAAGACTTCTTATCATTGCTGCCACTACGGAGGATCTGGATTCCTATCTTCTGACAACCTTTCGACGCAGAATTCCCATGCTGATCGATTTGCCGCCATTGAGCGAGCGCCCGCTTCTGGAACGTCTTATGATTATCAAAGCCTTTCTGTTTCAGGAAGCTCTGCGAATACAGCAGAATATTATTTTGGAAAGGGATGCTTTGCGGCTTTTACTGAATTATCCATGTCCGGGCAATATCGGACAGCTGCGAAGTGATATTCAGGTGGCCTGTGCCCGAAGCTTCTTAAAGCATATTACATATGGGGATGAACAGCTGATTATAGCGCTGGATGATTTGCCACCCCATGTAGGTAATCTCGCGCTTAATACCGCATCACGTGAATCCCGGAAGCTGTGTGAAAGTGATTTATTTGTTTCCTGCACAAAACCAAGAGAACAGTTGGCGCATATGGGACCGAATATCTATCAGTTCATAGAAGAAAAATACGAAGCCCTTTTGAATGAGGGATGTACAGAACATGAGGTTTATCAGACACTTGGAAAAGAACTGGATACAGAGATGGACAATCTGTTCAATAAAATAAAATATCAGCAGGTTGATCGAAAAAATCTGGAAGAGGTTGTGGGTAATCGTATTATTCAATCCGTACAGAAATCGGTTGATATCGCCAGGATGAGCATGCAGGATATCAGTCCCAATATACTCTCGCCCCTTTGTCTGCATGTGAGCGCAAGCTATGAACGTATGAAATGTGGAAAACGTATTATGAATCCACAGCTTGAAAAAATAAAAAAAGAGTATCCGCTGGAATTTGCCACTGCACGAAAAATGTGTATGCAGTATCATGAGGATTTCATGTTAGAGCTGCCGGAGGATGAGATAGCGTTTATCGCCATGTATCTTAAAACCTTTACCAAAAAGAAGAAAGAGGAAAGCAGAGGGAAAATCGGAATCATTGTTTTAACACATGGCAATGTCGGTATCGAAATGGTGGAGGTCGCCAATCAGCTGCTGAATGCTAGCTTTGCAGTTGGACTTCGCTGTGCCTTGGATGAACCAAGCAGTCATGCCCTGCAGCGGACACAGCATGCAGTGGAACAGCTTGATGAAGGCAGGGGCTGTTTAATTCTCACAGATATGGGATCACTGGTAACATTCGGTCAGATAATTACGCAGCGTACGGGAATTGACACACGAACAATCTCCCGTGTAGACACGGTAATGGTCATAGAGGCGATTCGCAGAGCAATTCTGGAAGAAACAACGCTGGATGAATTGGAACAGGCACTGAATATGGAAAAGGAAATCAATTTCCATGGTAATCTGGAGCTTGAAGAAAAGGAGACTGTGATTGTTTCCATTTGTCTGACAGGTAAGGGCAGCGCGGTCCTCATCCAGTCAAAAATACAAAAGCTGCTACAGGAGCATAACATGACAATCCGAATACTGACACTGGGGGTCATCAGTGAAAACGGAATTGAATTTGAACTGGACCACCTTGCTCGCAGCTATCATATTCTAGCGATACTGGGAAACTTTCAGATAGAGTATCACCAGATACCATTTTTATCCACGAATGAAATTCTCAATGGAACAGCACAGCAGGAGCTGCTAAGCATCATAAAAAATAACAGACAGCCCGGAAAGACTGTGAATTGCCTGCAGGAGCTTCTTGATGAGGATATCATACTCTGTCATGTACAGGATGCTTTATGTAAAAATGATATTCTGGAAAAACTGGTAGACCTACTCGTTAAAAAGGAATATGTATCTCAGGAATATCTGCTGGATGTATACAAACGGGAGGCAATGGGCGCAACCATTATGGGAAAGGCAGCTATCCCGCATGGTTTTACAGAACATGTCACAAAACCTGCCATTGCTATTCTGACCCTGCAGGATGCAACTTTATGGGAGGATGACTTTGAAACGAATATCATTTTGATGCCGGCACTACAGGAAGAGAGTATTGCATACACGCAGGAATTGTTCTCCATATGCAGCGATTCAACGCTGATTCAGGCACTTTCGGCTTGTCAGAAGCCGCAGGAAATCATAAGGCTGATAGCCACTTACACAAAACCGTCCAATTAGTTGGCACGGTTTTTGCTATTTTATGGGTGAAGGATAAAACATGATGGGAGGTGAAGCTGTTGGATCAGGAAATACAAATCGTCAGAGAATGTATTCTGCCGCATTATGCAGCACAGCAGAAGGAAGATATCATACAGGAACTCAGTAAGCGAATGAAGGAACGAAATCTTGTGAATGCAGATTTTCAGGAAGCGGTATTAAAACGGGAACAGAAGTATCCTACCGGATTGCTGATAGGAAAACGCAATATCGCTATACCACATACGGAGCCGCAGTATGTAAAAGTACCGTGTATCGGTATCGCCACCTTGAAAAAAAGTGTTGCGTTTCACCGCATGGATGCATGTGATGAGCTGGTGGATGTGGATGTCGTACTGCTGCTTGCCTTGAATCAGGCACATGCACATATGGAAATGCTGAGCAGAATCATCCTCATGTGCCAGGATGAAGCATTCATCGAGGAATTGATGCGGGCAGAGCAGGAAACAGATATTGAACAAATCGTCAGAGAACGATTAGAAGGAGGAAAACAGCATGAATCGTAAACCATTGGTACTGGTTGTATGCGGCGCAGGAACCCTGACTTCCGTTATTGCCAGCCAGGGAGTGGAACAGGGCTTGAAGAAAAGAGGAATCACAGATGTGGAAATCAAGGTAGGCAGACTGGACGATATCGGACGGTACGCTGATCGTATTACCGTGCTTGTCGCTTCCATGAATATTCGCCAGAAATATGATTTTCCGGTTATCAATGCCATATCGTTTCTGACGGGGGATGAGGATGGTCAGGAGCGTGTCGTGGATAAAGTGGCTGATATTTTGAAAAATAAATAAGCAGAGAAAGTGAGGAGAAACTTATGGAAATGCTACAGAATTTTTTTGACTGGTTCTTCGCCTTGGGCAGCAGTGTGTTTGTGCCGTTCATCATGTTCACACTATGTATGGTGTTTAAGGGCGGTTTGACCAAGAGTCTGCGCAGTGCCCTGTATATGGGCGTTGGGCTTGTTGGATTGGGGCTGATCGTTGATTATTCCGTTGCAGCGATGACACCTGTTACAGAATCACTCGTAAATAATCTGGGATTGAGTCTGAATGTAATTGATATCGGGTATGGAAATGTCAGTGCAGCCTGGGCTTGGCCGGGCGTAGTCTGGGTGATTTTGGGTATTATTGCAGTGAATTTCATCATGGTTGTTTTAAAGTGGACAAAGACGCTGTGGGTGGATATGTGGAATATCTGGCATGGTGAGTTTGTTGCCGGTATGATGTGGGCTTTTACCGGAAATATCTATATCGGTGTTGCCAGCGGTCTGATCTTGCTTGTCATCAATATGAAGCTTGCCGATTATCACGCTAAAAAAATACAGGAGTTTAACGGTTTGGAGGGAATTTCTGTAGTTGCGACCTCAGGTACCTTTACAGCATCCTGGGCACAGGGATGTATGTGGGTAATCAACAAGATACCGGGGCTTCGCGATATCAAGGCATCCTCCGAACAGATTAAGGAGAAATTCGGAATTTTCGGGGAAATGTCTGTTATTGGTGCGCTGATGGGTACCGTTATGGGAATCGTTGCCGGCTTTGATTTTATTAACACGGCACAGCTGGCAATCAAGCTTGCGGCAGTGCTTGTCATTCTTCCAAGAATGCTGTCTATTATTGCAGAAGGTATTATACCGATTTCCAATGCACTGTCTAAATTCATGAGAGAGAAATTTCCAGGCAGAGAGCTGTATATCGCAGTAGACCCAGCCATTCTGCTGGGGGATCCTTCCGTTATGTCAACAGTAATCCTGATGTATCCGATTTCCGTTATGATTGCAGCGGTTATTCCGGGCTGTAACTTTCTTCCGGTTGCATCTCTTGCGGCTCTGCCATACTGGATTGGCGGCATGGTGCCGTATACAAAGGGAAATATCATTCATACGGTAATATGTGCAACGCTTTGGATCATACCTGCCACTCTGATTGCTTCCTCTCTGGCGGGAATATGCACCGATCTTTGCAGCATGACGGGGTTATTTACAGATCAGATAGCAAATGGCGCAATGTTTACCAACTGGGATGAAGGCGGAAATATTCTTCTCTGGTTGTTTGTCAAGGCAGGTCAGCTGTTTGGATTTGGTGGATAAGGGGTAAAAAACTTGAAGTATCCAACGGGAAAGCAGGAAAGCTGTACTGTATACAGCAGGAGAATGGAGATAGTATGAAACAGGCAGTATTGAAACAGCAAGGGGTGCTTGCCATTGCGGATGTACAGGAGGATCTAACTCTGCAGGCGGATGAGGTGCTTGTTGAGGTGAAGGTTGTTACAATCTGCGGATCGGATCTCAGCTACTTTCAGGCTGAAACGCTGCCGCATGATTTACAGTATCCGCTGGTGCTGGGACATGAGATGGCCGGCATCGTAAAAGAAACCGGTACTGCTGTAAGCAGTGTTCAAAAGGGAGATCGTGTAGCAGTGGAGCCGCAGAGCTATTGCGGGCATTGCGAGGCCTGCCAAAGAGGAGATTATAATTTCTGTGAATCATTGCAATTCATGGCCAGCAAGGGAATCAGCGGAGCTTTAAAGCAATATGTGAAGTGGCCGCAAAGCTCAATCTATAAGCTGGAGGATTCCATGTCCTTTGAAGAAGGTGCGCTGCTGGAGCCGTTATCTGTTGCATACAGCGCGATTGAAAAGTTGGACTTTCACAAGGAAAGCAGGCTTGTGATTTTAGGAGCAGGATCTATCGGACTGCTTATGGGAGTGCTGATGCAGGAATTATATCCCGAGGTGAGCGTTCATCTAGTGGATGTTTATGAGAGTAAGCGGGACATAGGAGAGCGTCTGCATATGAAAAAGAATCAGTTTCTGATAGGAACTGCGTATGAACTGGAATCTATGAAGCCGTTTACCCACATCATTGATACAACCGGGAACAGTGAGGTGGTGAAGCAATTTCTGCAGCACAGCATACCGCAGGTCGTACTTCTGGAACTTGGTGTCAGTGATCGTCCTTTGGAAATCAGCTTTAAGGATATTGTATATCAGGGGCTTCGCATTATTGGCTCTTACCGCTATACGAATACCTATCCAAGACTTTTGAAATTGTTTCGGGAACAGCACCTGCAAGTGCGCGATATTATAACGGGCAGATACCCGTTTGAAGCAGTACAGACAGCCTTTGAACAGGCAATGGATGGACGCCATCACAGCAAAATCGCTATTTACTTATAACGAAAAAGCCTGTTGGCTGAGCAGTAGGCGGCATGCCGACAGGTTTTTCATACATTTGGAAGGAATGTGAAAAATGAGGTTGAAGGAAAAAGCATACGTATGATAAGCATCCCGTATTGCATCTATCGTAGTGTATAAACCGTTAAGGGATAAAAACATACGGTGTAATCACAGAGAAAGCGAAGCGCAGTAAGGAAAGCAGGAGTGCGTGTATAGGAGGATATGATTATGAAATTAAATACAGGAATGAATTTGTCTGTGGATCTGAACAAAATGGAATTTATATATGATGCAGCTACGACAGGACCGCTTACAGAGAAGCGTAGACTGGATGATATACGTGCAAGCTTGAGTGATCCGAATGCAGAAGGACCGTCCATTGTTTATGCAGTTGCGATGGATGTAGCCAAAAAGAAGCATATGCAGGATTTAATTGACCGCAATCTTTTGTATGGCGCGATGATTTTTGAAAAAGGGGTTATCGGGGAGGAGCCTGTTCGTTCTCAGGGGCATATCCATGCGGTGTCAGCCTCATGTAATGCCTCTACCTGTGAGGTATATGAAATCTGGGCAGGGGAGGCCTATATCTATATGCAGGAATATGCCGGGGATGATCCGGGGCGTTGCTTTGCAGTTCATGCCAGAACCAAAGATGTAGTGATTGTACCGCCGGGGTGGGCACATTGTACAATCAACGCGGATCCCTCCAGGGCCATGCTGTTTGGTGCATGGTGTGTCCGTGATTATGATTTTGATTATGAGCAGGTTCGCGCACATAGAGGAGTTGCATTTTTCCCAAAAGTAAAGGATGGCAGTATCACCTTTGTGCAGAATACACAATATCACCCTGCACAGCTAGAAATTCTGAAAGCAAGAGCATATCCGGAATTTCATCTGGAGCAGGGGGTACCAATCTATACGCAGTATGAGAAAAATCCGGAAAGATTCCGTTTTGTAACGCATCCACAGGAGGCTGAGGAGCAATGGAAGGAGTATCGACCATGAAACAGAAGAAGCTGGTCGTCCATTTTGGCGCAGGTGCATTGGGAAGAGGCTTGGTTGTACCAATGCTGTATGAGAGCGGCTGCCGTATCGTGCGTGCGGGTAAAAAAGTGCAATCACTTTC